>JGI24712J26585_10000049_pt1 | contig 83996 bp, 78 predicted proteins | sample BioPla3DNA2_FD_26585 | JGI IMG/M metagenome (IMG submission 26585) | reverse complement strand
TTCGCTGTGAATCTTCCTTTTCATAATGTTCTGCTTTTGACAAAGTTAATACTTTTGTCTAATTCAGAACTGTCCGATTTTTAGGGAAGGGTACATTGTAAAATATAAGTTCTCAGTAAGTCGAGATGGGTTAATCTCGCTTCCGATTGCAAAGGTAAGTGCTATGTGTGCAATGATCTTGCACATATATAAAAAAGTGTTGAAAAATCATGTATTACCTATAAAAGATAAAGCTCAACAATGCAATGAACAATTTATTCAACAAGTTCCCTTCTCAAGTAGAGATTCAGAGTTCAACTTGTTTTCAGATGCAAAGGTGAGCATTAGGTGTGCAGTGATTTTACACACCTGAATATATTTTTGAAGTTTTTGCTATTATCTCTTTTATATGGTCTCGATAGTCCGCAGGCGAAAGCACCTCGACATTATTTCCAAATGACAGGATTAAAGCATCCAATTCATTATTGGGTATAACTTCAATTCTTAAGATACCATTAGTTCTGTCTGTAACGACTTGAGATTTATGAATTTGTTTGGTTTCAAGATAAGGGAGCCAGTATTTCGATGCTTTAAGAATAATCTTTTCTATAGGCTTATCATTCACCGTTACTCCTACTACATTATCGAAGTAGGTCTCAAAGTCTATTTTATCATTTGGAATAAAGTTTCTATTGGTAGGCTGTATATCGCGAATCCTATCAAGTGCCGCGTTTATAATTCGGCCATCAGTTTCGTTATAACCAAATAGGAACCAGCGGTTGTTGTATTCTTTTATGAAATATGGATGGACTACCCACTCTTTATCACTATCTGCAAATGGACTATAAAGTATCTTTAATACTTGTTTGTTTATTGTATAAGTGAAAACTTCAGGAAGAATTTCAGATCCAACATAATTCTCATTTTGATCATAACCAATGGCTCTTTCCTTGTTTCCTCGAAGTTGAAATTTATCTTCTAATCTAGTTATTAGCCCTTCCATTTCATCAAATTCAGGCAATCCTTTAAATCGTCCTAGCATGAAGATCACTGCCTTCAGTTGACTAATTTCTGAGTCACTTAGTTCATTTGTGTATATGGAATAATCTTTTCTAGAATAAGAGTACCAATAACCATTAGGGCCAGGCTTTGACTCAAGGTCAACTTCCAGTCCGGTCTCTAAATATGACTGTCTAGCAATCTCCTTCAAGTACTTAATGTCATTACGGAAAGTTCTTACGCTTATGCTACAATCAGAATTGGGGTCAAATTCGCAAACTGCTTTATTACATTCATCAATTAACTTTGCCATTGTATACTTGACGTTCTGCTGTGCCAAACATTTGTCTAATACTCTATATCGTATTGCAGCATGATAGTTAGTAGCCATAAATCTATTTATTATATATGATTAAACTTCCTGCCGCACTTTTGGCACTGATGATTGACGTTTTGGTATTTGCTGACAATCATCAGGGCGATGCTGGATAGGATCATTACTATTGCAATAATATCGAGGGAGTTGGATCTTATGTCCAGATTTCTGGAATAGACAAAATAGAGTCCGGGGATCAGGAATAAAAGGACAGCAAGCAGTATAACAACTTTGGTGGACTTGGGGCGGGGAATGACTTCAACCTCTTTGCTGCCACATTTGGGGCAAAATGGTTGCGGACCTTTAATGTTATCCTTGATAACCGGATCAATTAACTCCAGTGCCCTGTCGAAATCTTTTTCAAATACATATATGGAAATACCCGGAATTGGTCCGTAAGCCCCCGGCCGTTTGTCCATGGTCTCATCGTGCTGACGATAGGCAATATTGTTGACATCCAGGATGTTGACAATCCTGTTTGCAACAATGCTATCATTGCTTTTGTAAAGTAATATTTCTTTCATAGCTTGTAGGTTTTGCAGTTGAGGTTTTAAAACTGCAACGCAAGGGTAAATCCAACTGTGGGCTGCATTGTATTGCCCATTTGTATGCAGTTGACTGAGGGATATAGATCAAGGTTAAATGAGTAAACTTGTCTCAGGTCCTGTTCATACATATTCTTCACTTTAGCTATCCTTATGGCATCTACAATACTCCAAATATTGAGTCCTAAAGCACCTGCATAGCAAGCGGCTGCGATTATAAGTGGTCCTCCTTCCTCGCCATAAAAACCCACTTGTGTGAATACGGCAGCAGCACTTACAAGCGCAGCACTACCAAAGAATTTACCCAGTCCTCGTCCCCATTCTTCATTTATACACTCTCCAAGACCCGGGATGAAAAAAGATGCTACGCCGCTCCAAGCCGGATCAAGATCACCCGATACCGAAATGTAATCCTTATGGTTATACAGATGTTTCAGCTCCCGATACTTCATGCCCGGCCTAATATCATAAAGAGGCTCTCTGCCTGAATAATAGGGTCTTGGCATCACTTTGTGGGTGAATACCTCACTTCTGCCTGACTCATAATGAATCATAAGAATGTCGGATTTCCATACAGAATAGATAACACCATCGGGTTCTTCGTACAACCTGTATTTAACTTCATCTGAGGTTATTTCAAGCACTTTTGCCCTAATTTCATCACCATTATTCATGATTACGACATCCTGGGCGTTTGCTAAACCCATAGATGCGATTATTGCAATGAGAGAGTAAATTATTTTTTTCATGACTTAAATGTAAACTTTATAAAATTCATGAATTTAGATCTGTTTTTAGGTAGTGTTCAAGCTGTTTTTCAATACAATAAGCGTTGGCAAATGCACACTTAATACAGGGACTGCCACTACTATATACTCGGCAAATTTAGATAATTATGGTAGAATAACGAGAAAAAATCGATCTAAATGGTATCGTTTGCTATTTTATTAACAAAAGCAGACAAAGCACTTTAATTCTGATCTTGCGAATGCGCTTTTACTACGCTGTATAACGGGAATCCCGTTAAATCGGAGGGATTTATTATCTTTGTAGCGCAAATGCGAAATTTTTACTTTTATTTAGGAATACAATTATGAAGAAAATCACTGATGATGTTATCTATATAGGCACTGACCACCTTGATATTGACCTTTTTGAAAGCCAATACAGAGTGCCGCAAGGCGTTTCCTATAACTCATATCTTATTCTGGATAAGAAAATAGCCATAATGGATACTGCCGATGTCAGAAAAGGAGAGGAGTGGGAGGCAAATCTGAGAAAGGCCCTTGGAGAGAGAAGGCCTGATTATTTGGTCGTTCATCACCTCGAACCCGACCATTCTTCCATGATTGCGAGGGTACTGGAAACATATCCCGATATTCAGATTGTGACAGGGGTAAGGTCTGTCAAGATGCTTCAGCAGTTTTTTGATACGCCGGATATTGCCGGCCGCTGTATTACGATGAAGGAGGGGGATGTTCTGGATTTGGGAAAACACAAACTCCATTTTTATGCGGCGCCTATGGTGCATTGGCCCGAAGTTATGGTTTCATTTGATGAATATGATGGTGCACTTTACAGTGCAGATGGTTTCGGTAAATTCGGTGCACTTTCAGAATGTGGCTTCTATAGCAGTGAAGACCCCGATTGGTCTGAAGAGGCACGGCGCTATTATATCAATATCGTGGGAAAATATGGCGGACCTGTTCAGAATCTCCTTAAAAAAGCTGCCACTCTTCCTATAAAGAGTATTCGTCCGCTCCACGGTCCTATTATCAATAAGGATCTTGGAAAATATATCAAACTCTATGATACCTGGAGCGGTTATACTCCTGAATCAAAGGGTATTATGATAGCAGTGGCCTCAATTTACGGCGGTACAATGCAGGCCGCGGAAAAGCTGAAAGAGTTGCTTAAGTCCAAAGGGGCGGAGAATGTCTTCATCAGGGACTTATGTCGTACCGATATTTCCCGCAATGTTTCTGATGCATTCCGCTATGACAAACTGGTCCTTGCGGCCTCTTCTTACGACAATGGTGTTTTTACGCCTATGCATAATTTCCTTCATCTGCTTCAGATTAAATGTTATACGGGACGTACTGTGGGAATTATAGAAAATGGCTCATGGGCTCCTTCTGCGGCAAGAGTTATGAATGAAATGCTCAGTCAGATGTCCAATCTGACAATAGTAGAACCGACTGTTACTATTATGAGCCGTATGAAACGTACCGACTATCCTGCTCTCGAGCAGCTTGCCGACGCACTGTTGTAGACAACGCTATTCAGATAGGGTAGAGTATTATTCAACGTAGAGTACCAGCCCTTTGAGGTACTCGCCTTCCGGATGGAAAATATTGACGGGATGGTCGGCCGGTTGATTGAGCCGGTCGAGGATCTTTACATTGCGTCCCGCTTCTGCCGCAGCTGAAAAAACAGCAAGGGCGAAAGAGTTGCTGTCCACCACCTGTGAGCAACTGAAGGTAAAGATGATACCTCCGGGTGCTACCTTGGAAATAGCCGCAGCATTGAGTTTCTGATAGCCTCTGAGTGCATTTCTTATTGCTCCGCGGTGTTTGGCGAAAGCCGGAGGATCCACAATTATCAGATTATATTTGTCCTTCGGCGAATTTTTGACGAAATCAATGGCATCCTCACAGAAAGAATGATGGTTGGAAAAGGCGTTGAGGGCAACATTTTTCTCCATCATCGCAACTGCTTTGGAGGAACTGTCCACCGAATCCACTCCTACGGCTCCTCCGGCGAGCGCATAGATTGAAAAGCCTCCTGTATAACTGAAGAGATTGAGCACATTTCTTCCTTTAGCATACTGCTCTACGAGTGCCCTGTTCTCCCTCTGGTCGAGGAAAAAACCGGTCTTCTGACCCTCATCCCAGTTGACGATGAACTTATGCCCATTCTCCATCACAGTTCCCTCACACTCATCGGTAAAATCTTCGTTACGATAAAGATAACCGTCGTTAAGATCGAGTCCCGCCTTGAAAGGGGCTGTGCCTGAACTCTTATCATAAATCGCCTTGAGCTTTTCTCCATAAACCTCTATAAGTGCATCGACAATCTTTTCCAAAGAAAGAAACATCCCAACCGAATGCGCCTGCACTACTGCTACGCCATTGTACCAGTCCACTATGAGACCTGGGAGCATATCTCCCTCCCCGTGTACCAGACGATAGCAGTTGGTGTTTTTAAGAGACAGAGAGAGTCTATGCCTGTAGGCAGCGCCGATCCTGTCTTTCCAGAAATCAGCAGAGAGCGCAGCATCATCAAAACTCAAGATCCGCACTGCTATGGAGCCTATCTGGAAGTGTCCGTAGCCCAGACACTCACCGCTTTGACTGATTATAGATACGATATCACCTTCATACGGTTCTCCTTCGATGCGCGATATGGCACCGGAAAAGAGCCAGGGATGGCGGCGTAGGAGGGATTCCTCCCTGCCTTTCTTGAGGTGTATGCGTGTCATACTTCGTTCTCTTTGATTGGAGCCTTAGGAGAGGCGAGGAGCTTTTTATACATCTTGACGCAGATCCAGGCGTCAGTAGCTGCGTAGAGTTTTTGCGCAGGGGTTAGTGTTTTCGCCTCCCAGTTGGAGAGTTGCTGTGCCTTGGAAATTCTTTTGCCGAGGATAATGCCCGCCAACTTGCGTACGCTTTTCTCCAGTATGCCATATTGTTCCACGAAGTCTTGCAGGTCTATAAATCTTTGCGGCTCAAATTCTCTGTAATGCTGCAGTCCTCTGATGTCATCAGTTATGGCTGCTCCCACTTTAGTGATCTCCGGATCTGATAGGATATCTGCCAACTCCTGCGGGAGGCCTATCTTCTGTACTCTGAAAAGATATGCTTTTGTTTCGCTGGAGAGTTGCAGCAATGCTGTGGGATGGCGAGGGGTATTGGCGTGGAAATTTGGCTTGGTTTCGGTATCAAAGCCAATAAAGATTTGTTCTCTCAGATGCTTTACCGCCTCTGAATATTTTTTCCCGGTAGTAGAGATCACACTTATTTCTCCGGGAAATGAAATGATTTCCAGGCAATCCAGCTCCTCCGGTGTGATTATCTCGTTTAGCATTATTAGAGTGTAGGGTAGATGAGTTCGTAAGAGTAGGGTAGCAGCAATTTGATGCGCAGGAGGTTGTTGCTGTCTATATTGCTCCTTGAGAAGGGTACCTGTTTGGTTGTTATGGTTTTTGAATCCACCTCCCTGCCATATTTAAACTCGTAGGTGAGTTTTCCGTCAGGAGTGAGATATGTATTGTCGAGGAATCCGTCAGGGACGGAAATGTATCCGTTGACCTTCTGGTCCCCGATACGCAGGGCAAGGTTGCCATCTACGCGAAGAGTGTTGTAACACTCAATTGCAGTGTAGATTGCGGGGTCTATGAATATGAAGTCATCTGCGATGAGATGCTTGTAGAGATATTGGTTCTCTACTTTGATATTCCTGAGTTCGCTTATGACCTGATGGAGTGTCTCTATCAGGAAAGGATAATGGGTGCAACCCAGAATGACCGCTCTCAGAGGGGCTGTGGAGCCACTCAAACGGTGTTTTTCCACTAGAGAAACGAGGTTGAAACGGGCATAATTAACAGCATCGTTGAGCTGGATATCTCTGTAGCTGCCTTGCGCATCCCTTCTGTAAAGCATTTTGTTACCTGAAAAGTCAAAATTGTAAATTCTCATCAGATTGATGTCAAGGGAATCATCTCCTCGGCCTATACGAGGACCCCTGTATGAATCACGAGGTGTATAAAGAGCGGGATTGACAAAATCAGGCTCGCTGTCAACCGCCTCGGCAAATCCATACCCTTTTTGATTTACAACCGTAACATTTGTCTTGATGCCGCGTTCTGCTACCATTTCTTCGATTGTGCGCTGATATGCACCGGAGGCGATGGTACCGGGTGTTGCGAGTACTCCAATGGCAAAAGGTTCATCACCTTCACTGACATTTAGCTGGTCAAGGGTTGCTTTTACGCCGGCATTTATAACTCCAATTACCTTGACACCGGTGTTGCTCTGCTCCAGTAATGAAGTTATATCTTTCAGTCCATATGCGGTAGCGGTGTTGCAGGCGATCACAATGATTTTGACGCGGGGTTTAATCCCATCGGATTTCCTGTCGTATTGGGTTTCGTAGTAGTTGTCGTCGAGAAGGAAAAGCGCATCTTTTATCACCAGTTCCCTGAGATAATCGCTCTTTCCTTCGGCGTCATAATTTCCGTAGGGCATATTGGCCTGGTCAGCGAGATATATGAAATGTTCACCTGCAAAATCCAGGATGTCATCATCGCCTATTTGGCCGGTGATGTTGTCAAAAACATCAAGAGATACAATTTTTTCGAGGACTGTCAATCCGCCCGTACCGGAATCGAAGACTCCGATGGGAAGCATTTTAAGATCTTCGGGATACTCTTCAAATTCCCCATAAAACACAGAGGTACTATCATAGAGAGCTCTATCCATTATAGGAAGATTGACGAGAGTTTGCCGGGCGTTTTTCTTACAGGAAGATAACGCCACAGAGAATGCCAGGATGATAATCAGTGCTTTTTTCATAATTACCTTCTGTAGTTGAATTTTCCGTATTCTGATATAATTTCGACCTCGTTCTGTGAGGCTTTTTCCACTCTTCCAATGATACGCGCCTCTATTCCGAATCCTTCGGAGATAGAGATAATATCTTGTGCAATATTTTCAGGAACATAAAGTTCCATCCTGTGTCCCATATTGAATACCTTGTACATCTCGCTCCAAGGGGTGCCTGATTCCTGTTGGATAGTTCTGAAGAGCACCGGTGTAGGGAAGAGGTTGTCCTTAATGACTTTGAGTTCTTCGATGAAGTGGAGTACCTTGGTCTGGGCACCACCCGAGCAGTGCACCATACCGTGGATCTGAGGCCGGTATTTCTCAAGAACCTCCTTAATTACCGGTGCATAGGTGCGGGTAGGGGAGAGTACCAGTTTGCCGTAGGTAAGTCCGGTCTCCGGCTCAATATCGGTAAGGGACTTGCTGCCGCAATATACATATTTTTCGTTGACGGAGTTGTCGAAACTTTCGGGATATTTGGTTGCGATGGAGTGTTCAAAAACATCATGACGTGCTGAGGTAAGGCCATTGCTGCCCATTCCTCCGTTGTACTCCTCTTCATAGGTAGCTTGTCCGAAGGAGGCAAGTCCTACCACCACATCGCCGGCGCAGATATGCGAATTGTCTATTACATCGTCGCGACGCATACGGGCGCATACAGTGCTGTCAACTATCACGGTTCTCACCAAATCCCCCACATCCGCAGTCTCCCCGCCTGTGAGCAGCAACCCGATACCGAGATCAGCCATCTTATCGGCAAACTCCTGTGAGCCTCCAATCAGAGCGCTGATTACCTCTCCGGGTATAAGTCGCTTGTTTCGCCCGATAGTGGAGGAGAGCAGGATATTATCCGTGGCTCCCACACAGAGCAGATCGTCCGTATTCATCACTATTGCATCCTGGGCGATACCCTTCCAGACGCTCATGTCGCCTGTCTCTTTCCAGTAAATGTAAGCCAGAGAACTCTTGGTACCGGCTCCATCCGCGTGCATTACTACGCAATAATCAGGATCATTTCCCAGAAAATCGGGTACAATCTTGCAGAATGCTTTCGGGAAAAGCCCCTTATCCATATCGGCGATAGCTTTATGTACATCTTCCTTAGACGAGGAAACCCCTCTTGCTGCATATCTGTTGGCTTCAGTATTGTTCATATTAAAACTATTTGGTCTACTATTTGTAAACAAGCAATTCTCCATTGTTGTATAAAACTGCTCTTTGTCGATTCCGCTTTTTGAATAATATTCTACAAAATTACTTGTTTTATTGAAACAATCCCTCTTTTTTGCTATTTTTGTCGTCCTAATTAAAGCACAATAATATGCGTATAAGATTAATTGCGGCCCTTTTGCTTTTACCGGGGCTTGTTTTTGCTCAGAACCGGGTACAAAATTACATTAACAGACAGTTAAAAACAGACTCACTCTTTGTCAATGCGGCAGTCGGTATTCTTGCAGTAGATGAAAATGGAAAGGAGATAGCTTCCTGGAATGGTGAGATGCCATTGTTGACTGCTTCCACCATGAAGACCATTACCACAGGCGTAGCTATCGAGGTGCTTGGACCAGACTTTAAGTTTTCTACAAAAGTTGCTTACGACGGCCATATAATGGAGGATGGTACCCTCAACGGTGACCTCTATATTGTTGGCGGAGGTGATCCTACATTAGGTTCTACTGATGAAATCGCATATCCGATAGATTCGATTTTCGGCATATGGGCAGAGGCAATAGCTGAAGCCGGTATCAAACGCATCAACGGCAGTATTATCGGTGATGATCGTTTCTTTATTGACGAGAATATTCCCGATAGTTGGGCTTATGGCAATCTCGGCTACTATTACGGCAGTGGTCCTTCCGGACTCTCATACGCAGAAAACCTTAGCCGTTTTGAGATTGAACCGGGCGCAACAGTGGGTGATCCTGTTAAAATAACACCGCTTCCTCCATATTCTCCCAAAATGACCTATATCAACGAAGTTGTCACCGGTCCTGAAAAGAGTCGTGACGGTACTGAGTACTACGTAACCAACCTTGCGCCGGTAGGCAAATTTGTGGGTACTTATGCAGTGGATATGCCTAAGAGAGTAGTTACTCGTTCCAACAGGTTCGGACCTTCGACCTGTGCAGGCGCATTCGATTCATTCCTTGCAGGTAAAGGCATTCCTTCAAGAGGAGTCAATGATGTAGCTTCTCTAAAGCAGATGGGTATTGCTGTTCCCGACCAGGATAAACTCACTTATCTTGTGGAGACTTTCTCTCCGGAATTGATCGAGGTTATCAATGTAACAAATACCATTAGCAATAACTTTTATGCCGAGATAATGCTGAAGATGCTTGGAAAGGTGCTCGTTGACAATTCTTATTTTTATGCATCCACCGAGGCTGTAGAACAGTATCTCCAGGATCGCGGTGTTGACACTTACGGACTCCACCAGGACGATGGCAGCGGTCTCTCCAGGGAAAACTATGTTTCTCCGAGATTCTTTACCAATTTTTATACTTATAAAGAACAAAGTGCTACATTTGACCAATACTTTGAGAGTTTCCCCGGTCCGGGGCGCCCTGGTACACTTGAAGGGGTGCTAAAAGGAGAAAAACAGGAAATTAAGGAGATTATCAGGGCCAAGAGCGGTTCTTTGTCAAGTGTGAGATGCTATGCGGGCTATGTAAAGACGAAGAAGGGCTACATCAAGTTTGCCATACTGGTAAACAATTTTGATTGTCCCACAAGTGCGGTTCAGCCAAAAATCGAGGGATTTATGAGTGAACTTGCCAAGTATGGCAGGGGCAGTCGCAGATAGATTGAGAAGTAAATATTTTAATAACAATAACAACAGATTTTAACATGCTAACATTATCTAAAAAAGCTCAAAAGATGCCGGCTTCCCCTATCAGGAAGCTTGTTCCCTATGCTGATGCAGCGAAAAAAAGAGGAGTTAAAGTGTATCACCTCAATATCGGCCAGCCCGACATTCCCTCTCCCAAAGAGGCACTTGATGCTGTAAAGAACAACCAGCTCAAGCTCGTTGCATATCCCAATTCAGCAGGCAACAAAAGCCTTCTCGAAGGACTCGTGAAGTATTATAAAGGTATCAATATTGACATCGATACATCTTGTATCAACATTACCAACGGTGGTAGCGAGGCACTCCAGATTGCTCTTGCAGTTACCTGTAACCCAGATGACGAGGTTATTGTGTTCGAGCCTTTCTATACCAATTACAACACATTTGCACTGCAAAATGATGTTGTCTTCAAACCCATCACCACAAAGATAGAAGATGGTTTTGCGCTTCCTCCGATGTCAGAGGTTGAAAAGAGAATCACTCCCAAGACAAAGGGAATTCTTATCTGTAATCCCGGTAATCCCACGGGCTCTCTATATACCAAAGAGGCCTTAATGGAGCTTGGCGCAATTGCCAAAAAGCACGGCCTCTTCATCTATTCGGATGAGGTGTACCGTGAGTTCTGCTACACTGATGAACCCCACTTCTCTTGCATGCATATACCCGGACTTGAGGAGAACGTAATACTTATTGACTCAGTCTCCAAGAGATACAGCCTTTGCGGTGTGAGAATCGGCTTTATTGTATCAAAGAACAAAGAGGTGATGAAATATGTACTCCGTTACGCTCAGGCACGCCTCTGTTCGCCAGCATACGGCCAAATTGCTGCTGAGGGTGCTCTTGATGCCCCTGCAGAGTATTTCAAGAAAGTTCGCGTAGAGTACATCCACCGTCGTAACGTACTAATCGAAGGTCTTAGGAAGATTAAAGGTGTTCAGGTTCCCATGCCTATGGGTGCATTCTATGCTGTGGTGCAGCTCCCCGTAGACGACAGCGATAAGTTTGCACAATGGTTGCTTGAGGAGTTTGAGTACGAAGGACAGACAGTAATGGTAGCCCCTCTTGCAGGCTTCTATGCCACCAAGGGACTTGGTACCAATCAGATCCGTATGGCATACGTGCTAAAAGAGGAGGATCTCAAGGCTGCACTGAAGTGCCTTGAAGTGGCTCTCGAACAATATCCCGGCAGAGTGTAATAATTACAATGGAAAATTACTACTAATATATGGAAGAGAAGTGACCTGGTTCGCCTCTTTTTCATTAAGGTTGTCGAATTGTCGGTGGAAATAAAAGGCATATTATTTGCAGTAAAATGAATAAACTAAATTATAATAATTATAAACAACACTAAAACAAAAATTTTATGAAAAAGAAATGGATTTGCACAGTGTGCGGTTATATTCATGAAGGACCCGAACCACCTGAGAGATGCCCTATCTGCGGCGTACCTGCTTCCAAATTTAAGGAGATGGAAGAGAAAAAAGAGGGTCTCGTATGGGCTGATGAACACAAGATCGGAGTAGCTCAAGGATGCGATGAAGAGATTTGGAATAGTTTAAAGGATCACTTTACGGCTGAATGTGGTGAAGTAGGGATGTATCTTGCAATGAGTCGTCAGGCTGACAGAGAGGGTTATCCCGAAGTCGCTGAGGCATATAAGCGTATTGCTTGGGAAGAGGCAGAACACGCAGCTAAATTTGCCGAACTTATCGGCGAAGTGGTATGGGATACAAAGACAAACCTTAAAAAACGTATGGAAGCCGAGGCAGAGGCCTGTGCTGACAAAAAGCGTATCGCCACCAAGGCTAAACAACTCAATTATGACGCGATACACGACACAGTTCATGAGATGTGCAAAGACGAAGCACGTCACGGGCAGGCATTTGAAGGACTGTATAAGAGATACTTTGAAAAGTAATTTTCAAAGTATCTCAGTTCAGAGTTCTGAGTGTGTAGTTCGGAGTAAGTTTATTAGTTCAGAGTTCCGAGTTAGGAATTAAAAGTTGGAAGTTCCAAGTTCTAACTAGTAAAATTTAAAAGTCCTGGGTTAAGAATAATTAGCCCAGGACTTTGTATTTCACAATTCAAGCTAGTATATTAGTATTATATTCAGAAAGATTATTAGTAGAGCAACTATGCTAACAACGGTGTCAATTAGAAGCTAGAACTAACAGCAAATAGCCAACATCTAATTCCTCACTCAGAATCCACACTACACACTTCACACTTCACACTTCATACTACATACTACACACTATTCCACCGGTGTCCACTTGCATCTGATAGGAGAAGTTATCTCTCCGCTTTTCTTCAGTTGTGCAAATACTTTATCTACCGCCTTGCGGTCAATTCCTGTGAGTGTGGCTACCTCACCTGCAGAGAGGGGTTTTTTAGCCTCTCGCATTGCTTTGAGTATAGTTTCTTTTTCCATGATTTCAATTATAATGGTTTAAATTTATTTAGTTTAATTCTCGTTAGCTTCCTTTCCAGCTACCTTTTTTGAGAAATGCTCCATAAAGGTGTCCGAATAGCTTTTAGAAATAGGGATTTCAGCGGAGCCGTCATAATCAAGGTCAATGAAAAATCCATCCCTTTCGCTGCGGAGTACCTTTATTCTGGATAGATTGACTATATAGGAGCGGTGGCATCTTATCAGCGAAGAGTCTTTAAGAGACTTTTCTATCACTTTTAGTGGGCATCTAAGCATATAACTCGACATTTCTCCGTTATTGAGGTAGTGGATGCGCACATAGTTGTCCTGGGAGATTATATAGTAGAGGTCGGACTCTTTGATGGAGAATCTAAGGATACCGTTGTGGTCATATAGGTTGATGATCCTGGGCTCAATGTCAGGGTACAAGGCGCTGGAGAAATCATTTGCCTGATCCGATTCACCTCCAAGTTCTTTCTGCGTGATAGTTGTATCTTCGGTAGCACCAACTACTCCTAAGACGGGCAACGATTTGCCATCCACTACAGGGCCATGCGTGCTCCTTTTCCATCCGGTTGAAAGGAGTTTCAAACGCTCTTTCTGGTCGCGTTGGATGGTCCAGAGGATGGAGATGGTATTGGAAATTATAAGGATGGCGATTACCACTATCAAACCTTTGGAAAATAGGGTCACAAAGGAAAAATTACCTACGATAAGGTCCGCCTTCATCAGGGTGTGTGTCACATAAGAATAAAAGAGAGTAATAACAAGTGCCTCGGCCAGCATCCACAAAACATAGCTCCAGGAACGGAATTGTTGTCTTTTTCTCAGCCTGCACATAAGCACACGACATACGACTAGAATAAGTATCGCCAATGCTACGCAACCAACTGTGAGAAAGAAAGATACTTCCCCGGAGAGTTTAAACCAGGCCGTAGAAGAAAGAGGCACATAAATTGAAAAAAATCCCACAGTGATGACTACAGTCGTAATGATGGTTACGATCTGGTGCCTTTTCTCAAGTAGAAAATCCGGTAATTTCTTATTCATTTTGTCCAATTAGAAACTCAAAGTTAATCAAAGATGCCACAAAAACGAAAATTTTACCCCAAATGGGACGAATTCCACCACATATTGCCACAGTAACCACAATCATTTTGCCAATTGTCTGCACTCAAATACATTTGTTGACGAAACTCATAAAAATTATTAAAATGAATATTATTGGAACGGGGAGGGCCCACCCGTCACTTACCGTTGCAAATGATATGCTCTCCACTTTTCTTGATACCAGTGACGAATGGATCACCACTCGCACCGGGATAAAGCAACGTCAACTTATATCACACGAAAAGTTAGAAGATCTGGCTGCGGAAGCTTGCAAAAATGCATTGCAAGATGCAGGTATTTCTGCCGAGGATCTTGATTTTATCATTTGCTCCAATGTCGTAAATGAGCACATTACTCCCTCCTTGAGTTGTATTGTTCAGGGCATGATAGGAGCTACCTGTCCTTGTTTTGACCTGAACAGTGCATGTGCAGGATTCATATATGCATTGGATATTGCAAACTCATTTTTCAAGAGCAAAAGTGATATCAATCACATTCTCGTAGTTTGCGCCGAAGAACCTACACGTATGTGTGATTGGCAAGAGCGCAGTACCTGCGTCCTTTTCGGCGATGGTGCCGGTGCGGCAGTCCTCACCAGAGGGGATGGTGTTGAAGCCTTCTCACTCTCTTCTTTCAGTAGTGTTGAGCCCCTCTATCAGATCAGGAACCTCGAAAAGACTCCTTTTATTACAAAGAAAGAATTCGGAGGTCCGCTCGTAATGAAGGGACAGGATGTATTTAAGCTTGCAGTCAAATCTTCTTTGAATGATATTCAAAAAGTTGTTGAGGGGAATGGTCTAACTTACGATGATGTGGACTATTACCTTTTGCATCAGGCAAATATCCGCATTATTGAAACAATTAGAAAATCGCTCCACCAGGACAAAGTCAAATTTCCGCACAATATCGAGAATTATGGAAATACATCCTCTGCCAGTCTTCCAATTCTCCTTGATGAACTAAACCGTAACCAAACACTCAATTGCGGAGATACTATTGTGTTGAGCGCATTTGGGGCAGGCTTCACAGCAGGAGCCTGTCTCCTTAAATGGTCAAAAAATTAAAAATCATGATAAAAACAAAAATTACAGAATTATTGGGTATTGAATACCCGATATTGCAAGGCGGTATGGCCTGGGTGGCTGATGCTGCTCTAGCAAGTGCAGTTTCCAATGCCGGAGGTCTGGGAATCATCTCCAGCATCAATGCAGGTGCGGATGTGGTCCTGGAAGAGATCCGTAAATGCAAAAAAATGACAGACAAGCCATTTGGCGTAAATATTATGCTTATGAGTCCCATTGCGGATCAGGTGGCACAATACGTAATCGACGAGCAGGTGCCGGTGGTCACCACAGGTGCAGGTTCGCCTTCAAAATATATGGACAAGTGGCTTGAAGCAGGTATTAAAGTAATACCTGTAGTAGCTTCAACAGCATTTGCCATACGTATGGAGAGAATGGGTGCGGTGGCAGTCATTGCTGAAGGTGGAGAAGCCGGAGGACACATCGGAGAGATGAATACAATGGCTCTGATACCTCAGGTGTGTGATGCGGTTTCCATTCCGGTGATTGCAGCAGGTGGTATTGCAGACGGTAGAGGCTTTGCTGCTGCCATGATGCTGGGAGCAGAAGGCGTTCAATGCGGAACTACCTTCGTTACAGCCAGTGAATGTACTGCTCACGATGTTTTCAAGCAGAAGATTATTGCCGCTGGTGATGCCGATACCATTGTAACCGGAAAAACCCTTGGGCATCCGGTACGTGCACTGAAAACTCCCTTTACCAGAAAATTTGCCCAGATGGAGAATGATCCTTCGCAGACTTCCGAAGCTATAATGGAATTCGGTAGCGGATCGCTTCGTAAAGCGGTTAAGGATGGAGATGAAAAGATGGGCAGCTTTATGGCAGGCCAGAGTGCAGGTCTGGTTAAGAAAGTTCAGCCGGCGAAGGAGATTATACTGGATATTATAAACGGTGCCCGGGATCTGCTCGAAGGTACTTCAAAATGCATTTAATTATGGAACGCAGAGTAGTAGTAACAGGAATGGGAGTGATATCCCCCGTTGGTAATAATTTGACAGATTTCTGGTCTTCCATTACTGCAGGTAAGTGCGGAATAGGATTAATAGAGCGTTTTCCTACAGATAATCTTTTAGTGAAAATTGCCGGTGAGGTCAAAGGGTTTGATCCGGCAGATTATGGTATTGATCCCCCGACAGCTCGTAAGAATGATCGCTATGCACTTTTTGCACTGGCTGCGGCCAATCAGGCGATGACAGCCAGTGGTCTTAATAAGGATAATATAGCTCCGGAGCGCCTTGGAGTCTATATTGGATCGGGCATCGGAGGCATGGAAACTTTCGTAAAAGAAACCACAAAGCTGGTACAAGAGGGTCCCAAGTGGGTTTCTCCACTCTTTATCCCGATGATGATATCCAATATAGCAGCCGGTAATATAGCAATAGAGTACGATGCCAGGGGTGTATGTCTGCCGATAGTAACCGCTTGCGCTACAGGAACTCACTCGATAGGTGAGGCTTTTAGAGCTGTGAAGCACGGTTATGCCGATGCCATCATTTGCGGAGGTTCTGAAGCGGCAGTCCATCCACTTTCCATAAGCGGATTTGCTAACAGTAGAGCTCTCTCCCGCTCGGAGGATCCTTTGCAGGCCTCTCTGCCTTTTGATATACGCCGACAGGGTTTTGTAATAGCTGAGGGAGCAGGAATAGTGATTCTGGAGGAGTACAACCACGCAGTAGCACGCGGAGCGAAAATTTATGCGGAAGTTTGCGGTTACGGCAATACTTGTGATGCATACCATTATACCGCACCACGTCCCGATGGTACAACAGCTGCAGAAGCAATGCGTCAGGCTCTAGAAGAGGCCGGATACCGTAAGGGAGAGAAAATCCACATCAATGCTCATGGCACCGGCACTCCTCTAAACGACAAGTCCGAAACAATTTCCATAAAACTTGCTGTCGGTGAAGAAGAGGCTCGTAAAGTTGCTATTTCCTCCACTAAGTCTATGACCGGCCATATGCTGGGCGGTGTAGGAGGAGTGGAGTTGGTAGCCACAGTAATGGCCCTCAGTGAAGGTATTGTGCCTCCAACAATCGGCCTGAAGGAACCCGATCCTGAGTGTGATCTGGATTATACTCCGAACAAGGCACGCAAGTTTGCGGCTGATATAGCACTCTCCAATTCCCTGGGTTTTGGAGGTCACAACGGCTGCATAGCTTTGCGCAAAATAAATTTATAAACCTTTTTAACTATATTTGCACAAGATTATGACAAGAGAGCAGATCAAAGAGTTCATCCCTCACCGAGAACCGATGATACTTGTTGATAACATTGAAATTGATGAGAACAATGTGGCGCACGCCAGTTACCATGTTACCGGAGAGGAATTTTTCCTTCAGGGACACTTTCCGGGCCATCCGGTAGTACCGGGAGTGATACTTTGCGAGATGATGGCACAAGCCTGCGCGTTGCTTATAGGAGATGATTTGAAGGGACGTACTCCATTTTACGCGGGCATTGAAGGGGTAAGGTTCAAGAATTCCGTATTCCCCGGAGATATTTTTGAAACTACCGCTAAACTCGTAGATAAAAAGGGGATGGTTTATTTTACCGAGGCCAAAGGATTTGTTGATGGAAAATTGTGCGTGAAAAGCAAACTTGCATTTGCCCTTGTGGATAATGACAAATTGGATGAGAGAAAACAATAATATATAGCGTAATGGGACTACTTAAAGGAAAAATCGCACTGGTAACCGGTGCATCAAGAGGTATCGGCAAGGCAATTGCCATCAAATTCGCCCAGGAAGGCGCAGACATTGCATTTACAGCACGCAGCGAGAGTGAACACTTTCTCGATACCGTGGCACAAGTAACAGCACTTGGGGTGCGATGCAAGGGATATACCTCAGATGCATCTGATTTCAAGCAAACACACGAGCTTGTAGAGCAGGTGATGGCCGATTTTGGGAGAATCGATATACTTGTCAATAATGCAGGAGTAACCCGTGATGGTCTTCTGATGAGAATGAGCGAAGAGCAGTGGGATGAAATCCTTTCAGTAAATCTAAAATCCGCATTCAACTTTACTCATGCTGTAGTGCCTGTAATGGCTCGCCAGAGAGGTGGCAGCATAATAAATATGACCTCTATTGTAGGTATTTCAGGTAATGCAGGACAGTGTAACTACGCCGCTTCCAAAGCAGGCATGATAGGGCTGGCGAAGAGTATTGCCAAGGAGATGGGCTCTCGTGGCATTCGTGTCAATTGCATAGCTCCCGGTTTTGTAGAGACTGAAATGACCGGTGTACTTCCTGAAGAGGTGCGTCAGGGATGGATCAAAATGATTGCTCTCCGTCGCCCGGCCACTCCTGAAGATATTGCCAATGTGGCTCTCTTCCTCGGCTCCGACCTTTCAGGTTATGTCACGGCGCAAACTATAGTGGTTGACGGAGGAATGTAAAAAAGAGTTCGGAATTTTTCCGAACTCTTTTTTTAGTGTGTAGTTCTGAGTAACACAAAAGGTGCAATCGCCCCTTTTGTGTTACTATTCCATAAAAGCATATTCAGAAACTTTTTTCAAGCCGTTGAGGCCGAAATAAGAGCTCACAACCACTCCCTTGAGAAATACCTTACGTCCGAGATTTGAGGGATTTGAGACCAGATTCAAGGCGCTTTTAACGGCAGTTTTTGAGAGCTCTACCGACAAACAGGCATCACGGCTCTTTTCAGAGGCATTTTCTGCAATGGCAATGTGAGAATCCTTGGTAAACGGACCGACAAATGTCACCGATGATGAACTCATGTCGCCGCCCACTATGTATCCCCACACCCAGAGTGTATCGCCAATACGATTTTTGGCTTGAGAGACCGAAACGGCCTTTTGTGTGCTGCTGCCGTCAGCTCCGCTAAACTCTTCGCCTATAACCACTTTTTCATTGATGTATACGGCACTCGTATCCACCTCTATTGTGAATTCCGAACCGGATTCGGCGGATGATGCATCAAGTGTAATATTGTAGATTTCACCGGCCCCCAAAGTACGACTGAAAAGTGGTTCACTGGCCGATGTGGTTTTGTGGCAGATACCGACATTGCCTGCTTTTAGGTAACCGGTGCGATTCTCTGTAAAGAGATACTCCAGATCGCCGGCCTCCTGTTCCAGCAAAAGATATCCGTTGTTGTATTTTTTAAGAAAGTTTTCTGAAAAGGAAAACTTCATACCCGAATTGAGCAGTTTACAGAGAAAGGCTACTGAGGCCTTTTCGCCATTTGAGACTACAATGACCTTGCTGTCTCCATACTGCGGCATTTCGAATGCCGGCTTTTCAAATTCTACAGAGTGTACAGAGACTTCGTATGTGCCTGCCGGTACTACAATTTCTGCAGGTCGGGCTCCGTATAGTCCGTTGTAGAGCGTCTCTCCGGTGTTGCTTTTGACCAGCAAGATAAATGAGTTGGTGTCAGGTAGAGCTCCGGCTTTCGTAATGGTGGTTTTCAGCGGAGCAGCAAAAGAGAAGGAGAGCGATGCGTGACCTTCTTGAAAGGCACTCCTGGTGCAGGATGCCATAAGGATGAAGAATAAAATCCCCATCAGCACAAATCTTTTCATTATTTACCTCCATTTTAATTTAGTTTTAGACAACCGCAAGATATCTTCTTTGTTACAAACTACCCGTGTTGAAACAGACTAATTTGAAAAAGTTTCTTTTTCTATAAAAAAAGGCTAAATTTGGCAATTCTTAATGCATTTGGTTTTATGTATATAATAACAAATCACCCCATTCTGGATATTCCACAGGAGGATCTTGTGGAATTTCTATTTGAAGGCACTCCTGTTCGAGGACAGAGAGGCCATACCATCGCTGCGGCACTTCACCAGGCAGGATATCCGGTTCACCAGCACAGTCTTTTAGGACGTCACCGTTCTATGGAATGCGGTATAGGTAAATGTGGTGCTTGTGAAATGTTGGTCGATGGTACAATACGCAGAATATGTATCACAAAAGTTGACGGTGTCAAAGTTGTCGAACGTATAGGAGATGCCAATTCTGCAGGAGAAAAAGGGGTTATGGCATCGGTGCCTGAGAGCTTCCGCACTGATACTCTCAAACGTACCTATCGTACGACGGTAGCTATAATCGGAGCTGGCCCTGCAGGTCTGGCGGTGCGCGAAGAGCTCAACAAAGCGGGGGTTGACAATCTGGTTATCGACAATAATGACAAGATCGGCGGTCAGTTTCTGATGCAGACACACCAGTTCTTTTTCTTCGAGCGTGAGCGCAAGTTCGGAGGAATGAGAGGATTTGATATAGCACAAACCCTTGCCGGAGATTCTCAGGAAGGGATTTTTTTTGATTGTACCGTATGGGATATCCTTGAAGGGAAACTTATTGCCGTTAAAAATATCGTCACCCAGGAAGTATTCTATGTTGAGGCGGAACAGCTTGTAATAGCTACGGGAGCATTGCCATTTATGCCTCCTCTGAAAAATGATGATGTACCGGGAGTATATACTGCAGCTGTGGTTCAGAGGATGATGAACAAAGAATATACACTACTTGGAAAGAATATTCTCACCGTAGGTGCCGGTAATATAGGTTATCTTACTTCATATCAGGCAATGCAGGCGGGCGCCCGCGTAAAGGCGATTATCGAGGCTATGCCTCACGAGGGAGGATTCCCCGTCCAGGCTAACCGAGTACGTCGTCTCGGGATTCCGATAATGACATCTCATGTTTTGCTCGAGGCTATTCCCAATGAAGATCGCAGCGGCATCATTGGTGCCATCATCGCCAGATGTGAAAATTTCAAGGCGATTCCGGGTACGGAACGCCGCATTGACGGCATTGACTGTATTAATATCTGTACCGGACTTAATCCAGACAACCAGCTGTTGCGCAAGGGACAGGAGATCTTCGGGCTTGCTTGTCACGGAGTGGGCGATGCAGTGCGTATCGGAGAAGGCACTTCCGCGGTGCTTAGGGGACGCCAGTGTGCATATGAGATCATGCAAGCACTCGGGCGCAGGATTAATTATGATGAATATCTTACCCTTTCAAAGGAATATATAGACTCTCAGCAGCATCCTAAACGGATCCTGGATGAGCCACGTAAGCCTTCCGCTGAGCGTATGGCGGAGAGAGGTTTTGTTCTGATGGATTGTCTCTACGGCTTTGCCTGCAATCCCTGTTCTTTTGCCTGTCGACACGGGGCTATCACCAAGAGTTCCACTTCTACCGTGCCGTTTATCGATTACGATAAGTGTATCGGTTGTATGGATTGTGTATCACAGTGTCCGGGACTTGCGATCTTCGGTTACCTGACTGATCGCAGACGGCTCTATCTGCCCATTGAATATGCTGCGGAGAGTGGCAGTGAGGTTTTCCTCGTGGATAACGACGGACAAAAGGTGGGAGAGGGTATCATCGATCGTATCCTGATAAAGCCTAATCGCACGAATGTAGCTATTGTCACGGCCAAGGAAATATATGATGAGAGTTCTCCCGAGGATCTGCTCAAAGTGCGCGGATTTATAGTTAAAGAGCACTATCCGGAGCCGTTAGTGACTCAACCGGTACCTGAAATAGCTCAGGATAAAGGGGCTTTGGCTAATACCTTTATTTGTCACTGTGAGGATGTCAACCTGGAACAACTCCTGAAAATGATGGGCAATCGTACCAGCATTACGGCTCAGGAGCTCAAGCATATCACTCGCATAGGTATGGGAGTCTGCAGGGGCAGCAGATGCCTGCAGAGGGCACGTCAGGCGCTGCGCAACCACGGAATAGAGGTAATTGGTGAGTTTACTCCCAGAGGACCTATGGCTAATTTGGTTGAGATCGGTGCAGTTTCTAACCGAGAAGGTAGTGGAACATTCATTACCTCCGACCGCTTTACAAAACAATCCCCAGTTAAGGTAGGTGCTTTTGTCGCCGGAGGCGGAATAGCCGGAAGTGCTACATTTAGATATCTCGCCGAAGCGGGATTCGGGCCTGTTTTAATCAATATGGATCACGGCAGCTCTTGGAGAAATATCGCCGGTGGTCGTCCTGCTTTTTCACTGCCCGCGCTTGCGGATATTGCAAAACATAATCTCGAGATTTTCAAAGATCTTGACACTAAAGGTGAGATAGATTTTAGACTTATAAGATATATAAGTTTTGCACATGATGAGGCTAATTACAAGGCTTTGGAGTCCTCTATTGCCTGGTCGGATGCCTATATGGTGGAGAAAAAGGATTTTCAACGCGAAATATCGGATTATTTCAACCCGAATCTGGATATCTACAGTCATGCCCTTATATCGAATGATTGCTGGCAGGCCTCTCCGGGCCGTACCATCGATTTGGTGCGCCACTTAGGAATTGAGGCAGGGGGTACGGTGTTTGAAAATACGCAACTTGTAAATGTTTCGAAAAATGGTGATCTCTACGAATTGCTTGTAAAACATCCTGACGGTAAATATGTTAGGTATCAGACTGAAATATTTGTAAATGCACTTGGGGCTAATGCGGAAAAATTTGCAAAACAACTTGGTATCGAGACCGGATTGTTCCCTGTGCGTCACCAGGCTTTCATAACCAAGCGTCTGCCTTTGCTGGGCAAGAATGGAGCTCCTCTCGATATGCTTATCGATCGCCGTAAATACAAGGGATTTTCGGCGGTTTACGGCCAGCAACTGGCAGATACGGGCCAGATTATCGGATGTGCCTCACCGGCAAATGATGCAACTGATACATTCAGGAATCTAAAAGTGGGTACCAGGGAGTTTATTGAGATAGTGGCTGAGGTCTTTTCAGATTGGATCCCGCAATTGCGGGGAATGAGTTTCCAGGCCATGTGGAGCGGTTATTATATCGAGCCGCGCTACATCGTGGACCCGGCCAGAGGACTCTTTATGGGTATGCGCGGACATGGATTCATGCTGTCGCAATATATCGCTAAACTCTATGTGGATTCACTCCTTGGGCGGGAAGTTCCCGATTATTTCCGTAAATTGGCTCTTGACGGCCCCGGCCTAAGCGAACAAGCCTTTAAATAGTGTGTAGTCTGTAGTGTGTAGTGTGTAGTGGTGCGGGAGGAAACTTTGACTCGCACCACGTACCCCGTACCCCGCAACTCGCACCTATCCTTTGTGCGTGTAGAAGAATTTGCAGAAATAACGCATCAGGATTACGATTAGGATGATGCTGATTAGCAGAATGTTGATGTAGAGGCGCTGGTGAATGGAGTCATTCAAAACCACCTGGTCGCTATCTTCAGATAAGATAGCAGAAATCCTTTCCGATGTAATCCTGCGAGAAGGCCATTTATGGATGATTGTTCCGTTGTCCAAGTAGACTCCCCCTCCATTTGAGCGTACAAGTGTCATCAGTGCTTTACGGTCGACAGTGTAGATGATTTCCTGAGGGAAAAATACTTCAACCGGGTTATCTTCAAATTCTCTGGTTGTACTCAGGAGTATAAACCGGCTGCCCGCTGAAAGCGTTTCAGACTTCAGCAGAGCCAGATTAAACCACTTATGTGGAGTCATATCCTCAGGATCCCAAATTACTCCCGCCACTAAAGGTCCCTCTTGCAAGAGTATCTCAGTGCAGTACTCTCCGGCTGTATCTCTGAGCGAGATGTCCACTTGCGCCAATTCCACTGAACCGGAAATCAACTCAGTTCTTGAATCAACGAATGTCCAGGTAGAATCTGGCAGATTGCTAAGGTCAAACTCCTTTTGTTTACCATCCTTTGAGTATACGAAAATCGTTTCATATTCAGCACGTGACTCTTTGGCTAACATATCGAGATCGGTTCCCACCTTGTAAGCAGTGAAATCGATCTGGGGAATATTATAATATGTTGGAATTGCGATCAGCAGTGCAAGGGCACAGAAGAGTCCGACACTAACCCACTCGAAAGTAGCGTGTGCTATGGGGACAAAACTTTTACGGTTGAAAAAAAGCACCAGCGCACAGGTCAGCAGCACAAGATTCTTGTAGAACGTCTCCCAATTGGTCAGGTTGATAGCCTCACCGAAACACCCGCAATCGGTGATCGGATTGAATATGGCCAGATAGAGCGTGAGTAAAGTGAAGAAAGAAATAAAAACAAGCCCCAGCCAGGTGAAAAACCTCATTCTTAACCCAAGGAGAATGGAGATACCAATAATAAACTCCACCGTCGAAAGTGCAATTCCGAGCCCAATAGAAGCGGAATCCAAGAATCCCATATGGAATACAGCGAGATATTCCTTGATGATCAGTCCCGTGCCAATGGGATCGGTAAGCTTAAGAAAACCTGAAAGTATGAATGTAAGGCCGAATATAAGCCTGCACAGAGCTTTTGCTAACTTCATGACAATGCCTCTATCTCTTTACGTATTTTAATAAAAATGTCGTTTGCCGGAAGCATGTTTCCATTTCCGTCACTACAATCTATTCTCTTGAAACTTTCATCTAGAGCACATTGCTCCAGATAGATATCTCTTACCTTAACCTGGAAAGCGATGTCAGCCTCGTGTATGTCGTTTTTACCTTCAAGATAGGCGCGGTCATCCCCATGGCGAGATGCACTGAGCTTGGAATCTACAAATTTGATAGGTACATCAAGGAATAGGTTAAGATCAGGTGTGGGAATACCAAAATATCCGAGTTCTACATCTATAATCCAATCCCTGAGGAGCCGTGCCTCTTCGGCAGATTCAAGTTTGGAGCACTGGAATGCGATGTTGGAGTAATAATATCTGTCAAGAATCACGCATCGTCCCTCATCAAGCCATTTGCGCAACATTGGGCCTGCATCCCTGCGATCCTCTGCAAAAAGTAGAGCCACAAGTTGGGGATGCACCTGCTCTATCGAGCCAAAATCTCCTCTAAGAAATCTTGCGATAAGATCTCCGAAAACCGGAGCATCAAATCTGGGGAAGTGGAGATATTCGACCTTATGTCCACAGGATTCCATATAATTGGAAACCATCTTGAGTTGTGTGGATTTGCCCGCTCCATCAAGTCCTTCTAGTACTATCAGCATAAATGTCTATCTTTGTGTTTCATCCCACAAAGTTAATTTATATCTTCGGATTATGGAAAAACAGAGAGTGGAAATTATGGGAATCGTCAATGTCAATGATGACTCCTTTTTTGCGCAAAGTCGTGCTAAAGAGAAAGATGCCTTTATTGCAAGGTTTGAGACAATGCTTGGTCAGGGTGCGGATAGCATAGATATCGGTGCTGTTTCCACCCGTCCTAATATGGCACCGGTCTCCCTGGAACAGGAATGGGGGCGTTTGTCGCCTGTGGTTCAACTTTTTGCCTCCCGTTTCGCGGGAGTGAGATTTTCGGTAGATACCTACCGAGGAGAAATTGTGAGAAGAGTGTATGATACCGCAGGACCCTTCGTTGTCAATGACATTTCGGCAGGAGAGGAGGATCCGGAAATGCTGGAGAGGGTTGCCGAACTCGATCTTGAGTATATCGCAATGCACCGAAGAGGAGATTGTATAACTATGCACGATCATTATGAGTATGGAGATATAGTAGAAGATGTTACGGAGTATTTCAAAGGCTTTGACAACAGGGCAACTACTTTGGGTATAAAAGATTGGATTCTCGATCCGGGTTTCGGATTTTCCAAGAGTATTGAGGACAACTATCGTCTTTTCAAAGGATTACCGGAGTTGAAGAAGTGTGGCAGGAGAATTTTAGTGGGTATTTCTCGTAAGAGAATGATATACCAACCCCTTGGCATCACTCCTGAAGAGTCTTTGGAAGCAGTTTCAGCACTCCATCTGCAGGCTCTGCTGTCAGGAGCCGATATTTTGAGAGTCCATGATGTTGCTGCAGCCCGTGGGTGCGTTACCCTATATGAATTCTTGAAATAAATAAGGCAATAGCTGGATAATGCCTTTTGATATTATAGTGATAGCCCTACATAACAATGCAAGGGCTTTTTTGTTTTTATACAAATGCTATAAAATGCTATAAAATGCAAAATTGTTTCAGTAATATGTTTCAGTATTAAGATTTATTGCTATCTTTGTAATGAATACAAAAGTACATAGTAATGAGTCATCCTACATTTACACTTGAACTCCAGAGCAAGCCCACAAAGTCTGGAAAATATCCTATTTACATAAGAATTACCCATAATAGAAAGCACAAGAGGATAAAAACCATAATATCACTCAAAAGCAAAAGGGATTGGGATTCTAAATACAAGAAAGTCAAAACCTCCGAAAACTCCCACAAGGTCTGGAATAACTATCTTAATAATGAATTAAAAAAGGCTGAAGCATCTTACATGGAAAATCAAGATGTTTCTTTGTGTAAGCTTGCAGATATCATAAAAGGAGCTGATGAATCCCTTTCCTTTCTATTGTTTGTCAAGAAAAAGATTGAGCAGACAGAACTAAAGTATGCATATAGTACTAATAGACAAAATAAAGCATTCCTATCAGTGCTTGAGGACTATCTTAAAGAAAGAGGCAGGGATGACTTATATTTTAAGGATGTAACCACAGACTTTCTTGATGACTTTGAAAATTACCTTTTAAGTAGAGAAAATCCTCGTAAACAAGGGGGAACTCTTAAGAGGAGTACAATTGCTGTTTATCTATCAAAAGTTAAGAAATTTGTTAATGATGCCATAAGAGAGAAAAAAATTTTATTGCAGAATAATCCCTTTATAAACTTTACAATTAAGAGGGGAAAGAGTGAGGCAAAAGAAAAACTAAATGTAGATGAACTCCGGAGCATCATTGGCCTATCTCTTGAGGTTGGCAGCTTCCGATGGCACACAAAAAATGCCTTTCTTTTCTCTTTTTATGGTGGTGGCATCAGAGTGGGGGATTTACTCCAGTTGAGGTGGCAAAACATAAAGGATGACAGACTTGAGTACACAATGAAAAAAAATGGCAAGCTCCAAAATATAAAACTTTCTAAAGAAGCAATAGATATTCTTTCTCTTTACAAGCAAGTTGAGAGCAACCCTACTGATTACATTTTCCCTTTTCTTGATTCTAATGCTATTTATGCGAAGGAGTCTATATGGGGGTACGATACAATGCCCAGAGAACAAGAAAAAATCCTGAGTAGCAAAATTATAATCCAGAATAGTGCAATGAATAAGAGTCTAAAGGATATTGCAAAAAGGGTAGGGATTTCTAAAAACATATCAATGCATGTAAGCAGGCACACTTTTGCATCCATTGCCAAAATTCAAGGTGTTGAGTCCTATGTGTTGAAAGACTTGCTTAAACATTCAGCTTTGACAACAACAGAAAATTATATGGCAGAGTTTGGGGTTGAGGAACTTGACAAGGGGGTTAAAACAGTTGTTGATGCGGTCAATGTGGAAAAGCCCCAGAATAGCCAAAAAGAAGCCATTTTAGAAGCTTTTTTGAGTTTAGATAAGAATGATAGGGATGATATTATAAAAGCCCTTAAGGATGCTTAAAACCAAAACAAATAAGAATATGAACACTTTAGAGGAAAGGATGTTAAAAGCTCAACAGACAAGAACTATTGTTGGTAACTATTCTGGAAACATAATTATTGGAAATAATATCAGCATTGGTGGGGCAGTCAATATGTTGGATTTTCTTATAAAGCAGATTGAAATTCTGAATAAGGAAAAGCTGTATAACATAATTGAAAAACTTGTAAGCAATGATAAATCAAAACTTTGAAGCATGTATAAGACTATAGATGAGGCAATGAAAGCCTGTGATGCCTATTGTGATGCTCATGGCATAGATAGATATAAAGAGGGTGATGATATCGGTGATGACAATGTGATGAGAAAATTTGCTGAATACATAAACCAGCAAAAGAAATTTCTTTTTATTTACCAATATGAAAAAAATGCTTGGAATGATTTTGAATCCCTTTGTGATAATCACGGACTGCCATTTAATGGTTATTATTTAGCCCTATTTGAGTTATTTGTAAAAAACAGAGCAGGCAAATTTTACACTCTTTGGGAAATGATAAGGGATGATGATTATGATGATAGTGTCTTTGTGATTGCAAGAGTGTTGAGGCAGTTATCACATTGTGGTCGTGGTGTGTTTTCTGTTGTTGTGGGGAGTGAGGAAACATATGAAAGTGTTGCAGGTGTTGAAGCAATAAAACAAGCCCTTACTGAAGCTCTACAAAGCAGAGTGAAAAAAGAAAAAGGCAACATGATTGTTACGGGGATTGGCTATAATTTGTCAGTATTTAGTCCTAAGGAGCTTCCTATCCCTTATCCCCTAAATTGCAGCCCAGAGGAAAATGGTTTTTCAAATGCAGAGATTGATATGATAATCAAAGCTGGAAATAAAATAAAAGCAAGGGCTAAAAAAATGAGGGGAAATGTTGTAAAGTCTGTACACACAAGGAATGCAGAAATTGGTGAGTTAGTGTTTTATCTAAAGCAATGGCTGCCAGAAAAATGGATTAAAGCTAAAAAAAAAGCCTTTTTTGTAGAATATCTTGACAAAGCAGGTTTTCTTGATTTTAAGGGTAAGGATTGGCTTAATAACTTTCGTTATATTATGTCAGAGAAAGACAAGAATAAAGAGATAGAAAATTTTGTAAACTCTTACTATGCTGCCATAGGGGAAAAATGATATAATAGTCTAAGCAAATAATCATATTGCAGCAATATAACTGCCTAATTATCAAAGGGGTAACTTTGGTGCATAATAAGTGTCAATTCTTACCTCTTTTTCCTTTTTGCATCCCTTTACTTTTGCGTTGACAGCCCAGACAATATGGCTAATGTTTGTCTGTTGTAAATAGGGTTGTTTTAATGAAAAAAATGAGTCATTTTACTACTACATTTATTGGGATGCCTGAGGCAAGAATGGATGCCCTTGAGGCAAAAATGGAGAAAATAGAAAATCTTATCAGTCAGAGAAATGATGAGGATTCTCTTAACAGGTGGCTTGAATCTGAGGATGCAAGAAAAATGTTGGGTGTAAGTCCCAGAACATGGCAAAGTATGAGGGATAATAGGATTATTCCTTTTAGCCAATTTGGTAGGAAAATTCTTGTAAAGAGGTCTGATATTGAGGATTTTCTTAACAAGAATCTTGTGAAAGAGAGGGGGCAGTAATCATGAACACAGATTTTTTATCTAAAGTTGTTTGGAGGGGTGAATATGAACTTTGCCCCTCAACAACAACATCTTACTACTCCACTAAATTAGGTGATTGCATCACTTTATGTCGGCCAGAAAGGACAAAGGCAATCAAGAACAAAATTCAAGAGTTTGCACAAGCAAATGATTTTAACCTGTTGCCCTATAGGATTGGTTTAGTCAGAGGGGATGCCATGCCAGCTACAAGGAGAATGGGAAGGACAAGGCAGCAAGCTGTGGCACAATTAAAGGGAACATTCTCAAAACAAGAAGTAAGCCCTTACAAGCAGCACAAGCCCTTTGCAGTCCATACTTCTATATGGCAGGTTGATAACTCCATACACTACGGCAGCATTGGGATTTCTCAGCCAAATGGAATGATAAACAATGATAATGGAGATTTGTTGATTTTGAAAACTATTGACTGGATTAGAGTTGAGGTATACATTTTCAGAGGATTAGCAGGCAGCCTTAATGGAATGAAATATCTTGATGATGCGGTCAATTATGTTAGATGTCTTAGTTGCAAATGAGGGTGACCCCAAATTGTCACCCTCATTGTTGAATACAAAAGCACATGTTTGATTTTTTGAAAATCAGAAAATGCTTGCAAGACAAAGATACTCCAAATTTTAAAAATTGCACACATATTGGCACATATAACAATGGCTTACATATATTTCATTTAAAGGGATATAAGCCCTTAGCAGTCCAATGGTATGAGGATAGTAGAATACTAAGAATTAAAGGCAGTTTACCATATTATTTCAAAGGGCATAATTTTACATACTCCCAAAATGAACTCATTGAAACCATAAATAACATAGAAAAGTTATTATGTATAGACCTTTGGGATGCAGATGTTGAGGCCTTTGAGTTTGGTTGTGTTTTTCCGGTTGAAAGGAAGCCTATAGACTACATACAAAACCATAGTGCAGACCCTAAAGCCCATTTAGGTACAAATGTAATGGGTAAATATAAGGGATATTCAAAAGAATGGGAAAACTCAATTATGAAGTTAAAAATATATGATGTAGTTAGAAATTATACCTATAGCAAGAAAATAAATGCAAGGGATGTAATTGCTAAATGTGGTTATAATCCTAAAAAGAACTATATGAGGTTTGAATTGCACCAGAAGCAGCCACATTTGCTAAATAGTGGTAAATATTTGTTAGTTAGAGATTTAGTGAGTAAGCCTTTTCAGCCATTCCTTTCAAAATATCTATTAGGATTATATCAAAATTCCTTAATTCCGACAAAAACTATCATTCAACCTGTAAATAAAAAAGACTTTGCTTCCCCTGATATTATGGTATCGGTACTAATTGGAGAGGGGCTGACAGTGCAGGGTATAGAAAAAAAAGCAAAATGTATTATAAGGAATACTGATTGCTTTACAAAAGGAGATAGGGCAGCAAGAGGAAAAATGGTTGATAATATTCTTGCAAGGGTGCAAGAATCAGAGGAAAGCCAATGGGATTTAACAGAGAATATTATGGCAGCCCTTGAGGCTGAAAATAGAGAGTTTAATGATAATCAACAACCTCTATAGGTAAATTACAAATATTCAAGCTTATTTGAATTATTAAAGCTCCACTAATGCATAACTATTGCAGATGTCAATGCTCCATAAAAGGGGCTTTTTTTTATGTAAACTATATATCAGTCAATGGTGCTTATCCTTTTATTGTCCTATGAAAAGTACAAGATTTCTTATACTTTAGGCTGATGTATAAAAAATATAATAAGTTATATTTTTGCAAGTGGGGGGAGTGGGGGGTAAATGGCAGGGGTGTAAAAGGTGTGACCCGAAGCTGATATATTTTTTTTTTAGGTGTTGTTGAAGTTTAGTGCTGCCATTTGTGTTGTTGAGGTGTGTTGGGATTGTGAGTTGTCAAAAAGTAGAATATTGTAAATTATTGGTTATTAAGTATATATAAAATTGCAAAGTGAAATAAAAATTATAAAAATCAAAAAAGTAGAAAATACAGACATGTTTTTTTAACTTTGTAAGAGCAGATGTATCTGTAAGCTTTATTTTACAAAGTAAAATAACCATAGAAATAAAACATTTATATTCATTTTGGGTGTAAAAAATTAACAATGTTTCAGTATGGTTACAGTAAAGAAAGTTTAAGTTATTGATGCTTAATAACTTAAATGCTAATAATTGATTTTTGAAATAAATCAGTACATTTGTAAGTTATAATAATAAAAGGATTATGCTTGACCCCTTAATGTCAATATCGCCCGTTGATGGCAGATACCGTGCTCAGACTGAGCAACTTGCTGATTATTTTTCCGAATTTGCGATTATCCGTTACAGGGTTAGGGTGGAGATTGAATATTTTATTGCGCTGTGTGCAATTCCTTTGCCCCAGCTCGTGGGAGTTCACCCTTCGCTTTTTCCCGCTATGAGGAAAATCTATCAGGAATTCACCCTCAAAGATGCATCCGAGATAAAGGCTACTGAAAAGGTCACTAATCACGATGTGAAAGCGGTCGAATATTTTATTAAGGAGAGATTCAAAAAGATGGGCTTGGAACGATATATCGAATTTGTTCACTTCGGGCTCACTTCTCAGGATATCAATAATACTGCTACACCTCTTTCACTTCTGGAAGGCATCAGGGATCTATATATCCCTACCTTGGAGACCCTTATTTCTGTTCTCCGAAAGATGGAACAGGAATGGGCACAGGTACCGATGCTTGCCCGAACACATGGTCAGCCCGCCTCTCCCACGAGGGTCGGCAAAGAGATAGGCGTCTTTGTTGCACGTCTGGAAGAACAGAAATCGCAGCTTACAGCACTCCCTTATTCTGCTAAATTCGGAGGGGCTACAGGTAATATGAATGCTCACCATGTAGCTTATCCTTCCATTGACTGGAATGATTTTGCAGTACACTTTGTGGAGGATATCTTGGGGTTGAAGCGTTCTTATCCCACAACACAGATAGAGCATTACGACAATCTTGCAGCTCTGTTTGACAATCTTAAACGCATAAATAATATACTTATCGACCTTTGTCGCGATATCTGGACCTATATCTCGATGGAATATTTTCGTCAGAGGGTGAAAGCGGGAGAGGTGGGCTCTTCGGCAATGCCGCACAAAGTCAACCCCATCGATTTCGAGAATGCCGAAGGCAATCTCGGAGTGGCAAATGCCCTCTATGAGCATCTGGCAGCTAAACTTCCAATATCCAGGATGCAGCGTGACCTGACTGACTCCACCGTACTGCGCAATGTAGGAGTCCCTTTGGCTCACTCGCTGCTGGCTCTCAAATCTATACTTAAGGGAGTAGATAAGCTCATACTCAACCGTTCTGCACTCGAAGCGGATCTTGAGGCGAACTGGGCTGTAGTAGCTGAAGCCATTCAGACAATCCTCCGTAGAGAGGCCTATCCCAATCCATACGAAACTCTTAAGGAGCTTACCCGTGGCAATGAGCACATTTCCGCCGCTTCCATAGCCGCTTTCATTGATACTCTCGATGTGTCGGAAGAGGTAAAGAAAGAGCTTAGAGCGATTACGCCGCATAACTATACAGGAATTTAACTCATAATCGATATGAAACGTTTTTTAAATATTACAGCCCTGATGCTGGTGCTGTTTACTACTTCCTGCAGCGCACAGGGAAAATATAGTGACTATTTCACTCCGGATAGGCTCAGAATTGATCTGATGTTCGCCGGCAACTCACAAACCCAGAGTGTATATCTTGACGGACTTCACTTTGAGAAGGAGTGGAGTGGTACCAGAGAGCACTTGCTGCCCGATTTCGACTATGGGGAGTATACAATTGATGTATATACTACTGACGGTAAAAAGATTTTTTCTCAGGGTTTCTGCTCCCTTTTTGCTGAGTGGAGGACTACTCCGGAGGCTTCCAAGGTGGATAAAGCTTTTTCCAACTCATTGAGAATACCATTTCCTAAAAATAAAGTACAGATAGTGATATCGGAGAGAATCAAAAAGAGTGGAGAAATGTCGCAACTTTTCAGTTGTGAAATTGATCCGGAAGATCTCTCCATCAACCGTGATAAGGAAAATGATTTTGAGGTGGTGAAGGTGTTGTATAACGGTCCTTCGGAAAATAAAGTTGACCTGGTTTTTGTTGCTGAAGGTTACACTGCAGAGGAAATGGAAAAATATCGTCGTGATGTGGAAAAATTTACCGGCTATCTTTTTGACATCGAACCCTACAAATCACGCAAAAATGACTTCAATGTCTGGGCTGTAGAGTCGATTTCCGTAGATTCCGGTACAGATATACCCCATCAGAATATCTGGAAAAACACCGCTGCAGACTCTCATTTCTATACATTCTTTATAGATAGATATCTTACTGCTCCGGATCACAAAAAGGTGGCGCAGCTGGTCTCCAATGCTCCTTGTGATGCAATTTATGTAATTGTAAATACGGACAAATATGGTGGAGGCGGTATTTATAATTATTATGGCCTGGGTATGTCGGACAACAAATTTGAAGCTGAGGTCCTTGTACACGAATTCGGACACAGTTTTGCCGGACTTGGTGATGAATATTACGATTCTGAAGTCGCCTATGAAAATATGTATGATATGTCGGTTGAGCCTTGGGAGCCCAACCTGACCACAATGGCAAACTTCTCTACAAAATGGGCCTCTATGGTAGAGGAGAGTACTCCTCTGCCCACACCCAATGAAGAGGCATATAAAGGTGTCGTGGGAGCATTCGAAGGAGGAGGATACTCCGCAAAAGGGATCTTCAGGCCCTATTATGATTGTCGTATGAAAAGTAATACAGCTGAAGGTTTCTGTCCGGTGTGCAACGCTGCAATTCAAAGAATGATAGACTATTACTGCAAGTAGCCGATGATAATAGAGAGATACGACTATTTTCTTCTGGATCTCGACAGGACTCTCTGGGATTTTGACGCTAATGCCCTTGCAGCAATGCATATGCTGCTTGATAAATGGGATCTCCCGATAGGAGAGAGGGAGGTTTTTTTCGAAAGATATGAAGCGATCAATCGTCGCCTCTGGGATGATTATGAGGCTGGAATTATTGCCAAAGAATATCTGCGACGTGAACGTTTCCATCAAACTTTGAAAGAGCATTACGGCATAGATAACCTGAATGCCGCTGAACAGATGGGTAAGGAGTACCTAGAATTTATGGCTCTGGGTGATATTCTCATGCCCGGAGCACAAGAAGTCCTCGAGGCCATCGCAGCACGTGACGGAAAGATGGCTATTGTCTCAAACGGCTTTAAAGAGGTACAGTACCGCAAACTACGTGTTTCGAAAATAGATCATTTTTTCAGTGCAGTTATGATTTCGGAAGAGGTAGGAGTCCACAAACCGGACCCGCTCATTTTTCAAAAGGCACTTGAGGCCCTTTGTGGTCAAGGCGTGGAGATTGATGATAACATAAAATCGCGCACAATTATGGTAGGAGATGATTATCCCAATGATATCGAAGGCGCCATTAACTTTGGAATAGATAGTTTTTACTACAATCCTTCCAATAAAGAAAATCCCGGAAACGCCGTCTGGCACTCCCGGGATCTGCTATCACTCTTGTCCAATTAGAGCTTACGCTTGATTTCGACTATGGTGTAGGCCTCGATGACATCACCGATTTTGATGTCATTGTATCCGTCAATGTTCAGACCGCAGTCAAACCCTGCAGCGACCTCCTTGACATCATCTTTAAATCGCTTGAGCGACCCGAGTTTTCCGGTATAGATCACAATGCCGTCTCGGATTACTCTTACCTTGGCTGTGCGTGTCAATTTGCCCTCCTTCACCATACAACCGGCAATGGTGCCGACTCTGGAAATTTTGAAAATCTCGCGCACCTCCGCAGTAGCAGTAACTTCTTCTTTCTCCAAGGGGGCGAGCATACCTTCAATACTGCTCTTAACCTCTTCGATAGCATCGTAAATCACGGAGTAGATACGTATCTCTATACTCTCGCTTTCAGCCAGTTTACGCGCTTCCATTGAAGGACGAACCTGGAAGCCGATAATTATCGCGTTAGATGCTGAAGCAAGCATTACGTCGTTCTCCGATATAGCGCCAACAGCTTTGTGGATTACCTGGACCTGAACCTCTTCTGTAGAGAGTTTGATTAGGGAGTCTGCAAGAGCCTCCACTGATCCGTCCACATCAGCCTTTACGATAATATTGAGCTCCTTGAAATTGCCCAGCGCGATACGACGTCCGATCTCCTCGAGAGTAATGTGAGGTTGGGTATGGATGCCCTGGATACGTATCAACTGTTCTCTCTTATTTGCAATATCGCGTGCTTCCTTCTCATCTTCGAGAACGTTGAGGGTGTCACCTGCGGTGGGGGCTCCGTTGAGACCTAACACTGATACGGGTGTTGAGGGACCCGCTTCAGTAATTTGCTGTCCACGCTCATTGAACATGGCTTTTACACGGCCGGTGTAACATCCTGCGAGCATTACATCACCGAGTCTCAACGTACCTGACTCAATGAGTACTGTGGCGAGATAACCGCGTCCCCTGTCGAGTGAAGACTCGATGACGCTGCCAACGGCACGCTTATCGGGGTTGGCCTTCAGTTCCAGCAGGTCTGCCTCGAGTAGCACTTTCTCAAGTAGTTCCTTGATGTTAATACCTTTCTTGGCAGAGATTTCCTGGCATTGATATTTACCACCCCAATCCTCTACGAGGATATTCATATTTGCGAGCTGCTCTTTGATTTTTTCGGGATTTGCTCCCTGTTTGTCAATTTTATTGATTGCAAATACCATCGGCACACCCGCTGCCTGCGCGTGACTGATGGCTTCGACTGTCTGGGGCATTATAGCATCGTCAGCGGCAACGATAATGATGGCAACGTCTGTGACCTTGGCTCCACGTGCACGCATGGCGGTAAATGCCTCGTGACCCGGAGTATCAAGGAATGTAATACGTCTGCCCGAAGGGAGTTGCACATTGTAAGCACCGATGTGCTGTGTAATTCCGCCTGCCTCACCGGCAATCACATTTGCCTTGCGGATATAGTCAAGCAGCGAAGTCTTTCCGTGGTCCACGTGGCCCATAACTGTAACGATAGGTGGACGTTCAACCATATCTTCCTCTTTATCTTTCTCCTGCTCGATGGCACCCTGGGTTTCCACGGTCACAAACTCTATTTCGTATCCAAACTCCTCTGCTACAAGCACTAGTGTCTCTGCGTCAAGACGCTGGTTGATGGAAACCATCATTCCCAGGTTCATACAGGCCTCTATAACCTTTGTTACCGGAGTATTGTTCATTAAGATTGCAAGCTCGTTTGCTGTAACAAACTCGGTCACCTTGAGAATATTACTGGAAAGTTCCTGAAGGATCTGTTCTTCCTGTGCCTTTTGAGAAATTATTTCCCTTTTTTCGCGGCGACGTCTTGATCCTCTTGTTTTTCCCCTGCCCTCGGTCATGCGGGCGTAGGTCTCTTTGATCTGCTTTTGTACCTCATCCTCATCAATTTCGGGACGTACTGGTTTGAAGCGATCTTTCTTGCTGTATTTACCTCTGCCTCCGCTTGGAGATTCCTTTTGTTTTTTGTGTTCTTGATGTGCCTTAGTGACATCTACCCTTTTGCTGTTTTGGATGCGTTCCCTCTTGCCTTTGCTTCTCTTCTCAGTCTGTGGTTCACTTTTGTCGTCGCTTTTAGGTTTTTCCTTTTTTTCAAATTGGGAGATATCAACCTTGCCAACCACTGTCAGACCGGGTAGCTTCCGCTCTGTGTGCCTTATATCTGTTTTCCTCTTTGGCTTTTCTTCCTTTGTGGGAGCAACGCTCTTTTTTGCGGGAGCTTTTTTCTTCGTTTCAGGCTCAACAGGTGTTGCAGGTGCCTTTTCAGGCTCTGCTTTCGGAGTTTCTACCTTTTCCTGTTTTGGTTTGGCTTTAGCTTTGGCTTTTGGTTTTATCTCGTCGAGATCAATCTTTCCTACGACCTTGATCTTCGGGGTTTCCGGCTTAATCACGGTAACTGTCTCTTCGGGTACAGGCTCGGGAGTTTTTACCTGTTTATCCGGACTTGACAGAACTTTGCTGCTTATTATGACCTCCTTGACAGGCTCTTCCTCTTCCTGTTCCTTATGGTGATCCATCCGGGTCATTTGTCTTACTTTCTTGGCTGCTTCCACTGCGTCCTCCTTAATGGCCTTATCCCGTCCGAATTTTTCCGCAACTATATCGTAGATATCCTGCGAAATCTTGGACGCGATGGTCAGGTCGCTTCCATGTCCTTTCTCTTCAAGAAAGTCAAGCAATGTGCCTGTGGAAATGTTAAAGGCCGTCGCTACCTGTTTTATCCTGTATTGTTTCTGATCTGACATATATTTTCTCCCGATATTATTAATTGTTAAAATTACTCTTCAAATTCTGCTCTGAGGATTTTTTGTACCTCGATTGCGGTTTCCTCTTCGAGGTCTGCCCTCTGCACGATATCTTCTACTGAAAGCGCCAGAACACTCTTGGCAGTATCGCATCCGATTTTCTGCAGTTGCTCTATAATCCACATATCAATCTCGTCGCTGAACTCTGTGAGTAATACATCCTCTTCAAGTTCAAGGCCGTCGTCATCACGGTAAATCTCAAGTTTGTAGCCTACAAGTTCGCCGGCAAGGTTAATGTTGCTGCCGCCCTTACCAACAGCAAGGGAAACCTCGGAGGGTTTGAGATAGACATTCACCTGTTTTGCCTCCTCGTTGAAGGTCATTGAGGAGATTTTTGCCGGACTTAGTGCTCTGGTGATGAGCAATGACTTGTTGTTTGTCCAGGGGATAACGTCTATATTTTCATTGCGTAATTCGCGGACAATGCTGTGTATACGACTACCCCTCACTCCCACGCAGGCTCCTACCGGATCGATTCGCTCGTCATATGACTCTACTGCAACTTTAGCTCTTTCACCGGGTATTCTGACGATTTTCTTAATGGTGATAAGACCTTCAAAAATCTCAGCAACTTCCTGCTCAAAAAGTCTTGCGAGGAAGTCTGTGGATGTACGTGAAAGGATAATTACAAGTGTATTGCTATTGTTGAATTTGACCTCTTTGATAATAGTCCTTACAGTGTCACCCTTCCTGAAAAAATCACCGGGAATCTGTTCCTCTTTGGGAAGAATCAGGTCGTTGCCTTCATCATCCCTAAGTACAACCTCTCGCTTCCATACCTGGTAAACCTCACCTACAAAAAGATCTCCTACCTTATCACGATACTTGTTGTACAGGTTCGCCTTCTCAATATCCATAATGCGTCCGGAAAGACTCTGCCTAAGGTTGAGAATGCCTCTGCGGCCAAAATCGGCGAGTTTAATCTCCACAGAACACTCCTCTCCAAGGTCATATTCGTCAATCTTGTTGGCATCCTCGAAAGAAATCTCTGTCATGGGATCGGTAACCTCTTCCACTACTTCTCTGTTCCAGAAAATCTGGAGGTCGCCCTTGTCAATATTGATGATGATGTCGAAGTCACTATTTTCGCTATACATCTTTTTGAGCTGTGAGAGAAATACCTCTTCGAGCACTCCCATCATGGTGGCCCTGTCTATGTTTTTCTGATCTTTGAATTCAGCAAATGTGCTGGCTAGGTTCAAACCTTCCATTTTGATTATTATTTTTATCTAATTTTTATACTTTTCAAATTTAATAACGGGTTTTGCCGATTTGATTTGGTCAAAAGTGTATTCTTCGACAACCTCCCTGATCAATTTCTTTTTCTGTCCTTCCACCTTTTCGGAAACTTTGGTAACAAACGTAATACCCTCTTCAGAAACAACTGCCAGAACGCCTTTAATATGCCCTCCGCTTTTGAGTTTAAGTTCAATCTCGGAACCAAGTGCCTTGCGATACTGACGTAGTACCTTGAAAGGCGTTGAGAGGCCTGCAGAACCTACTGTAAGCGAAAAATCCTCCTCGTCCCTGTCAAGTTTGGACTCTACAAAACGGCTGATATTTACGCAGTCGTCCAAAGAAAGAGAGCCTTTGTCGATCTCAATGACAATCTCGATATCATTCTCCCTACTTACCCTGACATCCACCAAAAACAGGTCACTTCTTTGTGCGAAAAACTCTGCTAATATCTCTTCTATCTTCTCTTTTTGTATCATCCTTAGGATAATTTTAAAAAATAAGGGGACTACACGTCCCCTATCTCTTTCACTATATCGCCGGCAAAGTTAGCAATTCTATATTAAACGGCAAATTTTTATTATCTTTTTGGCATATTTTATGAATGATTAGAAAAAATTACAGATGAAAAATAATAATATATGGATATTACTGCACAAAAGATAGCAGAACACCTGGGGGGAGATATAGTTGGGGATCCGCAAGTCAGGGTGTCTGCTCCTGCCAGAATAGAGCAGGGACGTCCGGGTACCATCTGCTTTTTTGCAAACGCAAAGTACGAACATTACGTCTATACGACAAAAGCCTCAATTCTGCTGATCAACAAATCATTCGAGCCCAGTCGGGAGATTCCTGCCACTCTTATAAAGGTTGAAAACGCTTATGAGTCCGTTGCTATTCTTCTTGAGCTCTTCAACACTCTAAAGAAAAGCCGTCCAAGGAGTAACCGCCTTTTTGTTTGTCGCCCATTTTCCTCTAAAATAGGACGCGGCACTTTTGTGGGACGTGGCACTTTTGTCGGCAAAAAAGTAACAATCGGTAAAAATTGTCACATCTATCCGCAGGTCTATATCGGTAACGGAGTTACAATCGGTGACAACACCACTATTTATCCGGGCGTACGCATTTATCATGATTGTGTAGTCGGAAGTGATGTGATTATCCACGCAAATGCGGTTATTGGTGCTGACGGATTCGGTTTTGCTCCCCGTGAAGACGGCTCTTACCGCAAGATCCCCCAAACCGGAAATGTCATCATAGAGGATTACGTTGAGATAGGTGTAGGAACGGCAGTAGACAGGGCTACAATGGGCTCCACTATTATCAGGAGAGGAGTCAAGATTGACAATTTATGTCAGATTGGACATAATGTGGAGGTAGGCGAAAATACCGTCATGGCAGGTCTGAGTGGTATTGCCGGCTCAGCAAAAGTAGGTAAAGGATGTGTCATTGCAGGTCAGAGTGGCATTGCCGGTCACATTACTATTGCAGATAAGACAACTCTGGCAGCTCAGAGCGGTATAATAGGCAATGTCAGAAAGGAGGGTGAAGCTCTTATGGGCTATCCTGCTATAAGTTACAGAGATTATATGAGGGCTTATGCCTTGTTCAAAGCCAGTGCGAGGAAATGAAGGAGAGACAGAAGACAGTAAAAAAGAGTTATACATTTGAAGGGAAAGGGTTGCATACCGGTCTCCATTGTAAGATGACAATCCTTCCGGCACCGGCGGATCACGGTATAGTTTTTAAAAGAAAAGATATCGGCGAAGAGGCTCTTGTAGAGGCATCCTGGTCCAATATTGCAGGCACTGCCAGAAGTACGGCCATTTGTAAGGACGGGATTGAAGTAGTGACTATAGAGCATCTTCTTGCGACATTTTACGGACTCGGGATAGATAACGCCCTGGTAGAAATCGACAGTACGGAGTTGCCAATTCTGGATGGTAGCGCAAGACCCTATGCGGAGGCTTTTCTCGCAGACGGTCTTCATTTATATGATGCTCCAAGAAGATACCTTGAGATAAGGGAACCGTTTTCATTCGAGGATACTGAGTCAGGCTCTTCTCTCCAGGTGCTTCCGGCAGACAATTTCAGTGCTGAGGTGGAGATTGACTATGGCTCTAAAGTATTGGGAGTTCAGAAGGCACAATTTTCCGAAGGTGATGATTTTGCTTCTGCAATAGCCCCCTGCCGTACATTCTGCTTTATCCACGAACTGGAATTCCTTCTCAACCACAATCTTATAAAAGGTGGGGATATGGATAACGCAATAGTGATCGTGGAAAATGATGTCGACGAAAAGACTCTCAGTCGCTTGAAGAAAATTTTTAATGTAGAGAATCTTGATAGGGCGCCGGAGGGATATCTCAACAATCTGACCCTCCATTTTGAGAACGAATGTGCCCGTCACAAACTCCTCGATCTTATAGGGGATTTTGCCCTTGCGGGACATCCTCTCAAAGCCAGAATAATTGCCCGTAAACCCGGTCATGCAATAAACACCGCTGCGCTTAAAACCATGTTTGAAAATAATAACATTATACCATTATGATCAACAACAATAAATATCCCGGTGCCTATGTTCATCCTGATGCCAAAATAGGCAGAAATGTAGAGATAGGACCATTCAGTTATATAGCTGGAAATGTAGAGATCGGAGATGGGTGCCGCATAGGGCCCAACGCCGTAATTCTAGATTATGTAAAAATGGGTGAAAATTGCAAAGTTTTCGCAGGTGCCGTAGTTGGTGCCGAACCTCAGGATCTCAAGTTCAGGGAAGAGGAGAGCCATGTGATTATCGGTAACAATACCACAATCAGAGAGTGTGCTACTATCAATCGCGGTACGGCTGCCAGCGGTAGATACGCTACCATAATAGGTGACAACTGCCTTGTAATGTCCTATGTCCATATTGCACACGACTGCCGTATAGGCAACAACTGTATTTTCTCGAGCTATGTGGGTATGGCTGGAGAGACCGATGTCGATGATTGGGCAATTATAGGCGGGGGTACGCTCATCCACCAGTTCTCCCATATCGGGGCCCATGTGATGATAGGTGGCGGTACAGGAGTGGTGAAGGATGTGCCTCCCTATATACTTGCTGCACGCAATCCTATCAATTTCGAAGGCATTAATATCGTAGGTTTGCGCCGCCGCGGTTTTACTCACGATGAGATTGACGAAATCCGTGAGATTTACAGAGTAATATATGATTCGGGGATGAATGTATCTGATGCCATTTCCAGAGTAAAATCGGCCTTCTCAGACACAGAAGTCAAAAAGGTGATTTTGGATTTCATATCCAACTCCAAGAGGGGTATCGTCAAGAAAGGCGCCAGCGACTCTCTCGATGATTAGATCTGAACAATCAATACTGACTACCGCATACTTCCCTCCTGTGGAATATTTTTTTGCGATTGCAGGTAGCAGAAAGGTGTTGATTGAGCAGTGTGAAGTCTATCAGAAGCAATCCTACCGCAACCGTTGTAATATTTGTTCGGCAGCAGGCAAGGAGTCTCTTTCCATACCGATACTCAAGGAGGCCTATCAAAAGGTGCCTATTCGCGATGTTCGGATAGATTATGGCAGACCCTGGCTTCAGCAGCATAAGAGGGCTATCTTATCGGCTTACAACTCATCTCCTTTTTTTGAGTATTATATGGATGATCTTTTTCCGATCCTTGACCGGAAAGAAACTTTTCTTTTCGATCTTAATCTGCTTTTGCTGGAGAAGTGTCTCGAATTGACCGGTATAAAGGCAGCGATTGAGTTCACCTCGGAGTATCATAAAGAGTATCCTGAAGGAGATTTCCGTACTATTATACAGCCAAAGTACCGCGGAGAAAACCTGCTTGTCAGATATAAAAAGGAGAAGACCTGGACTCAGGTCTTCTCCGATAGATTTGGTTTCATCGGGAACCTCTCTATTATCGACCTTTTGTCAAATGAGGGCCCCAACGCCATCTCCTATATTCTTTAGAATTTAAAACCGAATGTAAACAGGAGTTTACCTCTGCTAAAGGTGTATGTGCCTTCAGGGGCTTCAATCCCGCTATAGTCATTGTAGAGGGTAAAGTTTTCAGAATTGTTGAGGCTTCTCCGATATGCTATATCAAGAGTAGTCCTTCCTTGACCGAATTTAAATCCGATACCTCCGGAAATATATTGCTGAGCATCATAAAACTCGGGATCGGGTGAGCTATAATAATTGTACCCAAGCCTGACAGCCATAAATTTCAGAGGCCACACTTCTGTTCCAAGTCTGAGTATATCACTCCTTTTGAAGTATCTCGTAATCTCATTGTTCTCTTCAGAGAATACATCTTTATTGCCGCTGTTGTCAGCCATCGCTATTTTCGAGTAGTTTACGCTCTCGTAGTCGGCGCTTATAAGAGCCCTGTCACCAAAAGTGAATGCAGCCCCTACGCTCCATCTCATGGGAGTTTTTATCTGATAGTTATATGATCCTACAGGGGAATCCACATCGTAGTAATTGCCATTTACGAAGGATGAGGTCATATTTCTCTGCCAGTTGTCTGTCATGTCATACCATGTAGGTGAGGTGAAAGTAGCACCCAGACGAAGACCGGGTAGAGGAGTAACGATAGCTCCAACCTGGAAGTTGACACCCGAGCCGTTTGAACGCTGCCAGTAGGTCGAGGTCATTGACTCAAATCCATCCTGAAAATCCCTCGAATTGATAGCTTTTTCACCATATCTCTCATTCAGCTCGTATGTAAGACTCAGAAGGTTTAGGTTCGCACCGAAATAGAAGAAATCCGAAACATTGGCTCCGAAGTTGAAGGAAAATGCATTTGTACCACCATGTATTTTGCGGTAATAGCTCTGCTCAAGTTCGCCACCCACTTCAATAATGCTGCCATCATAGATATTTTCTGTAGAACCGATATAGTCGTAATCTGAATCGGGAGTATTGGCCAATAGGTATGTTTCCCATGCCAGAACTTCAGGCCATGAGAGGTTGTTGTTGTAGAATGCATTATATGACTCCGTACTCTCAAGCGCATTCACATGAACTCCGGAGAGGCCGGAAGCAATGGAACCCAGAAGTGTTGACTTGTCAGTAGTACCTTTAGCGGCCATTATGGAGTTGAAACTATTGGTACGGTTGAGTGTAATTCCGAAGTTGTAGTTGAGAATTCCCGAGTAATTGCCTGTATCAAATGCCATGACGAACCCTAGGTTTGACATGGCCATCCTTGTGAAGGAGTCTTTGGAAATACTATTCAAGTACTCAGCTTCTCCATTGCTTGTAATAAATGAGGGAGAGATAGAGAGCTGAGAATATCGGTATATAGCACTGGAGGCAGGGTTAATGACTATCGCCCCCAAATCACCTCCCAGAGCTGTGAAAGCGTTGCCCATGGCAAGTGTACGTGCCGTACCCTCATAGTGTTGCTGGGAGAAGGTCAGAGCCTCTCCTGCGGTCTGAGCACTAAGTCCTGTTGTCAGCAGGATAGAAAACAATATGGTTGTAATCTTTTTCATTATCTGTTCACATTTTGATTTTTGAATTATCTCCTCCCGCCGGTACCTCCACCGCTACTTCCGCTACTACCACTATATCCGCCACCGCCACTATATCCTCCGCCACCGCTATAGCTGCCTGAAGAGCTCCTGCTGCTACCTGAACTGTAGCTGCCTGAAGAACTTCTGCTGCCGCCTGTGCTGTAGCTGCCTGAAGAACTCCTGCTACTGCCTGTGCTGTAACTTTCGGAGTTGCGTGAGGAACGTGTAGTGCCGGTACTTACGCTACCCGAACTGCGTGTGGTGCTGCCGGAACTACGTTGGTAGATGGTGCCGTTTCTTGACGCTGAACTACTGCGTGAGCCCGTATAGACTCCGCCCGAATTGTAGCTGTCAGTGCTTCTGCCTTCGCTCCTTCTGGTGTACATGGAGCTACCGGATGCTGTTGTGCGCGGAGTGTTGCGGAAACTCTGGCCGTCAGCGGCAGAACGTTTACCGTAAGCAACATCTTGATAGTAGTTGTTAGGATGTCCCGGTCCGGGATAATATCCGTTATAATACCAGGGATTCCAATAGTTGTAGTACCATCCGCCGTATCCGTAGTACCAGGGATCGTACCAGCCATAATTCCAGCCGGTGTACCATGGATCATACCAACCGTTGTACCAGGGACTATACCACCCGGAGTACCACGAGTAATAGGGATAGCCGTAATAGGGATATCTGAATGAACCCCACCAGGGATTGTACCAAGGGGAGTTCCAAACACCGTAATCAACATAGAAGGTGTAGGTAGGACTGTCAAATTTCCTCAATCTTTCTGCATAAGATGTTTCCTCATCCACAAGGTAGTAGTTACCTTCCTCGTCCTCCAAAATATATGATTGCGGTTTCTTTATAGATTCGTGCAACTCTTTGTTTGATGCAACCATTGCAGCCCTTGATTCGCGCGTGGGCCTGTAGTATATGCCGTCATCAAATGATGCGGAAGAATAATAGCTTGTGGTTCCACAAGAGCTTAGCACCATTGTAACGGCTATAAGAAACAGATAGAAAACTTTGTTTTTCATTTTTACCTCCTGTGTTAGATAATTTTGTACTTTTGCAGTCGCATTTCATTACAAATATATCAATTTTTATACCAAATACAACAAAATAATGGCAAAAGAAGTAACAAATAGGGAAGAAAATTACTCTCAATGGTACAACAATCTGGTGTTAAAGGCGGATCTGGCTGAACAGTCGGCAGTTAGAGGGTGTATGGTGATCAAACCTTACGGATATGCCATCTGGGAAAAGATGCAAAATCAGCTTGACAAAATGTTCAAAGAGACAGGTCATGTCAATGCTTATTTCCCTCTCTTCATACCAAAATCATTTCTCAGCAGGGAAGCGGAGCACGTAGCGGGGTTTGCAAAAGAGTGCGCTGTTGTGACTCACCACCGTCTGATGGCCGATCCCGATGGCTCCGGTCTTGTGGTCGATCCCTCAGCAAAACTTGAAGAGGAGCTTGTAGTCCGCCCTACTTCTGAAACAATTATTTGGAATACATATAAAAACTGGATCCAATCCTGGAGGGATCTCCCCATCCTCTGCAATCAGTGGGCAAACGTGGTTCGCTGGGAGATGCGTACCCGCCTGTTTCTCCGTACTGCCGAATTTCTATGGCAGGAGGGTCACACTGCCCATGCCACAGAGCAGGAGGCAATAGATGAGACCAGACTGATGGTGGATATATATGCGCAGTTTGCCCGTGAATATATGGCTATGCCAGTCGTGGTAGGCCGCAAAAGTGAGTCGGAGCGTTTTGCAGGTGCTGTGGACACTCTCTGTATTGAAGCTCTTATGCAGGATGGTAAAGCTCTGCAGGCAGGCACATCTCACTTCCTCGGCCAGAATTTCGCCAAGGCTTTCGATGTACAGTTTGCCAATAAAGAGGGCGGTCTTGATTATGTATGGGCCACCTCCTGGGGAGTTTCAACTCGTCTGATGGGAGCGTTGATTATGACCCATAGCGACAATCATGGTCTGATACTTCCCCCCAAGCTTGCGCCGTATCATGTTGTGATGGTACCGATATTCAAGACAGAAGAGGAGCATAGTCAGCTTCTGAATAGGATGTCTGAACTCAAAAAAGAATTAGAGGCAGCAGGATTATCAGTTAAGGTGGATGACAGGGATAATCTGCGCCCCGGCTTTAAGTTTGCCGAGTGGGAGCTCAAAGGAGTGCCTGTACGCATAGTAATCGGTCCCAGAGATCTGGCAGCCGGAGTTGTGGAGCTGGCCCGTCGTGATACCCTTGCCAAAAAGTCGGTTCCTCAAGAGGGACTCGTTGAGCGAATCACCTCATTGATGGATGATATTCAGAAGAATATTTACGCCAGAGCACTCAAATTCCGCGAAGAGAATACATTTAAGGTAGATACCTGGGAAGAATTCAAGGAGAAGATTGAAGAGGGAGGATTTCTCCTCTGTCATTGGGATGGAACTGCCGAGACAGAGGCCCTTATTAAAGAGGAGACCAAAGCAACCGTACGTTGCATTCCTTTGGATTCATTCGTCTGCAAGGAAGAGGGCAAATGCATCTATTCCGGCAAACCCTCCTCTGAAAGAGTTCTTTTTGCAAGAGCATATTAATTTTGGTATATTGTTAAAATGAAACATTATATGAAACGATCAATCGCATTTTTTCTTTTTTTGTTTTTGGGAAGCGCAGTTTTTGCACAGGAAGTGGCTTCTGCCGACACTACTGCTGCTTCGGCAGACACTGTTATAGTTCCAAAGCCCCAATATTGGACAAAAAGCCTCACCACACAGATCGGTTTTTCACAGTTGTCACTTACCAACTGGGCAACCGGAGGCTACGGTTCCATTTCACTCAACGCTTTTGCCGGTGCTAATGCCAATTACAAGCGTGAAAAATTTATATGGGACAACCAACTCCAGTTAGGTTATGGTTTCATACAATCTTTTGAGGATGGATACAAGAAGAGTGATGACCGACTTATATTGGACAGCAAAGTGGGTTACAAAGCAATCGAGACCCTATACATATCTGCGATATTCAATCTGAGGACCCAGTTTGCCCAGGGTCACGAGAAAGGCAATCTTGTATCGGATTTTTTCACCCCGGCATATTTGTCTCTCGGTTTCGGTATTGATTATAAGCCCTTCAATAATTTGTCCATCAATTTCTCACCTCTCACAGGAAAGACGGTGATGGTAAAGAATCCGGAACTCCGCACAAAATATGGTAATGCTGAAGATCAGTTCTGCAGATTTGAACTTGGTGCCCAGCTCAAGGTTGATGGTAAGATAGAGGTAGAAAACTTCAAAGTGGCTACTGCGCTTACGCTATTCTCGGATTATCTGAATAAGCCTCAAAATGTCAAGGTTTTTTGGGATGTAAATGCGGATGCTAAAATTACCAAGTTTTTCTCGGTAACTCTCAGAACTAACCTGATCCATGATGACACTATAAAGTTTCTTGACAAAAAAGACAAACAAGGCAATTTAATTCTTGATGATAACGGAAAGCCCATCAAAGTATCCGGAGTGCAGTTCAAGGAACTTTTTAGCATAGGATTATCTTATACTTTCGGAAATAAATAATACAATGGATTGTGCAGGAGCATTTTGACATAGAATTGCGTTCTCTTACTGCCGGTGTCGACAATCCATCGATCCTGGTTGGTGTCAGCGGAGGAATGGATTCTATGTGCATGGCTAACTTGTTTCTCAATACAACCATACCCTGTACATACAGTATTGCGCACGTCAATTTCTCCCTCAGAGGGGCTGAGAGCGACCAAGATCAAGAGTTGGTTCACGGGTGGTGTGAACAACACGGAATCCCCTTTTATACTACAAAGGTCAATGCCCTCGAGTTTGCACATGAGCAATCTATCTCCACGCAGATGGCAGCGCGTGATCTTAGATACGGCTGGTTTTTCTCCCTGATGGAGGAGCACTCAATGGATTTCCTTGCCATTTCACATAATCTGAACGACAGTGTGGAGACCCTGATGATCAATCTACTCAGAGGAACGGGCCTCCGCGGACTTTCCGGTATCCGGCGCTCCAACGGGCCCATCATCCGTCCGTTGCTTTCCGTTACCAGACATGATATCAGCGACTATGTGGCTTCGCACAACGTTCCATTCCGTGAGGATTCCACAAATAAGGAATCGCATTATCACCGCAACCGAATCCGTAACGAAGTCTTTCCCCAATTTGAGATAATCAATCCCTCTTTCCTCCAGACAATCAGTACATCGATGACCCGCTTCTCCGAGATATCGGATCTCCTCGAGGAGCTATACAACTCCAGGAAAGGTACTCTCTATCGGGTGGAAGATGGAGTACTGCAGATTGACATCAAGGCACTAAAGACTGAGAAGAGTATCAACTGGTGGCTCTTTACCATATTGGACGGCTATGGGTTCAATGACGCTCAGATTTCTCAGATAACGGAGGCGCTCAAGGGCCAGAGCGGCAAAACATTTTTCTCCCCTACGCATATCCTTATTAAAGACAGGCAGTATCTCAAAGTCTATCCCGGAGATCAGGATTATGATGACCTCAAAGTATCTATAAAAGGCTTTACCAAACCGGCAGGATTTGATCCTAAAAATGCTCCTGAGGGTACTCTCTATGTGGATGGCAGACGACTCAAATTTCCTCTCAAATGCCGCAGATGGAAGCCTGCAGACCGTTTCAGACCTTTCGGCATGAAGGGGTTCAAAAAGCTAAGCGACTTTTTCATAGACCTAAAGCTTGATGTGGAAGAAAAGAAGCGTCAGATCGTTGTTACTACGCTTGACAAAAAAGGTGAGGAACAAATCGTCTGCATTGTGGGTAAAAGAATTGATGACCGCTGGAAAGTCACAGCGGCCACCAAGCAGATTGTCTCAATCACAAAAGTTTGACCTATTTATTATTTCCTTATCTGATATCGTAGACAATAGGAAGACGGGCGTAGTTAACTGCTCCGGTTTCCTCTTTCAAACGCGAGTAACTCCGTTCTATGTATGCGAATGGATCGGCCAGTGTACTTATGTCCGCACCTGTCTTTGAAAGGGATTCCATAAGTTTTTCCAGAGTGGTTTTGACTTGAGGATACTCTACAAGACGATATTTTGAGAGACCGGCCATTTCCGCAGCATAAGAGATAGCGTCAACCAGGCCACCCTCCATATCTGCGAGCCCGATGTTCAGTGCGTCACTGCCGGCCCACACTCTGCCCTGTCCTATCATATCGACCTGTTCGGTTGTCATATTCCTGCCTTCTGCCACGAGAGTGGTAAAGTCGTTATAGATTTTATTCACCATCTCCTGCATATAGGCTATTTCAGCATTATCAAGGGGGCGCATAGCGCTCAAAGCATCACTGTGTTTATTGGTGGTGATAGAGACCGAATGGAGGTGGAGATGTTTTTCCATTGTCTTGCTGAGGTTGGGTACAAGTGAGAATACTCCGATTGAGCCGGTAAGTGTCGATTTATTGGTGAAAATTTTATCAGCTTTGGCTGAAATCCAATATCCGCCGGATGCTGCATAATTACCGTAGCTGGCAATCACAGGCTTCACCTCTTTCAGCAGAGAAATTTCACGATGGATCATTTCTGAGCCCGATACGCTGCCTCCGGGAGAATTAACTCTGAGTACCACAGCTTTGATGGTAGAGTCCTTTCTTACTTTTTCAAGGGTTTGGGAGAGTTTTATGCCTGAGATTACCTTGTCACTTCCCTCAACCATTATTTCTCCGTTAGCATAGACTACCGCAATTTTTTCTTTGGCGCGCAGATCGGTTTTTACGCGAGCGGCGGCATATTTAGTTATTGGTGTAAATTTGAGATCCTTTGATTCAGTGACTCCAAAGAGAGAACACAGATACTCTCTCACCTGGTCGCTATACCACAATTCGTCTACAAGACCCCTTTCAAGTGCACTTGAGGCATTCTGGAGCTCAAGATTGTCAATCCAGAAGTTGAATTGCCCGGCATTGAAATCCCTGGACTCTGCAATCTCATCGCACCAGCCATTCCAGATGGAATTGAGCATTGTTTTGTTTTGTTCAAGATTTTCAGCGCTGATGTCATTCTGGACAAATTGCTCAGCTGCGGCTTTGTATTTCCCGTGTCTGATCAGTTGCATTTCCACCCCGATGCGGTCGAGCAGATCTTTGAAAAATATCATATTAGAACTTAATCCGAGGATGAACACATCACCGTAGGGATTGAGTATTACTTTGTCTGAGACAGAAGCCAGGTAATAGCTACCGTTTCCAAATTGTGTGGAGTAGGATATTATCGCCTTGCCTGAGGCTCTGAACCGCTTTAGGGCATCCCTAATCTCCTCCATCTGGGCAATGCCCATTTTTAGACTCTCGGGAGTCATATAGATGAACTTTATGCCCGGATCTTCAGCAGCAGCGTCGATTGCCTTGACAAAAGAATAAAGCGGCATGCTACCCGTCATATCGACATTGCCGGTCATCGGGTTAACGGAGAACTGTTCGCCCTTCTGTTCGGTAATAGGGGTTTTAAAATCGAGAAGCAATATGCTCTCCTTTGCAATAATCGGCTCCTCTGAAGAACTGAATGATGCGATGCCGACAAGTATCCCGATCCCTATGAATCCGAATATTAAAAAAGCCAGAATGGTACCCACGAATGATGCCAATAGTACTTTAAGAAAATCTTTCATATTGAAAACCTTTTATTTTATACTTGATATATTTTGCAAATATACACATATTTATTATCTTTGCTCCGATGAAGACGTTTGCGAGAAATATATTTTCCGTGCTGCTCATAATCTTATATGTGATAGGATTCGTGGGCTTTGGAGTGCACGAATGTCGCACTGAGGAGACTATAAATGTGCTCCTTATGATGGGCGATGTCTCTTGCGAGTCTATTCATGATCACTCTCACGATCATAACGGTTGTTCAGACAGTCGTTGTGACTCCCATCTCTTCCATTATACAGACTGCAGCGGAGAATGTTGCAGCACGGATGTTTTTGTAGTTTCTTCCGAGCAGGATCGTGTACAGGATGAAGATACGGGATTGTTTGCACAAATAGTCGCAATTCCCCTGCTTTGTGATGATCTGACGGCTCTTTATTCCAATGAGGCCGATTTCCCCTCAAGGGATTTTACTCCGCCAAAGGTCGGACTTCTACTATCAGCCCTTTCTGTCTGGAGGTTGTGATTTGCAGCTCTCCGGTGTTGTCGTGCGGTCATATTTGTGACCACGCGCCTCCCGTCTATTCCATGCATGCAATTAAAATCCACAACCATTCCAATCCAAAAGAATAAAAACAATAACATACAATGAGAAAAGCATTATTATCAGCAATTTTCATCCTTTTCTGCACAACAATCCTTGCGCAGGATTTCAAGGGTTCAGTAATTTACAGGAGAAGTGACGGTAAAACCGAACCCCTTCCCTTTGCACAGATATATATTATAGAGAAAGCAAAACTTATAGAGACTGACGAAAACGGTCATTTTACTATCAACCTCGAGGAGAGGACCACAATGGTAGCTACTTATGTGGGTTACACAAAAGATACCCTGATTGTGGATCCGGGAGTTCCTTCAGGAGAATTTTATCTGATGGGAGAAAATGAGGTAGATGAAGCTGTAGTGACCTCAAGACAGCTGACCAACACTCTCTCACGCATAAAACCGGTAAGAACTGAGGTAATTACAGCCGCAGGTCTCTGCAAAATGGCCTGCTGCAACCTTGCTGAGAGCTTCGAAAATTCCGCCAGCGTTACGGTAGGCTACTCGGATGCTATTACCGGAGCACGCCAGATCAAACTCCTCGGACTTGCGGGTACCTACACACAGCTATTGGACGAGAACAGACCGGTGATGAGGGGACTCGCATCGCCATTCGGTCTTACCTATGTTCCCGGCCAGTGGCTTGAGAGCATCCAGATTGCCAAAGGTCCCTCTTCGGTAATCAATGGACTCGAGGCCATTACAGGACAGATCAATATGGAACACCGTAAACCTACGGATGAGGTTCCCTTCTTTCTTCAGCTCTTCGGCAGCAGTCACGCTATGGCGGAAGCCAATATAGCCTCTTCTCTCCAGCTCAACGAGAGGTGGAGTACAGTAATCCTCGCTCATGCTTCTTCAGTGCTTAAGAGCATAGACCACAATGATGACGGCTTCAGGGATGAACCCCAGGCTACCCAATTCAATCTCTCAAACAGATGGCTCTACTACGATCCCAGCGGTTTCCAGATGCGTTTCGGTATCAGAGCATTAGCTGATGACCGACTTGGAGGGCAAATGGGATTTGAGAGGGATCATGACCCTTTGACAAGCGAATTTTGGGGTTCACGCATCAAAAATAAAGGTCTCAACGGCTATCTTAAATTGGGTATTCCTCTCAATGAAGAGAACAGTCACAATATTGCAATTGTTGCTGATTACAATTACCACACGCTTGGCTCCAGCTATGGATTGAAGACCTACGACGGCACTCAGAAATCCATATTCCTCAACCTTATCTATCAAAATCAGCTCAATGACAATCATCGTGTCTCATTCGGACTTTCGGGACAGGATGACGATTTTCGGGAAGATGTAGAAGATCACAGGACATATATATTTACTCCCGTTCCTTCACCGGAACCCATCACTTATAAGATCCCCCTCCACCGCAGGGAGAGATCGGTAGGTATTTACGGTGAATATAACTACACTCTCGACGATAAAGTAACATTCGTGGGCAGCCTTAGAGGCGACTACAACAACATCCATGGTTTTCTTTTTGCTCCCAGAGTAACACTCAAATATTCCTTTACTGATGATATCATCTTCAGACTTCTCGGAGGAAGAGGATTTAGAACCGCTAATTTATTTGCAGACAACATCGGAATCTTCTCTACCGGCAGGATTATTAATGTGGAAGAGATACGTGGTGATCAGCATAATCTGCTTGAGGATGCCTGGACATATGGAGGCAATATCACATTCTATCTCCCTTTCGGATATGAAAACAATACATATATAAGTTTCGACTACTTCAGAAACGATTTTCTGAAACAGGTAATTGTAGACCAGGAGCTGGATATATTACAGGCTCTTGTGTACAATCTTGACGGTAAGTCCTATACCAATACCTATCAGGTGGACTTCTCGGTAGATCCGATTGAAAGATTCAATATTGTGACTACATTCAGATACACTGATGCCAAGGTAACCCTGAGAGGTCAGGGTCTCGTTGAAAGACCTCTTACCAGTCGCTTTAAGGCAGTTTTCAACGCTCAGTACGCTACTGCGATGAACAAATGGACATTTGACTTCACCGCGCAGCTCAACGGCAAGACTAAACTTCCCAATTTCATGGCGGGTCAGGACAAGGTAATCGAGAAAGACGGAGAATATTTCTCACCTATATATCCGATGTTCTTCGCTCAAATTACCCGCAAATTCAGAGGCATAGATGTATATGTAGGTGGAGAAAACCTCGGCAATTACCGCCAGCGCAATGCCATACTCAATGCTGATAAGCCATTTTCAGAGGACTTCAATGCCAGTGCAATCTGGGGACCGCTTTCGGGCATTAAGATTTATGCTGGTCTCCGCCTCACAATCTGGAAATAATATATTTTGAATAAAAACACTCTAACAACCAAATATCAATTATTATGAAACAATTTGTAAAAATAATCCTCGTTGTTGCCATCGTGGCACTTTTTTCATCCAGTGCTGATGCACAGAATAGCAAAAAGAAACAGGCCAATATTGCTGAAGTGACGTTTGTAAGCAGCATTGACTGTGCAGGTTGTGTTAAGAAAGTCGAGGGCAATATCCCCTATGAAAAAGGTGTAAAGGACCTCAAGGTCAATCTTGATGACCGGACTATCTACATCAAGTATGACGCTACAAAGACTGACAAGGAGAAACTTGCTGCAGCCATTGTTAAACTAGGCTACACGGCTGAAGAGAAAGTGGTTGAAGAAACGAAAAAATAACTTTAAGACATGAAGACTATTGTAATTAGGATGGTTGTCCTTATGGCATTGTTGTCACTTTTGGTATCCTGCAATGATGTGAAAAAGGACGATTTCAAGGTATGGGCCTGGCTTGCCGGCCGTACTACAATGAGTGAGGAGCAGCTGGACCACTATGTCAGCGAAGCTGCCCGAGCAGGAATAGATGCTATTATCCTAGAGTGTCATGGCGCCAGGCCGGAGGTGATTGGGGATAGCGCCTCTTTCCGTGATGATGCAGCTATTCTCATCCTTGAGAAAGCGGCGATATATGCGAAGAAATACGATATTGAGCTTCATGCCTGGATGTGGACCACCAATAGGGCAGAGTTGAGTCTGAGAAAGGCGCACCCCGAATGGTATCAGGTCAATGCGCAGGGAGAATCTTGTGCGGATATCAAACTCTACAATAGAGAGCACTATAGATTTCTTTGTCCCACCCGTCCTGAAGTAACAGAGTATCTAAAGGAGAGGGTAAGGGAGATCGCTACCGTGGAGGGACTGACCGGAATCCATATGGATTTTATCAGATATCCCGATGCAATCCTTCCTTATAGATTGCAAGAGTCGAGGGGAGTGGTGCAGGATAAGGTCTATCCATTATGGGATTTCTGCTACTGTGATGTCTGTAGGGCTGCTTTTAAAGAGCAGACAGGTGTTGATCCGATGGATCTTGAGGATCCTACCTCCGATGAGGCCTGGATGCAGTTCCGTTATGACCGGATGTCGGAGATGGCTTCGGAGATTGCTGCTGAGATAAAGGCTTGTGGCAAGGTGGCTTCTTCCGCAGTATTTGCTTCTCCTTACGAGTCTAAAAAGTTGGTGCGCCAGGATTGGGCCAACTTCCGTAACCACGATTATATCTTTCCTATGATATATCACAAGTTTTATTTCGATGAGGATAAATGGGTAGAAACTGCTACCAGAGAGGGTGTTGAGGCACTCCGAGCTGCAGGTAATGATGCAGTGCTTTGCTCGGGTCTTTTTGTTGTTCACGTGCCCGCCGATAGGATAGAGGAGTTTATCGGTTATACTGAAAATGGCGGTTCTGATGGTATCTGTTTCTTCTCAATGGAGGAAATGGAGAAGCGTGAGGGGTACGTGGACTCTTTGAGAATTGTCCTTGAGAAGATCAGATTGTAAGATTAAAGAAAAAAGCAGTACCTTTACAAGTTATAAACCATACACTGACAGATACTGCTTTTTTATGAAAAAACTTTTTTTATCAGCGCTCGCTTTGGTTTTGGCCTACATTGCCGGAGCTCAATCTTGGGTGCGTATCAACCAGGTCGGCTATTTTCCCGATGATATAAAGGTTGCAGTGCTCATTTCCACTGACGAGGCTTCCTCCGCATTTGAGGTTCGTGATGCTATCACGGATGAAATTGTCTTCAAGAGTAGCGGTCTTAAGGCCAATGCTTCCAAATGGGCTTTAAAAAGTGCCTTCAGACTTGATTTTTCACCGGTCACCTCTGAAGGCTCCTATTATATTACCAGCAATGGGACAAAATCTCCCGTATTCCGCATCGGCGCCGATGTCTATGATGGCATCGCCGATTATTTGCTGATCTATATGCGGCAGCAGCGTTGTGGAGACAATCCCTACAACGATACTCTCTGCCACCAGCACGACGGCTATATTATATATCACCCTACAAAGAGCGGCCAGAAGATCGATGTTACGGGTGGTTGGCATGATGCTACCGACTATCTCCAATATACAACTACCTCTTCTACAACCATCTATCAGATGGCTTTTGCATATAAATATGCCAAGGATAAGAGCGTTTTTAAAGATCTCTATGATGCCAGAGGACGTAAAGGTCCCAATGGTATTCCCGATATCCTTGATGAGGTAAAATGGGGTCTGGACTGGCTTGACAAGATGAATCCTGCTCCCAGAGAGATGTATTATCAGATTGCAGATGACCGCGATCATGCCGGTTTTCGTCTTCCTCATCGTGATACGGTTGATTACGGATATGGCCCGGGTAAGGGCAGACCCGTCTATTTCGTGACCGGAGAGCCCCAGATCGCTCATAAAAAGGTCAACAGGACTACGGGGGTTTCTTCCGCTGCGGGTAAATTCGCCTCTACATTCAGTCTTGGAGCTGATGTAATCAGGGATTACTATCCTGAATTTGCAGCCAAAATTGAAGGAAAAGTTCAGGATGCGTATGATTTTGCTCTTGAATTCCCAGGCAATACACAGACTGCGTGTGTGATTTCTCCCTATTTCTACGAAGAAGACACCTGGGTGGATGATATTCAACTGGCGGCAGCTACACTATACTCTCTCAATGGAGAAGAGTATTGGAAAAAACAGGCTGCTTATTGGGGTGAGCTGGAGCCGGTTTCCCCCTGGATGGAGCGCGGACGTGGTCCCGGTAAGGAATACCACCACTACCAGTGGTATCCCTTTATCAATCTGGGCCACTATCTTCTTGCCTCTAGCGATGACAAAGAGGTTAGCAGCGAATTTGCCGAATATATGAGGCAAGGACTGCAGTATCTCCGCAATAGGGCGGGTGACGAGCCATTTATGCACGGAGTGCCATACCTCTGGTGCTCAAACAACCTCACCTCTGCTGCCGTTACTCAGGCGCGTCTCTACGAAGAGGCCACAGGTGACACCCAGTTCAGGGAGATGGAGACGGCACTCAGAGATTGGCTTCTTGGCTGTAATCCGTGGGGTACAACTATGATTTGCGGTTACCCCGAGGCGCCGGTAGAGGGCTATGACTTTCCCTCAGATCCTCATTCATCCTATTTGCTGGTAAATGGCGACAATACCTATGGAGGTCTGATTGATGGCCCCATTTACAGTATTCTCTTTGAGGAAAGAGCAGGATTTTCACTCACCAAACCAGACGAGTTCGCTGTTTTTAATAAAGGAATCGCGGTATATCATGATGATATCGGTGATTATGCCTCTAATGAACCCACTATGGATGGTACCGCGGGTCTGACCTATTATTTTGCATCGCTTGAAGGTCGCGGAAACGCTCTCAAAAGCGCTCCTGCAACACTCAAAGACAAGTATGGAGCAGTGGTAAGGGTTAATCCTGAGAACAAAGAGATCTATCTGGTCTTTACCGCGGATACTGATTTTAATGGTGCAGAATCCATACTCAATACTCTCAAAAAGAACAAAATCAAAGCGGGCTTCTTCCTTACCGGCAATTGCCTCCGCAAACCCGAACATAAGGAAATTATTAAGCGAATTATCGCAGAAGGTCACTATTTGGGAGGCCATTCCGACAACCACGTACTGATGGCAGATTGGGGTGCCGACAGGTCTACCTTGATGACTACTGATAGCATCGTTACTGATATACGTCGCAATTTTGATGCACTTGCATCTTTCGGTATCAAGCCTAAAGATGCATTGTGGTATATCCCTGCATACGAGCACTACAACAGAGAAAATGTGGCTCTACTGAATGCTTACGGACTCAAAACCTTCAATTATACCCCCGGGACCGGCACCCCCGCCGACTACACCACTCCTGACATGAAGAACTATAAATCTTCAAAGCAGCTGATAGATGGCCTTTATGCATTTGAAAGAGAGGATGGGCTGGGAGGAGCTATTGTGCTGATTCATCCCGGTATCAGTGAAAAGCGCCCCGATCCTCTCTACGAGCGTCTTGACGAGATTATCAGATATTTGAAAAAGAAAGGATATACATTCGGAACATTTAATAACTAATATGGCAAAGAAACCCTCAATACCCAAAGGAACACGTGACTTCGGTCCATCCGAAATGGTCGGAAGAGATTATATTTTCGATACCATCAAAGATGTTTTCAAACATTACGGATACCAGTGTATCGAGACACCTGCGATGGAAAATCTCTCTACGCTCCTCGGCAAATATGGTGAGGAGGGAGACAAACTGCTCTTCAAGGTGCTCAACTCAGGTGACGCATTTGCAGGAATTGACTTAAGCGAAGATTTAAGCAGCAATGCAATCGCACTGAAAGTGTGCGAAAAAGGGCTCCGCTATGATCTTACAGTGCCTTTCGCAAGGTATGTTGTGCAGCATCAGAATGAGCTGACATTCCCTTTCAAGAGGTACCAGATACAGCCTGTATGGAGGGCGGATAGACCACAGAAGGGACGTTACCGCGAATTCTATCAATGTGACGTGGATGTTATCGGCAGCGATTCGCTGCTCAATGAACTCGAACTGGTGCAGATAGTAGAGATGGTTTTCAACCGCTTGAAAGTCAATGTTTGTATTAAGATCAACAACCGCAAGATCCTATCCGGTCTTGCTCAGATTTGCGGGCATCCTGACAAACTGGTAGACATAACTGTTGCCATCGACAAGATTGATAAGATCGGTCTTGAAGCAGTAGAGGCGGAACTTCTGGAGCGCGGACTTGACCGTGAGGCAATTTCTGTGATAAAGCCCGTGCTGCTGCTGGAGGGTACCAATAGTGAAAAGATCGAACGCATTGCGCATATACTTGCTTCCTCGGAGGTTGGTATGCAGGGAGTGAAGGAGATTCGCACCCTTTTCAGTTTAATTGAGGGTGCAGGTATCGGTACGAGAGTGGAGTTGGATCTTTCGCTTGCACGAGGACTTAACTATTATACCGGAGCTATTTTCGAGGTCAAGGCGCTTGATTTTGCCATCGGCAGCATCTGCGGTGGTGGTCGCTATGATGACCTTACCGGTATTTTCGGGCTTCCCAATATGTCGGGAGTGGGTATCTCCTTCGGTGCAGATCGTATTTACGATGTGCTTAATGGACTTGATCTATTTCCCGCAGAGGTAGCTTCGGCCTCGGTAGTGCTTTTCTCCAATATGGGGGAGAAGGAGGTGGCTTTTTGTGTACCTATAGCCGCATCACTCCGCAGTGCGGGAATAGCCTGTGAGATCTATCCTGACAATACAAGGCTCCGCAAACAATTTGAGTATGCTGACAAAAAGGGAATCCCTTATCTTGCAATTGTAGGTGCTAATGAGGTTGCTGAAAATTCAGTTACCCTGAAAAATCTCGCCAGCGGTGAGCAGCAACTTGTCAAAATTTCACAACTTTTGGAGAAATTTAAATAATTGGAATTGGAGGTTTCGTCCAACTATTTTTGATCTTTCTGACGAGAATCTTCTCTAAAATTTTCCCCTTTTCAGAAAAAATGACCTGCTCAGGTGGTCTATTTTGTGTTTTTCACAAAATAGACCACCTCTCTTCTTTTTTCTTTCGTGACAACTTGGTAACTTTGATAAATGTTTAAACAACCTAACAGGTTAGTGACTGTGGTTGAGTATTTATTGTAAACAATCGACATATATTTATAATCATTAATGAAGCATTCTACTATGAAAAAGTATCAAACAAGCTTTAAGATTGCGATAAGAATTCTCTTATTATCTCTCTGTTATTTGCAATCAAATCATCGTCTTGCAAGTATGATGATGCAGAATTGAGACGCAACATTCAGGTCATCGAAAATCGAGTGACTACACTTGAAGAATTGAAAACTTCAATAAACGTTAACATCGAATCGCTAAAAGTTGTCGTAACCTCTCTTGAGACCAAGAACTTCATTACGACAATCGAACCTCTCAAAGACGAAGCAGGTAAGGAGATAGGTTATAAAATTACTTTCCAGACCGGAGAGTCCATTACTATTAAACATGGAAATGATGGAATTGACGGAAATGATGGAATTGACGGTGAGGATGGAATTGATGGTGTTGACGGCTTAACACCTATTATCGGTGTCGCTCCAGGTGAAGATGGGATTTATTATTGGACAGTGGATGGAGAATTTCTGACAGATAACCAAGGTGAAAAAATACCTGTTACCGGACCGCAAGGCGATCCCGGAGAGGATGGTAAAGATGGCATTAATGCTATTACTCCGCAATTAAGGATCAACCACATTACCAAAATATGGGAAGTGTCTATCGACAATGGCCAGACGTGGACAGAGATGAAAGATGCTAATGGAGACTTCATCAACGCCACCGGGGGTGCAAGGTCCTCAAGGTGAAAAGGGTGAACCGGGTGATAAAGGGGATAAAGGCGACAAAGGCTTTAAGGGTGACAGAGGCTTCACAGGCGATAGGGGAGCAACAGGGGCAACAGGAGCAAAGGGTGCTGCTTTGTTCAAAAGTGTTACCTATAATGCCGATTTTGTCTATTTTACTCTTATGGCAAAGGACAACTTAGGCAATTATATTGTTCTTACCGTTCCGCGAGTCCCTGGTATCACTATTGAGTTTGCTGATGGTGCCCTTCCCGTTGCAATGAACTTCGGTGACGTATTAACGATCAATTTTACAGGTTTGACTTCCGGGAACTACAATTCTCTGGTTGCCGAATTTATTCCAGAAGGCGGCGCCTGGGGAATGGAAACAGCTATTGTCCCAAATGCAAATCCCTGTTTGGAAATTGCAGAACCTGTCTTCAATAACGGGGTGTGCAACAGTACTACAATCACCATCAAACAAATGATCGAGACAGGTGGTTTTGAGGCACTGCTGAGAGTAACTCTTACTGATAAAAAAGCAACCAATATGTGGCTTCACGTGTTGTGAAGTACTTTTACAGTAAGCTTGCAGCCGCGGCTTATAACGGAGGAAGCTATACCTTGGCTGATGAAGATGAGGTTCAGACTGTTCAAATCGAGGTTCCTGCAGGAAAAGAATTCACACTTGATTTGAATGGTAAAACACTGCACAATACAATGACTACCCATATTTGGAACGCTGATCAGGGCAATTGGTCTCATTTTACCGTAAGAGGAAAAATGACTATCAAAGATGGATCGCCAGCAGGTACAGGAAGTATCACGCCGGATCCTAATGATTGCTATGCAGTAGATGTACGTGAAGGTGGACATTTGATTATTGAAAGTGGTTCGTATAATGGAAATCGTACTTCAATATATGTTCACGAAGGAACTGCTGAGATTAAGGGTGGAAAATTCAGTGTTCAACAGCAACATCCTACTGATCCTTACGGTTATGTGATTGACTGTGACAATACCAATTACTTAAACGGAACAGCAAAAGCCCTGATTTCAGGTGGTAGTTTTGTCGGCTTCAACCCCGGCGATTGCCCTGCAGAGGGACCCGGAACGAATTTCGTGATTGACGGTTACCACTCCTATATTAGTGATGGCGCGGCAACTCCGAAGGTTTACAGTGTTAAACAGAATTAACCGGTTACATCTGCTGCAGAGTTTACGGCTAATTTAGCTGCTGGTCCCGGCGCTCCCAAAATAGTAAAGTACAATGGTACTGGTGACAATGGCCTTGATGTTATTCAATAATGCACATCAGAGTGAGTAATTCAACATTAGGTTACTTTCTCTATTAATTTACACTATTAGGGGGTAGTTAAATTAAGAACTACTCCCTATGTTTTTTCAATAAGTTTTGAATATCAGAAAAAATTGCTTATCTTTGTTGCCCATTACACCGCGGAGTAGAGCAGTTGGTAGCTCGTCGGGCTCATAACCCGGAGGTCGGAGGTTCGAGTCCTCCCTCCGCTACAAAGCAGAGAAAGCGCAACATAGCGCTTTCTTTTTTTTATTTGGAGGACTCGAACCTCTACTTTTTCATTAATTACTTTTCTTCATTATTTGGAAGACCGGCCTCATCCGAGGCACCATCCCCGACACCCTTGATATTTTTGGTGAGGCGTTGAACTATCTTGAAATGGGAGAGAAATTCTCCGGCAAAAACCCTTATTACAGTGTAAGCGGGGATTGCAACCAGCATACCGATGACTCCACCCACATAACCCGCGATGAGTATCACTATGAAAATCTCCAGCGGATGGGCCTTGACGCTGCTCGAATATATGAAGGGCTGGAAAAGGTAGTTGTCAATCAGCTGTGTGGTGAGCATTACTCCGAATATTATCAACACAAAGGGCAATACAGGGCCAGCGTCTGGCGTACTGTAATGGGTGACAATGCCTGCCATAACACCCAGCAATTCTCCGGTGAGTGGACCTACATAAGGGATTACATTGAGGACCCCCGATGCAAATGCCGCCATTACTGCGAGATCGAAGTCAAATCCGGCAATGAAGTAGAGTCCAATGGTATTGAGTATGGTAATAAGAATTGATTCGATAAAAATGCCGGCAAAATAGCGTCTAAGAAGGTTCTCTGCCGATGAAAGTGCTCGCTTCATATTGACCTCATATTTATCAGGAACTATTGCATTCAGCATATTGCCAACAAGGTTGCGCTCCTGCAGGAAAAAGAAGGAGATGAAGACCACCGAGAAAATGCCTATCGCCAGATCCACCGTAAATGAGGTGATCGATGAAAAAGCACGTGTAAAGAGAGATATGCTGGTACTCTCCTTGATCTGTGCCAGAATATAGGCCTCCACGCGGAAATCCTCTCCAAGTGCAGGGAATAGGGTGGTCAAGCGGTAATTGAACTTAGTAAACGGTTCGGAGATATTTACCAGCAATTTGTCAAAGTCCAGCTGGCCGATATTGCTGACAATCCTTATGATAATAGGGGAGAGAAAAAACACAACGAGTCCTATTGCAGAGAAGATGGCAAGAAGAGTAATTGCCGAAGCCAACCAGTTGGGAATTTTGAACTTTTTGATGGAAAAGGAGGTGAGCAGTGTAGCAAGGGGCTTTCCTATAAGAAATATAACAGCGGAAATCAGCAGATACCAGACTATCTCGCTAAAATACCAAACGAGAAATCCGATCAGTGCTACGCTTACTGCTATGATGATATATTTTGCGAGTTTGTTCATACTCTATTATTGAATCTTAAAAATAGTTAACTCCAACTTAAAAAACAAGCCGGCACAAAGACCGGCTTGTATATGGTTTGGTGGCAATAGACTATAATTCATCAAAATTCACGTCGGTAAAAGAAGCAGAAGTGGCAGACTGCTCTTTATCGGGCTCTTCTCCACGTTCATCTCGCTCCGTCTCAATTACCGGGCATTTCGTTTTGATAAAATCGACAACTTCCTGAAGACCTTCGGAAAACTTATCGAAGTCTTCTTTGTAGAGGAAAATTTTGTGTTTGTCATATACAAACCTTCCATCTTTTTCTACCCTTCTTTTGCTTTCAGTGATAGTAAGATAATAGTCGTTACCTTTTGTGGTCTTGACGTCAAAGAAATATGTCCTTTTTCCGGCTCTCACAGGCTTGGAATAAACATCATCACCAGGGCGTCCCGCCTGTCCTGCATTGTCAAAATCTTCGTAGTACATATCAATTTTTTTAAAATTCTTTCACAAAGATAAATTTTTATTTTGATAGTAAAGGTTATATTTGCAAAATATTTAAGAAATATAAGAATGCTGACCAGAAGATTGCTCCGTGTAAAAGCGTTTAAAGTTCTTTTTTCGAATATGGCCCAGGAGTCGCCCTCTATCGACAATATGAAGAAGGAATTGCGGTTTTCCTGTGAAAAGACCCAGGAGCTATACTGGTTTTTGCTCAGTATATGTAAGCCAATTGTGAGTGTGGCAAGGGAGAGAATAGAAGCAGGTAAGAGAAAATACAAGGCCACACAGGAGGAGAAGAATCCCAATTATAGATTTGTGAACAACTCTTTTGTGGAGTTACTTTCACAGGATGAAAAGATGAATAAGTTCTGTCAGAAACGGGGTCTTGTGTGGATTGATTATGATTATGTAGTCAAAAGAATTTTTAGGTCCATAGCGGAAAGCGACTATTACAAAGAGTATATGGCTTCATCTGAGAGCTCTTTTGAGCGCGACTGCGACCTTTTTCTTGATATCTTTTCCAATGAATTCGAAGATAACGAAGACTTGGCAGGAATTATAGAGGAGCGCTCCATCTATTGGTTGGATGACATTACCTTTGTGCTTGACGGTATCATCCGAAATATTGGCATTATGCGTTCTACCCACCAAAATGTCTCCCTTGTACAGAATGAAGAGGATATCCAATACGCCTTGAAACTGCTCGAAGAGTCTTTCTTACGCTATCAGGAATATTCCGACCTCATTGGAGAGAATATAGTTAACTGGGATATCGACCGCCTGGTGTCTACCGACAGGACCATCATTATTATGGGTATCACGGAGGCGGTAGTTTTTGAAACGATCCCCATAAAGGTGACAATCAACGAGTATGTAGAGATTTCCAAATATTTTGGCACTCCCAACAGCCGTATATTTGTCAATGGTATTCTTGACAGTATCATCCTCAAAAAACTTAATGAAGGAGAGATAGTCAAGAAGGGCAGGGGACTTCAGGATAACAAAAGAAATAATTAATTAACACTTATTAATATGAACATTTTGACAATTTTTCTTTTACAGGCAAATGCCGCTGCTCCCAAAGCCGGAGGCGGTTATTCAATGCTGATAGTACTCGTACTTATCTTTGTAGTTATGTGGCTCTTTATGATTCGTCCACAGAAGAAAAAACAGAAAGAACTCGACGAGTTTCGCAATAATCTCAAGAGAGGAGATAAGGTGATTACAGTAGGTGGTATTTATGGTACAGTAGACGAAGTTAAAGAAAACAAAATCCTCATTGAGATAGATAAGGACGTAAAGATCTTCGTTGACAAGTCCTCCCTTGTAAAGGATCCTTCAGATAACAAGTAACCATCCGATTATGCCGGGTCGTGACAAGAAAGACTTTAAAAAGCGTTCGGGGAGAGATTGGGTATCGCTGATACTCTCTCTCCTGCTGGCTTTATTTATCTGGCTTGTTCACAACCTTTCTAACGATTATTCCGCCTATCTGCGTTTTCAGGTAAAGGCAGTAACCAATATTGAGGGACATCATCCCGAAGCCGTAGCTGACGAGATTCTTCTTATTAGAGGTCGGGCTACCGGTTTCTACATAATACGCAACAATCGTCGCGGGTCGGTTCCCCAGATAACTTTAGAGGTGCCTCCGGAATTATTTACTCCAGTTGAAGAGTTTCCGGACCGTTTCGTTCTCACAGCCAATGATCTGAAGGACAAACTCTCAGCAGCTCTCTCAGGAGAGATCAACATTGACTTTGTAGAGACAAGCACTCTTTCATTTACTTTTCCTGAACAGTCGCACCGAAAGGTACCTGTCAATCCTCTTATATCGGTAGTTTACAAGAAACAGTACATCAATGCGGGAGATATTGTCATTTCTCCCGACTCGGTATTGATTTACGGCAATACGGAAGATATTGCCAATATCCGTTCGGTCAATACCCTTCCCGTCAATCTTTCCAATGTTGACAAGTCCATTCAGGGAGTGACCGGATTGGAAACCATCCGCGATGTCCGGATAGATAGTGATGAAATCCGATATTTCATCAAGGTGGACAGATATGTCGAAGTCTCCGACTATCTGAGTGTCAAGGTCAACAATCTGCCATCTGGCTATTCTATAGTCCTGATTCCTTCAAGAGTGAAGTTCACCGGCAGAATACCCTTCACAGCGAAGAATGATGATATATTTGACGATATTTCGCTTATTCTGGATTATAACACTTTCATCCGTCAGAAGAGTTCAAAGGTAATCCCAATACTTGACAGGGGCGACGTGGAAATCTATTCATATTCGATCGATCCTCCGATGATTGAAGCTGTAATTACACAGGAAAGATGAAAAAGAGCAGTGTCATATTGTGTACCGGAGGTATAGGCAGCGGAAAATCTTATATAGTGAAGGTTTTCAATGCTTTGGGTGTTCCTTCTTACGACGCTGATTCCAATACAAAACGCTTATACGATATTGATTGTGTGTTGCTGGAGCGCATAAATGCTATAGCCGGAGGGGATGTCGTAAAGGATGGTGTACTCCAACGTGCTGCGTTTGCAGCAAAGATTTTTTCAGATCCCCGGATGCTCGCAGAGGTGGAGTCCGTTGTACATCCGGCTGTTGCCGAAGATTTTCTTAAATGGAAAGAGGAACAAGAGAGCGATATAGTATTGATGGAGTCAGCCATTTTGCTCGAAAAACCCCTGCTGCTCCCGATTATCGATCATGTTCTAGTCGTTCATGCTCCTGAGGAAATCAGGATTGAACGTGTAATGACTCGTGACAATGTTTCCAGGGAACGGGTGTTGCAGCGTATTTCCAATCAGTGGAGTGATAGCCGTCGCCTCGAAATGGCTGATTTCTCCATAGAAACAAATGATCGCGATTCCATTATCGCAGAAGTCATGGACATTATTAAAACAATAAGAGATGGGAAGAGGTAAGTGGATAGGCGGCTTTCTGGGCTGGGTGATTTTTGGACCTATCGGCGGGCTGATCGGCTTTTTGATCGGCTCTGTGGCTGATATGGGTTCCAAACTTATAGAGTCGGATGTAAATAAAGGGCGTCCTTATACCGGAACACATTATGATACCCGTCGTTCCTCCTCCGCTCAGGAGCGCAATCTTGGCCAGCGCAATAGTTTTATTGTGAGTCTGCTGGTACTCTCTACTGCAGTAATCAAGGCTGATGGCAAATATCTCAAGAGCGAACTCGAATATGTAAGGAATTTTATCCGCAATAATTTTGGCGAAAGGGCTGTGCCTGAGGCTATGGAGATTCTTAAAGGTCTCAAAGATAAACAGATCAACATTTATGAGGTAGGGGGACAAATCCGCCAGTATATGAATTACTCGCAGCGGATGCAACTTTTCCACTATTTGGTCTCCCTGGCACAATGTGACGGCAATGTTTGTCAGGCTGAAATCGATGTTCTCAAGAGTATAGCCTCGGCTATGGGTATTTCTTCGGCTAATGCCAATTCCATACTCGCTATGTTTGAAAAGAGCATAGAGTCCGCCTACACCGTACTTGAAATAGACAATAATGCTACTGAAGAGGAGATTAAAAAGGCCTATAAACGTCTTGCAATGAAGCACCACCCTGACAAAGTAGCTACACTCGGTCCTGACATCCAGAAGAGTGCGGAAGAGAAGTTTAAGAAAGTTCAGGAGGCCTACGAGACCATTAAAAAAGAGCGTGGAATGAATTGACACTGAAGTGATTTATAAATGATATGGAAAAGACAGACCTAAAAAAGATTTTATCGGTATCGGGACAGCACGGACTGTTCCTTTATCTTTCACAGGCAAGAAATGGTGTGATAGTAGAGTCATTGGAGACAAAACAGAGGACCACCTTTGGGGCATCTGCAAAAATCTCCTCAATGGCTGATATTTCGGTTTATACCACAACCGAAGATGTTTCTCTCAAAGAGATATTCACGAGCATGGCGCAAAAACTCCAAAATGGCCCTGCGATGAGTTCCAAAGAGGATCCCAAAAAGATCAAAGCCTTTTTCAAAGAGGTGCTTCCAGACTATGACGAGGATCGCTTCTATGTTTCACACATGAAGAAGGTGCTCGAGTGGTACAATCAGCTCCAGAAGTTTGCCACTCTGGATTTTGTAGAAGAGGAGGAAGAAGAAGCAGAAGCAGAAACAGAAGAGACTCCTTCGGAGGAAACTCCATCCGAAGAGGCCTAGTCAATGAAAAAAATCCAAATAATCTCGCTGGGTTGCTCTAAAAACAGGGTTGACTCTGAACATTTGATGAAACAACTTTCCGCATCGGGATATGTCTTGGTGCCTGAAAATGCCGATCTCTCCGTAGAACCGGTGGATGCCATCGTGATCAATACCTGCGGATTTATCCAAGATGCGAAGGAGGAGTCCATTGATACCATATTCAAGGCCATAGAGGCGAAAAAACGCGGTCTTACCGGCAAACTCTTTGTCTTCGGCTGTCTCTCGCAGCGCTATATGGAGACTTTGGTGGAGATGATACCGGAAGTGGATGGTTTTTTGGGAGTTTCTAATTATGAAAATCTTCTCTCAAATCTAGGTTCAGAATACAACTCCGAACTCTCGCAGCATAGGATTTTAACTACACCCTCGCATTACGCTTACCTTAAAATTTCCGAAGGGTGCGATCGCAGTTGTTCTTATTGTGCAATACCTATGATTCGCGGCCCTCATCGATCGACACCGGAGGAGGAGGTGCTAACAGAGGCTCGTAATCTGGCGCAGATGGGTGTCAAGGAGCTTATAGTGATAGCACAGGATACCACCTATTATGGGCTTGATCTCTACAGAAAGCGCACTTTAGCAACCCTCCTTGAGAAATTATCCCTTATTGAAGGCATTGAATGGATCCGTCTGCACTACTCTTACCCGGCGGGATTTCCGGAAGATGTACTCAGGTTGATGGCGGAGAATCCCAAAATCTGCAAATATATTGATATTCCTCTTCAGCACTCTTCAGATAAGGTGCTGAAAATGATGAGGCGGTCGGTTGATGGTCGCCAGACCCGCACTTTGATTGAAAAGATGCGCAAAATGGTGCCCGGAGTGGTACTGCGTACCACTATGCTTGTGGGCCATCCTGGCGAAGGGAAGCGGGAGTTTGAAGAGTTGCTCGATTTTGTGCGCGAGAGCCGATTCGAGCGTCTTGGAGCCTTTACTTATTCGGAGGAGGAGGGGACCTTCGGCGCACAAAACTATAAGGATAGTGTCAGTCGCAAGATAAAACAGGAGCGCTACGAGCGTTTGATGGAACTCCAGTCTGAAATCTCGCTAGAATACAACAGATCACGTATAGGCTCGCAAGAGCGGGTGATTGTGGATTCTTTCTCAGATGGAGTCTATGTGGGACGCAGTATGAGCGAATCCCCCGAAGTGGATGGCGAAATTCTCATAGGAGCCTCCGGAATAAATGAGCTCTTTAAAGGAAAAAATCCCGTCGGGGAATTTATTTCGGTAGATATTTTAAATGCCGACGAATATGATTTGGCAGCAGTATGTAGTGTGTAGTGGTGTGGGTGGCGTAGGTGAGTCGTTGGCTTTTGGTTGTTGGCTGTTGGCTATGTTTTGCTTAAAATTCTGCATTTCTCCCCTCGAACCGTGCACCCCGCAACCCGTAACACGCAACCCGCAACTCAAAACTCAAAACTAATTGATTCCCATATGGAGTCGATTCTGGCTTTGGTTTCCTCAGAGGAGGTTACGATATCGGGCCATTCGCGGTCAAAGCCTTTCATTCCCTTTTTGGAGGTGGCGTCGAGATGTAGAATTCCATTTTTGATGACAGAATCGCGCTCTGCATCGCAATTGGCGCCGAGTAGCCACAATTTGCGATATTCGCTGCTCTCTTCTTCAACTTTATCAAACTTAACTTTGATGATCTGATCCATCTCTACCGGCTCTTTGCGGCTATATTCCTTGGTGGTTGCATCTATACAGAGCTTTCCGCCAAATCCAGTTCTGGGGGCAGTATGGTCGAGAATATCGAGAGGCCCTTTGCTAACCAAAGTATCGCTTTCCGGAAAATAATGTTTACTGATGCACTGCTTAAGTAGAGTATGGTCCCGAATATCAATATCCTCATCTACCACAATCAGAAACTTATTGAACATCATCTGACCCGCGCCCCACATTGCATTTGCCACCTTGAAAGCCTGACCATCATAGCTCTTTTTAATTTTCACGACAGCGAAATTGTGACCTACACCTTCTTCAGGCAGGTATAAATCCTCTATTTCCGGAGAAATGACAAATTTGATCGGAGTTAAAAAGATCTTTTCGGTTGCCAACGCCATATATTTATCCTCCTGCGGAGGAACCCCCACAACGGTAGCCGGATAGATTGCATCTTTTCGGTGGGAAATGCAGGTTACATGGAACTGAGGATAATAATCCTCAAGCGAATAAAACCCCGTATGGTCACCGAAAGGTCCCTCAATGACCAGCGGCTCGCTTTTCTGCACATAACCCTCAATTACAAAATCACAATCTGCAGGGACCTTTATCTTTTGAGTGAAGCACTCCACCATCTCTACCGGTTTGTCCCGCAAAAATCCGGCGAGCAGATATTCGTCTATTCCTTCCGGAAGGGGAGCGGTAGCGCAATAGGTATAGAGGGGATCTCCTCCCAGACAGACAGCTATGGGAAGCCTGTGACCCGACTCTGAAAGATGCTTTGCACCTGTTTTGTGTTTATGCCAATGCATTCCGGTGGTGTTGTCATTAAATACCTGCATCCTGTACATGCCGACGTTGCGTAGTCCGGTAACCGGGCTTACGGTATGCACCAGGGGAAGAGTGATAAACCTGCCTCCATCCTGAGGCCAGCATTTGAGTATCGGCAGGTCGCTTAGTTTTGCATTGTACTGGACCACCTCCTGACATGGGGCGGCTCCCCTATGGTTAATAGGAAGCCATCGTGAGGCCTCTTTTAGCAGGGGAAGCATCTTGAGTTTATCCATCAGAGTACTCTTTTCTTTGAGTATCTGATTAATGATAGTTTCAAACCTCTGCTCTATCTCTTTAAATGAATCGGCTCCGAGAGTGTAGAGGATGCGTTTTTCCGACCCCATCATATTGGTCAGAACGGGATACCTTGTACCGGTATTTTCAAAGAGGAGGGCCTTGCCTCCGCCGGGCATTTTACTGACGCGGTCGGTCACTTCAGCTATCTCCAGTACGGGATCCACGAACTCCTTGATGCGGACAAGTTCTCCTTTGGATTCCAAAAACTTCACATAATCTGAGAGACTGCTGAACATATTCTTCAATTTTTATTTGCTTGTATTTATTCCTGCCGCTTTTGCCGCAAGGTAAATTATCGATTTGAACTCTATACCGCTGTGGCGTGAAAGGCCTATTTCACAGGTGCGGCTGGTGGCATAACCGTGATCGCACCCCTCGCTCTGTCTCTTGAGGTCTCTCAATCCGTGCTCATTAAGTTCCGGGAAGAAAAAACCTCTGTCACCTGCAAAGCCGCAGCAATTGGAGTCCACAATCACCACCTTACGTGCACATTTGCGTGCCACATTTTCCAGATGCGATTCCACTGCCATATTCTTTGCAGAACATACTGCAAAAATCGCCACTTTTTCATCCACGGGCTTCAATTCAAGGCGGTCAAGCAGATATTTGTCAATAAACTCCGCCGGTTCATAGAGTTTGAGATCGCCCTCCATATTAGTGCGCATCGTATAGAGACAGGGGCTCATATCGCACAGAACGGGGTGCTTTCCATTCTCAGAAGCCTTGAGAAGGGCTGCTTTGAGTTCGTCAGAGGCCTTTTTGCCCGCTTCTACATAGCCTTTGCTTGAGAAGAGCATTCCGCAGCAGAGTTTATCCATATTTTCCGGATAGATAATCTGGTATCCGGCAGCGGTAAGCAGGGCTTCAGTCATACGGGTAATCTCTTTCTCTTTGCTATAACTCTTCGATGTACCCATACTCCTGGTGATACAGGAGGGGAAATAGACCACTTTGAGCTCTTTTTCGGGGAATGTGCGTTTTTTGATCTTGTTTGCTCCTGTGGGCATATGTTCATTCCACAATGGAATCAGTTTGAATGAAATGGCTCTAATTCCTCTGGCAAGGGCTCCGAAGAGCTTTTTGCCGAATAAAAGCCGCAGGGCGTGAAGCAACTTGAGTCCGCCACGCATAAAGGAGGTGATGCTACCCATGTATCCTGCAATCTTGAGAGCCCTCTTTTCACCTTTTGGTGAATGGCTTTCGTGTCGTATCTCTTTTATGAGTTTTCCGGTATCGGCTTTTACAGGGCAATTAAGGTGGCACAAAGAGTCGGTAGCACAAGTCTGTTCTCCTGCATAGCGGAAGAGTTTCTGCATTTCAGCGGCACGGTGTGGTTCTTCTCCCGTTTTCTTGAGACGTTCCAGTTCGCGGAAAACAGTAATCCTCTGGCGTGGAGAGAGTGTAAGTCCCTCTGCCACACAGTACCCCTCACAGAATCCGCACTCCATGCATTTATCCACAATATCGCGTGTGGACGGGAGGGGCTTGAGGTTGCTGATATGGGCTTTGGGGTCCTCGTTTATGATTACTCCCGGATTGAGAATCCCTTTGGGATCAAATATTTCCTTGATCTCTTTCATCAGCCTATAGGCTTCGCGTCCCCATTCCAACTTCACAAATGGAGCCATATTGCGTCCTGTACCATGTTCGGCTTTGAGCGATCCGTCATATTTTGAGACTACCATATTGGCAATATCATCCATGAAGATGCGGTACTTTTCTACTTCTTCCTTCGAGGAAAAATCCTGATTGAACATAAAGTGGAGGTTGCCCTCAAGTGCATGCCCGAATATTACGGCATCGGCATAGCCATTACGTTCAAAAATCTCCCTCAATTTCATTGTGGCTTCGGCCAGTCTTTCAATCGGGAAACAGACATCTTCGATAATAGCCGTAGTGCCCGACCTTCTCAATCCGGCTACGGTAGGGAGAATCTCTTTGCGGATCTTCCAGAGCATTGCCTGCTCTTTGGCATCGGTGGTAAAACTAAAGGGAAGTTCGGTAGGAATGTGGCTGATGGAGGCGGTAACCGACTCCACATTTGCCTCAAGCTCTTCTGCAGAGGCTGCTCTGGTCTCAATCAGGAGCACGCAACTCTCCTCTCCGATACTCTTGAGATACTCGGGAATACCGGGTGTCTGGTCAGCTGAGCGCACTCCGGTCCTGTCAATGAGTTCAACCGCGGATACCTTTTGTTTCTTGAGTATTTGTGCAGCAGTACAGGCGTCCTTTATTGAGGAGAATACCACCATCGCAAGTGCCTTGTGGGGGTGTTCAATGATTGTGTTGTAGGTTATGGATGAGATAAAGGCGAGGGTGCCTTCCGAGCCAATAATGAGATGTTTGAGAATATCAATGCCGTCACTATAGTCTGTAAAGGCATTCAGTGAGTAGCCGGTGGTATTCTTTATCTTATATTTCTTGATAATGCGCTCCTTGAGCTCCTTGTTGGCCGCTATGTCTGCGGAGATACTCTCGAGTGATCTGAGCAGTTCCTTGTGGCTCTTTTTAAAACTGCGTACAGATTCCTCGTCGGCAGTATCCAATATGGTGCCATCGGGAAGTATGATACGGATGTCAGCGAGGGTTTTGTAGGAGTTTTCCGATGTGCCGCAGCACATTCCGCTGGCATTGTTGGCTGCGATACCACCTATCATTGCGGCATCTATGGAAGCGGGATCGGGACCTATTTTGCGCCCATAAGGTGCGAGGTAGCGGTTGGCAGCAGCCCCTCTAATACCGGGTTGGAGAGTTATTTTAAGTCCGTGATCCAGGATTTTGTGCTCTTTCCATCCGTGGGTAGCGAGGACAAGTATCGAATCGCTGATAGCCTGCCCGGAGAGAGAGGTGCCTGCAGCCCTGAATGTCACCGGAAGTCCCATGCTGTTGGCTGTAGTCAGTATCGCTGCAATCTCCTCTTCGCTATTTGCTTTGATGACCAGTTTGGGAATGAGTCTGTAGAATGAGGCATCGGTACCGAATGCCAATGTGCTGAGGGCATCATGATACATCCTCTGCACAGGAATGATCTTCTTGAGTTTGTCATAAAACTCTTTGTACTTGCCTGCTATCATAATGTATTCAATAATTCGAAAAGATGTTCCGTGCCCAGTTCTCTGCCAATGACGCGTTTTTTTCTGTCAAGCAGGTAAATCTGCGGTACCGTGCGAACATCATAAAGTGTATCCAGGCCGGAGTTTCCGGTTTTATCCCACAAATATACCCATTTTTTCGGGTTTTTCTTCTGAAAATCACGCCAGGCCGCCTCATCTTCACCGACATAGATGCATTTTACCCTGACCCCATTTTTTCTGAGGTATTTCTCTTTTTCCGCCAGGGCAAGCGCTTCTTTGTGACACTCTTCACATGAACTAATATAAAACCAAAGAATGGTGTATCGGGAGCACCCATGTAGTAATCTGCGCTCTCGTCCCTTAATGTCAGTGAGGAAAAGGTCGGAAGCCTTTTCTCCCGGGAGATTGGTGGAGGAGAGTCTTATATCGTAGGAAATATAATCCAGATATTCCTTGGACCAATATTCCTTTTGTCCGAGTATGTAGGTGCCTCCGATGTCCAAAGCTCCCTGCTGGAATGGTGCCCCTGGAGTATTTTTCAGGAAAGAATAGAGCTCGTGAAATGTTTCACGGTAAAGTGTCGAATCCGGGGCCGTCCTTCGGTAAAAAGTTTCCGCAACCTGGTCTATCACCTCTTTGTCAACCGGTTCCATCGAAGAGAATATATTGGCGAAGAGTTGCCTGAAATCGTTGCTTTCTCTGATTTTTACATTCAGAAGGTGGTAGAGTGCTTCACAGTTGAGTTTGCGGCCGGAGATGATGTTGAATCTGTCTATTAGAAACATCGTTGGAGTAGTCAGTACTCCATATTTCATGTGATACGAACTGGCGACCTCGGGATCCCAGAGATGAAGTATAATGACATCCGGATTGGAAATATCTCCGAAAATCCGCTTGACATACTCTTCCCACTCATTGCGGTTGCCTTGGGTATAGATTGCGAAGATGGTGATTCGCGGGCCGGAATACTCTTTGGCAAATTTGGCCAGTTGTGGGGTTTCTTCCTTACAGGTACTGCATTTGTCATCGTAGAAATAGAGTATTTTCCACTGGCCGTCACCTTTGAGAATGTTGACCATATAGCCATCCATGCTCTCTACAATGAGTTCTGGAGCATCGCAGCCAATCATAGATGATCTGTTGAACTCCGCAAAAGTATAGAGCAGATGCCAGCTTTCAGGATTGGCCCATTCGAGTTTTCCGTTGAGAAACCAGTTGTCAGCGATGTGGAGTGAAACCGCCTCCATTCCCATTACAGGAGAACCATAAAAATAGTCAAATGCAGCTCCGGCAACTTTGGCCTGATCTTTTTTATCAGGAAGAGCGGATATCAGGCGATCAATTCTGGAGTTGATGGTGTCTGTAGGATAAAAGAGGAGAGAGTCGAAGTATTCTTCGATGCCTTGGTGGATTTTGGCCGTGTTCTGGCCGAATGTGGAAAATATTCCTATGACCAGGACGAAAACCAAAGATGTTACCCTTTGTTTCATGCCTGTGACAGATACTATTTGTGAATGTAAGCGTCGATGTCAATGCCGGGTGGCAAAAAACATTTGGCGTCACCGCCATTCATGAGTACATCTCTTACTACCGTTGAGGAGATAAATGAATATTCGTGTCCGGCAGGGATAAATATACTGGAGATCTCCGGAGCCATTTTGCGGTTGGCCTGGGCGATAACGCTTTCAAGTTCGAAGTCGGTGGTAGTTCTCAAGCCTCTGATGATGCATACTGCCCCTATTTGTCTGCAGTAATCCACTGTGAGGCCGGTGTATGAGTCTACTTCTACGCGTTCCAGATCACCGATGGCTTTCTTTATCATCTCGACTCTGGCTTCGGGAGAAAATAGTCCTCCTTTGGAACTGTTGTATCCGACAGCTACGACAACTTTGTCAAAAAGTTTCAGTGCGGATTTTAAAACATCCAGGTGACCCATGGTGAAGGGATCGAAAGAGCCCGGAAAAAGTGCAAGTCTCATATTTTTCATATCAGATATCACACCGCGAAGTTATAGTTAAAAAACAAGAATTCAAAAAGTTATTACAAACTCCAGTCAATAGGGGAGAGTCCGCGGCTTACAAGTGCTTCATTGGTCATAGAGAAATGTCTGCATCCAAAAAAAGCCCCTCTTGCAAGAGGCGACGGGTGAGCTGCTTCAAATACGAAATGTTTGGAGGTATCAATGAGATCCTTTTTGCTCCTTGCGAAATTGCCCCAAAGCAGGAAAACGATATTTTCGCGCTTCTCGGAAAGGATGCGAATAACGGCATCTGTAAACTCCATCCATCCTATCGTGCTGTGGGAAGTGGCTTCAGAAGCTCTTACCGTAAGCACTGCGTTGAGCAGGAAAACTCCCTGGCGTGCCCATCCCTCAAGCGAACCATCCTTCTGAAGGGTAATGCCAAGATCACTCTCTATCTCCTTATATATATTTAGCAGGGAAGGGGGTGGCTGGACTCCATGTGGCACTGAAAAGGAGAGACCGTGAGCCTGTCCGGGGCCGTGATAGGGATCCTGGCCCAGAATTACCACCTTTACTTTATCAATGGGCGTGAGAGTGAAAGCATTGAAGATAAGCGGTCCGGGAGGGTATATGATTCGTCCCTGACGCTTCTCGGTGCGAAGTGTCTCTACAAGAGAGGCGAAGTAGGGTTTCTTGAATTCTTCGCTCAAAGCCTCTTTCCAACTGCTTTCAATCTTCACGTCCATAATTATTGCTCTGAAAAGACGTAGTTAATAACCTCGTCAATATTTTTTACATATTTAAACTCGAGCCCCTCTATATAGATATCTTTGATCTCTTTGATATCTCTCTCATTCTCATAAGAGAGCACAATTGTTTTGACTCCGGCCCTCTTTGCTGCAAGGATCTTCTCCTTGATGCCGCCAACCGGAAGCACTCTGCCTCTAAGAGTGATCTCTCCGGTCATTGCTATGCCGCTGCGAATACTCTTGCCACGTAGCGCGGAAGCAATGGCAGTAACCATCGTGATGCCTGCTGATGGACCATCCTTGGGAATAGCACCTTCAGGTACGTGGATATGGAAATCTTTTTTATAGAAACTCTTTCCGTCGACTCCGGAAAGTTCCGGGTGAGCCTTTAGGTATTGTAGAGCTATGGTTGCCGACTCCTTCATTACATCCCCGAGATTACCGGTGGTTGAAAGTACTCCTTTGCCTTCACTCAGGCTGCACTCCACAAAGAGGATATCACCTCCCATTTCGGTCCAGGCCAGACCGGTGACTACACCAGGAGCTTCATTTCCCTCCTGAATATTGGGCTGGTTGGTGGGCAGTCCGAGATAATCCTTGATATCTTCGCTATCGAGCACCGGTTTCAACTCCTCTTCCAGAGCAATCTTCTTGGCTGTGATACGTGCGATCTTAGCTATTCGCTTATCCAGACCACGTACGCCTGATTCACGCGTATACCAATCTATAATAGTGTCTATCGCCTCTTTGGAGAGTTGCATATCCTCCTTCTTGAGACCGTGGGCCTCAATCTGTTTTGGTATGAGATATCCTTCCGCAATGGAGACCTTCTCCTGCGCAAGATAGCCGGAGACATTGATGAGCTCCATCCTGTCACGGAGTGCGGGATGTATCGTAGTTACGTTATTTGCAGTGGTTATGAAGAGTACTCTGGAAAGATCGTAGTCTATATCGAGGTAGTTGTCGTGGAATGCCGTGTTCTGTTCGGGGTCAAGCACCTCAAGCAGTGCCGATGCAGGATCGCCTCTGAAATTGTCGCCCACTTTGTCTATTTCATCCAATACTATGACCGGATTACAGCTGCCTGCTCTTTTTATGGTCTGAATGATACGGCCAGGCATTGCACCGATATATGTTCTCCTGTGACCTCTGATCTCGGATTCGTCGTGTAGTCCTCCGAGAGATATTCTTCCATACTTTCTGCCAAGGGCACGTGCCACAGATTTACCGAGAGAGGTTTTACCTACGCCGGGAGGCCCGTGGAGACAGATGATAGGGGATTTCATATCACCTTTGAGCTTAAGTACAGCGAGGTATTCGATGATTCTCTCCTTGACTTTTTCAAGACCGTAATGATCCTCATCGAGGATTTTCTGTGCATTTTTCATGTCCAGATTGTCCTCTGTGCCTTCATCCCATGGAAGGTCCGTCAGAAATTCCACATAAGAATACTGTATATTGAAGTCAGGTGAACTCGGGTTGGTGTTCTCAAGTTTCTTAATCTCTTTTTCAAAGGTCTCTGCAGCATACTGAGGCCATTTTTTCTTTGCCGCCTTTTCCCTCAATTGAGAAAAATCCTGCTGATCGGAGCCGATGCCCAGCTCTTCCTGGATGGTTTTGAGCTGGTTGCTAAGATAGTACTCTCTCTGCTGCTGATCGATCTCGCTTTTCACCTTTCTCTGGATATCGTCCTTGATTTTGAGTATCTCAATCTGGCGGTTGAGCAGTTCGAGCAGTTTGAGAGCCCGCTCCTTGAGCGATGCCAGGCGGAGTAACTCTACTTTGTCGACAATATTGTCAATCTCTATGCTCGAGGCAATGAAATTGATAAGGAACTCATATCCCTCAAGGTTCTTAATGGCAAAACCTGCCTCAGAAGGGAGGTTTGGGGAGAGTCTTATGATATGGAGAGCACTATCCTTAATGCTATCGGTGATGGCATCCATATCGCTGTCGTTCTTGTCGGGAACTATATCTTGAAGATATGTCACCTGCGCCATAAGATAGGGTGCGGTGATATTTATTTGGTCAATCTTGAATCTGCGGAGACCCTGTACGATGGCAGTTATGGTCTTATCGGGCATCTCGATGATTTTGATGATTTTGCCCAGGGTTCCTATTTCAAAGAGCTCTTCCGGCTGTGGATCTTCTACTTTTGCATCAATCTGGGTGACTACGCCGATCAAGCGGTTGGATTTATAAGATTCGTTAATCAGACGAATGGATTTCTCCCTGCCGATGGTAACCGGTATGACAGTCTCAGGGAAGAGAATGGCATTCCTAAGCGTCAATATTGGCAAAACAGGGGGCATCTCACTATCTTTTAGGTTTTGTATATTGTCTATATTCATAACCGGTATAATGTTTACTTCCGGTGCGTTTGCTGAAAAAATATTGTCAAATCTATCTTTCATGTGTCAAAATGTCAGTAATAAAATTTAAATAAACCGTTTTCGCACCATTTCGGGTGGTACCCTTATATTGGTCAATCATTATGCCAAACCGAAAAATAGAAAAAAAACACATTAGTTTTTGAATATTAAAAAAATAACTTTATTTTTGCCTCCCCAATTAAGAAATATGAACCAATTAAATACTAAATTGTTATGACAAAAGCAGACATAGTCAACGAAGTTGCAAAGGCCACAGGTTTGGAAAAGATTGCTGTACAAAAAGTGATCGAGAACTTTATGGACAGCGTTAAGAATTCACTGGAAAAAGGCGAGAACGTATATCTTCGCGGTTTTGGCAGTTTTATCGTAAAGGAACGTGCTGAGAAAACAGCCCGCAACATTTCAAAAAACACTACTATCGTTATCCCTGCACACAGAATACCTGCATTTAAGCCCGCAAAAGTTTTTGTTGACATGGTGAAAAATGCACAATAATTTAATAAAATCATACTATTATGCCTAGCGGTAAAAAAAGAAAAAGACATAAAATGGCTACGCACAAACGCAAAAAACGTTTGCGCAAAAACAGACACAAGAAGAAATAATTTGCTGCTGATTTTGGCCTGACTATATAATCTGAAGTGGTTTCGCGAGCAATCTGCGGCCCGCTTCAGATTATTGTCTTTTATAAAGGAACTGATTTAGATGGAGAGAGATCTGATAATTGATGTCAAACAGACAGATATTTCCATTGCATTGATGGAAAATCATCGTTTGATGGAACTCCACAAGGAGGCGCACGGAGGCAAAAGCTACAATGTAGGCGATGTCTATCTTGGCAAGGTAAAAAAGCTTCTGCCGGCACTTAATGCGGCGTTTGTGGATATAGGTGATGAGAAAGATGCTTTCCTCCACTATCTCGATCTCGGATTCAATTTCAAGGCATTCGATTATTTTACACGCCAGATTAATACCAACAGGCATTTCAAATCCTTCTACTCCAATGTAAGGATTGACGAGATTCTCGAAAAAGAGGGCAAAATTGAGAGATTTCTCTCTCCCGGACAACCAATAATAGTCCAGATCGTAAAAGAGCCCATCTCCACAAAGGGCTCGAGGCTTACTGCTGAAATTTCCATTGCAGGACGCAATATGGTGCTCCTGCCATTTGCCGACAAAGTCAGCGTATCGCTGAAAATCAAATCCAAAGAGGAAAAACATCGTCTTGAGCGTCTTGTATATAGTATTCTTCCCCGCAATTATGGTGTCATAATCAGGACCGCTGCAGAGGGTAAGAAAGCAGCCGTTTTGGATGCAGAGCTCAGATCACTCATAAAAAGATGGGAGGATTCCTGGCCTAAGATTGCCAAATCAAAGTCCACTCAACTCCTTTTTACCGAGCATAGCAGAACCACAACCATTCTTCGTGACCTGCTAAACGACACCTTCTCCAACATCTACGTCAATGACGAGTCTGTCTTTGAAGAGGTATGCGAATATGTCTCACTCATAGCGCCGGAACAAGAAAAAATAGTAAAACCTTACAAAGGTACGGAGCCTATATTTGACTATTTTGAGGTTACAAGGCAGATTAAGGCATCATTCGGTAAGATAGTCTCCCTCCGTCAGGGAGCATACCTTATCATCGAGCACACTGAAGCGCTGCACGTAATTGATGTAAATAGCGGTATTCGCACCAAAAACAGGGAGCAGGAAAACAACTCTTATGATGTGAACATCAACGCTGCCGACGAGATTGCACGTCAGATCCGTCTGAGAGATATGGGAGGCATTGTGGTTATCGACTTTATCGATATGGACAACAATGAGCACAAATCTCTTCTCTATAAACATATGACTGCGGCTATGGCCTCTGATAGGGCAAAGCATACTATCCTCCCGCTTACCAGATTTGGCCTGATGCAGATTACCCGCCAAAGAGTACGTCCCACAAAGGAAATAGAGACAGCAGAGGCGTGTCCTACTTGCAGTGGTACGGGTAAGATCGGCCCGACACTACTTATAGACGAGACTCTTGAAAGAGAACTTGCTTTCTATGTAAAAGAGAAAAAGATCAAAGAATTCATACTTCGCACAAGTCCTATCCTTGCTGCATATCTTACAAAAGGATTGTCGAGTATCCGTTATAAATGGTGCAGGAAGTACAATTGCTCTATCAAAGTAGTAGGAGATACCGACTACTCCATCATTAAGACCGGATGGTTTGACCGTAAAGGCGATCCTCTGGACTAAAACTCTTTCATTATATCATCCATCTTGGCGGAAATTCTCTCGTTGCAGAGATTTCCTACACTTCCGATATGGGTATGGTTGAGTTTTTCAACACTGTCATACTCTTTTGAAATGTCGGCTACAAATGTGTGGTTGTTGACCTCAATGCCGACACTTTTGTAAGCATCCCTGAAAGGAACCCCGGCGAGTACACGTTTATTGACCTCTTCTACAGTGAAGAGGTAGTCATATCTGGGGTCTTCCAGGATTTTCTCATTCACCCGCATATTTTCCAGCATATATTGTGTCATACCTATTATGCTGTGAGTGGTTTCGATGGCGGGGAAGAGGATATCCTTGAGTAATTGGAAATCCCTGTGATAGCCGTGAGGCAAATTGGCGCAGAGTAAGGAAATCTCGTTTGGGAGGCTCTGGAGACGGTTACTCCTGGCCCTTATAAGCTCCCATACATCGGGGTTTTTCTTGTGAGGCATTATACTCGAGCCTGTTGTGAGTTCATCCGGAAATGAGATAAAACCATAGTTACCACTCATATATTGAGAGCAATCTGAAGCGAGCTTGTTGAGAGTGGATGCTATGGCAGCCAGTGCGTAGCTTAAGGCTTTTTCGCATTTGCCGCGACTCATCTGTGCGGCAACGGAGTTGAAGTGAAGCGTTTTAAATCCGAGCAGACGGGTGGTTTGTTCCCTGTCCAGGGGAAATGAGGAGCCATATCCGGCTGCGGAGCCCAGAGGATTTTGATCAATTATCCGGTAGGCGGCAGCCAGCATCGTCATGTCGTCCACAAGAGTCTCAGCATAAGCGCTGAGCCACATTCCGAATGATGAGGGCATAGCAATCTGTCCGTGGGTATAGCCCGGAAGCAGCACGTTGGAGAATTTTGTGCTTAGCTTGAGGAGCGTATCAAAAAGGTTGCGCACTTCATCTCTGATCTGGAGTGCCTCATCCTTGAAGTAGAGTTTGAGGTCCACCAGCACCTGATCGTTGCGAGAGCGACCGGAGTGGATTTTTTTGCCGATATCGCCAACTCTGCGGGTAAGTATCAGTTCCACCTGAGAATGGATATCTTCCACTCCCTCTTCAATGACAAATTTGCCCTCTTCTATCTCAGAGAGGATTTTGTCCAATTCCTGAGTTAGAATGGCCTCTTCCTCTTTTGTGAGCAGCCCTATGGAAGCAAGCATAGCAACGTGGGCTTTGGAGCCAAGTACGTCATATTTCGCAAGGCGAAGATCGAGGATCTTGTCATTTCCTACTGTAAATTTTTCAACAATTTCTGTGGCAGATGTGCCTTTGTTCCAAAGAGTGCTCATTTCAGATGGATTATGAAGTTGATGTATGTATGGATGGCATGACGAATTTCCTCTTTTAGGATAAATTCGTCCGCTTTGTGTGAACGTGATGATTCTCCCGGGCCCATTTTAATCGCGGGTATTTTCAGCCGCATCCAATCGGAGGTGGTGGGGGAGATGAATGTTTCTATAGAGCATCTTTCAGCGGCATACAGCAGCGGATGACCGATAGGAGTAGCAGATGAGCGGTTGGTGAGATTGCGTGCCTTGAGAGTACTCCTGAGCCTTTTTTGGAGGATTTCTATTATTTCCGGGTTGGTGTATACATCTGTCGGTCTGATATCCATCACAAAAGAACATTCGTCAGGGATTACATTGTGTGCTGTGCCGGCATTAATTTGGGTTACATTTAGATGGGTGGTTCCCATCGTGGGGGAGATTTTCTCGAAGACAAAATTCCTGAGGATTGAAATGTCATCCAGGGCAATAAGTATTGCATTTTCACCATCATTCCGGGCTGCATGGCCGCTTACTCCCTTTGCGGTAGCATCTATCACCAGTAATCCCCTTTCAGCGATAGCTGCACGCATACCCGTAGGTTCTCCTACAATCGCTATATCAGCAAGATCCGGCATCTCAGAGCCGATCCTGCTCATACCGTTCGGACCTGAGCGCTCCTCTTCGGCGGTGAACACCAGCAACGGCTCCACTTTGAGGGATTCCAGATGCTCCTTATGCTCTGCGAAATAGAGAAATGTGTGGAGTAGAGAGGTGATGCTGCCTCCTGCGTCATTGCTTCCCACTCCGAGTATCCGCCCTTTCTCTTGAGGAGGATTGAAAGGATCGAAAGTGTAGAGTTCGGAGGGCTTGATGGTGTCTATATGGCTGTTGAGCATCAGCACGGGACGGCCTTTGGAAGAGTGGGGGAGGCGTACGATGATATTATTGCCTAAAAGTTCCGGTTCGAGGGACCTCTCCCTGAGATATTGCACGATAAATTCCGCTCTCTCCGCCTCTTCGAATGAGAGCGAAGGGATGGTAATCATTTTTTCGAGGAATAAAATTGCCTCTTCGCAATATCTGCCGATACTTTCCATTCTATCCTATTTTACGAGGGTCGTACCCCTCTTATTATTCAAGTTACGTGCATGTTTAATCACCACTTCGGAGACTCCGTTGCCTATGGCGGCAAATGCATTCTCCAATTTCGGAATCATTCCCCCTTCAATTATACCCTCTTCAAGCAGCTGGGCGAAATAATTCTCTGTTATTCTTGGAACAATGGAAGATGCATCATCCTTATTCAGAAGTACTCCATCTTTTTCAAGACAGAATACCAGACGGACATCATACCTACCGCACATTGCTATGGCAAGGCTTGATGCCATAGTGTCGGCATTGGTGTTGAGGAGTGAACCCTTCCCGTCGTGTGTTATGGCGCAGAAAACAGGGCAGAGACCTCTCTCAAGCAGAGCCGAAATCTCTTCGCTGCCGATATTTGAAGGATCTACATCTCCCACATATCCGAAATCTACCGGTTCGGGTGAACGTTTCGTGGCGGGCACAACGTTGCAGTCTGCACCGGAAAGGCCGATGGCATTGCAACCTAAACTCTGCAAGGCAGCGACTATCGATTTATTAATCCATCCTGCATAGACCATCGTAACGGTCTTGAGTGTTTCATAATCGGTGATGCGACGCCCTTTGTGCATATGTGTCTCTATTCCGAGTCTTTCTGCCATTTGGGTGGCCATCACTCCGCCTCCGTGAATGAGCAATTTAGCCCCTTTTATCTTGCTGAAATCATAAAGGAAAC
>JGI24712J26585_10000048_pt1 | contig 84927 bp, 73 predicted proteins | sample BioPla3DNA2_FD_26585 | JGI IMG/M metagenome (IMG submission 26585) | reverse complement strand
CCGGCTCGGGCGCCCTTGCCATCGCCATAAAAAAAACAAGACCGGACGCTACGGTTGACGCAACGGAGCTGTCCCCTGCCGCATTAGAAATAGCCAAGAAGAACGCCAAGCGAAACGGAGTGGAAATTCAGTTTTACTTAGGCGACCTGTTTGCGCAAGCGCAGGGTTATTATGATTTAATTGTGTCCAACCCCCCCTATGTCCCCAAAAAAGATTGGGAGAGTTTGCAAGAGGAAGTTAAACACGAACCCCGTATGGCGCTTGATGGCGGGGATAGCGGCTTTGATGTGTATAAAAGAATTATTGATGCGGTCAAAGACTACCTGAAACCCGATGGCCGCCTTGTACTTGAAGCGGGCGACGGACAGGCGGAAACGCTTGTAGGCATGCTAAAAAAGCGTTTTAAGTCCCTCCATGTCCGAAACGACCTTGCAGGCAGGCCAAGGACCGTGATTGCGCAAAATTTAAAATAAGCCACTTAAAGGAGTTCCATTGATCGAGCAATTTGAACAAATTAAAGGCCGTTATGACGAGCTGGTTGTCGCCTCCGCACAGCCGGACATTATCGCCGATGCCGAAAAGCTGCAAGCCATTTTCAAGGAAATGAGCGAGTTGGATGAAAAGGTACACGCCTTTGAACAGTATCAAGCCCTGAGTCAAGAACTTGAGGATGTCAAGGAACTTTTGGATGACCCCCTCTTGCAGGAAGAAGCCGAACAGGAACTTGTGAGGCTCCAAGGCGCCCTTGAAGAGCAAGAAACCCTCTTAAAGGATATGCTTATTCCCCAAGACCCCAACGACCGCCGCAATGTGATTATCGAGGTGCGCCCCGGCGCCGGCGGTGATGAGGCGGGGCTTTTTGGTAACCTCCTTGTTCGCATGTACACCCGCTATGCCGAGCGCAGGGGTTATACGGTGGAATGGATCAGTTTGAGCGAAACCGAGCTTGGCGGCGTAAAAGAAGCGGTGTTTATGCTCAAAGGCGCCGGCGCTTTTAGCCGCATGAAGTATGAAAGCGGTGTACACCGTGTGCAGCGGGTGCCTACCACCGAAACGCAGGGCCGCATTCACACGTCAACTGCTACCGTCGCCGTACTTCCCGAAATGGACGATGTGGACGCCAGCATTGACTTAAAGGACGTTCGGGTGGATGTATATCGGGCTTCCGGGCACGGCGGCCAGCACGTAAACACCACCGACTCGGCCGTGCGCTTAACGCACATTCCCACCGGTCTTGTGGTTACCTGCCAGAATGAAAAAAGCCAACTGAAAAATAAAGAAAAGGCGATGAAAGTCTTGCAAAGTCGCCTTCTCGCGCAGCTTGAAAGTGACCGGGACGCTGCCTACGCTGACGAGCGCAAAGGCCAACTCGGATCGGGTGACCGCTCCGAGCGCATCCGTACCTACAACTTCCCCCAAGGGCGGGTTACCGACCATCGCATCAACCTGACGTTATATGCCATCAACAACATCATGGATGGGGATTTGGATGAGCTCATCGATGCCCTAGCCATTGCCGCCCGCCAACAAGCAGGGCAATAATATCTATACTCTTGGAGGAAGACATGTCGCACAACCATGACCACACTCACAGACAATCCGATCAAAATATTTTGATCGCCTTTTTGCTCAACCTCATATTTTCTGTGGTTGAGCTGATCGGCGGCACGCTGACGGGCTCCGTCGCCATCCTATCGGACGCGGTGCACGATTTAGGCGATGCCGTAAGCATCGGCGTTAGTTATTTTTTGGAAAAAAAGTCCAAAAAAGGACCGGACGATGTTTACACTTATGGTTATGCCCGTTATTCCGTCATGGGCAGCGTGTTCACAACGCTGATTTTGCTGGTCGGTTCTATCTTGGTTATCATCCATGCCATCGACCGCCTGTTTAACCCCGTTACCATCAACTACGATGGAATGATGCTGCTCGCCCTGCTTGGCGTTGTAGTCAACTTTTTGGCCGCCTATTATACAAGGGGTGGAGATTCAATGAACCAAAAGGCAGTCAATCTGCATATGATGGAAGACGTGCTGGGTTGGGCGGCGGTGCTTGTGGGCGCTGTGGTCATGCGTTTTACCGGATGGAACTTCATTGACCCCCTGCTTTCGCTGGCGGTCGCGGCCTATATTCTCATCAACGCCTTGAAGCACCTGTCAAACAGCCTTTATCTATTCCTTGAAAAAATCCCCCAAGGCGTCAGCATGGAAGATATCGAGGAAAAAGTTCTCTCCGTCCCCGGAGTGCGGGATGTCCACCACATTCACGCCTGGTCGCTGGATGGCAAGCAACACTTTGTTACCATGCACGTAGTAACCGATGAAGACCCGCAGGAAATGAAAGGCGCTCTTCGCCAAAAACTTCAAGAATGCGGCCTATCTCATGCCACCATTGAGCTTGAAACAAGCGATGAACACTGCCATGCGCCCAAATGTACAGTGAAAAGCGAGCATTCGCACGGCCATCACCACCATCATCACCACCATTAAAAAGATGAAAAAATTGAACATTCTTTACCTTCCCCAAATTAGACTGGATATTTTCATTACAATCGGGTATAATATATTTAACAAATTACCATAAGGAGGTTTTCCCCATGATTCAAATTATTCACGGAAAAAAGGGCTCCGGAAAAACCAAGCGTCTGATTGATATGACCAACGATGCTATGAATGAACGGCACGGCGACGTGGTTTTTGTTGATGACGATAACCGTTACATGTTTGATCTACGACACGAGGTGCGTTTTGTTAATGCCGGCGAATACGGGGTGTCCGGACCGAAAATGTTCTATGGCTTCATCTGCGGTATGATTACCCAGAATTACGATATTACCCATATCTTTGTTGATGCGTTCCTTAAATTAGTGAATGTTGAACCCAAAGAAACCGCGTGGTTTTTCGATCAGTTGGAATCGCTTACAGAAAAGCACGACTTAACTTTTGTCCTTTCGGTTAGCTGCGATGATTCCGAAGCTCCCGAATTCATGAAAAAGTTCTTTATATAAATAAGCTTTTACTTTAAGAAAACCAACCGGTCAAAGGCAGGGCTATTTTTGACTTTTTCATTGTCTCTGATCGGTTTTTGTTTTTATAAAATTTAGCAAAAATCAACTCAAAATCAACCGGTACGATTCTATTATAGATATAAACAAACAACAAAAAAGAGGGAGATGAACCCCCTCTTTTTTGATTGAAAATCAATACTTGCGTTTGCGGGCAGCCTCAGCCTTCTTCTTACGCTTGACGCTGGGCTTCTCGTAATGCTCACGCTTACGAACCTCGGCGATAACGCCGGAACGGGCGCACAAACGCTTAAAACGCTTTAGAGCGCTTTCCAAGCTTTCGTTTTCCTTCACACGGATTTCGGACACAATTCTCCCCCCCTTCGCACATCTCGCCTTGGCTATCGCCGTTTACACGGCAGATGGCGACTGTAGGGCTATTATACCCGATTGCTAAATTCCAGTCAAGCGGCCGCAATCAAAAACCGGCGAACCGAAGCTCGCCGGTTAAGGTATCAATCAGTTGGCATTCAAAGTATCGGCCATTTCCATGAGCAAATCATAGTTGCTCTGGACACCGTCCACATACACGCCAAGGTCGGAGTACAGGCTGTTGACGGGATTGGCTACGTTGAAAGACACATCCAGACGGACGTTCAGCACAATGTACTGGGCGCCTCCAAGGTCGATGGGCTGGTTGAACTGCCTGGTAGCGCCTTCGTTAACGAGCATCTCGGGGGTAACTGCGGACAGCACGGGATACAGGAAAAGCACTTCCTTGGATACCATGGTGCTGGGGTCGTTCATAGTGTAGGATACCATAACCGAGCCGTAAGATGTGGTCACGTTGACCATGCCGATATAATAACCGTTGTTCGTAATTAACGGGAAGGTTTGCACACCATCTTCCGAAACGTCCACAGGGGTAAATCGATCGGGAAAAGTGCCGAAAAGAGTAGGATTCAAATCCCTTGCATAGGGACCAAAGTTGAACGCCTGAACACCTGTGCTAACCGGGCTTTGGATTATCGGCTGAGTGGCCTGACCCTGCTGGCCAAGCCCTTGCGAGGTCGACGGGGCTGTCGAGGCTCCCTCATAGCCGGGATGGGGACGACGTTTCATAATGCGGTTACATTTGGCGCAGAGCATATAGTCTTGGGAACGGTCGTTCTCGTCCCAGAGCCAACGCACGGGATCGGGCGCGGTATGCGGGACTTTGGAAAGCCGTTTGGTGGTTGTGGCACCACAAACACTACAGGTGCCCGTTGCCGAACCATAAGCTGTACAGGTGGGTTCAAGAGTGGTTACCCAATTGCCCCAAGTATGTTTTCGAGGCGGGAGGTTACGGGTGGTCGTCGCAGAGCACTCACTACAAGTGCCTGTTTGATTGATGCCCTTCGTACAGTCCGCCTGTGCGGGAGTCCAATTTCCCCACTGATGGTCTTTTAAGGGAATTGCAACTACCTTTGTTGCACTACAGCCCTCGCGAGTACATGTATAAGTTTTGGTTCCTTGGTCTTTACATGTGGACTCTACCACAACCGGAGCTCCATCAAACTTGTGCCCAAGGGCGGGAACGATTTCATCCGGGAACGGAAAACCGCAATCGGGACACGCTTTCTTAGTAATTCCAACGTCAAGACAGGTAGGATCTGTAGAAGTATCCAGCTTTACGGGCGCAAGGTGTCCACGTACCTGACCATAGACTTTTGTTGTTTCCGCACATGATCCAACCGAGCACTTGTATACGTCGTATGGGGCATTTATGCACGGATTGTCGGGATTAACACGCTCGACCCATAAATCAAATTTGTGTTCATGTGGAGGCTCATCCGCAAAAGTAACAGCCGCCACCGACAACAGCAGCGCCATCACCGCTAAGAGGATGAACAGGCGTTTCGAAGTTTTCATCTTTCTATTCTCCTTCCTTTCATGGAAACAGTATTTCAACACGCTTATTATACTAAAACCTCTCCTAAAATGTCAATTCTATTAAAGGAATCTTTACCACCATTCATACCATTGCCCAAAGGGGTATTTACGGGTATAATATAGGTAGAATGAAGAAAGGAGCTTCTCGGATGAAAAACAAAACTGTTTTGCTTGAAGTCAACGGCGTTGCCGGTATTGACGAACCTATGGACGAGCCCATTCGCCTGATTACCACCGGCAAACTATCCGGCGGAAAAGACACTTGGAAGCTCACTTACACTGAAACCGATCCCGATACACAACATAAACGGCGCGTAACCATGACCCTGGACAAGGGCGTTGTCACCTTGCAGCGGGGCGGCCCGTTGGGCAACAGCATGGTTTTTGAAAAAGAGCGCCGCTACGAAAGCAGCTATCAAACCCCCTTTGGCTCCCTTGACTTGGGACTGTATCCCACGCAGGTACATTACCGGGTGACTGACGAGGGCGACGGTGAAATCAAGCTGCGCTACCACTTGGACTTGGAAGGACATTCAACAGGGCTGCACCAGGTCAACATTCGCTTTAAGTCAAGCCCGGCATGAGAGCGCCGTCCGCCATCAAGCAAGAAATACATAAACTTGTCGGTACGCCCTGTCCCCTCAAAATGGATACCAAGGGGCGTGCCCTTTTGTTTTCGCCGAAACTATCAGAAAACGCCACCGCTGCCCTCACACAAAATGGATACCATGTATGGGAAGTGCCTGGCGGCCTGTGCATTGATCCCGCCCCTGCGCTTTGGGAAAGATTGTTCACACCCTTGCGGCAAAGGCCCAAACAACCTGAAGCCACTTCCCTGCACCGCCTGCTGGATATGCACAAGACCCCTCTGCCGGAGCAAAACGAGGCAATCTTAAGGCAGGGTCTTATCCTGCTGTACCGTACCCCGTCCGATGCTTTTTTCAGCTTCGTGGGCAAAGCCATCGCGGACAGCCTGCGTGAAAATAGCCCCGTCCCCTCTCATCTTGGCATTTTGTTAGAAATTGGAGGTTTTTAAATGATTATTACCTACAACGGCCATGCGCAGTTTCTGATTGAAACAGCTTCCGGCCACCGTATCCTAACCGACCCCTTTGATGAAACAGTCGGCTATCCCTGTGAGGAAAAAACTGCCGATGTAGTGACCGTCAGCCACCAGCACCATGACCATAATTACCTGAAAAAAGTAACAAATTCCCCCATCGTCCTTGATAAAGCGGGCAGTTACACCCCGCTTGACGGTGTAAAAATCAGCGCCATAACCGCATTCCACGATGATGAGCAAGGAAAACTGCGGGGTGAAACGCTAATGTTTAAGTATGAAATAGACGGACTTACCCTTGCCCACCTTGGCGACCTTGGTTGCCTGCCCAACCAGGAGCAGTACAATTTCCTGATGGGTGTAGATATCCTGTTTGTTCCCATCGGCGGTACTTATACCTTGGACACCTTGCAGGCAAAAGAAGTGGTGCAAAAGATCCACCCGCGTTGTACCATACCTATGCACTACCGGGATGAGGATGGGGGGATTGTGGGCTTGCTTCCGCCCGAACCTTTTGTGAAATTGTTCACGGACAACCCGCAAAAAATGCCCCTTTGCAGGGTTACCAAGGAAGATTTGTCACAACAGCCCAAGCTCATTTGGCTTGCTCCGACACCTTGAAACAGCTAAACAAAAACGGTATAATAAAAAGACCAACTACTAATGTAAGAAATTCGGGGGAATGACATGGACATGCAGCCGGAACGCTCAAACTTTATTTATGATGCCATCACGGAAGATTTGGAACAGGGTCACTATGAGGTGGTGCGTACACGCTTTCCCCCTGAACCTAACGGCTATCTGCACATTGGTCATTGCAAAGCGCTGGTAACCGACTTTGGCGCCGCCGAAAAGTTTGGCGGGCTATGCAACCTGCGCTTTGACGACACCAACCCCACCAAGGAAGATACCGAATATGTCGACGCCATCATGGAAGATATCCATTGGCTGGGCTTTGAGTGGAACGGCGGCCTGTATTACGCTTCTGACTACTATGAAGAGCTATATCAGATTGCCGAAGACTTTATCATGCGGGATCTGGCCTATATTGATGAACTTTGTCCCGATGAAATCAGGGAATATCGCGGCACCCTAACTGAGCCCGGCAAAAACAGCCCCTATCGGGACCGACCCAGGGAAGAATCATTGGACCTCTTCCGCCGTATGCGAAAGGGCGAATTCCCCGAAGGCTCGTATGTTTTACGTTCCAAAATCGACATGGCTTCGCCCAACATGAACATGAGGGACCCGGTCATGTACCGCATCCTGCACGAAACCCACCACCGCACGGGTGATGACTGGTGCATTTACCCCATGTATGATTTTGCGCACCCCTTGTCCGACGCCCTTGAGGGCGTGACGCACAGCCTGTGTTCGCTGGAGTTTGAAGACCACCGCCCCTTATATGACTGGGCTGTTGAAAACGCCGGTTTTAGGGAAAAGCACCAAGATAAGGACGGCAATTGGACCATCGGTCCCCGCCAGATTGAGTTTGCCCGCCTGAACATTACCCGAACCGTAATGAGCAAGCGCCTCCTTCGCCAACTGGTGGAAGGAAATCACGTAACCGGTTGGGACGATCCCCGTATGCCTACCCTATCGGGTATGCGCCGCAGGGGCTATTCCCCCGCCGCCATTCGGGACTTTATCGAACGGGTAGGCCTTGCCAAGGCCGACTCCGTCGTGGACTTTGCCCTGCTTGAATACTGTGTGCGCCAAGACCTTGGCGACCAAGCCAGCCGGGTCATGGCAGTAATAAACCCCCTGCCTATCGAGCTAAACAATTGGCCCGAAAGCAAGACGGATATCCTTACCATCGAAAATCATCCCAATCATCCCGAGTTTGGCGAGCGGGAAGTAAAGTTTGGCAAACACCTGTATATCGACAGGGAAGACTTTATGGAAGATCCGCCCAAAAAGTTTTTCCGCCTGCGTCCGGGCGGCGAAGTTCGCTTAAAAGGCGCCTATATTATCAAGTGCGAGGAAGTTATCAAGAACGCCGACGGCAGTATTAAAAAACTCATCTGCTCATGCGACCTTGACAGCCGCTCCGGCAGCCCCGGCGCCGAGCGCAAGGTGAGAGGTACCCTGCAGTGGATCAATGCCGACGATTGCGTTCCCTTTGAAGCAAGGCTGTATGAGCCCCTGCTTGAAGAGGATAGCCCCGAAAACGAGGGTCTGGACTTTATGGAGCGCCTGAACCCCGAGAGCCTGACTGTAAAACAGGGCTTTGCCGAACCCATTGTTGGGGATGCAAAAGTGGGCGACAGGTTCCAGTTCCTGCGTATTGGCTATTTCTGTAAAGACCCCGATTCCACCCAAGAGATGCCGGTTTACAACCGCACCGTTTCCCTGCGAGATAGTTATCGCCCCTAAGGAGGCCTATATGCAACAAGTACGTACACGTTTTGCCCCAAGCCCTACCGGCTACCTGCACCTTGGGGGCTTGCGCACGGCATTATACACTTGGTTACTTGCCCGTAAATATAACGGGCGCTTCATTTTGCGCATTGAAGATACCGACCAGGAAAGAGAAGTGCCGGGCTCGGTGGAGTTGATTTATAAATCCATGCGCCAGGCCGGCCTGACTTACGATGAAGGCCCTGATGTGGGCGGCGACTATGGCCCCTACATCCAGTCCCAGCGCAAGGACACCTACCTGCCTTATGCCCTGCAACTGATTGAATCAGGGCATGCCTATCCCTGCTTTTGCACCAAGGAAGAGCTGGACAAGCGCAGGGCAGAAACAACCCAGCGGGGCGACACTTGGAAATACGATAAAAAATGCCTGTCCATCCCTAAGGAAGAGGCCAAGCGCCGTATGGAGTCAGGTGAAAGCTACGTCATTCGCCAAAACATTCCTGCCACCGGAACAGCCGGTTTTGATGATATTCTCTATGGTCATGTGGAAGTGTCTTGTGACACGTTGGACGATAATGTCCTGATCAAGGCTGACGGCCTGCCCACCTATAATTTCGCTAACGTGATCGACGACCATTTGATGGCCATAAGCCACGTAACCCGCGGCACGGAGTACCTGTCAAGCGCTCCCAAGTATAACCTTTTATATAGCGCCCTTGGCTGGACGCCGCCGCTGTACATTCACCTGCCCGTTGTCATGAAGGACGCAACCCGCAAACTGTCCAAGCGCCACGGCGATCCCTCTTTTGAAGACCTTTTGGAAATGGGCTATTTGCGTGAAGCTATTATCAACTTCATTGCTTTGCTTGGCTGGAGTCCGGGCACCGATCAGGAGTTTTTCACCTTGGAGGAGCTGATTGAAGCCTTTGATGAAACGACTCTGAATAAGTCGCCAGCCATTTTCAACATGGACAAGCTCACCTGGTTTAATACCGAATATATCCGTCGGCTACCGTTTGAAGAGTATTTGGAACTTGCCACCCCTTGGTTTGATAAGACTCTACAAGGCGTGGAAATCGACTACAAGCGTTTGGCGGAACTTATGCAAAGCCGCACGGAAGTATTTAACCGTATCCCCGATATGGTGGCCTTCTTAAAGGAAGTCCCTGAATATGAGGTGGGCCTATATATCAACAAACGTTCCAAAACCACCGTGGAAAACTCCAAAGAAGCGCTGGAGTTTATTCTACCGGTGATTGAAGGCATTGAACCTTGGAGCGAACCCGTTATCCACGATGCGCTTATGGGCGCCATTGCCGACTCCGGGCGCAAAAACGGCGCCGTTCTCTGGCCGCTGCGCATCGCCCTATCGGGCCAGCAGTCAACGCCGGGCGGCGCGGTAGAGATTGCCTGCCTGCTTGGCAAGGAAGAGAGCATCCTGCGCATCCAAAAAGCTCTTAAAAAATTAGCAGCGGAAGTTTAGTCAGTCCAAATTTGGATGAATGTCATTCAGATTGATATTCATCCCTTTTTCTCTTTTTTAATTCAATACTTTACCCAAACTTGATGTGTTTTCCGCTTGCTTTTTTTACCAAATGCGCTATAATGGATATAGCAAATATTGGAGGTATCGAATATGAAATCTTTTCCGATTAAGTTATCCTTCGCTGAGGAGGTCAAAACTTTTGTAAACATTGTCAACCGCTATGATTATGATATGGATCTGCGCGCTGGGCGCCATGTAGTGGATGCCAAATCCATCTTGGGTATTTTCTCTTTGGATTTAAGCCAGCCGATTACCTTGGAAGTTTATGCCGACAACTGCGATGACTTGGTTAAGGATTTGGGCCCCTTTGTTGTAGGGTAAGCCTTCCCCTTTGTTTGTTTATTCTTCATTTTCTTTTTTCTCCTTTCTTTCTTCGGCCGGCGCTACGGTGTCGGCCATTTTTCTATATAAAATACCTTAGAGGAGGATCTTATGCTCATTTGTGACGCGCACTGTGATACGCTTTCTCGCCTGTTTAACAACTATAAAACCGACCGCTTGGATATAACCTTAGAGCGCCTAAAAGAAGGTAAAATCAGCCTGCAAACCATGGCCATGTATGTGGGTGGCTCCAACAAACCCGAAGACGTAAAGCGCCAAATGGATGGCATGCTGACTGTCTATCAAGACCTCTTAAAAAATGGCTGGGTACAGGCTTTTGACCCCTCGGAAGCGGAGGAGAACAAAGTTAAAACCATGCTGTCCATCGAAGGCTGCGAAATTTTCGAGCAGGATTTTGCCTATATTCAATTGTACCGGGATGCCGGTGTACGCATGGCCGCCATTACCTGGAACTATGAAAACGCCTTGGGTACGCCTCACTGCAAGGATGCGACCACCGGCCTTACCGATTTTGGCTTTAAATGCCTTTTTGAAATGGAGCGCTTAGGTATCGCCGCCGATGTGAGCCACTTAAACGAGCGTGGTTTTTGGGATATTATGAACAAAGGGCACAAGCCCCCGCTCGCCTCCCATTCCTGTGCCCGCAAAATATGCGACCATACCCGTAACCTAAACGACGAGCAATTAAAAGCCCTGTTTCAATCAGGCGGCTGGATTGGGCTTAACTACCTGCCCCTCTTTTTAACAGGCTCAAATGATGCCACCACCGAAGATATTGCCCGCCATATCCGCCACATGTATGATTTGGGCGGAGCGGGACACGTGGGGCTTGGCTCTGATTTTGACGGCATTGGCGAAAAACCCGTCGGCCTTGACAATCCCACGGAGCTTACCAACCTCTTTGAAACCTTGAAAAACCATGGTTTTTCACAGGCCGACCTTAATGATATCGCCGGCAAGGCGTTCATAGATTACTATAAGCGATTGTAAAGCCGCCCGCTTGATGAACCATCTTTCCAGTAAAAGACATTTGTTAACAGTTTGTTTCTTGCAAGCATTCTGCACATATTGTATAATACTTCTCGGCGGGCTTTGCCCGATAATGAAACGGAGATGAACACGATGAAGAAAAAACTTGTCCTACTGTTAGCTTTAGCGCTTTCACTAAGCCTGACGGGCTGTAACTTAGTCGTCAAAGACAAAGCGGTTGATATGCAGCGCACGGTGCTTTCTGTCAACGACGAAATCGTCAGCAAAGAAAGCTTCCTGCCGCGTTATGAAGAAACCTTGGCCAGGCAGCGCCAGTTTGAGCAGATGCTGGCCGCAAACGGCATCACCGGCTATGACATGAGCGATTCGGAAGTAGCCGAGCAAACCATGGACACCCTGATTCGCCGCATAGTGATTAACCAAAAGGCTAAGGAAATGGGACTGACCACCCTATCAGAAGAAGAGCAAAAGCAAATGGAAGAGGCAGCGCAAAGTGACTACCAAACCAATTTAGATACCGTAAAAGCCCAATACTTTACCGGAAGCCAGCTGCCTGAAGAAGAGCTTGAAAAGGCCATAAAAAAGCAGGCTGTTAAACTTGGCATCACTTATGAAAATATGGCGGAAACCGCCCTCAATTCCATCATCGAAGACAAGGTACGGGAAGAAATATACAAAGACATTACCGTTGAAGACACTGCCATACAAGAAGAATATGACAGCCGTGTTCATAGCGATAAAACCCGCTTTGAGCAGGATTCGGCCGCCTACGGCAGCGACCGCCTCAGCGGTAAAGACCTCTACTATGTACCTGCCGGCTACCGCCTTGTAAAGCAAGTGCTGGTAAAGTTTGACGAAGAATCCCAAGCCGCCATTGACGAGGCAAGGACTGCCCATCAACCCTTTGAAGCGGCCGTAACCCAGGCGCAAAACAACTTGGATGAAAACGCTGCCGCCATAGAGGCTGCGGAAAGTGACGAAAAAAAGGCTGAACTTGAGGCAAACGTTGAAGCCCTGACCGCCTTGCTTGAAAACGCCCAAAAAGAGGCCGAACCTACCCAAAAGGCACTGGATATGGCGCTTGAAAAGGGCTACACCGCCATCTACGGGAAAGCTCACGACATTTACTTGCGTGCCCATTTGGGCACAAGCTTTGACAAACTTGTCAAAGAATTTTCCGAAGACCCCGGTCAGCCCGAAGAAGGCTACGCCATCACCGACAATTTCACCCAGTTTGACAGCGCCTTTGTAGAACCCGCCATGGCACTATCTGCGGCAGGTAACGTAGCTCGGCCTTCCAAAGGCCAGTATGGCTACTACATTGTGCAATACACAGGCGATATAAAGGAAGGCCCCGTTAATTTCGAAACAGTAAAAGACGACATCCATGCCGAGCTTCTAAAAAAAGCGCAGGACGATGCCTTTACCGCCGCCGTGCAGGCTTGGATTGACGCATCTACCGTTGAAAAGTTTATCGATCGGGTGCTTGAATAATAAATTAATACTTACAAACAGCGACAGGGTTTCCTGTCGCTGTTGTTGTTTTTAATCTCTTACTGTTTCAACTTACATTTGTTCGATGATAATCAACACTTCCATGGGATCGGGAGGCGGGGGCGGCGCATTAACAAAAGGCAAAGTCACTCCCACGCCTTCAACAAACTCCCCAAGAATAATATTGGAATCCTCTCCGATAATCTGAAGCGCCCTTTGTGCGCCAGCGCCCGTAGCAGGAATGGGCATAAAATTATTGATTTTCGGATCCTCGCTGCTTGACGGGTGAATAGGTATCAGTGTTGCCTGATGTCCCACATAGATCCCGTTTTCATCAAAGGAGAAACGCACCTGAACCAAAGTTGCCACATCAGCGTCCCCTCGTATAGTGCCGTTACCGCCAAAAACCAGATTGCCAATGGAATAAAAAATGCTTTCATTTTCCCGTACTTCAACGCCCTGTAAAACATGGGGATGATGGCCGATAACTACCGTTGCCCCTTGGGCAATGCAGAAGTCTGCCATTTCGGTTTGTAACTTATTGTGTCTTAAATAATATTCCGATCCGCCGTGCATAATGCCGACAATGGCATCTACACCCAAAGAGCGCACACTTTCGAAGGTTTGCGCGATTTTGCCCTTTTCCCTATAATAATAAGTCGAATTAAAACTGATAAAGCCTATACGCGCGCCTTCTTTTTCGTAAACATAAGCTTTATTCGCGCTTTGACAATCGACAAACCATGGAATAGATACGGCTTCAAGCGCTTCGGTAGTGGATTCAAAACCCCTGATGCCATAGTCTTCGGAGTGATTGTTACCAAGGCCTACCGCTTCAACGCTACCTTTCACCAAGATTTCAGCGTAATCAAGAGGCGCACGGAAATTATATTTCTTTTTAACTTTGCCCAAGGTGGAATCATAAAACGTGCCTTCAAGGTTAACAACAGTTAAATCATCTTGTGAAAAAATGGGGTATAGCCATGAAAAAGGGTAAGCTTTCCCATAAGTTTGAACCATTTGAATGAAGTGATTGGGTCTATCCCAAAATCTTTCTTCTGAACCAAGCGTACAGTCGCCCCCGAAAGTAACGACGATATCGGTTGCGCCGGCTAAGGAGCAGGAAAGGACAAGCAGCAGCAGTAGGCAATAAATCAGAAACCTTTTCAAACAGAAACCTCCTCAGGGAGTTTTTAAAGCGTTTAACAGCAATTGGGAAAGGGCTTTTGCGTCCATAATGTGTACGCTTCCGTAAGACAGATGAAAGGCCTCCTCAAACAGACGCCTTGTTGCCTTGATAAATAGCGTACACACACTCAAAAGCCGCTTTTCATCATCCCTTGCTTGGTAGCCCTCATCAATCAAGTCTATCATACCCGACAAAAAACCGCCAAAAACCAGGTCGGGCAGCTTTTCATCCAGATAAAAGGCTTCGCCCTGTTCTTTTAGTGACGCGATGTAGTCTTTAACTTTGGGAAAAACGGTATCAAAGAAAAGCCGATGCGCCATGTGCCTGAAAACCGGTCCGTCTTCGCTATCAAGAAGGGCGGTTAGAATTTCGGGCTTTGCCAATAATTGGCAGCTAAAACAGAGCAGCTTATTTAAGCACGGCTCCTCCGCTTTTACAAGCAGCAGCTCTTTCTCTATATCGCTCTGCAGCAAGGCATAAAGCGCTTGGATTTTGGAAGAAAAATGGTAGTAAAAGCTGCCTTTCGTAGCGCCAATGTGGTTGCATACATCGTCAATGGACGTGTTGCGATAGCCCTTTAACTGATACAAATCACGGGCTGCTTGAAGCAGTCTGGCTCGTGTCCTTTCGCTTTTTGTTTGCATGCCACCCTCCTAATGGTATTCAACGATTGCCCTGACAGGCTCGTATCGGCTGATAAAAATCAGCTGTTTATCCACAACCGTATCGCCCCTTGTTTTTACAAGGTAGGTATTCACCACTCGCCCGTTAACAGGCGATGAAATGCGCTTGGTTTGCCCCACCTCAAGCGCGGGATTTTCTCGGTACAAGGGCATGGTGTTGCAAGGAATGATATGGTCAAGCTCTGCCTGCACGTGTATTCGCAAACCAGAATCGTCCTTGGTGCCAAACACCATGCATTCTGTCCTGCCCCTTTTGCTGTCAAAAACAAAAAACACGGGCGTGGCAAGCGGGTTATAAAGCACCAAATCTTTTTGCCCGATACTGACAGACGCTTCAAGCCCCGCTTCAATACCGCTTGGTAGTGTTTCGCTTGGCCAGCGTTCCTTTAAACCAAGGCCCGCCATAAGGCCTGCATGCATCAGGCTGGTCGCCACCTCGCTTGCCGCCCGCGTATTGGAGTACATGCCCAGGTGTTCGTTCAAAGAAAAACTTTGCCCCGGCAAAAGGGAAAGCCCGCTGATGCGGCCGTAAAGCTCCTTGACGGAATCGAGGCTGTTTACCTTTAAACTAAAACTCGACAGGCAGGAAAAGCGGTTGCGCAGTTCCACCTGAGTGGTTTTAGGCACACTCACAATGGGAGCCACCTGGATGGGTGCTTGCAGGTCGCCTGCATCAAGAGCGGAAACAAGCGCCTGGTATAAGGTCTCTTCATCCACCGCCATCCCCTTTTCTTCCGGCCTTGTAATGATTTCGCCCGTATCTTTATTATAGCTGATGATGCTCGCGTCCTTGGGCGGCACATAATAGGCAGTGCTGATTTGGCTTGCGGCCAGGCGAACTTTCCTTTGGTCATAGACAACCTTGGTATAAAAATACGCGCCATTTTCTTTGGCAAGCCTTATTTCCCTGACTCTTTCTTCAAAGGGGGCGCGTCCGTCAAGATTGCCTGTGTTTCTGCGGCCAATGCTAAAGGCTTCCAGCAAGGTATCATCCAGACGGTCTTTTAAACCAAGGGCTTGGCTGGACAGCTTAAATAAAGTGCCGCCAATATCCACCGTCAACTCAGGCGAAACCTTTTGGCTAACGGGCGAAAGCATCTCCCTTGCCTGCTCTACCGTCAGCCCCCCAACGGGTACGCCGTTAATATAGACGCCGTCAAAATAAGTGTTGCGCCGCATGCCTTGAAGCAAAAAACTAAAGCTTGACTGCTGCCTTACAACAAGCGCTACGCCTGCCAAAATGAGTAAAACAATAAGGGCAAAAAAAAGCCATCTTTTACGTCGGGAGCGTTTATCTTTTGAGGGCTGCGAATCACGCGATTCCGCAAATTTTTCTTCATCAAAAAGCCGTCCCAGTTGCGGCACGTATGATGTAAGGGGCACAAAGTCGCCCTGTGGTTCGCCTGCCGGCTGCTGCTTGTTTGGCACCCCCATCCCCTCCAACACTTGTTTGCCTCTCCATTGTAAAAAAGCAAGGCTCTATTGTCAAGAACAACAAGCGCCCGAGACTTTTAAAGTCATCGGGCGCCTGTATTAAAAGCTTAAACGATATTAAAACAACGGCTCGCCTGTCATTTCCTCGGGAATAGGCAGGTTCATCGCTTTAAGCATGGTGGGGGCTATGTCGCACAGCTTGCCACCGGCCTTCAGCGTCTTGCCCACAAACTCGCTGCCGCACGCAATGAAGGGCACAGGATTGGTGGTGTGGGCAGTAAAGGGTTCGCCCGTTTCGTAGTCTATCATCTGGTCGGCGTTACCGTGGTCGGCGGTGATAAACACTCGGCCGCCAAGCTTTAAGATTTCGTCAGTTAAGATACCGACGTCCTTATCTACTTCCTTAACCGCTTGGACGGCGGCGGGAAGTACGCCCGTATGTCCCACCATATCGCAATTGGCAAAGTTGAGGATCATCACATCGTACTTGCCTGAACGAATCAGTTTCAAGGCTTCCTCAGTCACTTCAGGCGCGCTCATTTCCGGCTTCAAATCAAAGGTGGCAACCTCCTTGTCGGAGGGAACAAGCAGCCGATCTTCACCCGGGTTGGGTTTTTCAACTCCGCCGTTAAAAAAGAAAGTTACATGCGCGTATTTTTGCGTTTCGGCAATGCGCAGCTGGGTTTTGTTAAGATCAGACAAGTATTCGCCTAAGGTATTGTCAAGCGATTCGGGCGGGTTGACGACCTTTAATCCCGTAAAGGTTTCATCGTACTGGGTCATGGAAACGTACTGCAGGGGCATGAAGCCCTTCTTGCGCTCAAAACCGGTAAAATCTTTCTGAATGAAGGAACGGGTTAACTGGCGGGCACGGTCGGGCCTGAAATTAAAGAACACCACAGAGTCGTCGGCATTGATGGTGCCAACAGGCTTGCCGCCCTTGACAATCACGGTAGGTTTCATGAACTCGTCGGTAATGCCCTGCTTATAGCTATCTTCCACAGCCTGATAAGGATCCTCTGCCTTTTCGCCTTCGCCCATCACCATGGCATCGTAGCCACGGGCGACACGCTCCCAGATGTTGTCCCTGTCCATACCCCAATAGCGGCCCTGCACGGTGGCAATTTCGCCAACGCCGATTTTTTGCTTTTCTTCCATCAGCTCTTTGATGTAGCCGGAGCCGGAAGTCGGCGGTACGTCACGCCCGTCAAGCAGGGCATGGACATAAACTTTTTTGAGACCTCGCTTCTTGGCCATTTCAAGCAGGGCAAACAGATGGGTTAGGTGGCTGTGAACGCCGCCGTCGGACACAAGGCCGATGAGGTGCAGGCTACCCTGCTCTTTGACAGCATCCATCGCCCAGACAAGGGGTTCTTTTTTGAAAAACTCGCCCGTTTGAATGTCTCGGGTAATGCGGGTAAATTCCTGATACACGATGCGTCCAGCGCCGATATTCAAATGACCCACTTCGGAGTTACCCATCTGCCCGTCGGGCAAGCCTACATCCATACCCGACGCGCCAAGCTGGGTATGGGGGTATTTAGCCTTAAGCCGGTCCAAATTGGGGGTTCCGGCAATGCGCACCGCGTTGCCCTCCTCCCTTTGGTTAATGCCCAAACCATCCATGATAATAAGGGCGGTCAGTTGTTTGTTCATCCAATTAGTCCTCGTAGTTAACAACCTTGGCAAAGTCTTCCGCCTTTAAAGAGGCGCCGCCGATAAGGCCGCCATCAATATGGGGCTGCGCCATCAAGCCTTTGACGTTCTTGGGGTTCATAGAGCCGCCGTATTGGATACGAATGGCATTGCCGATGCGCTTGCCATACTTGGCCGCAATAGCGCTGCGGATAACGCCGATGGTTTCGTTGGCTTGCTCGTCAGTAGCGGTAAGGCCGGTACCGATAGCCCAAACGGGTTCATAAGCAATGACGCAGGATTTCACTTCGCTCTCGCTCATCCCTTCAAGGGCGATCAGGGTCTGGTAAGTAACCAGTGCGTTGGTGTAACCCGCCTCACGCTCCTCCTTCTTTTCGCCAACACAAATGATGGGGGTAAGGCCGGCCCTGACTGCCGCTAAAGCGCGCAGATTTACGGTCTGGTCGGTTTCACCGAAGTACTGCCTGCGCTCACTGTGACCGATGATGACGTACTTAACGCCGCATTCAACCAGCATCTGGGCAGACAGTTCGCCCGTATAGGCGCCCGATTCCTTAAAATGCACGTTCTGCGCGCCTACTTTGATAGCGGTGCCTTTGGTTGCCCGTACGGCCGCCTGAATATCTACCGCCGGCACGCAAACAACCACTGTGGGCTTTGCGCCCTTGACAAGGGGCTTTAATTCTTCAAGGAGCTGCTTGGTTTCCTTGGGAGTCTTGTTCATTTTCCAGTTGCCTGCAATAATAGGTTTTCTCATTTTTTATACCTCGTTTCTATCGTCCTTGTGGTCAGGCTATCATCGTATGATTTATACCTCTTAGATGATACCCTTACCAAAGGGGTTCAATTACTTGTTGTTGAGCGCCGCAACACCGGGCAGCTCAATGCCTTCCAAGAACTCAAGGCTGGCTCCCCCGCCGGTTGAAATATGGCTGATCTTATCGGCAAAGCCAAGTTGCTCAACTGCCGCTGCCGAGTCGCCGCCGCCCACAATGGTGGTGGCGCTTGAATTGGCCATGGCCTCGGCAACAGCCTTGGTGCCGCCAGCAAAGTTGGGCATTTCAAACACGCCCATGGGGCCGTTCCATACAACAGTCTTGGCGGCAAGAATTTCTGTGGCATACTGCTTGCAACTTTCTGGTCCGATATCAAGCCCCTGCCAACCGTCGGGAATGGCGTTGGTGGGTACAACTTGCCGGTTGGCATCGTTACTGAAATTGTCGGCCGCCACGGTATCGACAGGCAGCAGCAATTTTACACCCTTGTTTTTGGCTTTCTGCAGCAGTTCAAGCGCCAAGGGCTTCTTGTCTTCTTCTAAAAGAGATTTGCCAATTTTGCCGCCCTGAGCCGCGGCAAAGGTATAGGCCATGCCGCCGCCGATGATGAGGGTGTCCACCTTGTCCAAGAGGTTGTTGATAACGTTGATCTTGTCGCTTACCTTCGCTCCGCCTAAAATGGCCACAAAGGGACGCTCAGGCTTGTTGACGGCATCGCCAAGGAACTTCAGTTCCTTTTCAATCAAAAAGCCGGAAACGCTGACGGGAATGTAGCGGGTCACACCCTCGGTAGAGGCATGGGCACGGTGAGCTGTTCCAAAAGCATCGTTAACGTACACTTCACCGTAAGAAGCAAGCTTCTTGGCAAACTCCGGCACGTTCTTTTCTTCTTCAGCGTGGAAGCGGGTATTTTCAAGCAGGGCCACCTCGCCTTCCCGAAGCGAAGCAACGACACGGTCGGCATCTTCACCGATAACGTCCTTTGCCATTTTCACTTCCTGACCCAAGTGTTCGGATAGCCGCTTGGCAACAGGCGATAGGGAATACTGCATATTAAATTCGCCCTTGGGGCGGCCCATATGGCTGCAAAGCACAACTTTTGCTTTGTTTTCAATGAGATACTTAATCGTGGGAAGAGCGCCGACGATGCGGTTTTCATCGGTAATGTTGCCTTCCTTGTCCATGGGAACGTTAAAGTCCACCCGTACAAGTACTCGCTTGCCCTGCACTGAAATGTCACGAACTGTCTTTTTATTCATATGAATGTAGTCCTCTCTTTTGGTTAATATTTTGAAGGCTTTGGCCTTACAATCAATGTTATAGATGGTCAAGCACCGATCGGGCGGCACTTTCATCCAAAATCAGGGTGTCCGGCGGACGATGGCGAACGGCCGCCAAAATGGCTTCCCCCTTGTCAAGCCCGCAGGCAGCCGCTACAATACGACAGTCCGGGCGCATGGTATGGAGCTCGGCAGACACTGAAGGAGTCCGATATACCGTCTGCCCATCGATATTAAAAAAATCACCCAAGCTCTCACCCACCGCGCCTAAGGTCAGTAAGGTTTCCTCTTGGGACATACTCATGCCACGGCGTTTGGCCATCACATCCGCACGTCCGATACCCATGACCACAATGGCGGCGCCGCGCATTAGCTCAATGGTTTCCCTGATGTCGGGCAATTTAACCATTTCTTTTAGAGCCGCTATGCTCATGCCTTCGGGCAGGTGAATCAAGCGGTACTCGGCGTTCATACGGTGGGCAAGCTCACCTGCTACCATGTTGGCCTGGGTTTGAATGTTGGTGGTCATGCCGCCACGAGCGGGTACCACCATCACACCTGTAGCGCAGGGCACCATGGCCCTTGCGGCGGCGGCCATAGTACGGCCGCCAGCAATAGCGACCACCATATTGGGCTTAATAATCTGGCGTAAGCGATGAGCCGTTGCCCTGCCTACTTCCTGCAAAATCTGTCCCTCATCGCCTTGGCTTGAAACAACGATGACGTTGGCAACATCCAACCTGTCCATCAGCATCTCTTCAAGCTTGCCAAGGGTGGAGCCGTTTGGTGTTATCAGGTGCGCTTCGGACAGCAGTTTTTCGCCCTCTTTAGTAATAACCATACCGGCGGGCGAAAAGTTGATCAATCCCTGGCTGCTGAGGGCATCGGCGCAGGCGCGGATTTCTCTTTCACTCATTCTCACATAGGAAGACGCGGCGCGCCTGCCTATGGGCTGGTGCGCGTCAATCACCTGCAAAAGCTGTGCCCTGCGGATGATGGTATCCAGTTGATCGGGTGCCAGCTTTTGCAGCCAAGCACGAGAAATTTCCTGCATTGCTTCCTCCTTTGGGTGAATTTTGCCCCGCTGGGTCTATTATAAGCCCACAGGAACATTGTTTCAAGCAAAAATGGTATAAATTTGTACTTTTTCGGGGCAAAAAGCTACAATCGGGCGAATTTTGTCCCGCTCGGGACGGAAAACAAACTTGTTCACCTCGGCATAAAATTTCTCACCGTATTCGCCGGTTTATATGTTTTATACACCAAAAGTACAGAACAAGCATTGTAATTGAGCAGCCCAACCCATACAATAAACTGGAAGAACTGAAAAAGGAGCCCTCAATGAACCCCTACGTACAAAAAGTATTAACCGATCTTGAAAAACGCTGCCAGCACGAACCCGAATTCATACAGGCAGCCCGTCTTATTCTCACCTCCGTTTCACCGGTGATTGATAAACACCCGGAATACGAAAAAGCTGCCCTGCTTGAAAGCCTGATGGAGCCTGAACGCATCATTTCTTTTCGGGTGCCTTGGATTGATGATCAGGGAAAAACGCAAATCAACAGAGCTTGGCGTGTGCAGTATAACAGCGCCATTGGTCCTTACAAGGGGGGCATACGTTTCCATCCTTCGGTCACGATGGGAACGCTGAAGTTTCTGGCGCTAGAGCAGACCCTGAAAAACGCTTTAACGGGCCTGCCGTTGGGCGGTGGCAAGGGCGGTTCAGATTTTAATCCCCACGGCAAGTCCGATGCCGAAGTTATGCGCTTTTGCCAAAGCCTGATGAACGAACTGTACCGTTACCTTGGCGAAGATACCGACGTACCCGCCGGTGATATTGGCGTTGGCGCAAGGGAAGTCGGATACATGTTCGGGCAATACAAGCGCCTTAAAAATAAATTTGTAGGCGTATTTACCGGCAAGGGGCTGTCATTCGGCGGCTCCAACATGCGCCCTGAAGCCACGGGGTTTGGTCTGTCCTATTTAACGCAAGCGATGCTCAAAACCATCAACCAATCCTTTAATGATAAGCGGGTAGTTATATCGGGCTCCGGCAACGTTGCTATTTACGCTGCCCAAAAGGTCGCCGAGCTTGGCGCTACAGTGGTTGCCATGAGCGACTCTGACGGCTATGTGGTGGATGAAGAGGGCATCAAACTTGACTGGCTCAAAGACTTAAAGTTTAGCCAGCGAGCCAGAATCAGCCGCTACCCTGAAATGGGATATGGGCAATATTTTGAAGGTTGTCAAAATATTTGGACCGTCCCCTGTGATATCGCTCTCCCCTGCGCTACCCAAAATGAACTGTCTTTAGTGGGGGCCAAAGCCCTGGTTCAAAATGGGGTGATAGCCGTTTCGGAAGGCGCAAACATGCCCACCACTCCTGATGCTATCACTTACCTGCAGCAAAACGGCGTACTCTTTGCCCCCGGCAAGGCGGCCAACGCGGGCGGTGTTTCAGTCAGCGGCCTTGAAATGAGCCAAAACAGCCTGCGTCTGTCTTGGTCAAGGGAGGAAATCGACATCCGCCTGCACGACATCATGCAAAATATCTTTAAAAGTGTTCAGCATGCCGCCCAAACTTATGCAGCTGATCCCAAAGATTATGAAACGGGCGCCAATATCGCCGGCTTTGTGAAGGTAGCAGAGGCCATGATGGCACAGGGCGCCGTATAAAATTTGAGCTTTTATAAAAATAACTTTTTCTCTTGCAATTGGCAAGCTAAATGAGTAAGATAGTAGCGGCAAATAAAATGAGGGGGTGGCGCATGGCGTTTCGATATCAAAAAAGCCCTGTCGCCACGTCCCTGTTTGTTTTCGGGCAATGCCCGAATTTCTTTTTGAAGGGAGCAATCAATGAAAATCGGCTTTGACCACGAAAAGTACACCGCCCTGCAATCGGAGCAAATTATCCGCCGCATTGACAGATTCGATGGTAAGTTGTACCTGGAGTTTGGCGGCAAAATCTTTGATGATCATCACGCAGCACGGGTACTGCCGGGCTTCCACCCTGACTCCAAAATCTCCATGCTTTTAAAAATGAAAGATCAGGTTGAAGTGGTTATTGTAATCAGCGCTAACGATATCCAAAAAAATAAGTTAAGAGGCGACCTCGGCATTACCTACGACTCGGATGTTCTGCGCCTGATTGATACGTTCCGCCAGTATGGGTTGCATGTGGGTTCGGTGGTTATTACCCGGTACTCCGGGCAGGCGCATGCCGCCGACTTTCGCGACAGGCTCATTAATTTCGGCATTCAAGTTTATTTGCACTATACCATTGAAGGTTACCCCACCAACCTGCCCCTGATTATATCCAATGAGGGCTTTGGAAAGAATGATTATATAATGACCAAACGCCCCTTGGTGGTGGTTACCGGTCCCGGCCCGGGCTCCGGCAAGATGGCCGTATGTCTAAGCCAGCTTTATCTTGAGCATAAGCGAGGCGTAAAAGCCGGTTATGCAAAGTTTGAAACTTTCCCCATCTGGAACCTGTCGCTTAAGCATCCCATCAACGTGGCGTATGAGGCGGCCACCGCCGATCTTGGCGATATGAACATGTTGGACCCGTTCCACTTGGAAGCGTACGGCGAAAAAGCCACCAGCTACAATCGAGACATTGAGGTTTTTCCTGTTCTCAACGCCATCTTCGAAGGGATTTGGGGCAAGTCCCCCTACCAATCGCCTACCGACATGGGTGTGAACTATGTGGCAGACGCCATTGTGGATGAACAGGTCTGCATCGATGCCGCCAAGCAGGAAATCATTCGCAGGCTTTATAACGCCAAATGCGATATGAAGCGAGGCACCGCCAAGGAAGAGCTGATTGCCAAGCTTGATTTGCTTGAAAAGCAAGTAGGCGTCAGTGATCTTGACCGCCCCGTGATAGAAAGCGCACGCAGGCGGGCAGAAGAAGAGGACGCCCCCGCTGCCGCCCTGCAGGCGGCCGACGGCACCATCATTACCGGCGGCACAAGCGACCTCTTGGGGCCTTCCGCAGCGCTTATTCTCAACTGCGTGAAATACTTTGCCGGTATCCCCAAAAAAATCCAGCTTATTCCTCCGGAGGTCATCGGTCCGGTACAAAGCCTGAAACTGAAATATCTTGGCAACCGCAACCCCCGCCTACATTCAGATGAAATTTTGGTTGCCCTGTCCATTACCGCAGCCTCCAGCCTAGATGCTAAAAAAGCCATGGCTCAGTTGCCAAAGCTGTCCGGATGTGAAGCGCACCTGTCGGTTATTCCCTCTCCAGTTGATTCGGATATATTCAGGCGCTTAGGTGTTAACCTGACAAGCGACCCCCAATACCAAATTCAAAAACTTTATCATAGATAAACACATAAAAACAGCCCGTTTGAAATAAACTACGCCCACTTGTTAGACAGTACGGTATATTACTAACAAGTGAGGTGCATTTCAAAAAAGCGGGTTGTTTTGAATTGGATTTAATTCTCCGGCGCCGGGCTTACAAGGTTGATGGGCGAGAGCGTCACCTGCACGGAAGGGTCAGGCGTTTGCAGGGGTTCTAGGCCTTCTTCTTGAGAGGGTTCTTCTGTCTTGAGGGGCACCGCTGGCAAGGAAGAAAGAGCGGTCAGGTATTTGGACATGATATAGCCCACCTGATCCTCTACCTGAATTTTAGACCAGTCTTCGCCTTTTTCAAAAATCTGTACCACTGTGCCCGTCATAAACTGACCCAAGGCATTATTGCCCGTCTTATTCTGCCAACGCACACGTACTTTGTGCGTAGTGTCATCCAGCTTATCGGGCCAGGTGATTTGACCAAGGCCTTGGCTTTGCACATCGGCAGTAAATTCAAGGTGAGCGGTAAGCAGATAACCAACTTGGCCGGCAACAAAAACCTTGGTAAAGCTCTTGCCCTTTTCAAGGACGACAGCAATGGTGCCGTTGTTATGCTTGGACAGGGCCTTGGACTTGGTGCTGTCCTTTTCACGCAGGGTTAATCGACCGTTTTTGGCTGCGACAATGGCAAAGGTTTCTTCCCTTGCAAGCTCGTCTACAAACTGCAACATGCGGCTGGATACATAACCATCTGTCCCAGCTAATGTTTTTACCTTGCACCACGCAAGCCCCAGCTCTGAAACTGAAACATGTTCGCCCTGCTTGATGGTCGCAAACAAGGAAGCCTCCGCTGCAGGGCCGGAAAGGAGGCTGGCATCCTCCAAAATAACGGCACCAACAGTGACAATTTCTTTACTTTCGGCAAGGCCGATGACCGCTACCGCTAAGATAATGGCACAGATGAGTGCGAATATTCGATAGGTTTTCATATTCAACCCTCCGTCAATTGTAATATCTTTGTAATAAAGATAGCACGTTGTTAAGTCTTTGTCAACAAGAAAAAAGCGCCTGTTCAAGAAAACGAACAGGCGCCTAATTATTGCATGATTCTGAAACCAAGATGCTCTTCCACATAGGTAACGATGGGCGACAGCGGCACCGACAGGGGAGATTCCATACGGTCAATGCCCGCCGTTTCTACCTCTTTTAGCCACAAGAGATGATTCTTAGATAACCATTCCCTTTTTCGGGGTTTTTCAACGCAGTCTTCGCAGGCAATGCCATCCTGTGAAGCTGAAAGATAGGCACCCTCTTCGTTTTCGAGGGATTTTTTACATAAAGTACAAAAGGCTGTATCGGGCCTGAAGCCTTCAATGCCGCACAAATGCCACAAAAAAGCCGCGGTCACTTCTTCAGGCGATTTTTTGCCGTAAGCAAGGCGGGCAAGCGTTCGGGCAAGCAAAATAAACAAATGTTCTTCCGGCGCTTCCTTTTGGGCAACGCCATCCGCCGCTTTCAGGGTTAGGGAAGCAAAGCTCAACCTGTGATAATCTTGGCGCAAAGGGTAGTAGGCATCAAGCAAGGTGAAAGCCGTTGCCATTTCGTGCCCCCTGCCTTTATAAAGGACGAACTCACCCAAGGTAAACACTTCGCCTGCAGGCAGTAGCGGGCTTTTGGGCTTTCTCGCCCCCCGTAAAACCACATCCACCTTGCCCCGTTCCATGGTAAGCAAAGTTACGATACGGTCGCTGTCCCGCCAGTTGCTGCGGCGCAGCACCAAGCCCCGTAAAGTCTGATAACTCAACTTAGCGTCCGTTGCCTGCCCCATGGGCAAAAACAGCCACCGTACCCGGCCCTGAATGAGCGCCTATCACACAGCCGATCTCGCCGATACGCACCTTGGCATGCGCTCCCAGCTTGTCAATGAAATAGTCCTTGCACCACTGCGCATCTTTCAAGCAATCGGCATGGACAATATAGACGGTCGCGCCTTCCGTCTTTTCTTTGGGGTTCATCAGTTCAAGAAGCTTGTTGCAAATGGTTTTGAGCGCCTTCTTACGCCCGTTCACCTTACCAACGGTAACCAAGCGGCCTTCAGCATCCACATGCAAAACAGGTTTGATGCGTAGCATGGTGCCGGCAATGGCAGTAAACTTTGAAAGCCGTCCGCCACGGGCAAGATAGTTTAGGTCATCCACCGTAAACCAGTGGAGCAAATCAAGACCTATTTTTCGACATTTTTGCGCGTTGTCTTTGAGGGACATGCCTTGACTACGGTGATTAACGGCATCTATGACCAACATGCCATAGCCAAGAGACATACAGGTGGAGTCCACCACCTCGATTTTAACTTGTGGATGGGCTTCTTTGAAGGCTTTGGCGGCAGTCAGCGCAGATGAGAGGCTACCGGAATTGACCCCGCCCATCATAATACATAAAATACCGTCGCCTTTCTTGCTTAGCTCCTGAAAAGTTTTGTAAAAGGTCGCGGTATTGGTTTGGGCGGTGCCGGAAGTTGCGCCATTTCGCAGCTTTTCATAAAACTGATGCAAATCCACCTCGGCATCGGGACTGTAAATGCCCTCCTCGTCGCCAATGTAATAAGGCATGGGCAGCACCTTTAACTTTTCTTGGGCAGAAACATATTCCTTTGGCAAGTCGGCGCTTGCATCACATAAAATCCAGTACATAAGGCCTCCTGAACATACCGTTTCTTTGATTTTTTCTTAAAGTCAATGGAATATTATATCATTTCATCCGATTGAAGATCAAACAGGGAAAGGATCTCTTCCTGCGTTAACTTGCTTGGCAATTTGGCGCCGGACGTAATCAGGGCATCAAACAATCGACGTTTCTTTTCACCAAGCTTGATGACTTCTTCTTCAATGGTATGGGCGCAAACCAACCTAATCACCTGTACCTCTTTGTCTTGACCGATGCGGTGCGCCCTATCCACCGCCTGGTCTTCAGCAGCTGGGTTCCACCAGGGGTCGTACTGAATCACCACGTCCGCCCCGGTCAGGTTGAGTCCCGTTCCGCCCGCCTTCAGGCTGATTAAAAATACTTGACCCTCCCCTTGGTTAAAGCGACGGGATAGCTCCTGGCGCTCGTCCGCAGGCGTTTCACCGTCCAAGTACATGGGGGTGATACCCATGAAGGCCAGCCTTTTTTCAATAATCTTTAACATACGGGTAAACTGGCTGAAAATTAGCACCCGATGCCCACCATCCAAGATGCCGGGAAGGATATCAAGCAACAGTTCAAGCTTGGCGCTCTCCCCCTCATACTGGGGAATAACCAGTTTGGGGTGGCAGCAAATTTGCCGAAGCTCTGTCATGGCAGCCAGCACCTCTCCCCGACTCTTTTGCAGCCCCAAACGCTCTAAAGTATCTTGCACGCTTGAGCGCCTCTGAGCAAGCGCCGCCCGATATGCCCGCCTTTGCTCGGCGTTCATTCGGCAGGCAAAGGTGGTTTCTAACTTGTCGGGCAGCTCGCCCGCCACTTCTTTTTTAAGGCGCCGCATTAAAAAGGGGCGAATGCGGCGGCGCAAATCCTCGGCATTTTCACCATCCTCATATTGGCGCACAAAGGTACGATAATCGGACAAATATCCCGGTAAGCAGTAATCGTACAGCGACCAAAGTTCACCAACGTGATTTTCCATGGGCGTTCCGGACATGGCTATGCGACACCGGGCGCTTATGCGCTTGGCCGCCTGCGCCGCACGGCTTGTAGGAGTCTTGATGGCCTGAGCCTCGTCCAAAATGCAGTAGCGGAAAGAAAAGGGCTGTAATTCTTCAATATCTTGCCGCAAAGTCGGGTAGCTGACAATGATTAAATCGGGCTTATTAGCTCCTTTGAAGCTGCCAAGCATCAGTCGTCGCTCTTCCCGTGTGCCTTGCAAAATAACTGTGCGTAAACTCGGCGCAAAGCGCTGAGCTTCCTGCTGCCAGTTATAAAGCAGTGAAGTTGGCGCAACCACAAGCGACGGCATGGTATCTTTGCCACTATTTACCCCGTACAAAATAGCCGCAAGCGCCTGCACCGTTTTCCCAAGGCCCATTTCATCAGCTAAAATGCCACCCATACCCAGCCTTTCCAAGGTAATAAGCCACTCAAACCCCCGCTGTTGGTAAGCGTATAAGCCTTGAACGGGCGACTTGGCATTCACCGTCTTAAGAGCGACGGCTTCCATGGCCTGTCTATCAAGCGTAAGCGGCAGCTGCGCTTCTTTGGCAAGGGCGTTGAGGTAGGCTGCCCTGTACATGCCAAGGTCTTTTTCTGACCTGCCAAGATAGTGAGCCTCATCCAGAGCCTCGGCCAAAGGCTGCCAGTTTTCAAGGTCCTTTAACTCAATGAAACTGCCGTCCCGGTAACGGAAATAACGCCTTTTAAGCGCAATGGCCCGGATGAGCGGCCAGAGGTCATCCACCGGTTCCCCGTCATCCTCAAGGGAAAGGCTTAAACGCCCGTTATAGGTGGTAAGCCGGGCATCGAGCTTGGGCTGCCTTAGGCGTAGCTTGCGAAAGTCGGCCGAGAAAAAGGTTTCCGCCCGTTCGGACAGCTTCATCGCGCCTTCTTTTATAAAGCGATAGATATTTTCATCGCCGTCCATATAGGCATAGCCCCTGCGCACCCGGAAGCCCGCTTCTTCCAAAACTTCCATCAGCTGCCGTTCGCCTTGGGCATCCCTTAACAACAGAACAGGCGTATCCTCCCCCAAGCGGAAAGGGTCAATGGTATAGGGGCCATAGCCAAGGCTTACCCTCGCAATAATCCCTTTACCTTTCCTATCAACATAAACCTTAGTGCGCAAGGGATGGCTGACCATCCGGCCGGAAAGCGTACCAATGATGGTAACGGGCGCAAGACGAGAAAGGCTGGGCAACAGTTCGCTAATGACTTCCCGAACCTCGCTGCGCTTAAACAGGAAAGAAGCCGTTTCCTCATCCTTGGCTTGATCAACAGCCCGCATAATGCCCTTCGCATCGTGCGAAAGAGCAAACATTCGCCCGTCGCTGAACATATAAGCGCAGTCCCTAGTGACCCGCGCAAAGTCATCACTTAACAGGCAGCGGATAGCAAGCGCCTTTTCAGAGCCGGACACCTCAAAAGCAAGGGGCGGCACCCCATCCTCAATGCCACAAATTCTTTGAACAATACCGTCCTTTGTGTAAACAAACTCCGTATTTTTGAGAGCGTTTAATAAAAGATGAAAGAAAGGTTGCGTAAGGCGCACACTGCGCTGCCGCTTTTCTCCAAGGGCCGCGTTTAGGACGGTTAGTGCCTGTATATCGTTTTTGGAAAATACCGTGATTCCCGGTTCAAAAGTAAACTGCTTACCAAAAACCAAGGTTTCATTTTGATCAATAGCATAAATCAACTGGCCGATATCACGCACCCGATAAAGCTTTTCTTCGCCCACTCGAAGGAAAATGAGCGGATCTTCTTCACCCGTCTGCTCTATCTCTACTTCAAGGCGGCAGTTGGGGGTGCTTTGCATAATGCCGTGCTCACGCTTCAGTAGATATTCACCGGCTTGCAGCAAAGCACATCGGTTGATTTTCTGCAAATGGCCTGCCTTTTTAGAATATAAAAGAGCAGCCGCAAAAGCGTCCGTATCCTGAAAGTTCACACGCCTGGCATCAAGCTCCACGTGTGTGGCCGTTTCTCCGCTAACTAAATAAGAAACCAAAGGACCTGACAACAAGATAGGCGAAACACGCCCTTTTTTAACAAGGGCCTTGCCTTTCTGGAAACTATCTTCCGACAGGCGCTTGATAAGCTGGTCGAACCTGATCATTTAAGCAGCGCAAGTGACAGCGCCATGATGGCCATGCCCACTGCCACCCCAAAGATGGAAAGGTGATGCATTTTATATTTTTCGGCGGAGGGGAGGAGTTCATCAAAGGAAATATAAATCATAATACCTGCAATGGCAGCGTAGAGTATACCGTAGAGTGTGTCGGACAAAAAGGGCGCAAGCACCAGCCAGGCAAGCAGAGCGCCGACCGGCTCGGCAAGACCCGAGAGAAAGGCAAGACCCAGTCCCTTCCATCGGTTGCCCGTCGCAAAATAAATGGGGGCAGCAACCGCAATACCTTCGGGGATATTATGAATGGCAATGGCTATCACGATAGGTAAAGCAAGGTGGGGGTCGCGCATTGCAGAAACAAAGGTGGCCATACCCTCAGGAAAGTTGTGCGCCACAATGGCTATAGCCGTCATCACGCCTGTGCGGTGAAGCTTGGCCTTATGTTGCTTTTCTTCCGGGCTGCCTTTTTTGATGTCCGCAACCCTATCCCAGTTAGCCGCCTCATGCGGATTTTCGCTTTCAGGCACCAAGACATCAATCAGGGCAATTAGACCCATGCCGCCGAAAAATCCCAGCATAGTTTTCACGCCGCTTGCCCATCCGCCCGGCCCGTCACCTTTTAACAGGGCGATACTCTCGGGCAGCAGCTCCACAAAGGAAATGAAAATCATAACCCCGGCGGATAGACCCAAAGCAAAAGTTAGAAACTTGTCGTTATTTCTTTTGGTAAAAATACCCATTAGACCGCCCACCCCTGTGGACAGCCCGGCAATCAGCGACAACAGAAAAGCAACAACGGTATTAGGCATAAAAACTCCTCTTATAAAATGATTGGTGCAAACAGGATTAGAAAGCTCGCCAGCATCATGCCGCCAATCATACCGCCAATCATGGTATGGTGTTGCCCATACCTTCTGGCAGCAGGCAGCAATTCGTCCAGCGTCATGCAAACAGCCATGCCCGAACAAAGGGAGATAAACAAGGACAAATCTTGACAGCCGATAAGAAAGCAGACAAGGCAGATTGCAAGCAGGCTAATAGCGCCCGATAGAATAGTAGCCAACAAAGCATCCCGCCTGTTAACTCCCCTACCCTCGGGAATGTGATGGAAAAAGGCGGCCAGCGCCATAAGAACGGCTGCAGGCACCGAATATAACCCCATCCCAAAGACGATGAGCGTTTCCTGCAACGAGTGGTAGCTAAGGGATAAGATGGTTTTCCGGCCCTCTTCTTTGGGCGCATTCGCTCCTTCGTGCGGGTCATAAGCATCAGGCATCAGGTGACTCAAACCGAAGTTTAACAGCATTCCCATAAAAAACACAAAAAAATAAAGCATACGGTTTTGCTCCGCCACAATGGGCAGGGCTTCACCCATGGCTGTATATAAAATCAGCCCTGAAGAAAAGCCTAATAAACGGGATATGTGCTGATCGCCTTTTATACTTTTCTCCGGTTTCTTTTTCGCGCCCACAATAAGCCCCGAAAGGGACAACAGCGACAAAATCGCCGGAAGCCAATAGGTCATTGATGTTTTCTCCTTGGTTATAAAACTTCAAGCGGCAGCGTAGAAAGGCGCGCCAAAGCATTTCGAATGTTGATGCCATAAAGCCGCATTTCTTTATCAGTTGCTTGAAGGGCTAAAGATACGCAAAGGCTTGCCTCACTAAGCGCTTGATTGGCAGGAAAACCCAAAACAAGCAGCCCGGAAAATACCGCCTTGAACAAATCGCCCGTTCCATAAAAGCCGCCTTGAATGGTGGGCATAAAATGAGAGGTCTTTTCTCCTTGAACTCCTTTTAAGATTGTCCCGGTATTGTCCCCCTCCCTAACGCCGGTGATAAGGGCATGCTTTGCCCCTAAGGCAAGCAGGCCGTCCAGCAGCTGCTCAGTATCGGCGCTTTCAGGCAGATCAGTCAAAACGGAAGCTTCATAGCGGTTGGGCAGCACATAATCCGCTCCACAAAGCATGCTGCGGTAGGCTTTGACCATTTCACCGTCAATGCCTGAATACAGACGCCCATGATCACCCATGGCGGGGTCAACAATAACCGTCGCCTCGGGATAAAGTTTTCTCAGCCGATTCACCACGCTTAGCAGGCCCGGGGCGCCAAGGTAGCCCACTACAAGGGCATCTGTCTTTCTTGGATGCTGTTCAAGCACCGACAGCACCTTCTCAAGATACGCGCCCGTATGTAGTCTGACGGGCAGATTTTTGCCCGTATGCCCGGATAAAATCATCGCGGGCAGCACTGTCGCATGAATGGAAAGCGCGGAATAAACAGGCACCCCCAGCGATACGGATATCCCCGCTTCGCCCGTCCAGTCTTCTATAAGGATGATTTGTTTCATTTATACCGGGCGTTCCTTGCCAAGGAAGCACACAGCCAAAGTGCCCGGTCCGCAGTGGGCGCCAATCACGGGGCCGACCATTTGTATACGGGTTTTGATAGACAGCTGCTCCTCGATTGTCTTGGCCAAAAGGTTTCCCCTTTCTTCATCATCCGCGTGCAAAACCAACACCTCTTTAGTCCAATCGTCCCGATTTTCTTGAACCTTTTCAACCAGTGTGCGTATGGCTTTTTTCCGTCCTTTCACCTTGCCGAACGCTTCAATCTTTCCAAATCTGCTAAGGCACAGGATGGGTTTAACATCAAGCAGGGTACCAAAGGCTGCGCTGGTTGAGGAAATACGTCCGCCCCGCTTCAGATAAACAAGGTTATCAACCGTAAACCAAGCTTGCGTCCGCATACGATTGTCCCTGGCCCACTTGGCAAGTTCCCGCAACCCCATTCCTTGCTCGTAACGTTCGCAAATTTGTTCAAAATAAATCGCCATAGGGCCGGAAATAGCAAGGGTATCGACCACTTCAAACTGTCGGTTGGGATAAGTTTTAAGCAGTTCTTCCCGAGCGGCATAAACGTTTTCAATGGTGGCCGACATCTGGGATGAAAAAGCAATAAATAAAAGGTCCCTTTCCTTAAGAATGGGCCCGAAATATTCAAGGTAGGCTTCTTTGGAAAGCAGGGAAGTGCTCGGTACAGAGCCTTGACGCATGCGCTCAAACAACACCTTTTCCTGCCCTGTAGCCCCGTTGTCGTCAAAATACTCAACACCATCTAAGGTATAGGGCATGCGAACCACGGGGATATTGTGTTCTTTAGCGTATGAAAAATGTAAATCCGAATCGCTATCGGTCATCAAACAATAATTCATGTAAACCTCCTCACATCAGGCTAATTTTGCCCATAGGAAACATCGGCTTTCACCGTCCTCTTATCATACCATAGAAAAGCAAGGTATTTCAAGCAAAGCGACGTCCTTGCTTTTCCCTTAAAACAAGGTATAATGTTCGTGTAGAGAGGTTGAATAACACCGATTTATGACATTAGTAACTTGTGAGGTTTGATAAGATGCGAAACAAAGTAAGCCGGGATGATTTAAAAAATTTGCTTTGTGCTATTGAGTCTTTGATTCAAATCATCCTGTTGACCGTTGTTTACTTCTATCTCTGGCGTCACTCTTACCGGGGCATTTCTGGCGTTTTTTTCTATGGAAGGGGTAAGTATGTCCTTGCCGGTGTTTATGCCCTGCTCATCTATATAGTTTTTTCTTTCAACGATGGATTCAAGTTCGGTTTTCTCAAAAGTGCCGAGGTGTTTTTCGGGCAAGCCCAGGCCATCTTATTGATTAACGCGCTCACTTACGGGCAGTTAAGTCTCATTGCCCGAAAGTTGGTGGAAGTAGTGCCGATGGTCATGCTCACCATTTCTCAGATTTTAATTTGCGCATGCTGCGTGTTCTTGTTTACCAAGCTCTATCACTGTATTTACGCACCTCATAACATGCTGCTTATTTATGGCAATCGAGGAGCAGTTAGTATTATTGACAAAGTCAATGAGCGCCAGGAAAAATATCATGTCTCAAACACTATTTCTTCCGATTTGCCCAAAGAGGAGATCGAGAAAGCAATTTCCCAATACGACTCGGTCATTATCAACGACATTAAGGGACAAAAACGCAACGATATTCTTAAGTACTGCTATGAAAACGGGGTGTATACCTATCTGGTACCCAAAATTAGCGATATTATCATCAGCGGCGCTCAGGACATCAACTTGTTTGATACACCGTTACGCCTAATCAAGGGAAAAGGGCTTTCTTTATCCCAGCGTTTTATCAAACGCACCTTAGACATTTTACTAAGCTCCATCGCCATGATAATAACAGCGCCCCTGATTCTTGTAATTGCTATCGCCATCAAGCGAGAAGATGGCGGACCTGTTTTCTACCGCCAAAAGCGCATTACAAAGGACGGAAAAGAATTCAATATCCTCAAATTTCGCTCCATGATTGTTGATGCAGAAAAAGACAATTGCTCCATCCCCGCAACTGACAACGACCCTCGTATTACCAAAGTAGGGCGTATCATCCGCAAACTTCGAATAGATGAACTGCCGCAAATTCTTAATATCCTTGGAGGTTCCATGAGCATTGTAGGGCCACGCCCTGAAAGGATTGAACATGTCAAAGCATACAGCAAGAATATTCCCGAATTCCGCTACCGCGAAAAGGTCAAGGGAGGCCTTACCGGCTATGCGCAGGTAGTAGGTAAGTACAACACCAATCCCTACGACAAGCTGCGTATGGATTTAATGTACATTGAAAACTACAGCCTTGCGCTGGATCTGAAAATCATCTTCCAGACCGTTCGTATCCTTTTTCGCAGAGAAAGCACCCAGGGTTTTGATAAGCAATCCAGGCAAGACGATGCGGAAAATCCCGTCACAGAAGAAACCTCTTGATACTTTTTTACATTAGTCTCCCCCCGCTTGCTGGAAAAGGGCGGGGCGTTGTTGTATAATGACTGTGCAAAGTGTACCTGACTTTTCTTTTTTGGAGGCAATATGACCATCACACAAAATATCGCTTACGTAGGCGTTAATGACCACTTGATTGATTTATTTGAAGGCCAGTATGCCGTTAAAAACGGTATGGCCTATAATTCCTATCTGATTACCGATGAAAAAATCGCTGTTTTCGATTCTGTCGATCGGGCTTTTGGCGATGCCTGGCTACAAAATATCAAAGCAGCGCTCAAGGGCCGCAAGCCCAATTACCTGATTGTCAGCCACATGGAGCCTGACCACTCCGCCAACATTGTCAATTTCTTAAACCAATACCCCGATGCCACGGTAGTTGCAACCGCCAAGGCTTTTACCATGATGGACCAGTTCTTTGGTAAGGATGCCGTTCAAAACCGTCTGCCGGTTAAAGAAGGGGATACTCTGTCCCTTGGCAAGCATCAGCTGTCTTTTATAACTGCGCCTATGGTGCACTGGCCAGAAGTGCTTATGACCTATGACCATACCGATAAGGCGCTGTTTTCTGCCGATGCCTTTGGCAAGTTCGGCGCAAACGATGTGCAAGAACCGTGGCTGGATGAAGCCCGCCGCTACTACATCGGCATTGTCGGTAAATACGGGCAGCAAGTACAAGCTGTCTTAAAAAAGGCGGCAAAACTTGACATTCAAATCATTTGTCCCCTGCACGGGCCTGTGCTCTCGGGCGACCTGAGTCCCTACCTTGAAAAGTACAACATCTGGTCCGGCTACCAAACGGAATCCGAAGGGGTATTAGTCGCCTACACCAGCGTCTATGGCCACACCAAGGAAGCGGTTGACCTTTTAGTGACCAAGCTCAAGCAAAAAGGCGCCCCGCAGGTTAAGGTATACGACCTTGCCCGCTGCGACATGTCGGAAGCTGTGGCAGATGCTTTCCGTTTTGGCCGCATCGTGCTTGCCACCACCACCTACAACGCCGACATTTTCCCTTTCATGCGCACCTTTATCGACCACCTGAAAGAGCGCAACTTTCGCCAAAAGCAAATTGGCTTCATTGAAAACGGCAGCTGGGCGCTCATGGCCTATAAAACCATGAAAGGCATGCTGGAAACCTGCCGTAACCTAAGTTTTACCCAAAACAATGTACACATCCTCTCTGCCCTGTCCGAAGAAAACAAGGAGCAGATCGAAAAGTTAAGCGATGAACTGTGCATGGATTACCTGGCCAGAAAAGACGATACCGCCAACAAAAATGACCTTTCCGCCCTATTCAAAATTGGCTATGGGCTATATGTGGTTACTTCAAGCGACGGGGCGAAAGACAACGGCGCCATCATCAATACTGTAACGCAGGTGACCAACACGCCCAACCGCATCGCCGTGTGCATCAATAAGGCCAACTACACCCATGACCTGATTCAAAAAACGGGACTCATGAACATCAACTGCCTGTCGGTGGATGCGCCCTTTAGCGTGTTTGAGCGTTTCGGCTTCCAATCCGGTCGCACGGTGGATAAGTTTTCAGGTATCAACGTGCTGCGCTCGGACAACGGGCTTGTATTCCTGCCCAAGTACATTAACGCCATGATGAGCCTGAAAGTAGAAAGCTATGTGGACCTTGACACCCACGGCATGTTCATCTGCACCATCACTGAAGCAAGGGTCCTAAGCGATAAGGAAACCATGACCTATACCTACTACCAAGAGCACGTGAAGCCCAAACCCCAAGACAAAGACAAAAAGGGCTGGGTGTGTAAAATCTGCGGCTACATTTATGAGGGCGACCCGCTGCCCGATGACTTTATCTGCCCGCTATGCAAGCACGGCGCCATCGACTTTGAAAGGTTGCCGTAAGATTTTATGTACAAAATGAGCTTCAACAAAATAAATGGAGGAAATCAATGAGTTACCCCGCATGCCCCAAGTGTCACGAAAACTATACCTATGAAGATGGGCACCTGTTTGTTTGCCCCATGTGCTTCCATTCCTGGGATAAAATGGCGCAGGCGGCGGCTGAAGAAGCCCTGATTACAAGGGACATAAACGGCAATATCCTTGAAGATGGGGATGAGGTAATCATTGCCCAAGACCTAAAATTAGGCAAGGATACCATCAAACAGGGAACCAAAGTAAGAAGCCTTCGCATTTTAGATGAGCCGCATGACGGCCATGACATTCAAGGCAGGGTGGCCGGTTTTGGTACTTTATACTTAAAATCCAGTGTTGTGAAAAAATAATAACGCCTTTCCTTTTCTTGCCAAAGAAGAAAAAGCTTGCAAACACATCCGGACAAAAACCGCATAGTACAACCCTCTTTCCCAGCACAGATAACATCCCTCAAAGATTAAACTTTGGGGGCATTTTTTACCGCACTTAATAGCTTGCCTTGTTAAACAATAAGATGCCTGATATAATGAACCAAACGATACAAATATTGTCAGCTTCTTTTGGAGGTATTTTATGAAAACAAAAATTCGGATTGCGGCATTCCTGCTGGGAACGCTTATTCTCATAACCGCAAGCGTGTCCGCTGCCACCTTGGCCTCTCTCAATCAGCACATGATCACTTATAGCGGACCGGGCACTCAATATACGCAAGAGCTGGGCACCCTGCCGCAAAATACAAACATTACACTCATCGAGATGGTCACCATTAACGGCATCCCTTGGGGCATGGTTGAGTTTTACAACAATGGTATGAAATACCGTGCCTATACCCTTACGCAGTATATCACTGCCTATGGTCCAATAGAGTGGGGAACGCTTGATTATTACGAGATTTTTCTGTCGCAAAGCTCCGCTGTTTATTACGGCCCGGGCTATGATTATGCCCGCCGGCAGAAAGATGTGCCCGCCGGCGCCTGGCTTCGGGTGTATGACAGCGAAAACGGATTTATGCTATGCGATTATCAACAGGATGATAAGTGGGTGCGAGGCTACCTGCCGGAGTTGATTTGGGACGGTAGTTCCTATCAGCCCTCCGCTTCCGGAGCGAATGTTCCCGCTTATGGCTATACCCCTGCCTCCCTCAACCAGCGCATGGCTACGCGTTCAGGACCGGGCACCAAGTACACTGAGGAGCTTGGTACCCTGCCGAAGGATACCAGCATAACGCTCATCCATACGGTCACGACCGACGGAACGCCTTGGGGCATGGTAGAGTTTATTAATAACGGCATGAAATACCGCGCTTATACGGGTATGAAGCGCATTGACGCCTATGGCTCCGTTGCGCAAGGGACACTGAATTACTATGAGGTGTTTCTGTCCCAAAATTCTCCCGTTTATTACGGCCCGGGCTATGAGTACGCCCGCAGGCAAAAAGACGCGCCTATGGGTAAGCTTCGGATATACAGCAACGAAAACGGCTTTTTCCTCTGCGATTATGAGCAAGATGGTAAGTGGGTACGGGGATACCTGCCGGGATGGACAGGAAATGGTCAATTCTATCCATCTCCGGCTCAAGTATGGGATAACCCTTATTATCACACCCCCGCCGCCCTCAACCAACGCATGGCCACACGCTCGGGCCCGGGTACCCAATACACCGAGGAGCTGGGCACCATGCCGCAGAGTACGCAAATCACATTGATTGAATACGTTACTACCAGTGTTCCCTGGGGTTTAGTGGAATTTTACAAAAACGGTATGAAGGTGCGGGCCTATACGGGCATGAAGCGTATTGACGCCTACGGTCCCGTCGCGCAAGGGACAAAAGATTATCATGAGGTTGTCCTATCCAAATCCACAGCCGTGTACTATGGACCCGGCTACGATTACGCCATGCGCAAAGAAAGCGTGGAAGCAGGCACGTTGCTGAGGGTCTTTGGCTATGAAAACGGCTTTACCCTATGCGATTACCATAACGGCAAGCATTGGGTGCGGGCTTATTTCCCGGAGATATAATTTTCTAGTTCTTGCCGACCATACTTGAAACTACCTGCCGTTTCTTTCGCTTTATCGATGATAGTCGAATAAGAAACACCATCAAAAAAGCACACGACTTGATGCCGTGTGCTCTTTGTTATGGTTGATTAGATGTTTTCGCTCTGTGCGTCGGAAACAGCTTCCGTATCCACACTAGCCACCAGCTTTTGAACGGGTTTTTCCAAAATTTTCATAAACTCTTCGCCGGTGATGGTTTCATTTTCAAACAAGTATTTTGCCAATTCGTGGAGTTTGGGCATGTTGTTGGAAAGGATTTCCTTTGCCCTATCGTACTGCTCCTGCACCTTTTCAACCGTTAGCTGGTCAATTTTGGCACGGGTCTGGGCGCTGGAGGTGGAAACAAATTCTCCGCCCAAATATTGAGCTGTGTCCTGCTCAAAGGCGACCATGCCAAATTCGCTCATGCCAAGGCGGCTGATCATCGCGCGGGCAATGCGGGTGGCCTGTTCAATATCGTTGGATGCGCCTGTGGTGATAGAATTAAAGACCAGTTCCTCGGCCACACGGCCGCCGGTAATAACGGCAATTTTATTATTGAGCTGCTCCTCGCTCATCAGGAAGGTTTCATTTTCTTCAAGCTGCATGGTAAAACCAAGGGCGCCCGAAGTACGTGGAATAATGGTAATTTTATGAACAGGCGCGCAATTTTCTTGAAGCGCGGCAACCATGGCGTGGCCAATTTCGTGGTAGGCGACAATCAGCTTTTCCTTGTCGGAGAGCACACGGTTTTTCTTTTCGTGGCCGGCAAGCACTACTTCAATGGACTCTTCAAGGTCCCTGGTTGCCACCCGCCTGCGCCCCTCACGGACGGCCTTAAGCGCCGCTTCGTTGACGATGTTGGCAAGATCCGCGCCGGAGGTTCCGGCAGCGGCTTTGGCAACATTGTCCAACCTGATATTGGGCTCAGTCTTAACCTTCTTAATATGAACTTTAAGAATGTCAATGCGTCCTTGCAGGTCGGGAAGCTCAACGGGGATACGCCTGTCAAAGCGGCCGGGGCGGGTAAGCGCCGGGTCCAAAATTTCGGGCCTATTGGTCGCGGCCAAGAGTACTACGCCTTTTTTTGAGTCAAAGCCATCCATTTCGGCAAGCAACTGGTTCAGGGTCTGCTCCCTCTCGTCGTTACCGCCGCCATAGCCGGTATTTTCACGCTTTTTACCGATGGTGTCAATCTCATCAATGAACACGATGCATGGCGCTTTTTCATAGGCCTGTTTGAACAGGTCACGAATTTTGGCGGCGCCCATACCGACGAACATTTCCACAAATTCGGAGCCTGAAATAGAAAAAAACGGAACATCGGCTTCGCCCGCAACCGCTCTTGCGAGCAAGGTTTTTCCAGTGCCGGGCGGCCCGACAAGCAAGGCGCCCTTGGGAAGCTGTGCGCCGATTTCAGTGTACTTGCTGGTATTGTGCAGAAAATCAACAATCTCTCTCAGGGCGTCTTTGGCCTCATCCTGTCCGGCCACATCTTCAAACTTGATGCCCGTTTCCGACTGGATATAAATGCGAGCGTTGGACTTGCCAAGCTGCATAGCGTTCATGCCACCACCCATGCGTTTCATCAGCGTTCGTGAAAGGAGGTTGCCAATGGCCATAAAGAAAATTAGAGGCAGCACCCAACTGGTTATAAAGGTAACCAAAGGCGAGGCTTTTTCAACAATGGGCGAAGAATAATCAACCCCCGCTTGGTTGAGCTTGTCCACCAAGCCGGTATCTTCCACGATGCCGGTGACAAATACTGCGTTTTTATCGCTTTTGTTGGTAAAGGAAATTTTGTTTTCCGATCGGTCGATGTAAACTTCCCGCACGTCACCCTCATCAAGCATTTCGATGAATTTAGAGTAATGTACCTCGGTAATAGCGCGCCTTGCAATCAGGGGGGTAATAATCATGTTGATGACGATTATAGCCGCCAAAACTATTAAATAATAAGTGATCAGCGGACGCTTTGGAGAAGGGACTTCTTTCATATGGTGCGCTCCTTTCGTATGCTATCATTTAGTTTAAATCTCATGAATCAAGTCGGTCAAGGGATTTTATCAAATTTTCACAAGTTGGTCACAACCTATTCATACCGCTATTTACCTCGAAGTATCCATAGCGGCATCGGTATGCTCGCAAAGGATGGAAATCACCACATCATCATGGATGTTGTAAGTTAATTTGTTGCCGCCACGCATGCTGCCTTCAGCGGCGTTAAAGCAATAGACAATCTTTCCGTAACTGATATCGCCCTGGTCGGCTTCATAAGCGCCATAGCCTACTGCCGGATCTACATACAGCCCTCTATCACCGTTGGGACTTTGTACCTGGCCCATATCCCTGAATTTGGCGATGACCTCATCTTTTTTCATACCCACCTTCGTGTTGCGTGGACCTCCGGTAACGGCATCATTTGTAAACAGATAATACAATAATATACCCCTATCGGTGCGGGTAAAACGAGCTTCACCCCAAGAATAGCTAAGCTTAGTACACTCGCCCATCACGGCAGCATCCTCAATCAATTCCTCTGTTTGCGGGGCGCCCATAGCCTGCTTAAAAATCTCAATGTCGGTATTCATCATGCGGAACTTGGGAAAGCTGTCCTCGCTGTGATAGTAGCGCTCAAAGCTGCCGGCAATTTTGTACTCCATAACCAGTTCGTTGGAGGTTTTGCCGTATTCGTTTAGGCTGATGGCACGCAACTTAATGCGACCGGGACCAAGATAAATAGCCTCTCCGGTAAACTCAGGGCTGTCAACCGTTGGGCGGCTGCCGTCAATAGTATAAAAGAAGCGGAGATTTTTGTCTTCATCAATGTTGCGCAGCTTCACCCGAATGGGACGGTCATATTCGCCCGTTAGCATATTGGTTCTTGGCGCCATGGGCACGGGCAGAGCAATGGTGTACTTGACTACCATCTCATCACTGATTAAATCCTGCGATACGGCCACCGCACGGAAAATATACACGCCCTCAGGCAGAGGGATGGGTTCAGTAAACAGCGTCCCTTCTTCAGGCAGCACCTCATCGCCCGTGCAGTAATACACATCATAACCCTTCTCGCTGATAAAGCTGACCGACCTTGGTATTGTACCCATGTGTCTGCCGCCGGCAAGAGAGGCAATGGGTGCCGCCGGCACGATGGCAGACCGCTCGTTTTTAAAGGAGAGATTGGCCGTTTCTTCGTAAGCTTCCTTCATCACTTCGGCCGCTTCGGCCATAAGACCTTGGCCTTTAAGTACACGGATAATGTTTCGATAAGCTAAAATACGCAGGGTGTTTTTGCGGGTGGTTTCATCGGGCGACTCATTTTCCTGCCTTTTAACTTTATTGACCACTTCGTAATAGACGTCCACAGCGTCCTGCGGGCGCAAGGCCGCCTCATACGCTTCGGCTTGAAGAGAAAGGATACTTGCGTCCAAAGAAGCTTCGATATCTATTTCTTTGGCGTGCTCAAAGTTTTCAATGGCCCTTGGTATGTCGCCGGTATTGAGATATTCTTCCGCCACCGTCCAGTAAGCCTGAGGCGTCGCCGCCTTGCCACGGCGGGCCAGTATCACCTGACCTTGATGGGTTAAGTGCAGGTAAGCGAAAAATCCCATACCCGATACTATTAAAAGCACCAAAAGCCCAACCAAAACATGCGCCCAGTTAATGGCAAACCGGCGGGCATAATAGCGATCGGACTTATACTTCTTTTTCCCACGGCGGGGCGCAGCTTCAGGGCGTACCTTGGGGTACACCCTTTCAAGCTGCGCTTCTCCCGCACGGCGTACGCCGCTATGGTTCATCGCCGCCCCGCAAAAGGGGCAAACACGGCTTAAGCGGTTGGACTGTTGTCCGCAATCGGGGCAGTTCATCGCTTATTGCCGCATAAAGCGGTCATACATTTCATCTTCATCAAAATCTCTTTCGGGCGCTTCGCCGCCCAGTTGCTCAATGGCGCTTCGCATTTCGATGTAGTCAAGGTAAGGCGTCTCAACGCTGGCGGCAGCTTTGATTAAAAGGGGTAGCGCCCGCTCATCTCCAAGCTTACCAAGATAGGCGGAAATAGCAGCTCGCTTGTTTATTTTTCGCTCAAACAGTTTAATAAGTTCCTCATAAACTCGGTCGTTTGCACCGTAACCACAAAGAACGCTGAGTAAAGATTCTTTACCCTCGTCATCAGCGGAATCAAGTAAAGACAACATCAGAGGCTTGGCTTCCTCGCCTATGGCTTCCAAAGATTCAAGGGCATTGTCTTTGAGTTCCTTGGGAATATAGGGAGCGGATTGCCAGAGTATATATTCTCTGGCCTTGGCAGTGTCGCCAATCTCCCGAAGCAAGGTGACTGCCGCCATACGCATCTCGTCCAGCTCACCGCTTTCAAGGCAGGGATAAAGAGGCTCGGGGTCACCAAGGTCGCAAATGCGGTTTAAAAGCATATCGGGAAGCTCAATGCCCTCATCAAGGTAGGCCCGTGCCCAGTCCACCAACATGTGCGCGTCGGAATAATTTTCAAAAAACTCGCCCGGTTTTTGGCCGCCAAGAAAATCCTGCGGCGTATCCAAAAACTTTTCATAAACGGCAGGCATATCCGCTTCCATTTGGTCTAAGTATTCATAATTGTCCCGATTATCTTCCATCCACTTAAAAAAATAATCAGTGAACGCCTTGTCAAAGTTGGGCAGGTTCATGTGTCACTCCTTTAAGCCTTGACAGCTTTTTCCAAAAGCTCAGTTAAATCCTCAGGGGTAAAATTGCACTTAACACGGCAAAACCAACACACAAGCTCCATGTCTTTATCGTCTTTTATCATTTTTTGCAGCTCATTTTTGCCGGTTGCAATGAGAGCCGCGGCCATCTTGTCCCTTGAGCAGTCACAGTGAAGAAATAACGGGGTTTCTTCCAAAATCTCCAAATCCATGTTCCTAAACCAAGCAGTGACAAGGGTTTTGAGGCTACGGTCATAAATCTCCCGGCTGATGCCCGCAAAAAAGGGCAGCATATTATCAAGCTGGATGATTACTTCATCCGAACAGCCGGGGAGGGTCTGCACCAAAATGCCGCCGGACGACAGCACCACCCCGTTTTGGTTCAAGCAGCCAAGGGCTAAAATGGTGGGCGTTTGCTCGGATACCTTGTAGTATCGCGCCAAGTCCTCAGCCACCTCACCTGAAACAAGCTGCACCGATCCGGTATAGGGTTCTCCCTTTCCATAATCCTTTACCACTGAGAGTCGACCGTTTTTACCGATAAAGCCAGCCACGTCCTGTCTGACTCCGTCAATAGTAGGAAGCTCCACCTGCGGGTTATCGCAGGTGATTTTAAGATTGTTCCCATGACCTACGCAAATAACGCGCCCACCGGGGCCATCGCCAGCCATGGTGAGGGTAATAGAGGATTTTTCTTCTTTTAACATGACCGACAGCATGGAAGTACCGGGCAACACCCTGCCCATGGCGGCGGTCGCAACGTCGCTTGCCTGGTGAATGTCAGCTGCCTTTTGCGCCATGCGGGTAGTACGGCACATCATAACCCTTACCTGCCCGCCAAATACAGTCATGCGCAGCATGGAATCAGGTTCATCAAATATGAGGGGTTCTACATTCAATTGACTCATTTCACTTCTCTTTTCTTGCACTGATATGCCAGCGTTCGCTTAGCTCATGGGGCGCTTGCCCAATGTTGCCATGAACGGCAAGGAGGCAAAAACCCGCTTTTTTCAGAGCGCCTTTTAGCTCTTCCAAGCTCCACGCCCGCTGCTTTTGCAACTCGTTAATGCGGCGGTAGCTCTCCCCTTCTTTCACAAAAATATCAAGGGACAGTTCCACGATTCTCTCTTCTTCGTTATAGGTGTTTTGCCAAATGTAGGCTATATCTTCCTTGGACTCAAAGAGGGTGTTGTTGCCAAGCGCTTCTTTTAATTTATAGGGCGTTGACAAGTCCATGATAAAAACGCCGCCATCCACCAAGTTTTGATTGACCGACGCAAAAAAGGCCAAAAGCTCCTTTTCATCCAAAAGATAATTGACACCATCGCAGGTACATAAAAGGGCATCCTGTTTTTGGTGTAGGGATAAGGCGCGCATATCTTGGGCGATCAGGGGTATGAAACTTCCTTGGAACCGTAGCTTGGCAGCGGCAACAGACAGCATATCTTCGGAAATGTCCACTCCGGTCATACGGTAAGTTTTAGCCAAGTGCTGGGTCAAGCCGCCTGTTCCACAAGCGCATTCGGTAACCCTCGCCCCCGGCACAACGCCTTGATTGCTTAAAAGCCGCTCATAGCCCAGCGCCCAAGCCTCGTAGTCAACCTCGTCCATCAGGCGATCATACACCTGCGCAAAGGCTGTGTACATTAGTCCTGAGCCTCGGAATTGTCGTTCAGCGCTTCAAAATCCTCAAAGTCGAGGTCGTCATCGTCCTTTTTCAGTCCACGACCCACCTCAGCCCCCTCAATGCGGGGGTTGAGCAGCTGATCAAAGGCGGCATTGGACACCGACGCAAAGAGGAACCTGGAAACAGCGCACCCCATCAAAAGATAATAGCCGCCAAGGAACATGAGGGCAAACAGGGAGTAGGGCGTAAACAGGCTCACCACAACACAAATTGTCATGGGAATTAAAGCCGCCAAGCGAATACCAACGGTTTGAGGCAGCTTGCCCACAGCCATGAGCAGGCTGTTGCGCAGCACACCCGTAAAGGGCAACTGATAAGTAACCAACATAGGATATGCATAGCATAAAATCAACGACCAGAGAAGGCCGACAGAAAGCAGGAAGTATTTGGGGATTAACCAAATCCAGTTGTTTTGCGCCATCTGCCCGTAAAAAACCCAGCCCAAAAACAGGGCGGCCGGTAAGAGCGAAGTGATCAATGAAAACAGCAGCGACTGCTTCCAGTTTTCTTTAACGGCATCTTTAAAATCGCTAAAAACAAAGGCGTGCTCGTCCCGTGCCCAGTTACGGGTCACATAGGCAAGGCCTGCCTGCCCGGGGCCGCTAATGGTAATGGCGGGAATAAGCCATATCAGACCCGAAAGAATCAGCCCATATAAGTTTTCCATATCCCCGTCTACCAAGGCCAGCATCTCAGGGGTAACGGTATCCGCCCCTTCCTGCACTTGCTGCAAGATGGCGCCGTAACCAAGCAGACTGTTGATGATTAAAACAATCACAACCAATGTGGGCAAAAAGAAAGGTAAAGCAATGATATTCAGCTTGAAAAAGGAAGTGAACCGGATGCGGAACATTTCCCAAAAAAGCTGCCAGCGGTTGCGGGGTAAATCATCCTTTTCAAAGTCGCCTTTGCCGCTTTTTCCATAAAAATAAGAATTAAAAACTCTCTTAAACACGTGTCGCCTCCAAACGTTGGTGTGCTATCAGTGTATTATACCACAGAATCTGCCTGTTGCGAAAAAGATAGGGCTTATTTCAATCAAAAAGCAAGGCAAAACGCCTTGCTGAAATAGAATTAAATCCCAAAAATTTGCTAGCCCGCTTATTGCTCCGCTTCTTGACTGATCATTTCCTTGACCTTCATCAAGCGTACCACTGAGCTACGCTCGTTTTCGTCAAGCTTCATGGAGATAACACGGATGGTTTCTTCAAACTGAGGAATCATGACGTATTCAAGAGCATTCACCCGCCTGCGGGTCTTTTCGATTTCGTCCGCCAAAAGATTACAGCTTTTTTCAACCTCCGCTAACTTTAAAAGGTCGGGCAGAAGGTCCGCCATAGTGGATATGGCTTCGTCAAGCTCCACGCTGGTTTCAGCGTAGCCGTAGGGGCGGACAGTGTCGCCAAGACCTTCTTCATTCAGGCTCACAGTGGGCACCCGCACTGATAAAATGTTTTTCGTACCAATAAACACCTCTGCCTTGCGAGCGGGATATAAGAGGGCTCCTTCAAGCGCCGTTCCTTCCATGACGGCGCTGGCCAGCGCAAAGCGTCGCAGCGCCTGAGGCAGGCTTTCTTCCACACGCCTTCTTAAGGCGGCGTTTTCCCGAACCAAGGCGATAAAGCGGCGCACCAAGGCATCCCGCTTATCCTTTAACAGCTTGTGGCCACGCTTGGCAGTCACCAAGCGGCGCTTGATGCGGGTCAGCTCCATCCTGGTGGGGTTAACACGCAGGGTCGCCATTAATCTTCCTCCTCGGGCAAGTACTTATCGACCATTTCGTCACGGATACGCTTAAGTTCGTTGCGAGGCAGCATCTTTAACAGATCCCAACCAAGGTTGAGCGTTTCCTCAATACTGCGGTCGTTGTGATAGCCTTGGGATACATACTGTTCTTCAAAGGCGTCGGAGAAAGCGGCGAACATCTTGTCCACATCGGATAGGGCCGCATCGCCCAAGATAATGGCCAGTTCCTTGGCGTCCTTACCGCGGGAATAGGCGGCAAACAATTGGTTCATGGTGGGGGCATGGTCTTCACGGGTCTTGCCCTCGCCTATGCCCTTGTCCTTCAGGCGGCTAAGGGAGGGCAACACGTTAATGGGCGGTTGAATACCCTTGCGGTGCAGTTCACGGCTTAGAATAATCTGCCCCTCGGTGATATAGCCGGTCAGGTCAGGAATGGGGTGGGTGATGTCATCCTCGGGCATGGTGAGGATGGGAAGCTGGGTAATAGAACCCTTCTTACCGCGAATACGCCCGGCACGTTCATACAGGCTCGCAAGGTCGGTATACAGGTAGCCGGGATAACCGCGGCGTCCGGGGATCTCCTTGCGGGCGGCGGACACTTCACGCAGGGCTTCGGCGTAGTTGGTCAGGTCAGTTAAAATAACCAACACGTGCATGTCCTTTTCATAGGCCAAGTACTCCGCGGCTGTCAGCGCCATGCGGGGCGTCGCGATACGCTCAATGGCGGGGTCGTCCGCTAAGTTCATAAACAACACCGCGCGCTCAATGGCGCCCGTGCGCCTAAAGTCGGTGATAAAAAAGTCGGCCTCTTCAAAAGTAATGCCGATGGCAGCAAAGACGACAGCAAACTTTTCGTCCTTGCCAAGGACTTTGGCCTGGCGGGCTATCTGGGTGGCAAGCTGGGCATGCGGCAGGCCGGAGCCTGAGAAAACAGGCAGCTTCTGCCCACGCACCAGCGTGTTCAGACCGTCGATGGCAGACACGCCCGTTTGGATAAATTCACTGGGATAGTCACGGGCGGCGGGGTTTAGAGGTTCGCCGTTGATATTTCGGCGCATCTCGGGGATAATTTCCGCTCCCCCGTCACGGGGCTGCCCCATGCCGTCAAATACACGGCCAAGCATGTCCATAGAGAGGCTCAGCTCAATCCCTCGCCCCAAGAAACGAACCTTGGCGTCATCAATTTTTAGGCCGTTGGACGATTCAAACAGCTGCACCAAGGCACGGTCGCCGTTGACTTCCAGCACTTTGCCACGGCGCTTTTCACCGGTGGCCTGTTCAATTTCAACCAGTTCGTCGTAGGTGACGCCCGATACATTTTCCACAAGGATAAGCGGGCCGACAACCTCTTTGATGGTACGGTATTCTTTTAGCATATTACCTTCCTTCCTCCTGTGTCAGCTGCGCCATCTGCTCGGACAATTCCTTTTCGATTTGCTCAAACTGCTGCAAGTCTTTTTCCTCAATATACTTAGCACGGGCAATCTGGTCACGCACAGGCAGGCTAAGCAGAACGTTCAGCGATGCCCCGTCCTTTAGCGCCTGATGCCCCAATTTATCGTACTGTAAAACCAAATTAAGCATGAGATGCTGCTTTTCAAGGCTGGTATAGGTATCAACATCGTCAAAAGCGTTTTGGTGTAGATAGTCTTCACGGATGGACCGTGCCGCTTCCATGGTGAGCCTGTCCTCTCGGCTCAGCGCGTCGATACCTACCAAACGCACGATTTCGTTAAGCTCGGATTCTCTTTGCAGGATATCCATCGCCTTTTGACGAAGAACGTTCCAATCGGCACCGACATTTTCATCAAACCACTCGCTCATGGACGATACATACAGCGAATAGCTTTGCAGCCAATCGATGGCCGGGAAGTGGCGGCTGTAGGCAAGCTGCGCGCTTAAGCCCCAGAACACTTTAACAATACGCAGGGTGGCTTGTGAAACAGGCTCGGAAATATCGCCGCCGGGCGGTGATACGGCGCCGATAGCGGAAATGGAACCTAAACGGCTGTCAGAGCCCAAGCAGTTGACCACGCCCGCCCGCTCGTAAAATTCAGCGATGCGGCTGGATAGATAGGCAGGGTAGCCTTCCTCACCGGGCATTTCTTCAAGCCGGCCGGACATTTCACGCAAAGCCTCTGCCCAGCGGCTGGTCGAATCGGCCATAATGGCTACCTTGTAGCCCATATCTCTATAATATTCGGCAATGGTGATACCGGTGTAGATGCTTGCTTCACGCGCCGCAACGGGCATGTCGGAGGTATTGGCAATCAGCACCGTGCGCTTCATGAGGCTTTCGCCCGTGCGGGGGTCGTGAAGCTCGGGAAATTCCATTAAAACGTCGGTCATTTCATTGCCACGCTCACCGCAGCCGACGTAGACAATGATGTCCGCGTCGGCCCACTTGGCCAGCTGATGCTGAACCACCGTTTTGCCCGAACCGAAGGGACCGGGTACGGCAGCAACGCCGCCCGAAGCGATAGGGAAAAAGGTGTCGATAACACGCTGGCCCGTTACCATAGGCTGTTTGGGAGCAAGCTTTTCCCTATAGGGGCGCCCCTGTCTAACCGGCCAACGCTGGAACATTTGCAGCTGGTGCTCATTGCCCTGTTCGTCTTTGATGACGCACACGACCTTATCCACAGGGTACTCGCCTTGTTCGATGGATACAACTGTACCCGAAACCGTGGGCGGCACCATGATGCGATGCTCAACCACAACCGTTTCCCGCACCGTTCCAATAACGTCCCCGGGCCCAACCACGTCGCCTTCGCTTACCTTGGGCACAAAATCCCAAAGCCTTTCTCGGGACAGGCTGGGCACTTCCACACCTCTTTTGATGCGGTCGCCCGTTTTTTCATAAATGGTAGTCAGCGGACGCTGAATGCCGTCAAATATGCTTTCAATAAGGCCCGGCCCCAACTCGACCGACAAGGGAGCGCCCGTCGATTCGACCGGTTCGCCTGGACCCAAGCCAGCCGTTTCTTCATAAACCTGAATAGAAGCCTTGTCGCCACGCAGCTCGATAATTTCGCCAACAAGGCGGCTGTTGGACACACGCACCACATCAAACATGCGCGCGTCCTGCATGCCGCCAGCGACAATGAGCGGGCCGGCAACCTTGATAATGGAACCTTTTGCCATGAATTAATCCTCCGTATCGTTAAACAAAATATCTGCTCCGACTGCCTTTTCCACGTTTTTACGCACCCTTTGCATGCCAAGACCGTCGCTGCCATGAACCCCCGGCAGGGGAATAAGCGTCACGGTGGGGTCGGATGCGTATTGCGCAAACGTTTCGGAAAGGTCTTTGGCAATATCTTCGGTAACAAAAATGAGCGGAACCCCTTCCTGCACCAGCCGATGCACCGCCAGCATCGCCTGCTGCGGGGATCTGACAGGCCGCACAACCATGCCCAGGGTGCGAAAGGCCAAAACGGCATCGGAACTGCCGATAACGCCGATCTTTGAACTTTTTTTAGACATAGAGTTCACGCAGCCTTTCTTTTATATTTTCATAAGGGAAGCCGTTTTCCTTGCCCGCCAAAATCAAACGGACGGCGGCCACTTCCCGATCCCGCTTGAGCAAATGACCGATTAGGCGCTCATTACGGTTAATAGAGCGCTTATAAGGTAAAAATAAATCAAGCAAGTAATCTGCGCTATCCTTTTCAAAAGCAGCAAGTTTTCCATGGTCGAGGAAAGCCGCCAAGGCGCTCCTGTAAACTTTGCCGCCGTAAGGATTAAGCAAGATGGGTAAGTATTGAGGCTTTTGGTAGGCCTTGAGCCATTTTTCAACCTGAATGCTTCCGCCCGGAATTAAAAAGGCTTTTAAAACCCTGTCGCTTTCCTTGGCATGGTAGCACCTTAAAGCCATGGAACAGTTAAGGGTATCAATGCGGGTGGCAAAGTATTCTTTGGAAACTTTGCATCCCTTGGGAAGCAGGGACTGCGCCCAAGCATAGTGCGCCTGATCCAGCCTCGCGTCGATAAGCATGGGGTTTACTTCCTTGGCAAGGCCTTTTTCAATCTCGTCAAGCGCTTCTTTCAAGATCGCCGGCAGACCATTATAGCGATGATCTTGCACCTTTGCTTGAAGCAATTCTATCGGCAGGGTACCGCAGCTGCTAAGGCCGGTCGCTTCTTCACCAAGGGAGCGGGCTTTCAGCAGAATTTTAAGGTTGGCAATATCATAGCGCGCCAAAAAAGCATCGGTCAGTCCGCTGTCTGTGGTAAGCTCCTTGACTAAATCCACCCCGCTTCGCAAACGGGCCTGGGCATTTTCTTCATCGTTGCCTACGCTTGGCCAGCCATACTCATTTAAAATCTGGCGGGCTTCATTGGCATCCTTGGCTTGCAGGAGGCGCTCAATTTTCGCAGAATCCAGCGCATTTTTTTCAATCACGCTCATGCGCCCTACTGCATAATATATGCTCTGTTGCGGCAAAAGTCCGCCCTCCTTTCTTTAGCCAAACAAAATATCCGCCACCTGTTTTTCACAGGTCAAACGCTCGGCATCGATTAGCTTTTCCAAGGTACAATCGTATAAAACGCCGCCCGACTCCAGCACAAAGCCCGTACCTTCGACGGTGGCTTGGCCTTTTTTCAGCTGACCTTTTTTACCCGCCTTGACAAGCTCCTGATTGAGCGTATCAATAAAGTTATCGCCCAAAAAGTCGCTTGAGCGGCCAAGCAGCACCGTTTCGTCCCCCGTGGCTGTTTTAACCGCCTGGCTTACAAAAAACGCAAGCAGGCTATCTTGGGGCAGGGAGCGTACACCTTCCTTAGCGTTTTCAAAAGCAAGGTCGATCAATTCCCGCTGCTTTTGCAGGCGGTTTTTCTTGGCTTCCAAGTCGCCCATGCGCTTGAGCCTTTCTTCAAGAGCCACCGATTCAGTTTGGAAGCGCCGCTTGTAGGAAGCCTCCAAATCGTCCATACGCTTGTCGCTTGCCTTTTGAAGGTTCAAAGCCCTTTCTTTCGCGTCAGCAACAGTTTTTTGAGCGTCGGCTTTCGCGTCCTCTTGAATTTTATCTAATAGATTTCTTGCGTCCATGGCTTTTACATCACGGAATTGACCATCAGGAAGGAAATGAGCAGAGCAAAAACCGCATAGGTTTCCACCATGACCGCCATCGTAACGCCACGGCCGGACATTTCGGGCTTTTGACCGGTCATGAGCATACCCGCAGCAGACACCTTAGCCTGTTGGATGGCAGAGTACCAACCCACAACGCCAACGGGCAAGCAGGCGGCAATAAATTTCAGGCCTTGAAGTAATGTTACATCAACCATCTTCCCGCCTAAAACGCCGGTGTTGATGAGCACCATAACGCCGATCAAGAAGCCATAGATACCTTGGGTAGCAGGAAGCAATTGAAGCACCAGCAATTTGCCGGTAACTTCGGGATGTTCCGTCGCGACGCCCGCAGCGGTTTCGCCGGCTAAGCCAACGCCACGGCTGGAGCCGATACCCGAAAGAATAACCGCAATGGCTGCACCAAGCAATGCCAAAAATTGTCCGAGTTGAAGTTCCATAATGTTTCTCCTTTTCCAATTGAGGTTCTTTTATCATGCAAAGCGCTAAAGCGCAAAGCGACACTAAGGTTAGAAGGCCTCCGATAAGTCAACAAAACGGGTTTTAAGGTCAAGGGGCCTAAAGGGTACGCCGCCGTCTTCGTAGAACTTGCCGAAAAATTCAATGTATTGCAGGCGGCAAGAATGCACATACGCGCCCAGGGCGTTAATGCCAAGGTTAAACAAGTGGCAACCTACAAACAAAACAATGGCCAAAACTTTTGCGATAATGCCGCCCGACCACACCATGCCAATTAAGGTGTTAAACACCATGCCAATTACGCCTGTGGCAAGGCCCATACCGAATAAGCGCATATAGCTTAATAGGTCGCTGACCCAGCCGGTAATCCCGTAGAGGGCGCCAAGGCCGCTGATTAGACGCTTGATGGGATTTTTACTATCCCGACCCGTCATTAAAAGAATGATACCCGCTCCCGCAATGGCCAGCCACTTGCCAATATGCGCTAAGGGCGACACGAGAAGGCCAAGTCCAATCAGCAACATAGCCCAGCTCAACTGATCCGACACAACAGCCACCCAGTCGCCTTTTCGAGCGTTCATATAAGCCGCAACACCAACGCCGGTAAACAGATGAATGGCTCCAACAATGATACATAAAGCCATAACAGGCATGGGGTCATTCACCGAATCCAAGGGGAAATAGGCGGCAAGCTTGGGAATGGGATTAAAGCCGAATAGCGTGTTATAAACAATTCCCCATACCACCGTGGAAAGGCCGCCAAAAAGCAAAAGGTAAAGCATCTTGGCGTTTTTTACCTTAATGCGGTTAATTTTGAGATAAAGCCAGAGGACGACCGCCATCAACAGTCCGTAGCCGGCATCGGACACCATCATGCCAAATAAACAGGCATAGAAAGGCGCCATCACGGCCGTCGGGTCAATGCCGCGGTAGTCGGGCAGGGAAAAGCCTTCAACCACCGGCTCAAAAGCGGTGGCAAAGGGACCGTTTTGTAAGGCGACGGGCGGATTTTCATCATCCAGAGGTTCCCGTATTTCAATAGCGCAGTAAGGAGCCACCTTCAAGGCACGAAGCTTAAATTCATCGGCCAAGCTTGCCGGAATCCAACCCTGAGCCATGAAAGCAAGATTGGAATCGACGCTGCCTGTATGGATAACTTGATTTTTCTTTTGCTCAATGACGATAAGGTCATGCAAAATTTTCAAGTCGGACAGGCTGGAAGAAAACGCCTGCTCCTGTTCATCCAAGAGAATATCGCTTGCCAGAATTTTCTGTTCCTCTTCCTCAAGATAACTCAAATACGCAAAGGGGGTCTTCCCCTCAAGCATAGCAAAAGATTCCCTTGAAAAATCAACTGTATTTAAGGCAACCCTGACCTCTTCTTCCACGCTGTTGTCGTAGGCAACCAACAAAAGCGTCCGATCGCCGAAAACATTGCCCACTTCGATGCCTGCAGGCAGGTCGGATATACTATCCTGCAAGTTTACGAGATTACGTGTCTGTATAGATCCGGCATATATCGTTATTTGGCCTCGGTCGCCGAAATCTTCCGCCATGGCGCGCAATTCCCGCCAAGGGGCAATTTCTTCCCTGTTCGCTTGAATACGGGCAAGCTGCCCCCGATTGGCGCCCCGCTGCCTGTTGATACGCTCAAGCTCCTCCACCACCTCAAAAAGGCGGTCTTTTTCCATGGCCACACGTTCTCTCTCGCCCTTGGTGATTTTGGGCGGGAGGTTGACAAGTGAAAAACCCTTCTTTTGCGCATAGCGGCTTAATTGATCGATAGCGCCCTTAACGCGTACAAGCTCCACACTTGCGTCCGTAAGAAGGGACAACTGCTTTTCTTCATGTTCTACAGGGCTTACTTCCACGCACTGCATGGTTTGCATAAGCCAAAGCAAATCTTCCCGATCGCTTTTAAGGGCTGCGAGCGACAGGTGCCGCATTTCAACGATGGCCATTGACTAACACCCTTTCAATGATGAACTTTTGCGCGTCTTCAAGGCGCTCTTTAGCCTTTTGGGACGCAGCGTCCATTTCAATAAGCAAGGCTTGCTTTTTTTGTTCAATGTCTTTGAGCACGGACGCCTGCTTTTCGTCCATATCCTGCCTGTATTGCTTGCGAATCTGTTCGGTGCGCTCTTTTTCTTTTCGAGTCAGGGCTTCTTCAGCCTCTTTAATAATGGCCTGCGCTTCTTCCCTTGCCAAACTGCGCACCTTTTCCGCGCTTTGTTCCGCTTGTTTTATTGTATCTAAAAGTTCAAAAGCCATGAATTACCTCCGACTTATATAGCATCTTTCTATCATTATACCACACCAAATAGCCCTTCATCAAGAAAAAATTACTCTTCGCGGCCTGTAAAGGGACTTTTTTTGTCTACGGGACGAAATTCGCCCGGCAAAAAATCATAAATCGACCCTGATAATAATAACAAAACAACAAAAAAGTACCAATAAAAACATTTAAAACTGTACTTATCCTTGGTGCGATAAAACAGCCATTGTTATTGTTGACTATGAAACAACGCAAAAAACTGATACAGATTGAAAGGCTTTGGGTACAGAACAAAGAATAAAACGTTTACAATTTACAAATTCAGCAAAAACGAATGATACACCAATCATTTTGATTACTCTCGATTTTATCCAAAACTTGTAATAAATCACGCCTGATTTTGGTAATTACCAAAATCAGGCGCATTGCTTAAACATTTCTATAAATCAGATTTTCCCTTTCAGGGCCGTTGGAAATGAGCTTGATGGGAAAGCCAACTTCCTTTTCAATAAACTCAATGTAGTTTCGGCAATTTTCGGGTAACTCTTCATAAACACGCACATCACTCACATCGCTTCCCCAGCCGGGAAGGGTATGATAAATAGGCTTGACACGCTTAAGCTTAGGCGTTACGGGGAAATCCTGAATAACTTCACCGTCCAGTTCATAGCCCACGCAAAGCTTGATTTCATCAAGATAGCCAAGTACGTCAATATTGGTCATCGCCAGGGTGGTACAGCCCTGCACGGTGCAGCCGTAGCGGGTCGCCACACAGTCAAACCAGCCCACATCCCTGGGGCGGCCGGTTTTGGCGCCGTATTCTCCCGCATCGCCGCCACGCTTGCGCAGTTCCTCCGCCTCCTGTCCGTGCATTTGGGTGGGAAAAACGCCCCTGCCCACGCTGGAAGAATAGGCCTTGGTTACGCACACCACTTCCACAATGGCCCACGGCGGAAGCCCCGCCCCAACGGGAGCGTAGCCTGCCAAGGGACTGGAGGAAGTGGTAAAGGGGAAAATGCCGTGGTCGGGATCACGCAGGGCGCCCAACTGGCCTTCCAGCAAGATTTTGTCGCCCCGCTTGTAGGCATCATTCAGCAGCTTCGTGGTATCGCACACAAAGGGCTTAATTTTTTGTCCAAGCGCGTACAGGCGCTCGGTCTCGGCATCCACATCCAATTCAGGTTTGTTGTATAGGTGCCGCATAAGGATATTCTTTTTCACAAAAGAGGTTTCCAGACGGCTGCGCAAAAGCTCCTTGTCAAACAGCTGGCATACCTGAACGCCTACCTTGGCGGCTTTGTCGGAATAGAAAGGCGAAATGCCCGATTTGGTGGAACCAAACTTGCGGTCGCTTAAGCGCTCTTCTTCGTAAGTGTCAAGCAGCACATGGCAGGGCATGAGCAGCTGCGCCCTGTCGGAAATGTACAGTTCGGGCATGGGTACACCCCTTTCCAAAATTATGTCCAGCTCGGAAAGAAGCGCGTCCAGATCCAAAGCGACGCCCGGCCCGATAACGTTTTTAACGCCCTTGCGGCATATGCCGCTTGGTAAAAGGTGCAAGGCCAGCTTGCCATATTCGTTGATAATGGTGTGCCCGGCGTTGGCGCCGCCCTGAAAGCGCACCACCACCTGGCTGTCATGGGCCAAGGCATCGGTCATTTTCCCTTTGCCTTCATCGCCCCAGTTCGCGCCGACTATTGCCCGTACCATATTTTTTCCTCCAAGTTTTCTTAGGTATAGAGATTAGAATAAAACCGCCATCGCAAAGAAACAAAAACCGTTCCTTTGTTCATTTTGAATATTAAATACAGCTTGCCACACGCTTGGCGGCTTCCACCGTGGTTTCCAAGGTGGAGAAAGCTGTTAGCCTGAAGTAGCCCGCGCCCGAAGGACCGAAGCCCTCGCCGGGCGTTCCCACGACTTGCACTTTGTTAAGCAGTCGATCAAAAAACTCCCAGCCCGAAATGCCCTCCGGTGTTTTCAGCCACACATAGGGTGCGTGCTCACCGCCGAAAACCGACAGGCCCGTAGGTTTTAGCGTATCCAGCAGTACTTTCGCGTTGTTACGGTAGTAGACAATGTTTTCCTGTACCTGGCGCCAGCCCTCTTCATCAAACACGGCTTTGGCGGCCATCTGCACAGGATAAGAAACTCCATTGCACTTGGAGCCTAAGCGGCGACGCCATAGGCCGTTTAGGCCTACCCATTGGTCGCCGTTTCGCCCCTTGACCTTTTTGGGAACAACGGTATAGGCACACCTGACGCCCGTAAACCCTGCGGTTTTGGAAAAAGACGAGCATTCGATAGCAACCTCATCCGCCCCCTCCACTTCGTAAATGGACAAGGGTATCTCATCCCCTTGGATAAAGGCCTTATACGCCGCATCGTAAATGATAAGGGCTTCATTTTTCCTTGCCCAATCGACAAATACCTTCAGCTGTTCTTTGGTTAACACCGTACCCGTCGGGTTGTTGGGATAGCATAGGTAAATAACATCCACCCTTTTATCGGGCAGCGGAGGCACAAAGCCGTTTTCCGCTGTGGTGGGTAGATACACAGCACGAGTCCAGCGTCCATCGACATACTCGCCCAAGCGACCGGCCATGGCGTTGGAATCCACGTACACAGGATACACCGGATCGGTAAAAGCGACAAGAGTATCGGCCGAAAATAGTTCCTGAAGCCCGGATACATCGGTCTTGGCCCCGTCGGAAATAAATATTTCGTCGTTTTCAAGCTTAATGCCCCGACTGCGATAGTCATGGCGGTTGATGGCCTCAATCAAATCCGGTTCACCATCGCCCGGCGGATAGCCGCAAAAACCTTCTGCCGTTGCCATACCCCTGGCGGCATCGGCAAAGGCATTAGCCACATAGGGGGCAAGGGGCCGGGTTACATCGCCGATACCAAGACGCAAAACGCTTTTGCCCGGATTTTCACTAAGGTAGCGATCCACTCGCTGGGCAATGTCCGAAAAGAGGTAGCTGCCAGGCAAAGCGGCAATAAATTGATTAATTCTCATTCTTTATATCCCCATTTGTTCAAACCATTCGCCGTCAAACACATATTCGGCGGGGCCTGATTGATATACATGATTGTCTTTTTCGTTCCAGCAAAGCTCCAAGTTGCCACCCAAAAGCTTTACCTGAACGGTACGGTCACATTGACCGGTGAGCACGCCCGCAACCAACGCTGCGCTCGCGCCCGTGCCGCAGGCAAGGGTTTCACCCGCCCCACGCTCCCACACCCGCATTTGTAAAACATCACGCCTGACGACACGCACAAACTCCACATTGGTCCGCCTTGGGAACAGGCTGTGATTTTCAAACACGGGGCCGACGCTTTTGATATCAATCATCTCGGGATCGTTAACAAACACCACGCAGTGCGGGTTGCCCATGTTCACGCAGGTAATGAGCCAGTCCTGGCCAAGCAAGTGCAATTGATGCTGAATGACCGTGTCGCCCGGCAAATTCACCGGCATATTTCCCGGCCGAAGCTCTGGACTGCCCATATCCACCTTAATACGGCTGACCTTGCGCCCGTCGGTTGTAAGCCACAGGGTGCGAATACCGCCCTTGGTTTCCAGGGTGATTTCTTTTTTATCGGTCATGCCCCGCTCAAAAACATACTTGCCAATACAGCGGGTAGCGTTGCCGCACATTTCCGCTTCCGAGCCGTCGGCGTTGAAAATGCGCATGGCAAAATCCGCCACATCGCTGGGCTCAATCAGAACCAAACCGTCTGAACCCACGCCAAAATGCGGCTGGCTCATTTGGATAGCTAAACAGGAAGGGTCGCTGACCATTTCCTCAAAACAGTTGATGAACACATAATCGTTGCCGATGCCATGCATCTTTGTAAAGCGCATATATTTTCTCCTTTACATTTCTTTCGGCGTTTCAACACCGATAAGCCCAAGTCCTATTTGGATAACCTGTGCCGCAGCACGGCTTAAGTTAAGTCTAGCGCTTGCCTCGCCTAAATTATCGGTAAGGATGCGATGCTCATAGTAGAACTTGTTGTAGGTCTTGGCTATCTCCACAACCTGGCGTGTGACAAGGTAGGGTTCATTGCGGTTCAAGGCATTTTCCACTGCCTCAGGGAAGCGGCTGATGGCAAGGGCAAGCTGCTGGCTTTCATCATCGGTTAATTGATCATAGTCGGCCACCGCGGTAATATCCCGTCCTTTTTCAAGCAGGGTTTGGATGCGGGCATAGGTGTACTGAACATATGGCCCCGTTTCCCCATCGAAGTTGAGCGCCTTGTCCCACCAGAAATCGATGTCCTTAATGCGCTGATTAAATAGCGTAGAAAATACCACCGCTCCAACCCCCACTTGGCGGGCAACCGTGTCCTTGTCGTCCATGTCGGGATTTTTTTCTTCCAAAATGTCCAGAGCCTTTTCTTGGGCCTTTTCAAGCAACTCATCTAAATAAATCACATTGCCCCGGCGGGTGGACAGCGCCTCGCCCTCGTAGCTGACCATGCCGAAAGCGACATGCTCGCACTGGTCCTTGGCCCAACCATAGCCCATCTTTTCAAGTACAGCAAATACCTGCTGGAAGTGAAGGGTTTGCTGGTAAGCAACCACGTAGAGGTTTTTATCAAACCCGTAATGCTTTTTACGGTACAGGGCGCTGGTTATATCCCTGGTTGAATACAGGGTGGCCCCATCGCTTTTAAGAATCAGGCAGGGCGGAAGGTTCTCTTCCTCCAGCATGACCACCTCTGCCCCATCGCTTTCTATAAGCAGGCTCTTTTCCCGCAGTTCCTCAATCACGGGGTCCATTTTATCGTTGTAAAAGCTTTCGCCCTGGTAGCTGTCAAACTCAACGCCTAAAACTTGATACACCTTTTTAGCGTCCTTCAAGGTCATGGCCTTGAAGTGTTCAAAAATAGTTAGGGCTTCGGGGTCACCCTCTTCAATCTTTTTAAACCATACACGGCCTTCCTCGTCAAGGGAAGGGTTTTCCTCGGCCTCCTGGTGGAAACGCACATACAGGTCGCTAAGGGCCTGCACGCCGCCCTCCTCAATCATTTCTTTGGAGCCCCAGCGCTTGTAAGCGGCAATCATTTTGCCAAACTGCGTGCCCCAGTCGCCCAGGTAATTGAGCCGCAGTACATCCCAGCCAAGGAAAGTGTAAATGCGGGCAAGCGCCGCGCCGATAACCGTGGTGGACAGGTGCCCTATGTGAAAGCGCTTGGCGATATTGATGCTGGAATAGTCGATGACCACCATCTTTTTTCCCGGTAACTTTTTGGAGCCGTAACGATCGCCTTCACTCAGCACCTTTTCGGTAATGCCTTTGATAAAATTTTGACGGTTCAGGAAAAAATTTAGGTAGCCGCCAACCTGTTCTGCCCGGGCAAGCTCATGATCCTGCCAGGCAGATGATAATTCCTGCGCAATCTGCGCAGGCCCCATCCGAAGAGGCTTGGACAGGCGGAAACAGGGAAAAGCGTAATCGCCCATCGCAGTGTCAGGCGGGACTTCTAAAAAGTTGGTTATATCTTGGGGACTGTCCACCCCTTCAAACGCCTGCGCTATTGTTTTCTGAAGCGCAAGGGACAGTTGCTCTTTTGCGTCCATTCAATCCTCCTCCGTCATAATAGATAAATCATAGCATAAACAACTTATTCTTTCAACGAAACAAGGGTGATTGCCCTGAGGATTATCACTCGAGTTTTCAGCTTTGGCACAATAAAAAATGGGCGGTTATTTCGATCTCCCGTTTGAAGAACAAATCACTAATCTTGTGAAACCGCCTAACGGAACGGTTTTTGACCAAACAAAAAACCGTGATACGACACGGTTTTCCAACCCTTGATTTTCACTTTCTTCAACGGTTTTTTGGTAGCGGCGGTGGGACTTGAACCTACGACACTCCGGGTATGAACCGAATGCTCTAGCCGCTGAGCTACGCCGCCAGAAATGGTTGCGGGGGCAGGATTTGAACCTGCGACCTCCGGGTTATGAGCCCGACGAGCTACCGGACTGCTCTACCCCGCGACACACGCCAATCAAGCGCAGGTACTATTTTACCATGGCTGACATAGGTTGTCAAGGGGTAAAACCCTTGATTTTTTTAATATTTTTTGAACTCTCTTTTCCTACATAACCCCGCCCCCAAGAACGATGCTTGAGGGCGGGGTTGAATGTTGACAAAAGTTGAAAAACTTACTCAATTACAATACGGTTTTCCGCTTCATCAATCACAATGGGCTTGTCTTGTGAGGAATTGCTTTCAAAGTAGGCTTTCAGGGCATCCCGCATGTAGGTTTTGTTCAGATAAACAAGTTGATTCACGTCCGTCGCCATTTCTTTGTTCGTATCAAGAACATTCAGCATAATATAGCCGTCGCCGCCGCCCGCAAGGAAGCTGTTAATAACCACTTTGTATCGTGCCTGAAGGTCAAGGGGGCTGCCGTCCTCAAGGGTTACGGAAAGCAAGGTGTTGGGTTCGCCCGCCTTAAAGCTATATGTCATGCCTGCCACTTGCGGGAACTTACCGTTGGTTGCAGGGTAGGCGGAAATACCGTTTTGCAAAGCATCCCAAATAGTCTGTCCGCTGGTGTCGATTAGCATCATGTTGTTATCAAACGGGAGAACAGACGTCACTTCCCTCATGGATACTTCGCCTGCGTCAAGCTTAGCGCGAATGCCGCCGCCGTTGACGATGCACAGCTGCGCCCCATCCGCCCTGAAAAAGTCTAAGAGAGAATCAGCCACAAGGTTAGCAATAGGCGAATTTTGCTTGCGGACAAGCTCGGTAGACCATTCAAGGTTTTGGCCAAGGTAGCCGATGGTTACATCAAGAGCAGCATTGACTTGCTCGTTAAACTTATCCATCGCCTGCTTCACCTCAGCGTCCTCGGCATAAGCTTCGGTCAAAAACAGCTGGCTGTAAACAAATCCGGTCAATTCTCCGTCGTACAAACAAGCATTCACCTGTGTGATGGCTTCCCCGTGCTTGCCGGGGTTCACCAAATACTGGTTATTGCCAAGCACGGTGGGTCTGCCGGCAATGTCGTTACCGCCCCCGATGGACAGGGCAACATCGGGCTGAGCAAGCAAGAGATCATCGTTTTTGGAGTGCAGGTGGCTTAAAGCAATAATCAGGTCGCACTTTTCTTCGTCCCGAAGAATAGATACAATTTCCCCCGCCTTTTCAAGATCAGGATCAAAGTCGATATCTTGGGTATTGGCATATAGGGTGGTCGCGGCGCTCTGATCATCGGTCACGCCGAAAATACCAATCTTGATTCCGGCAACTTCCTTGATAATATAGCTGCCGAATTGCTCAGGATATTCACCCGTTTTATAGCGGGTATTGGCCGACAACATGGCGTACTCCGCGTCACCGGCAAGGCGCAGTAGGTTATCAAAGGAATAGTCAAAATCGTGGTTGCCAAGCACCGTTGCGTCAAGCCCCAAAAGGTTCAGAGCGGCTACCGCCACATCCCCACCCGTTGTATTGGCAAGAGTAGTATTGTAAGGCGAGTCGCCGCCGTCAAGATAGAGGACGTTTTCTTCACCGAGCTCCGCCCTCGCTTCATCCAAGATGGTTTTGATGCGTGCAACCGAGCCTATCTGGAAATTAGAGTCGGATGAGGTGTAGGGAATATAGTTGCCGTGAATGTCGCTGGTGGCAAAAATGCTGATGATTTGCAATTTCTCACCAATGGTATTGACCAACTCCTGGGCTTTGGCGATGGTGATAATATCATCGGTCAGCAGTTCTTCCGCGAAAATCCCGTCCGCCTTGGCAAGAGCGAGATGGTCAACAGCCACATCAGCGCCGTACAGCCCTTTGCTGATGGCAAGGCAAAATTCGTTGCCGCTCACCTTTTTGTTGGGGCGGAAAGAAAGATTGTCTTCATCCAAAGATAAAAGACCGGCGTTGACAACCGACTCAATCTGCGGAAGCTCCGCAAAGGTAACGGCATCTTTGGCGGAGGCAACAACATTTTCTGTCTTAATCGCTCCATTGGTCGCGGTATAGCCAAGGTTTTTGGGGGTGGTTTCGTAGGTAGGAACAAGCAATGGATGCACGTCCACAAGGGCGAACAAATCATCCAGCAGCACAGCCGCCTGCGCCCTTGTTAAAGGAACCTCCTCCGCAGGCGCGCCAATCGCCAAAGACAGCGCCATCAGGAAGGCAAGGACCAGTGAAAGTAATCGTTTCATAACTTCTCTCCTTTTCTACATTGTATTGGTAGTGGTTAATTTTATTATAACTAATCTACTAATGAAAGAAAAGAAGTTTTGTATTCAATTTTTGAAAAAAGCTTGTAAAACGTTAGTCGGGAATGCAATTTCACCCCGACTGACAAGCTGTCGTCTGGGTGAATCCGATAAAAAAATAAGTTTTTTACCTCATGAACTCAATCGTTTTTTTCAAACACCTCTATTACAATATTTTTTATTTCAGGTATTACATCTGTATTATAACCCCCATAAAAAGTGAGCACGGAATTTTCTACGGAAAAATCACTTTTCTGAGGAATAACAACAAACGAGTATTTTCTATAAACAGTTGAGATATTGAATTGATGTTCAAAGATGTATCTCGACGTACTCCCGTACTGCTGACACATCAAAATAACCCCTGGAACAGCGCTTTTCGCTTCAAAGCTAATTCGATACGAATTGAGTCCGTTTTTATCTATCAATGGTGCCAAATCGATAGTTTGTAAAAATTCTGTTTTACCTTTAAATTCTTCTTTTGTTTCAAATACTACCCTTGCGCTGAATTCATTCAGCAGCAATTTCCCCGTTTTTTTATCCACCACATATATCGTTTTATCTATGATTCCATCGGGATCGTTAAATACCGATGCGAATTTATTTCTAAAATAGCTGTTCGTTTTATATAACAAAACATAGTCATAATCATTCATGAGTTCCATTTGCCATGCTTTCTTATCTAATTCTTTGGTCCAAACATCCCCCTCATAAAATGACTTTCCAATACTCCAAGTGAAATCCCCATTGGCTTTATGCGGTCGTATGGAATACCTTAGCACCCAATAATCAAACCCTGAATCTTCTTGGGAAACAATATACACTCTCTTAGGTTCAGCATCACCGATTGTTTCATGAACCCTTTGAGACAATTGAATATACGGTGCTCTTTCTGTTACAGAACTCAAAGCATACCTTCTAAAAACAAACCATAATGCCGATTTGCATGAAAGCATTATTACAAGCATAATTCCGGCAAATATTCTTCTTCCGTTTAACATTCCTTTTTCCAAAACAATTTTTATATACATGAGCCAAGCCGCCGTTGAAAGCATATACATATATATGTATATATATCGCTTAAACGAGGCAAGTCTTGTTGCTTCATACTCAGAAAACTTGAACATGTACATTGCAACCATGCCAAAAACATATAGAATCGTTCCCACTACGATTCCTACTATAGCAGTTGGTCGCCATGCGCTGTTTTCAAAATTCTTTTCTCGCAGTAACATATATAGGATTACAATCAAAAAAAGCAAAATCAAAATATAGCTTATTTTAATTGTGGTATCTCCTATGGCAACTTTCGCCTGAGTTAACTTATGCAAAAAATTATTAAATGTGATCCAGCGATAATCCGCCGGATTTTTTTTAAAAATCGTATTCAAAAAACCACTCCAGCTAATTGGACGTCCAAAAGACTTGATTATTGAATTGACGGATAAATGATATTCCCAACTTAATTTCGGCAAAAACACAGCAGTGATAGTAGCCACAATATAAGGTATACGTATTTTCCAATCTTTATTATGAATCAGTTGTTTTAGAATATACATAACTCCCAAAAAAAGAGCAAGGGGAAAGCCCGCATCCTTTGTTAAGACAAGCACTGTTAATGAAAGCAAAAAACCTAACAAAGAAAATGGTTCCAACGCATTGGTTTCAAGCGCTAAGAACAAACTATATCCCGCAAGAATCCCCAAAAAAACATCAATATATATGGTGTTGTAAAATTTATCATACATTGACGGAAGTAGAAAAATAACTACCCCCATCAAGAATCCCTTGTAATAGTGTTTCCAAGTTATGTTTTTAAATATTGGCAATAACAACGCATATGTTGCAATCTGATAGCAAAGATACAGTCTCCACTCACTAAATAACAAAACGTCTCGTTTAATTAATTGGTTAAGTACTTGCAAATTGTATTGAAATAATGGCATGGCCGGTACATAAGACTTGAATGCGCTTTCTGAAGCAGGGTTAGTCGCAAAATCATTTATCGTCGACATCACTTTCACCACATCCGCCCAATGGGAGAATTCATCCCAGGCACTAGCTAATTTACCTGCATTCGCAAAATTTACTACCATATAAAACACTGCGAAAGCAAAAAATCCCGGAGTTATAAAGGAAGATAAGAAGGTTTTATATGATTTTTTTATAATTACGTTCAAAACAGAACATAATACTAATATCGCAGCGAAGATAAATACAAAATATGCCCCTAACCTCAAATTACCAAATAAAGCAAAAACATACTGTATGATGATGATTAAAAAGATAGTTATCGGTAAGGCTTCCTCATATTTACGTTTTAGGAAAGAAGCGGCAAAGAAGCCGCCAGAAGATATGTGCATAAAAAACAGAATATTAGAAATCATCTTCTCCTATACTCCTTATGCTGCAAATGTTTTGCACTCAATTCAGCCCCATACAAAATATGTTATAGCTCTTCGAAAAAAGTATCCGGTTTTTCAGGGTTAAAAAGCTCATTCGCCCACATGATGGTGATTAGGTCGTCGGTGTCCGACAGGTTAGTGATATTATGCGTGTATCCCGGAAGTATGTACACAGCCTGGATGGGATCATCCGAAACTTCATATTCAAAAACTTCATCTGAGCCAATTTTTCTTTCACGTATTAGAGCACGACCTGACACTACTATGAATATTTCCCATTTGCTGTTGTGCCAATGCTGTCCCTTGGTATAGCCGGGTTTGGTAACATTCACAGAAACCTGACCGCAATCTAAAGTTTTAATTAGTTCAGCAAATGAGCCTCGTTCATCTTTGTTGGTCTTGATAGGAAAAACGGCTTTATCCCTTGGTAAATAGGAAACATACATAGAAAGCAGCTTTTTCTCGAAACTTTTGTTGGGAATGGCCGGAATAATCAGAGTCTGGGGATGTTCACGGAACTGATAGAGTAAGTCTACAATCTCCCCCAGTGTTTTTTTGTGGGTCGTGGGTACAAAGCAATAACGCCCGTCCGCTTTAGGAATCGCTTCGACGCCTTCAAATTCACAGCGGTTCTCTTTGCCTTCCAAGGCATCAAACATTTCTTCTATGAGGTCTTCAATGAATAGTAGCTCAAGCTCAGTTTCCCTTGAGTTGACAGTAATAGGCAAGTCATTAGCTATATTATGGCAAAAAGTCGCCACAGCGCTATTATAGTTTGGAACAACCCATTTGCCCACCACATTGGGGAAGCGGTATACGAGCGCTTTTGCTCCCGATTCCTGTTGGTACGCAAAAAACAGGTTCTCTCCTTCCAGTTTACTTTTGCCATAATCGCTTGTTCCAAAGCGACCGGACAAAGATGCCTGAACGGAGCTTGACACCATGACCGGGCATTTATTGTTGTGTTTTTTAAGAGTATCCAATAAAGTACCAGAAAAGCCAAAATTACCCTGATAAAATTCCTCCGGATTTTTGGGTCTGTTAACGCCAGCCAAATGGAACACAAAATCGCAATCAGCACAAAATCGTTTCAAATCTTCAGGGGTAGAATCCCTGTCATATTCATAAATTTTGCCGATAAAAATGTTGGGACGTGTTCTGTTTTTACCATCTCTTAAGTTTTTTAAATTCTCTACAAGGTTTTTGCCCATAAAACCGGCAGCGCCTGTAACCAAAATGTTCAAATGTCTTTCCTCCACACCATTTTGTTCACAATGCCTACATACGATTGAATAATCTTCACAACCTTGGTCGATACATTTTCGTCAAGGTAGTCAAGCACGGGTGTGCCATAATCGCCGGAGGCATGTAGCTGAACAGCAATATCAACCGATTGCAGTAATCCCTTTTCATCGATACCAGAAATGATGAAACAAGCCTTGTCCAGCGCTTCAGGCCGCTCGGTTGATGTACGAATACACACCGCTGGGAAAGGAAGCCCCACCGAAAGGAAGAAACTGCTTTCTTCCGGCAAGGTGCCACTGTCGGACACTACGCAGTACGCGTTCATCTGAAGGCAATTGTAGTCATGAAAACCCAGCGGCTCATGCGGGATAACCAACGGATTTAGTTGAAAATTAGTTTCTTCAAGCCGCTTTCTGGAACGGGGATGACAAGAATAAAGAATAGGCATTTGATACTTTTCCGCCATTTGATTGATCGCATTAAATAAAGAATAGAAGTTCTTTTCATGGTCAATATTCTCTTCCCGATGCGCGGACAGCAAAATATACTTGCCCTTTTCAAGGCCAAGGCGTTTGTGAATATCGCTCGCCTTGATATTGGCTAAATTATTCTGCAACACCTCTGCCATGGGACTGCCTGTCACATAGGTGCGCTCCTTTGGCAATCCGCAATCAGCCAAATACCTGCGGGCATGTTCGGAATAGGCAAGGTTGACGTCGCTGATAATATCCACAATCCGGCGGTTTGTTTCTTCGGGTAATAACTCATCCTTGCAACGATTACCAGCTTCCATATGAAAGATAGGAATATGCAAGCGCTTTGCGCCGATGACTGATAGGCAAGAATTAGTATCTCCTAACACCAAAACCGCATCGGGCTTGATAGCGACCATTAACTGATAGGATTTGGCAATAATATTGCCCATCGTTTCACCCAAATCAGCGCCGACAGCGTTCAGATACACATCAGGATTATCAATAGACAGGTCTTTAAAAAAGATGCCGTTTAAGGTGTAGTCATAATTTTGTCCGGTATGCGCTAAAATCACATCAAAATATTTCCTTGCCTTGTTAATTACTGCCGACAAGCGAATAATCTCCGGTCTGGTACCGACAATGATTAGCAGCTTGATTTTTCCGTTATCTTGGAAATGTACCTGTGGATAGTCCATTGTTTTTCCCCTTTCAAATTCCCTCCACCTGCCGGATGGATGAAGGGAACATTTCTAATCATTTCAGTTACGGCTTAGCAAAGTACTTACTGTCCGTTTTCGCTACCTGTAAAAATTTCAAGCTGCTGCTGAATATAAGGCACCGTAAGGAGTTTTTGCTTTACTTCCTCCACATTCATTCTGTAAGTGTTATTGCTGTTAAATTCAGTCAGTAAATTACGCTCTTTTTCTCCGGTAGTAAAATATTTGTCATAGTTCAGGCTGCGGTTATCACTGGGTACACGGTAAAAGTTACCAAGATCCGTAGCTTTCGCGCTTTCTTCATTGGTTAGGAGTACTTCATACATTTTTTCGCCGTGGCGAATGCCAATTTCTTTAATCTCGTGTCCCGGCGCAAACAGCTCTGTCACCGCCTGTGCCAAGTCTTTTATTGTGCTGGCAGGCGCTTTCTGAACAAGTATGTCCCCACTTATCCCCTCAATAAAAGCAAACAAAACAAGGTCTACCGCTTCTTCAAGAGTCATTAAAAAGCGTGTCATATCGGGAGAGGTAATTGTGATTGGCTTTCCCGCTTTAATCTGATCAATCCACAATGGAACAACAGAGCCTCTGCTGCAAAGCACGTTGCCGTAGCGTGTACAGCAAATCTTTGTGGAATCGGTTGTGCGGCTTTTGGCCACGATCACCTTTTCCATCATCGCCTTACTGGTGCCCATCGCATTGATCGGATAGGCCGCCTTGTCAGTCGAAAGGCAGATAACCGTCTTAACGCCTGCCTGTATGGCGGCAGTCAGCATATTTTCCGTCCCGATCACATTGGTCTTTACCGCTTCCATCGGGAAAAATTCGCAGCTTGGTACCTGCTTAAGCGCAGCGGCATGGAAAATATAATCCACCCCATGCATGGCATCCCGCAGGGAAGCCAAATCCCGCACATCACCAATATAGAACTTGAGTTTTTCGCTCAGCTTCGGATGGCTTTGTTGATACGCATGCCGCATATCGTCTTGTTTTTTCTCGTCTCGTGAGAAAATCCTTATTTCTCCAATATCTGATGTTAAGAATCTGTCGAGAACGGCATTCCCGAAAGAGCCGGTGCCGCCGGTTAGAAGCAGGGTTTTGTTTTTGAATTTTGACATATTGCCCCCTTGTAATCTAATAATCGAAAGATTTCATTTATTATACTATCTAGTCATCTTGAAGTAAAATGTACGGATAAATTATAAATGTTGATTGTTACTTGGCTTTTATAATAATTCGCTTTACTCTTGATAAAACACCTCTTGTTTTACGATGCATTTTTGTTAAAAGGCTTGGCTCACAATATTTTTTGACCGCCACATCAAAAGGCATATAGTCCACAGCGCTTAAAAATTGCTGCCGCTTCGGATGCGCTTTAACTGAGTAAAGCGCCGCTGAATTATACATCAGTGCTTCATCAATATCAACTGTTTGTATAACAAGCTTGTCAATAATAGAGGTGAGAATTTCTTCAGCTTTCTCGCTATGTACAAGCATAAGTGATGTTCCCTTGTCGTCATCCATGTCGGGCAATACATTTGATATCCCCCAAAAATCCGCCAAAGTAATATCGCTGTGCCTTTGCTCTCCCTTAAATTTACACGAATGACACGATGGTCTCATACAAACCGCACTTAAAAAGGCTCTCATATATGGATTTTGTTGATGAGGAATTTTTTTAATTCTTCCATCTTTATAATGAATTTTAGTTGAATAATTTTTCCACCCTTCCGATTTGTCCCTAAATGAGTAGGATTGTACCATGGTTTTTTCAATTTCACCACAATATTCTAAATGCTTTCTCCACGCCTTGGGAGAAGGAACACCAAGACAAAAAATATCAACTGTAGAGAGATTATCGTATATCTTCCCCAAATATGAATGCAAACCAGCTATTTGACAAGGGGTTCCACTAAATAAAACAACATTGCCGGCATCTAAAATCTTTTTAGTCTTTTTATAACAGTCACCAATCTTGCTTTGAACATACTTTGAACCCTGGAGTCGCTGGATATCTTTTTTTTTGTTTATACCAATATGACGAACATTAAGGTCATTGTCAAACGCCACGCCAAAAACCGTACCGCCATTATCGATGATATGCTCAGCTAAAAGCGTAAATATGCCGCCAGAAGAACTACTTAATCTGATATCTAACTCTTTATTTAGAGCCGCATAAGCAGTTGGAATCTCGTCCTTATCCACCTCGTTAATGACGGGACATTTTTCTACACAAATTCCACACTGAACACATTTTGCTTCATCCACCTTAGGGTACCAAAAGCCTTCGTCGTCACTCACCATACTAATGCAATTTTTAGGGCAAACTGCATAGCATGCATGGCAACCGGAACAGTTGGATTTGTCTTTTATTGCATAAACTATTGATTTTTTTACTATGCCCCTTTGTTTCATAATCATCTAACCACTTTCCTAACTGCACGTATTGTAAAAGATGCGATATTTCTCAATATGCGAACCACAAAATATTTTGTTGACAGATAATATAAATACATTTTGAATTCAGCCAAACCATCAGATTTTGCTGACTTGTATATCTGTTTAGCCCTTTCTTTCTCTCTAAAATGTGATGAAATCGATAGTTTTTTATAGTAGTATTTTAGTTTAATGGTTTTATTCCAATATTCCTTTTTTTCTTGCGGCATTTCTTTAATAACATCGATAGTATTTAAAAGAATATCCTGATGTTCATCACAACGAGTTATTAACTCCTCATAGGATTTAGCTTTCCTTGAATGGCTGTCCTCACGCGCATAGTATACATACAGCTCTTTTGGAATGTAACCACATTTACCACTATAGATTAAAGGTAATAATATTTGCCAATTTTGCCCTCCTCTTGATACATATATCTGTCTTGCTGGAAAGCGTTCAAAAAACAACCTGCTTTTTACCATATATGTCCCACATGTAACATATGCATTTTTTTCTAATATTATATCGCCAAAAAGCCTTTCATTATCTTCTGTTGTTCCTTTTCGACTAATATTGCCAATTTGATTTCCCTCCTCATCGACAACGATCGCCTCACTCATAACTATATTATAGCTAGGTTTGTTTTCAAAAAAAGTAACTTTTTCACTAACATTATCTTCTGTAAGCTCATCATCGGAATCTGCCCACATCAGATATTGCCCATGAAACATCTTCAAACCCACATTAAGCGCCGCAGCTACACCAGCATTCTCTTGGTAGAAGTAGTAGAAATCAATATTCTTTTCTTGGAACTTAGGCATATAGGAATTTACAATTTCTTCGGTTCTATCAGTTGAGCCATCGTTAACAAATATTAGTTCCAAATTTGGGTAAATTTGATTCAATACAGAATCAAAAAACCTCGCCACATAGCCCTCACCATTATAGCAAGGCGTAATTATGCTAACTAAAGGATATTCTTTTTTATTGTTCATGTCTACCTCCACTTTACTTTAGATAATATAATAGACTGTATCTGCTTATACTCATTACGGTGCCTAGTAGTAACCATAATAAATAAATTTGGCAATACAGCAGTTAATAGTGTAAGTATTATAAAGTTGGACCATGTTGATGCGTAAAAAACATAGGTTTTTAATATTTTTAATATGACCATCGGAACAAGTAATACACAAATAAACCTTATTGAATCAATATAGTATTCCTTTGAGCTCATATTAAATACACGATTATAAACAAGCCGTGGTCGAATAGCAGTTGATACCAACCCCTGTAATACTGTACCTACATAGATACCCGCCAAGCCTATTTGTTTTACCATAATAACTGAAACCACTAAATTAACCACAGCTTGAGCAATGGCCACAAATTTATCCGCATCAAACAATCCCGCCGCAGTCTTAAAATTATTAATAACAATCCTATGACCCATAAAGTAATAATTAGTAATTATAAGTGCAATAACAACATCGTCGACAGTTTTATCCGAACCCAACCACAATGAAATAAAAGGAGTAAGTAAAATGTAAAATGCTATTGCACTAAAACCATAAATCCAGAACCCTATATACCGGTATGTTTTAAATGTTTTATATTGTTTTTCAATACCTTCAGTCGCTATTAGATTACCAAAACTGGAAGTTACGGAATTGAAAATTATATTGATAAACTGTGAAACACCAAGCATAACTAAATTGTAGTTTGAGATAATGCCTACAACAGACAAGCTGATAAAAGTGGAAATCAATATATTGTCCGTTTGATGTACACTAATATCCCCAATTTTATGCAATATTAAAGCCTTGATATTTTTTATTATCGGTGCCTTTTTTTCTTCATTAAGCGGTGCAAAATCCTTCTCTAATAATATAGGATAACGCTTATTCATATAGTAAGAAGAGTATATTTTTTGAAACAATTGTACAAAGCTATTAGAAATCAAGTAAAACAAATAATTTTTAGTTACTATTAATACTACTATCTGAATTGTGTATGTGAAAACAGTACCGACAGTTTGTATATTTGTTTGTATATAGTTTTTTTGCTCGGCATTGGTAAGGCTGAATTTATATGAAACCAAGTAGGAAGTAGAAGTATTAAACAAAAAAATCAAATAATAAATTACAAGCTCATCATGTGCTATTTTGCCGGCATCTTTAATTATATATCTCAAAAAAGGTAATAACGCTATACCAAGCACAGCAACAATTATTGCAATTATGCGATAGGCCTTCTTGTAAAGGTGCATTAGCGATTTTGTTTCTTCTCTATCGCCATAAGCAACCGGCTTATAAAGGCTAAAATTCATTGCTACGCCAATGCCAAGTTCTGCAAAAGATAATACGTTTAAAATATTAGTAAATAAGCCATTAGCGCCCAGATAATCAGTACCTAATATCTTTACAAAAACAGAGCGTGAAATAAAGCTCAGTACTGTCGTGATAAGAATAGATATGTACCCGTATTTAATGTTTTTTTCGGTGTTTTTTATTCTACCCATATAAAAAACGCCCATTTCTATATAAGTTCAATCTAAATGTAGTCATGCAAATTGACACTACTCAGCCATAACCCCCTTTAAAAAATTATATGCTTTTTCCCTCTCTTGATCAAGCACTGTAGGCACATGCGAATAATCCGCTTGATATAAGTTTTTACAGTTTTCTATGTTACTTTCAAACCTGTCCCTCAGTCGGAACTTTGTTAGCAAAGTATCAATTCGAGAATGCATTGAGGTTGCTTTCGGTTGGTCAGGATTTACCCTTTCAAACACAATAAACGGTTTGTTAAACAATATTGAAAACACCGTTCCATGAAAGGAGTCGGTAACAATGAAACCCGCCTTATCTATATAGGAAATAAACTCATCAGGCGCTATTACATACCTTTCAGGATCGGTGATGTCGTTTAAATTTATTATAATATATCCTGCTTTATCAGCTATTTTCTGTATTTTATTGCGCCTTTCATCTGATACTTCTCCAAGAAAAAAAGTCAACAAATAATTGCCTTCAGGCACTTTTTGAATAGGTTTAGCTATATTCCTCCATTCCTCAGCGTCAAGCATCATGGTGGGATCAACCAACACAGGCACATTTCGCCCCGTCAATTTTTTAACAATTTTTGCACCATCCTCTTCACGCACTGAAATATGAGGAATGCCTTTAAGTCCTTTACGATAGCTCAAAACGGTACTTTTAGGCAACCTAGATACACCGAAACTCGCAGAATAGGATACACGTTTTTCTTTAGGAGCAAAAGACAAAAAATCATACGGAGTAGGCACACCGAAAAAAGGATTCCACACTTGATCACTGCCGATAATATAATAATCCGAATACATGTTGTTCTCAGCTTCTTCATCTAATATATACGTTTTGAGATACTTTCTTGTGAATTCCTTAAATTTCGAACTTCTGACTTTTTTTAGCTCGTTTAAAAAGTCGACCTCTTCATTCTCATTTATCAAAGTGTCCTTCGACCTATTGAATAACGATTTGATTTTTCTAATAAAATGAAAAACTATTAATTTTGAACCTTTAAAAGCACCATTTTCCTCAAATATCTCTATGATGATCTCATGTTTGCCTTTCTTTTTCATTTCCGGATGATCAAACAGAATGCTATAGGCTTCTAAGCCTATTTTTTTAGCCGCTTCATGGACGGCATAGTTTTGCAAACGATTTCCATAGTTTGTAAAATCTATACAAGTGATAACTGATATTGTTTTTTTCATATTATTGTTCATTGTTTTTTCTTCTCTCTATCTGTATCTAACATGAAAAACAGTGTGAATTATTATTCTAAGTCGTAATCTTATTAGAAGCAATAGTAGTTTGATCTTCTTATTATTTTTCTTATAACTGATCTCTCTCAAAGTTTGATTACCTATAACTTTTTCAATAATTTGTTTACGCACATTGACACCTTTCTCATGAATAAAAACATGTGCAATGCAATCTATCATCAGCTCTGAATAAAGATTATTTATATTGTCCATCTCGTTTTTGTCTTCTGTAATTCCCGATAATTGATTCCTCCATTTATCATAGACTTTAATATATATTTCGTATATGTCCGGTTTATATTTGCTAAATAACGAATCTGGATTGGTTCTTTGATAATTGTAAAATACGCAGGTGTCAAAATAGCCACTATTTATATGACGAATATAGTCTAAGTTAAAATAAGTGTCTTCCCCGTTTATCAAACCAAGATCAAACCGAATATTATGCTCCACAATAATCTGTCTTTTAAACAGCTTTGCCCATGGTCCACAAAAACAAATTTGAGGGAAAGTAACATCAGCTTTTGCTAAGAGATATTTTTCATCTACCACCATTGGCTGCTTTATTGCAAATATATCTTCTTGAATCTTACTTCCATTTTCATTGTATGTAAGCATTTTAACGCCACTCAAATAATAATCATGACCCTCAATTTTTGAAATAGCCGTTCGTAAAAAATCCGACTCAACAGTATCATCACTATCAACAAAAGTAATAAACTCACCTGTTGCCAGTTCGATTCCCTTATTGCGTGCAGCACTCGCCCCGGCATTCTTTTGTCTTACATACCTTATACGTGCATCAGCGACCGCATGTTTTTTACATATTTCTGAAGACTTGTCAGTAGAGCCATCATCGACCAAAATCAGCTCAAATTCTGGATACGATTGGGTAAGGATGCTTTCAATACAACTGCTTAGCATCTTTTCCGAATTATATACAGGTACAATGACAGAAATCGTTTTTTCTTTCTCCATTTGTTGCCTCCTCGCTTGAGTTGTTATAATAAATGAGCCGTAAAATGTCAGCGTTAAAACCAATAACATTATGACCAATGACTTGGAAAAAAGCAAAATCACTCTCTAATAAAATTCACATCCGCATTTAACAAATTATTCAAATCTTTTTGGGTCTGAAAATCCAAAGACTTTAAGCGTTCGTATATGACTTCTTTCTCTATCCGTTTCCTATTTTTTATCGCATTTGCTATACACTCTGGAGATTGACTATCGTAATAGTTGATTAAATCCCCAACGGACGAACTTTCAAGTACGTCAAGTCTTATGCTAACAACATTTAACCCGTTTGAAAAGTAAGTTAAAACCTTGCTGGGAAAAGAAGTAAGATTGAATGCCGCATCGGGATTTTGCGTACTTAAACCAACATCACACGATTGCAAGAAGGCAGAATACTCCTCGCCACTCAGCACGCCATCATAAGACACGCCACATTCTGTTCTTGAAGATACTTGTTCAACAATTTCGATGATCTGTTCTACTTCTTTTTGATTTCCAAAACCTAAAATATGAATATGATAGTTTGCATCCAAAAATTCCGCTGCAGATATCGCCTCTGCCCCTCCTTTACGGGGGTCGAGAGTACCAGAATAAACTACATGAACTTTTCCATCATCGAATAGTTCAACTTGCGAATCTGCTATGGAATAGACACCGTTGATAATCACATATGGTTTTTTATCGTTGTTAATTTGCTTTTCAAGCAAATCAGTTGAAAAAATATAAGCATCAGCTAATTTGAAAAAATTAAGTTCTTTATTCCTTAATCCAGCTTTTCTTCTGCCCATAATAACATCGGTGTATATTTCTTCAACCTCAAGTATCATTTTGAATTTTTTAAATAATTTCATAATTTTTACTATTGAAATAAGGGCCAAACTGTGATAAATCAAAACAACATCATCTTGTTTCAAATTTCGAAACATGTAAAACAAAACCTGAAAATTGCGGTAAAAATAATCCACTACTCGTTTGAACAGGTTTTTTCTACCCAAAGAGTTGAACGTTTTCAAGGTGGTTTGCCCGTTTATTCTTTCAAACTTTCCTTTTTGCGCAACCGATGATTTGGATCCGCTCGGCGAAATAACCTCTACAACAAATGACAAACGATTTAACGACGAAATAATATAATCTGCTTTGTTTTTTGCAGCCAGGGAAATATTTCTTTTGTCAACATCTTTTTCTGTTGCATAATGAATAATGTATTTCATGGTTTTTTTTTGCATAATTTCTTCACCTCTATAAAGAATCTAATATCGCCACATTGCACAAGCGGTATTATGATTTTTCTCGCTTATTTATTTTTCCAAGTAAGCCTCATAAATTTCACTTCTCCGAGCAGATTCTGGTTTTCTCTTCAAAGGAACAATTCGATATTTGAAGATTTGTGATCTGTTAAAAATATTCAAATAAGGATATTCATATACTCCTATTTCCGTAAAATAACTGCTCTGAACAAGATATGAGGCGATGTTTTTCACAAATTCCACATTAGGAACAGTACAGATGACAATAAGCACCATACATAACACCGTGACGGTTTTGAAAGATACTCTTTTATTATTGAAAAGCTTTGAGCTAAGAGTTGCTGTCCTTTGAGATAAGATCAATGAAATTTCAAGGGGGATTAATAATATTTCAACAGCTTTCATCGGCATCGTTAACCGTTGAGAAATGATAGAGGAAAAAGATAAAGCATTAAATATGAAAAAGCCTATAAAATAAATAGAGTATAGTGTATTTTCAATCTTTGATTCTAAAGATAAGTTGGCTTTATGCATTAAATAAATCATAATAAAATACAACAAACGGACCAGCATTGCATGAACAGAGGGAATAATTGCTAAATAATTGCCATAACCCAAAACGATTTTTGTCATTCTGCCAATAAACCCCGTGTAACCAAGCAAAGCACCTATCATACACGCCAAAGCCAAAAATCTCCGTCTGCCAGAATCCAAGAAAAAAGGCACTACTAACAAAACAACGGCACTTGAATGGAATGAAGTTAGTATTAATACCAATAAAACATATTTGAAATAGTTCTTATTGGTCAGAAAGGAAATTCCATAACCCAAGAATAGCGCCAAACCTATAGCTTGACGTAATGCGGAATAATAATAAGTTAAATAGAAAGTCGGGTAAAGAAGCAAAAGGCTCACGATTGGATATGGCGAAAATTCCTTGATTGCCTTATGCGTAAACAGCATTAAAAAAAACGATAATATGAATATAAAACCCTCAAAGGATATACTCAACCTATTCATAATCCAAAGCAAAAAGTACCACCCAATTTCTCCATGCTTGGCTAATTGATACGCTTGAAAAAAAGATAAATTATTCTTCATCAATAAAAATTGATCACGATAAGCAAAATAATCCGTTCCTTGACCATACCGAAAGCACAGCATAAAAGTCATTATGGTTAGAAAAATATAATATATTTTATATTGTGCTTTTTTTCGGCTTAACTCAAAAATAGAGCCACCTGTTAATAATATTGCTACGAAAAAATACATAAAAACCTTTCTATCATACAAAACACAATCAGCCCACACAGGTCCGACCATCATCACAGCTTACTAAGCTTGTGATAAAAGTCAGATGATTATCCACATACGAACTCATTTTTTTACAAAAACTTTTTCATTCGAAAAAACCCGGGCACTACTTACATTTCTCTTTCTCTGTCTTGTTAATAATAGTATTGTAAAGATCGTCTATATTTTGTCTGACAACAATCCCTCCCCATTCTTTGGCTATTTCTTCACAGGCTGTGTCTTTATACACAATTGCCCTTGTTCCACAAGAAATAGCCTCAACAGTAGTTAATCCAAAAGTCTCTTCTTTGCTAGGATTAACAAACACATCTGCCGCTGTATATATTTCTGCTAATTCCTTTACATTGTTTGTCCGCTCAATACCAATGATGTTGGGTGGTAGCCCTGTTATCTGCTGTTTTGATAACCCCACTAAGACAATAACTTTTTGTTCATCAATCAAAGCAGATAATTTTAAAAAGTCATCCAAGCCCTTTCTTGCATCCCACACGCTTGCAACACCTAAAATCATAAATTTATCTTCTATCCCATAACGTTTGCGAAAATCACTCGGGGTCGGTTTAAACACAGTTTTATCAATTGTATTATAAATAACCTCAACCGGATAATCTTTTAAAAAACTTTCCTTAACAAGGCTCGCAAGCCACTTTGAAGGGGTAATCAACTTCATGTTTTGCACTTGTGTGAAAGCCCTTTTTTTGCGTTCAAAGTTGGTCTTGCTTCTATCTAAAAGAACGCCTTTGGGATAAACATGTTTCTGCGGACATTGATCGCAATGGGTTTTCCACTTTTCACACTTGACGTATGTGAAGTAGGAACAATGCCCTGTAAATACCCAACAGTCATGTAAAGTCCATTTCACTTGCATGTCAGGCCGAGACTTTATCCACCGAAACAACAATTCATAATTGATATAATATCCATGAATATTGTGCAGCCATACCAAGTCAGGATTATAGCTTTCTGCCCACCGGATAAATTTTTTCGTTGCTCGTTTAGAATGCAGACCGTGGCTATCGAAAATCCGGCTCGCAAGTGCATGCAACCTTACATCCAAATCTGTACTAATTCGTACGGCATATTTCTGATACTTCTCTGGTACAAAAGCCTCCCGCCCATAAGCAATTTTGCACTCATGCCCTTCTAATGTGAGCTTATCCGCAAGCTCAGCACAGATTTTCCCCGTGCTACGTATACCGCACACGCTGTTAATGAACAGTATATTCATTTAACTCACTCTCCAAAATCTCAAAAAAATTGTTTCTGCTAAAATGCTTCTGAAAGTAGTTTAGGCTGTTTTCGCCCAACTGATTAGCATCCGCTTTTGCAAAAGTTTCAACGGATCCGGCGAGCGCTTCAGCATCCTCGGCTGGAGAGGCAAAACCACATTTTGCTTGGGTAATCGTGTCATAAGTTTCCCCATCTGCTGCAGCGATGATGGGCTTTCCGGCCGCCATGCAGGTTTGTACCTTGCCCGGAAGCGTGAGGCTAATAACGGGATCTTTCATTAAAGTGACCAGCATCGCATCGGCTTTTGCATAAAGAGCAGGCATCTGTTCGAGCGGCACACGCCCATAAAAGATCACATTTTCTATGCCTTCTGCCATCCGCTTGATATTATCAAGTTCCCTTCCGTCGCCTACAATATGCCAACGAACATTGGGAATGGTTACAAGCTTTGCCGCTTTAATAATTGTTTCAACGCTCTGAGCAGTTCCGATATTGCCTGCAAACATCAGATCAATCGTGTTGTCTTTTATTGTAGTAACTTCAGTAAAAATATCCTCAGCGTATTGGGGCAAATGTTTCAGCTTGTTTTGGTTAATGCCAAACTCCTCCGTAAGGTAATGAATAAACATGCTTGAAGTAACCAAGATGCTGTCCATTCGGCGATAGATGTACCGACTAACCTTATGAAACAACTTATACACCGGAGATTTTGGGGATATGCCTCCCGCAGCTAAACTTGCCGGCCACAAGTCCATCGCATACATAATCACTTTTTTGCCATGCTTCTTTTTGTAGACAATTGCGGGATAGGACATCATCACCGGTGAAGTCTGGTTTGTAAAAACCACATCAAAATCGGCACTTAACTTTTTTGCTTTTCGCGATGCAAAAAAAGAATAGCTGAAATAATTTAATGCCCGCCAAAAGGTACCTGTCTTTCTTGGGATGGTGCGGCAACGAATAATCTCTACCCCGTTGTGTACCTCAGTTGTATTGGCAGACTTTTTGTACCCCTCGTAAAGTTCGCCCATTGGATAGTTCGGCATTCCTGTCAATACTGTTACATGGTGACCTCGATTAACAAGTTCTTCACAAATATCTGTTAATCGAAACGGCTCAGGCCAATAGTGCTGACAAACAACTAAAATTCGCAACTTCCACACTCCCGCAAGTGACCTATCGGAAACAACAACGATTACCGTTGATTTTCCGGCAGCCAAGAAATCCCTGGTTCAAATAAGTATAGCATATAAACAAAATATGAACAATTAAGAGGTTCGGCCCTGTCTTTCTTCTTGACACCTCTTTTACATTCATGTTATCTTGCTTTTGTCGGAGTTATCCGATGAAATGAAACGAGGCTTGCCTCATGAGGAGGATTTTTATGACTTACATTTGTGACGTATGCGGCTATGTCTATGACCCCGCAGAGGGCGACCCCGATAACGGCGTTGAGCCCGGCACCGCTTGGGAAGATGTGCCCGCTGATTGGCTGTGCCCGCTGTGCGGCGTTGGCAAGGAAGATTTTTCTAAAAACGAATAATTGATCCGGCTCAAAAGCAAACTCCCCTGTAAATTAAGTTCAGGGGAGTTTTGCTTTTCCAATACGAATCCAGCTTGTGCAGGCGTTTTCGAACCTGCATAAACGCCAGAAAATCGTCTAAAGCGGTATGTATATTCCATGCGCAGAAAAAGGAGCCTATTTGGTATCCAAGGTCATTCGTGCTTAATCCACGATTTATCGAATCCAAATTTTTTGCAGATTAATCAAGGAGTATTTGGCTTTTGTCTTGAGTTTCCGTATTTTTAGCGCAAAACACCAAAACAAGCTCGTATCGCCTCGTTATTCAGAATGAGTATACCAAACACCGCTGATTCCGGTCTTACACTGAACCTGTGCCAACTCTATATGGAAACTCAAGCTTTTCACGCATTGCTTTTGGTGAATCTTTCTGCTACTCTTTCCATAACAGAAAATAATCGGAGGTAAGTTTTTCATGCCTAAAAAGTTTACAGCTTTCATGCTATGTCTGTTCATCTTCCTTTGTTTATTGGCTGGCCATGTGTGGGCAGAGCAAACAAGGATTGTAGGTAGTTTAGGAGAATTTAACGCAGAGAAACCTATTATGCAAGGGACTGAAAACGCCGTTGAATTTCTACAGAGTTTACAGGAGATTTATGATATGGAATTGGACAGTTCCTCTCCCTTGGATTCAGTGACCATTGACTGGGAATTATACCGTCTCTATGATTACAAAAAACCGTGTGAGGATTATTACCAATGGCTACGGGACAAAGGATATGAGCAAACCGTTGCCTGTTTGGATGATTCTTCCGATTTGAATTTATTCTCCCAGTTGTTTGAAAAACCAGGCAAATCACTTCTGCTGGTGTCATACTTTATTGACGACCATTATAAGTATGTTGAAATGAATGTCTTGGATTTAGAGCCATTAGGGGATGACATGATTTCTACCCTACGTTCAGCGCTACTGGAGCAAGCATCGTTGCGTAACAACACAGGCACACTGTATGACAAGGGGATTTTGGACAGCTTAGAATACTTTAACGGCGAAAAATCGATAAAACAGGGAACCGAGAGTGCGGCCAACATCCTGCGAGAAATTCTAAATTTAAGGTCAGAGAGTTTTCCATCCTTGGAGTCCGTGAGCATTGACTGTGAAGTTTACCGTTTTCTTGATTACAAAATATATGAGGATTATGCCCAATGGCTACAAGATAAAGGATACGAACAAACCGCAGCCTATTCAGATGATTTTTTCAAAGGTTTTTTCCAGTTGTTTGAAAAAGCGGATCAATCACTGTTGCTACAGCTTTACAATGGCCGTAGCAGTTTAGGGCTTACTATTGCGGATATGTCGCCGCTGGGGAATGATGTCGCTTCTGTCTTGCGCCCAACGCTGTTAGAACAGACGTCATTACGTGATGAAAATGATGTAACGTTCAGCGGCTTGCAATCGGGCGAAAAAATGCACGAGTATGGTTATCAAAAGGTCATGGGCAGTCTTGCTTTTAGTTTGGAAAACATGACGACAACGCTTGCCGCTGTTTATGAAACGCTGCTTATTGATGTTCCTGAAATACCCGCTTTCGCAGTCAATGATCCTAACCCCTATGAAACGCAACTTGGCGGTCTGGAAATGGCTTATGTATCCGGCGAAAAGCCTTTCCAGGAATATCTGACCCGCCTGCAGGAACAAGGCTTTCCTGTTATGTTCAAGCAAGCCGTATATGGTGATAATGAAGAAGGTGAAGTACTGATTTTAGGCCGTGAACCGGATCAGGGGCGGCTCCTATTGTTTCTTGTGAAGCAAAAACAGAGCTGCGATATCTGGATCACAGGCATGATTGATTGCAGCTATCTGCCCTATTCTGCTTTTGAGACGCTCTATCGCATTCAGGGGACAGCGCTCCCCCCTATCTAAATATCGCTTGGATGAGATGCGGAATGCCATTATTACGGAATATCTATTTAACCAAGGATTCACCAACCTCTTACCCCGATGAATAAAATAAATGCTGATGAGGCCGCAGCGCCACATCAGCAAATGTCTAAAAAAGTATATTGAAATAGAAAATAGGATATGCGAAATTAATTGCCTTTCATTAATTTTATACCCTAATATCCAAGCCTTACTGCCGGCGCTTTTTGCCTTCGCCCGGCGGAAAAGGGGCGTCAGTTTGCTGGCGGTGGCGGTACATGGCGCCGCCGCCCGAATCGGGGAGGGAGCCGCCAAGGTCTTGGATAGCATCCACCATTTGGCGCATGGACAGATTTCCCGCCTCTTGCGGGGTAATGGTGGGGTCAAGCTCTCGCAGCTTTAAGTACATGCGGTACTTGCCAAAGGAAAGCCCCAAGGCATGGGCGGCAGACACGTCCTCTTTTTTCCCTATCTGGCAATGAAAGTTCGCCCGCTTCGCGTAGGATCCGGAAGTAATAGCGCTTTGCATTTCAAGGGACTTTCGCTCGGTTTTCCCGGCGACCGTTACCGAGATAAAGCTTTCATCCGAAAGGTAAGGCTGCATGGAGGCGCTATTCAAAAGGGTTTCAACAGCGCTTTCGTAATGCAGGTTTAAGAGCTTAACTTCAGACAATACTTTTTCCCCGTCAGGGTTGAGTGCCTCAACCGACACTACCCTGTCCAAGCGGTTTACGTTCAATTCAATCGAGGGGTTAATATCCACGCTGATGGCTGACACGGGCACCGCATACAGCCAGACAAAGAATATGGCGCATACCGCCGCCACGCTTGCAAAAGCGGGAAGGCGGAAAACAAAGGTTCCGCTTTTCTTGCACTTTTGCAAAGGCCTTGGCTGCCTCTGTTTCTCCTCCTCGTCAATGGCGGCCTTGAGGAAAGACAGGGTCTTTTCTTTTAAGGCGTCCTCTGCCCGCACCTGATCAAAGGCTTCGCGCAGTTTTTTATCCATGACTTTCCTCCAGTTCCTTTTTAAGCAGATCTCTCGCTCTGCCAAGCAAAGTGTAAACAGTGTTCACATTTTTGCCCAGCATTTGGGCAATTTCCGTGGCTTGGTAGCCCTCGTAATAAAACAGGTAGATCACATCCCGATACTTCTCCGGAAGCCCAAGGACAATAGATAGCAGTTCCTTATGCTCATCTTCAATGGCCGGTTCATCGCTGGGTAAAAGGGCATCCAAGGAAACCGTTTGCCTGCGAAAAAAGCTTTTTAAGTGGTCCTTGCAGGCATTGATGGTCACCCGTATAAACCATGCCTTTTCGTGCTCCTCCGATTCAAAAATAGTGGGAGTGCGCAGGTACTTTAAAAACACCGTCTGAAAAATATCTTCCGTGTCGGCATAGTTTTTTAAGTAGACCATGCAAAGTCTTCGCACGGTGTCGGCATAGAGGCTAAGCGCCCTTTCCGCCTCCTGTTCACTCCTCACTTGTTTCTCCTAAAAACCCTTATTTCCTGTTACGGCCCTGACCTTGGCCACGACCCTGTCCACGGCCTTGGCTGCGACCTTGGTTGGTTTCTTGGTTGCTTGATTGGCCTTGACCGCTTTCAGCTTGCTGTTTTTGGCTTTGGTTACGGCGAGCAAGCTTTCTGCCGGTTCCATCCAATGGACGGACGCCATTGTTCAGGCAATTGTCACATACGCCGTCACCGTCCTCATCGACAAAACCTCGACCCTTGCCAAAGGCTTTGCCGACCGCCAGCAGGTCACAGACACCATCGCCGTTTTCATCGACAAAGCGTTGCCTTGAGCCCCTGCCCCTTGCCTGGCGCACATTTGCGCAGTTGTCGCACACGCCATCGCCGTTGGCATCAACAAAGCCAAGGCCTGCGCCATAGGACTTTCCGGCCGCAAACAGGTCGNAGACGCCGTCTTTGTTCTCATCGATAAAATTGGATCCGTGGGGCGCGTCGGATGCCAAAGCGGCGATAGTGGATAGCGCAAGCGCCGCTACTAATAGAATGGTAAGAAACTTTTTCATGTTGGAAAACCTCCATTTTTTGTGATAGACCTGATGGCCTTCACAATGAATACGACTGGGAAGCCCTTTTCCTTTCATTTTAAAAAAAGTTTTTGAATCTTTTTGTATTGTAACACAGATTATGCTTTTGTAGCTAAGAAAAAACGACCGGCGAGCGGTCGTTTCAGACTGTAGACAAAGTCCCAACCATTCGCGTTGGGACTTTGTTCAATGAAACCTGCAAAATCCCTTAAAAGTCAAGATCAAATCGAGGTTATATGGTATAATATAGATACAAAAACTCGAGGTATTTTAACGATGATGACAAAAAACGCGAATGATAATCGAAGTCAAATTCTGATGTATTTGTGTATAGATGATTTAGTGCCTTTCGATCACTTGCTGCGCCAAATAGACTCGGCAATTGATTGGACTTTTATTTACGATTTGGTGGAAGAGAAGTACTCCTCCAATGAAGGAAGGCCAAGCCTGGATCCCGTCATGCTCATTAAGTTGCCATTTATTCAGTATCTGTATGGCATTCGCAGTATGCGTCAGACCATCAAAGAAATCGAGGTCAATGTGGCCTACCGCTGGTTTCTTGGTTTGGGTTTGTATGAAAAGCCTCCTCATTTTTCCACCTTTGGCAAGAACTATACCCGCCGCTTTAAGGATACTGACCTATTCGAGCAGATTTTCCAGCATATTTTACAGGAATGCTATCGT
>JGI24712J26585_10000046_pt1 | contig 88192 bp, 74 predicted proteins | sample BioPla3DNA2_FD_26585 | JGI IMG/M metagenome (IMG submission 26585) | reverse complement strand
ACCATCCTCTATTGGGAACTTTACAGGGATTGCCAGTTTTGGGATTGATTCGTTCATCTTTTGGACCACTGTTTTGTGGGTCATCAATAGGTCCAATCCTGTATATACCATCTTCATCAGCATACTTGTAATTGGCAATGTTGTCTTTTTTCAAGTTCCTTTCCTTGTAAAAAGAATCGAGCTCTTGCATCGTTGCCTCGTAATTGCTATTATTTTTTTCAAAAATTGAAATCAATTCAGCATATATAGGGTCGTTATTTCCATAATTGGCATTTTTAGCTTTTTCACGATTTTTTGTATACACTACAGCATATTCGTGTGAAGTTGATACAATGTAAGGGTCGTTTTTAGGAGTGCCATCTATGATAATCTGGGCAACAAAATTTTCCTCCCCAAATACTTCATCCATCAAAAGGCGGAGCTGTGCTACTTCATTATCATCAATAGACACAAAAATCACCCCATCATCTTTTAGGAGTTGCTTTGCAATATAAAGGCGTGGATACATAAAGGTAAGCCAGGCAGAGTGGGAGTTGCTTTTGCTTTGTGTAAAATCTAAAATCCGTTTGGCTTTTTCTTCGTCAATGCCAATGAGGTTTTGTAATTCTTTTACAGTGTATTTTCTATCGTCGTTATAGACAAAGCCGTCACTTCCTGTATTGTAGGGCGGATCTATGTAAATCATCTTTACTTTTTCGTAGTAGGCGTTGGCAAGGTGCTTTAGCACTTCCAAATTATCGCCTTTTATGAGCAAGTTTTCAGAATTAGCGTTTTCGGGTTTTGTGTTGTGTGTTTCATCTGCTTTAAGCAAAGTGGTTGCTGGGTCGCTTGCCAAAAGCCGTGCATAGCTTTTGCCGAGCCAGTCTAAACCGTAACTCTCAGTAGAAAAATTGATTTCTTTTTCAGTCAGGTTAGCTTTAAATTTCTCTAATTGAAAATTTCCGTCTTTGTCAAAGCAATGCGGAAAGTGAATTTTCAATTTTTCCAAATCTTTGTTAGGCACTTTTATTTCAGTCGTAATTTTTTGCTCGTTACTCATTTCTTGTCCTTTTTAATTTCGTTGTCAATCAATAGTTCCTTTACGTTTACGCCAAGAATTTCAGCGATTTCATAAAGCACTTCAATTCGTGGTTGTTGTCTGTTTTGCACATAAGCATTTACCATATTGTAGCTTTTGCCTAATTGCTCGGCAAGCCAAGTCTGCTTGATGCCTTTTTCGTCCAACACTTCTTTTATTCTGTTCATTTGTTCAAATGATGTCAAGTCGCAAAGATAGGTTTATAATTTTTAGTATCTCATTTTGTAAGATAAAAAGTAATCAAATTATTTTTAACAATCTCATAGGAGCATTGGCAAAAAACGGCTCTTTGGCTTTTGCCTGTGGGTTGGCTTGTGCAGTTGGGGCAAAAGCCAATGTGCCGTTTGTGCGTTGGCATAAAATTGAATTAAAAAAAATGTGCGGTGGGGAAAATAAAAAATACAGAAGGGTTGGCAATGAGTGTCGGCTTACTCGTTGTCTGTTATGAATATCGTTTCCTGTTCTTTTGTAACCTGTCAAAATAGTTTGCTTTTTTTGTTTCTTGTTCCTGTTTCTCTGTCGGGTTGTATCGTCCGTTACACTTGCAGCCAACTTATAATTTACGTAACAAATATAATACATTCGTAAATATAAAACTTATAACTAATTGTTAATTGGAAAGTTTTACAACCGTAATCCCGTCTCCTCCGTGTTCAACATGTTCATCGGATATTTCGGCGACTTTGTTTACCGAACGCAAGTATTCTCGTATAACCTGTCTAAGTATTCCGTTTCCGCGACCGTGCAAAATTCGCAGGTCGTGCGAGCCAAACATTATAGCGTTGTCGATAAATTCGGCGACAATTTGTATTGCCTCGTCAGCGTATTTTCCTCTCACATCAATATAGGGTTTGAAAGAGAGTTGTTTTTTTGAAAATTCGCTGCTATGCATCGTCGGGCGACTTGCTCTCGATTGCTTGCGAGCCTTGTTGTTTGAGATATATTCAAGTTTTTCAGGCGATACCGTGGTTATAAAATCGCCAAAAGCAATAACCGCTGTCTTTTCCGATATTTCTAATATTTGCCCAATAGTGTTTTGTCCAACAATGCGAACGTAATCGCCTTTCTCATAGCTTTTTATCTCTTGTTCGGAACTCTTTTTATTGTTTGCTATTTTATGCTTACGCGCTATTCTGTTGACATGCTCGATACGTTGCTCCAACTCATCTTTGTTTTGGCTGTCTCTGCTCTTTAGATTATCTCGCAACAGGTCTAAATCCTTACGTGCTTCCGCTGTTTTCTCTTTATCGGCTTGCGACTCTTTGATTTCGCGTATAGTGTTCTCTATCTTCCTGTTAACGCCGTCTAAAAGTTTTTCGGCTTCGGAGGTTGCCTTTTGCTTAATATCAGATTTTAGTTTTTTTGCCTCATCAAGGAATGTAAGCTGTTTTTGGATAACCTCTTCCAATCGCTTCTCCTGCTTTCTGATTTGGTCGCGCTTCTCTTCCCAATATCGTTTGTCACGTAATATTTCGCGAAGGTGTTTGTCAAAGTTAACAGTATCTTCTCCCGCTCTTTTTTTGGCATCGTCGATTACATCGGGCGAGAGACCAATTTTATGAGCAATTTCGATGGCAAATGAGCCACCGGGCTTGCCCTGTTCGAGCTTAAATGTTGGCTCAATGCGTTGAGTATCAAACATCATGGCTCCATTCATAATGCCCGATGTTTGCGACGCATAATGCTTTAAGTTGCTGTAATGCGTTGTGATTACGCCAAATACACGATTTTGGTTTAGTTTATCCAAAATCGCCTCGGCAATGGCTCCGCCAATAATTGGCTCCGTACCGCTACCAAACTCATCAATCAAAACCATTGACATTGAGTTGCAATTGCGTAAAGTGTTTTTCATATGTAGCAGGTGCGAGCTGTAGGTCGATAAATCGTTATCAATGCTTTGGTCGTCACCGATATTTACAAACATTTTTTGGAAAATCCCAAGAGTACTGCTTTCACAAGCTGGGACTAACAATCCGCACTGCATCATATATTGTAAAATGCCTACTGTTTTGAGTGCCACAGACTTACCGCCGGCGTTAGGTCCTGATATAAGTAAAATTCTGTTTTCTGAGTTCAGTGAAATATCAAGCGGAACGACTGTTTTCTTCTCGGAAACAAAGTTCAAATGCAGTATCGGGTTAATCGCCAATCGCAAATCGACTATGGGGTCTTCGACAACCTCAATTTTTGTAGCAGTCATAGACATTGCCAAAAGAGCCTTTGAACGTGTAAAGTCGAACATCCCAAGAATATTGTAAGACTCCAATAAATCAGGAACATAGGGTCTTATTTCGTCAGCAAATGCTATCAGAATACGCCGTATCTCGCGTTTCTCTTCGAGCATATCTTCACGTATCGAGTTGTTTAATTCGACAGCAGCGGAAGGCTCTATATATACAGTTTTTCCAGTGGCAGACTCATCATGAACTATCCCTTTAATTTGCCGTTTATGTGTAGCTAGTACAGGAATCATTAAGCGACCTTCGCGTATAACTGGTTGTAAATCAGAATCTACCCAGCCAGAAAGTTGGGCTTGTTTGAAAATCTGTGTTACAGTTTTTGACACATGTTGCTGTTTCTCTGAAATGGAGCGTCTAATTTGTGCAAGTCCGGGCGATGCGTTGTCGCGTACAGTTGCGTTTTTGCCTATAATTTTATCGCACAGGTCGTAAACAAAGGGGTATAGCTTGAGCTTTTGAGATAATTTTGTAAGGTTTGGATACTGTTCTTGTCGCTCATCAGATTTAAAAAAGAGTGCAATTGCTTTTAGGGTTTTTAGCGACATTTTTAGATTTAAAACCTCTTCGGGAACGGGGAAGGTTCCGTGTGGCTTAATCCTTGCAAATACAGGTCTTAGGTCGTGATAGTTGTCTGTAGGAAAATCGTGTTGGTTTTGAATTATTCTTACAAATTCAAATGTCTGGTCGCGTTCTAACAGAACCGAATTAAAGTCGGTCATAAAGGACATTGAGAGAACTAACTCTTTGCCTTGCTCGCATAAGCATTTGTTTAACAACTTATTGCGAATAATGTCAAATCCTAATTTCTCTTCTATCTCTTTTGGATATAGCACCTTATTTTTTTAGACAAAGTTAAATAGCAAATGCGATTTTGCAAATAGGAGCGAGATGCTGTGTAAAAGGTTAACGATAAACATGGACAAATCCGCTGGCTTTGTGTTTATGACCGTCCCAACCCTCTCCCAGAACAATGTAAAAATATACACCAGGTTGTACCATCAAGCCATGTCCCATTCTGCGTCCGTCCCAACCTTCCCAGTCATCGTCATCACCAATGTATTCGTAAACTTTATCGCCGGCACGGCTATAAATATATACCTCTAATCTTTTTATTGACCGTGTTCCTTCCATTGTGTTGTCTCCGCTGCCGGTTGTATTCTCTTTATCTTTGAAAGTGAAAACATCGTTAACGCCATCCCCCGAAGGAGTAAAAACATTAGGAAGTTCGCCCAATGCGCTGTTATATACCGTAATATAGTTCAATATTGAATCGACACTTACGCATGCCTTTTCAGTATCAGAGGTAAAGAAAGATCTTCCTGTAGCCTTTAGTTTCACGGTATAACTTCCTGCGTCAACATATACAATAGAGTCTAAAGGTTCAAAATTGTGGAATCTTCTCCAAACCGTGTCGGGGCGATTTGAAAGTGACTCAGTCCTGTGCCATAGCGACCATTCATATGATACAGCATTTTTACTCAGGTTTTTAAACTGAACTTTAAAAGGTGCCTGTCCTTTAATATTTATTTCGCTTTCGGGTTTATCTTCGCCGTCTATTGACGCTACAAAGTCCGCTTCAACGCTAATGGACTGATATATCATTGTATCAACAGCATAGTGTCCGAGAGTGTCAGATATTTGAACAATAATCCTGTAATGCTCTTGTTCTCGAGGGATCGGAACAATTCGCGGAGCGAACGGAGGTGTAAAGGTACGTTGAACAGTATCTGGAATCCATGCATCATCGTATGTAGGATCCAGAAAATCTATTTGCCAATTATATCGTATTTTATTATTTAGCACTGTCTCTACAGGGGGTAGAATATGCCTATTTAGGTAACGAAACTGTTCTGTTGTGAGTATTCCCTGTACTTTCAACTCATCGCAATCGGGACGATAAAAAAGTTTTGCACGCATATTATCGGCAAATAGAGCAAAATAATATATAGTATCTGTCTGACTATTAGTTACTTGAAGTTTATAAACGCCAGAATTGGTTGTGGTAAATTCTGAAACAGTCTCATTTTGATCAATTTGTAGTGTATCCCAAAAACCATCAATGTCAACTTTTAGTTCTGACCAGGTAAATGTTGAGCTTAAGTTATTGATATCACGACCAGTGGCTTTCATTTTTAAATCCCAGCCACCTTGTCCGGGTCCGTAAAATACATAAATCGAATCCTGCTCAGCTTCAGGGCTGTAATTGGTAACAATAACCGTATCGGGTGATATGACAGTTAGTTGCGCCGATAGCTTTACATTAATCGTAATAAATATGAGTAAAAATAATATGTACTTTCGCATTAATATAGTTCTCTGTGTTTTAAATATTGGCTTGTGTGTTAGTCGTATAAAATAATTGTGGACTTCTTTAACGAAAACCTTGCAAAGTTATTATTTTTTTTGGCAGTATAAATATTTAAAGAGTAAAAGGAGAAAGGTAAAATTAGAAAGTTGGTGCACTGCAGTTCTTCGACTTCGGACACTAACAATCTTTTAACTTTACAAACTTTTAATTTTTAACCGTCATTGACCATTGCCTTGGTTTTTTTACTAACTTTGTCGAAAAGAGTCGGAATGGTTAGCGTAGTTTTAAGCACCGCGTATTTTCCTAATATACAATATTTTACAAAAATAATTTCTAATGAGATAGTTTTTATTGAGTATCACGAACATTTTATGCGTCAGAGCTATAGAACACGTAGTTGTATATATGGTGCCAATGGGCTTCAATCGTTGAATGTTCCTGTTGAAAAATACTCAAATAACACTAAAATATCGGAAATAAAGGTTGCTTATTACCCTGAATGGCAAAAAAATCATTGGAAAAGCATTATGTCGGCTTATAAAAATTCGCCCTATTTTGAGCATTATGCCGATAGTATAAAACCAATATTTCAAAGAAAATATGAATTGTTAGTCGAAATGAACTTAGAGATATTGCAAACGTTAATTAAAATTTTGAAAATCAGTGCAGATATTAGAAAAACTGATAATTATGAAACATCGGTTGATAACGATTGGAGGAACGGTATTCATCCTAAAAGGCAGTATGAGAAAAATGATGATAGTTTTGAACCGTTCCAATATTATCAGGTTTTCGCCTATAAATATGGCTTTATTCCAAACTTATCAATACTTGACGCCATTTTTTGCGAAGGACCGGCAACGATTAATATAATAAATAAATCGATAAAAGCTGTTTAATCAAATTCAAAATCACTATATTGACAGCCTGAAATATACATAGCAATTTATGAGCCGTTTTATTCTTGTTATAACCATCATATTTCTGAATATTAGTTATTTAGCTGCGAAAAAATTTGACCAGCTACAGTTTGTTAGATACACAACAGAACATGGTTTACCTGTTGGTACTGTCTGGAAAGTTTATCAAGATTCATGCGGCTATATTTGGTTTGGTACTGAAAATGGGCTTACTTTTTTCGATGGTTTGCAGTTTAAAACATTCTCTACTAGTGGTTCAAAAGTAAAATCTTTGAGTAATAATAAAGTTTACGACATTATTCAAGGTTACGATAAAAAGACATACATAGCAACTGCTGAAGGGATAAACGTATTTGACAAAATATCGGGGAATTTCTCTGTTTTAGAGATTAACGATACAGTAGTCAATTATCAAAATCAGCCTGTTAGGAGTCTTTTTGTTGAATCTGATTCAATTCTTTTAGCTGGATATCAAACACTCGGACTTGTACGTATCAATCTAAAAACAAAAAATGCAACAATTGTTAAACTAGTTGACGGCAATTTATATGTCCGTTCAATAGCAAAAACAGATGATCAAAAGCATTTAATATCAACTTTTGGGAAAGGTTTTTTTGTAATTGATCAAAATGGAAAAATTGAAAACTATCGCGTATGTGATAGTCACAAAGACCCAGTTGAACTTGAGGGACGAAACCGTGTTAATCAGGTGTTTGATCATAATGAAAAGTACAGTTTGATAGCTACTGAACGAGGTTTATTTAGGTTCAATAAACGTAGTAAAACTATTTCTGAAGTAGTTATTACAAGTCTTAAAAATAAAAACGGAGCAGCTCCACAAGTCAGAAAAATATTGCGAGATAGTAATGGCGACATATGGATTGCGACTTACGCAGGATTACTATACGTAGAAAATAACAACATAGAAAGCGGACACCTGTTTGAAACAGAGGAAAATAGTGAGTATTGTATATCAAGTAACCGACTACTTGACATAATGGAGGATAAGGGAGGTTCAATTTGGATAAGTAATTTTGATGTGGGAGTTAATGTTATACACGGGACAGATGTGCGTTTCCATCATATTTGTAAATCAGACGCTCCGAACTCACTTCCTGCAAATATTGTAACAGCTTTTGAAAAACTAGATAGTCGCAGAATGCTAATAGGTACTACCGGAGGAGGTATATCAATATTTAATATAGATACAGACGATTTTATTAATCTTAATCAAAAATATAAAACGTTAAGTAGCAGAGTATTATCTATACATAAAGATAGAGCAGGAATAATATGGATTGGAACATGGGGAGAAGGACTACAAAAGTTAGATATCGAAACCGGAAAAGTAAGTTCATATAAAAAAGGACATGATCAAGACAAATCTCTTGACAACAACACGGTTATTCAAATAGTCCAAGACGATGCAGAACACTTGTGGATAGCAACATTTAGTGGTTTAAATAGACTAAACATTATAACCAACGAAATAGAGCAATTTGATGAATATTTAGGAATAGGGAATACAGCCATATACACTATATTCAAGGATTCTGACAACTCTCTTTGGTTGGGAACAAACGGGAAAGGTCTTATATTATTTCATCCCAAAACGAAATCTGTCGAACGATATGTAACCGATGAATCCGATTCGCTTTCAATTGCAAGCAATACCATATATTATATAACAAAAGACACGCAAGGTAATTATTATATAGGTACAGAAAAAGGTATATCGGTTTTGAAATCGGGGAAAAACAAGTTCTATACCATTGATGAATCGCATGGGATTTCAAACAATATTGTTTGGGCAATAATTGAGGATAGCAAACAAAACTTCTGGATTAGCGGAAACAAGGGAATAACCCGATATAATTCCAACCTAGAAATATCAAATCCCGAAGCTTTTAAAACTTATGGAAAAAAAGATGGCTTAAGAAGTCTTGAGTTTAGTCAAGGAGCATATTACTATGACAAGAGCTTAAATCTTATATACTTTGGTGGCATACAGGGTTTTTATTACTTTAATCCATTGAAGATTGAGCCTAGAAAGTTTGCGCCCGAAATACAAATTACCTCGATAAAGGTTATGGATAATGAGTATGATTCTGACACATCGGTTACATTTATGAAGTCGTTGACACTACCGTACTCAAAAAACTTTTTATCATTCGAGTTTGTAAGTCTCGACTATTTTGAACCAACCAATAATCTTTTTCAATATAAGTTGTCGGGTCAGACAGAAAAATGGTCGCAACCAAGTACAAGAAATTACGTGTCATTTCCTGACTTGAAAGAAGGAAGTTATGTTTTACATATTCGTGGAACTAACAGCGAGGGGTATTGGAGCGATAAGCAACGCTCAATAAATATAACCATCACCCCACCTTGGTGGAGAACCAACGCTGCATACATTTCATATGTTTTAACAATAATAATAGGCGTTTTAAGTTTTGTACGGTGGCGGACATATAAGCTTGCACACGAGAAAAAGGTTTTGGAGGCAATTGTTGCAGAGCGAACCAAAGAGTTAAAACAGAAAAACGAAGATATTACAGCTAGCATTCAGTACGCAAAACGAATACAGCAAGCAATAATATTTCCTAAAATTACTGAATTCTTACGCGTTTTTCCTGAATCATTCGTCTTTTTTAAACCTAAAGATATTGTAAGTGGAGATTTTTTCTGGTATGGGAAAAAGGGTGATCGTCAATTTTTTGCCGCAGCTGATTGTACTGGTCATGGAGTTCCAGGTGCATTTATGAGCATTATTGGAAATAATTTGTTGGAAAAAGTTGTGTATGAGTACGGAATGTCAGAGCCACACGAAATACTCACTCAACTTGATATAGAAGTAAAAAGAAACTTAGGTCAGAAAGGCCGTCGCAATGATACGTTTGATGGAATGGATATTGCCCTGTGTGCTATTGATGAAGGCAGTAACAAACTTCTTTACTCGGGAGCTTATCGACCCTTAATGTTAATAAGAAACAACGAAATTATACAATATAAAGCTACAAGAGGCTCTATTGGTGGAAGTCAAATAAAACAAGAAAAAATATTTGATACCGAAATAATTGATCTACAGAAAAATGATACTATATATATCTATTCTGATGGAATAACCGATCAGTTTGGAGGTCCACAAAATAGGAAATTCAGCTCTTCAAATTTATACAAAACTCTGTTGGAGATACAAGATAAATCCATGTTGGAGCAAGAAGTCATTATTGAAAATATCATGCGCGAATGGTTAGAAGGTTACGTACAAATTGATGATATTATACTGACAGGTGTTAGATTTGAAAACGTATAGCCTAAAATATACCAGAAGTTCATTTTCATTATAATTAAAAAAATAAATACTTTTGTAAACTTAAAGTCAAATTGATTACAAACCAAAATAGCACTTTCCATGACTAAAGTTTTCGAATCATTAATAAAAAAACCATTAAAAGAACTTGACAACAGCACAGGAAAAGTATTTAGAACTTCGTTTTATTATATCTTTAAGTTATTAGCAGTCATAGTTTTAATACTTGGATTGTATTTAATAATTAGTGGGCTTTTTGGTAAAACAGGATATTTTGCAACACTTAAGGGTTATTTTTCTGGTTTTGAGTTAACAAGATCAATAATATGTTTTATTATAACCATTGCACTAAATTTTCTAATGTTTTTTGCTGTAGCAGGAGTTCTTTGGTACCGTGCAAATGATTTTAAAACCCGTGAGTTCTACAACGTCCTTTTTATTTTACCTCGTTTGATAAAAATATTTGGTGAAGCTGTTTTTTTGCTTCCAGCCATAGCGTCAACCATATCATTCATTGCAATATTATTTGCAGCTATTCCATACGCACCAATTGAGGGTTTAATTAGCATTACAGGCGGTTTTAGTACGAATCTTATAAATAACTTTATTGGAAATACTTTCAGTGCGATGTTTGTACAAAACTTCCACGATTATATATCGCTGTTATTTAGCGGTGGGATAATGGGGCTTATTACAGGATTTGCCTTGTCTTTTGCCATTCTACTTGGAACATACATGTTAGCTGAATTCTTTGAACTTGTTTTTAAGTTTCTAATGCGTAAAAACGATTAAACGCCATGTAGAGACGGAGCATGCTCCGTCTCTACTTATTAAATATGGAAACAAAACCACATTTAGATATTTGCTTCTCTCCATTGCAATATAACGTTTATCACAGACCCGGTAATATAGTGGTTCTTGTAGATGTTATAAGAGCAACAACAGTTTTTGCGACAGCTCTATTCCACGGAGCAACAAAAATAGTAGCTCTGCAGGAAATTGAAGAGACCATGGAGTATGGTAAGATGGGCTACTTGACTGCCGGTGAAAGGGATAGTTATAAGTTAGAAGGTTTCGACTTTGGCAATTCCCCTTTAGAATATTGCAACGATAAAATAAAAGGCAAATCAATTGCAATAACTACAACCAACGGTACGCAAGCATTAAGTGTTGTTCCCGAATCGACAAAAGTAATTACAGGCGCATGGGTTAACGAAACAGTACTATTAGATTATTTAAGAAACTGTGATAAAAACATCTTACTACTTTGTGCAGGCTGGAAATTTGCCGACAGTATAGAAGACACACTTTTTGCGGGGCAACTCGCCTCAAAATTGCTTGCTGATAGTCATTATACAACTTCTGATAGCACACAAATAGCAATCTCGTTGGCAAATATTGCAAAAAACAATGAACTTGAGTTTATACTAAGTCACTCCCCGAGACTAAAATCAAAATATGATATGCTGAAAGATGATATCGCATATAGTTTAAAAAGAGATGTTGCTCCTGTAATTCCAAATCTTGTAAACAAAGCATTTGTTTGCCAATAATTATCAACACAATAAATGCAACAAATCAAAATTTTATTAAACAACTAATATTTTTCTTTGTATATTGCAATGCAGATAATCAAAAACAGTAACTTTGTAAGAATAACATAATAGAAGATATTTAAACATAGTTATTAATAAGCAGTATAAATTTAGTATAAACACAAATTAAAAATATAAACAAATGAAAACTAACAAATTATCTTTTTTACTAGCTATAGTATTAATTTTTACTATTTCAGCACATGGTCAATATGTGACCCCAGGAAACAATTCATCTTTTACGTTAACTGACTTGGTAAACGTGTCGACTGGTGTTGTAACCGGAGGGGACGGGCACTTTTTAATCAGTAACGCTCTTACAATTTCTGCAACCGACACACTTAAAATTCTTACTGACGACACGGTTTTAGTAAGTGCCACAATGCGCATAACAGTAGAAGGAGTTTTAATTTGTAATCCTCCTAATTTAGCAGTTTTTAGAGCACAAGACACAACTGCACCATTTGATGGGTTCAGGTTTAATGATTCTCACAATTCGTTATTGCAAAACGCATCAATTGAGTTTGCTGGAGGGAATAGGGTTATAGGTTCAAACATGACAATCAATAACTGTAGATTTTACAAAAACGCTTATAGTCAAACTAGCGGTGCAATTGATGTTTTTCAGTGCAATCCGACTATATCTAACTGTACATTCGATCAGAACCAACGTTGTGGAGTTTCTAGTGGAACCAATGCATCGGCTTCACCAAAGATTTTGAACTGCTATTTTTATAAAAATGGTACACTAAACCAAAACCGCCCACAAATAAATCTCGGGTCAGGCTCATCTGAGTCCGATACTGTAATTATTCGTGGAAATACAATAATTGGTGAGTACCCTAGAGTAGGAGGTATTTCGGCAGCCACACTTACGGGTGGACAACTAAAAATTGTTGTTGATTCTAACTATATTGTAGGCAACAGATACGGTATCAACATGCAGGGAGCAGGTGTGAATTATGTAATCACAAACAACGATATTATTGACAATAATTTAGAAACAAATCCCAACCTTGGAGGTAGTGGAATTAGCTTCAGTACGGGCAATTCCGGTATCGTATCGAATAACCTGATAACAGGAAACCTTTGGGGAATAACGATACTGAACTCAGCACAGCCTAATATTGGAGAGATTGAACCATCAGTTGTTAATACAGGTAAAAACCATATATACAACAACGGAAACAATGGTCAAACATATAATTTATATAACAACACTTCAGGACTGATAAAAGCACAAAATAACTACTGGGGCACCAATGATGTAGATTCTGTTGAGTTGGGTATTTTTCACTATCCAGACGATAGTACATTGGGATTAGTTGATTATTTGCCTATATATCAAAATAACCAAATGTTATCGTTTGAGTTAACTGACGGTTCTGTTAGTGCAACTGGTAACATAGAAGGAGAAACTATTACAGTACAATTTAACACGACAGTTAATGTTGAAAACCTTACAGCTACATTTACCGTATCGGACGGAGCAACAGTATTTGTAAATAATGAACAGCAAATATCGGGTGTGTCAACTCAAAATTTCAACGATACTGTTATTTATACAGTTGTAGCTGAAAACTTAGAAACAAGAGATTACTCAGTAGTAGTAACGATTTACGAAGCAAGTAACGAGAATCAACTACTTACATTTTCACTAACCGATGGAAATGAAACAGCAGTGGGTGTAATTACAGGTAACATTGTTAATGTTGATTTTGATTCAGAAGTAGATCTTTCACAATTAACAGCAACATTTACTTTATCAGATAGTGCAACAGCTTGGGTTAATGGAGAGTTGCAAGAGTCGGGCGTTTCAATTCAAAATTTCAGTGATACTGTTATTTATACTATTATGGCAGAGAATTTAGAAACAAGGGATTATGCAGTAGTTGTAACAGCTTATGTTCCAAGTAACGAGAATCAATTGCTCACATTCTCATTAACCGATGGAGAGCAAACAGCAGAAGGCGAAATTACAGGAAATGTTGTTAAGGCTGTATTTTTTGCATATACAGATCTTTCGCAGTTAACTGCAACTTTCACATTGTCCGATAAAGCGACAGCTTTGGTTAACGGTGTTGAGCAAGTTTCAGGCGAAACCGTAAACGACTATACAGATACGGTTACATACGTAATTAGAGCGGAGAACGGTGAAACCAACGAATATATAGTTATAGCTGAAATACATGTTGGCATCAATCATGCAAATATTGATGTGAAAATTATGCCAAACCCTGCTAATGAAAACGTTATGATTCAAAGTGACTGTAAAATATTGAACATAAATTTGTATGAAATTAACGGAAAACTAATAAAATCGTGGGAGGCCGATAGTGACAGTAAACTTATTGAAGTGGGAGATATTAGCGGAGGTGTTTACATATTGAAAGTCGAAACAGCCCAAGAGACTATTACACAAAAGTTAATTATTCATTAAAAACATAAGTTTGTGAGAAGGAATATTAGGAAATATTGGTTTGCTGTCAACTTATTGCTAACGGTTTTAGTTCTGCAAACAAATGTTGTTAAAGGCTCAGGATTAGCTTGTGCCAATACGTATGACCGATATTTCCTAATATTTGATAATGGACGAATAATCAAGCAGGATCATAACGTTGCGCAAAAGTATTGGGTAGGACACAATTATATTGCTTTTGTAGATTATATGAGTTCTTTAAGAGTGTATTACAACTCACATGCACTTGAGCTTACATCAGGTATTTCTGAAATTACTCCAGACGATTCGATGTTTGTGTGGTTGTCAGCTGGAACTCTTAGAGCATGGAAAGACGGGGAGGTTTTTTTAATAAACAGGTTTGTTGAGTTTTACAAAGTAAACGAAGGAACAGTTGTGTTTTTTGATCAAAACGAACGTACATTAAATGTATGGTATGATGGTCAAACTTACATTCTTGACGAAAACCATGTTGAATTCCCGCTAACATCTATGCAAATTAGCTATCAAACAGTTGCATGGCAAACTCCTGATTATCAGTTCAAACTCTTTTTTAACGGTAATATTATTAGCAAGCCAATTTATGAGGAGAACCTGTTGTATCAAACAGGCAAGCATTTCTGCGTAATTAACAACCCAGTCTCGCATGAATTTGAGATGCTTACCCCAAATGGAATATATACTTTAGAAAGTACTCATGCTAAGTGGTGGCAAACTAAATACGACAAATTATTATATCTATCAAATAGTGATGATTTGAAAGTTGTAGTAGGAGACTATAACTCAATTATTGGCAATAGTAAGCCAGAAATGAATTCGCTAACAAACAGAGGATTATATTATGATAGATCACAGCATGTTTACTATTATGAAAATCACATCGAACGATTTATAATCAATTATATCCCACATTATTATTACGTATTCAATGACTATTTTATGTTTCGTAACGAGCTAGGTCAAATTCAAATATGGGATAAGGGGGAAGAGGAGTTTCCTCCATTATCGCCCGCAGCAGAAATTACTCCCATGACCGATGTATTGGTCATAAGCGAGGCGACTAAAACATCGTTTTGGTATAAAAACAAACGGTGGGATTATCAATAATTCAAGGTACAAGGAACAAGGTAAAAGGTGCAAGTGGATTTCTTCTTGTACCTTTCTCCTTTTACCTTGTACCTATATTATAGTAGATTACTCGCCATTTCAGCCAAGGCACTTCGTTCACCCTTTTGTAAATGAACGTGCATAAACAACGGCTGTTTTCTTATTCTGTCGGTTAAATATGATAATCCGTTAGAACGAGCATCGAGATATGGAGTGTCAATTTGCTGAATATCACCAGTAAAGACAATTTTTGTTCCTTCTCCTGCTCGGGTAATTATTGTTTTTACTTCGTGTGGTGTTAGGTTCTGAGCCTCGTCAATAATAAAGTAAACGTTGCTAAGACTACGTCCACGAATATATGTCAGTGGAGTTATAACTAANCGTTCATCATTAAGCATTTGGTCAATTTTTTCCGATTGCTTACTGTNCTTTTTATTCGCTGTTTTAATGACACCTAAATTATCAAACAAGGGCAACATGTATGGACCTATTTTTTCTTTCACATCACCGGGAAGAAAACCAATATCGCGATTAGATAGTGGAATTATTGGACGCGCCAGCAAAATATGATCAAATTCGCTTGCCATCTCTAAAGCAGCTGCAAGAGCAAGTAAAGTTTTTCCTGTACCAGCCTTTCCCGTAATGCTTACAAGTGGTACTTGTGGATTAAGCAGTGCGTGAAGTGCAAATCGCTGTTCAATATTTCTCGGTTCGATGCCATAAGCAAAATTCTTAGTGACAGCGTGCAACTGTTGCGTTTCCATTTCATAATAGACAGGTATAGTTTGCTCGCCATCTTTTGAGCTGAAAATCATATGCTTATTCTCATCGGGGAGTTTTGGCAACGGAATATTTTTTGCTTCAACAGGCTCTTTTGTTTGGTACATGTTGTATATAAACGTTGGATCAATATTTTTTATCTCCTCGGCACTTGAAAAAATATTCATATCCGTAACCATGTCGGTTTCATAGTCTTCGGCAGGAATGCCAAGCGCTAATGCTTTGATTCTCAAGTTTATATCCTTTGAAACAAATATTACTGGCTCTTTTCTTTTATTCTTTACATATTCGGTTATAGACAGTATGTTGTGATCAGGAGTATTTGCAGGAAAATTGCTTTTAAGTATTTCTGAAAACTCATGATTTGGTTCAATATACAATTTGCCTAAACCTTTGCCGAGCGAGACACCATTGTTAAAAAGACCGTCTCCAGCAAGACTACTTAAATCGCGAGCAATTTGTCTAGCATTAAAATTTATTTGATCAAAGCCTTTTTTGAAATTATCAAGTTCCTCTAAAACGGTTATAGGAATTACAATATCATTATTCTCAAAATTTTGCAGACATTTAAAGTCGTGTAGTAACACATTGGTATCTAGTACAAATACTTTTTTCTTTGAAGCCATAGTTTAAAAATTATAGTTTTTGTAAAGTTAACAAATATCTTTGCAAAATAAATTTTCGAAATGTTAATTTTTTATGACATATCAAGAGACCTTAAATTACCTGTTTTCACAATTGCCAATGTATCAAAGAATTGGTGGTGCAGCTTATAAAGCTGATTTATCGACAACTCAAAAATTAGATGAGTACTTTAATCATCCACACCAGAGGTTTAAGTCGATACACGTTGCAGGTACCAATGGAAAAGGATCGGTTTCGCATATGTTGGCATCGGTTTTTCAAAATGCAGGTTTCAAAACAGGACTTTATACATCTCCCCATATGTTGGATTTTCGTGAGCGAATAAAAATTAATGGTCAAATGATACCTGAAAACGAGGTGGTTGAGTGGGTTGAGCAACACAAAGCCATTTTAACCAAACTATCGCCAAGTTTTTTTGAAATGACTGTGGCTTTAGCTTTTGACTATTTCGAACGGCAAAATGTTGATATTGCAATTGTGGAAGTCGGCATGGGCGGGAGACTAGATTCTACAAATATCATTACGCCGGAACTATCTATTATTACAAATATTGGTCTCGATCATACACAGTTCTTGGGTAATACTTTAGCTGATATAGCGAGGGAGAAAGGCGGTATTATAAAAGAAAGTATTCCTGTGGTTGTTGGCGAATATAACAACGAAACATTGCCAGTTTTAAAACAGTTGGCAGATAATGCAAAAACTGTGTTAACAACTGCAGACGAGCAATTTAGACTACTGGACAGCAAAGTAGAAGAAAATGGCATTAAAAAGTTTTTTGTTGAGGATGTAAAAGAGCGCAATAAATTTGTTGTTGAGTTGGATTTAATAGGTTTATATCAGGACAAAAATATAATTACGTTTTTAGCGTCATTAACAGAGATTTGTAAAATATTTAATTTAGATTTCAAAGAGTCAATTAAGGCAGTTAAACATACTGCATCTACTACAGGATTGATGGGACGTTGGCAAGTTTTAAAACAAAAGCCATACGTTGTTGCCGATATTGCACACAATGCAGATGGAATAATAGAAACATTTAAACATGTCAAAGGTCTGAAATACAAAACCTTACATATAGTATTGGGTGTTGTTAACGACAAAGATGTAAAATCAATGCTAAAAATGTTGCCCGAAAATGCTAAATTTTATTTCACGCAACCATCGGTGCCACGTGCATTAGACTTTGAAAAATTATACGATTTAGCTAAAGCCGCAGGTTTCGATGGAGAAAAATTCCCAAAAGTAAGTATGGCTATCCAATCAGCAATAAACAAAGCTCAACCTGATGATATGATATATATTGGCGGCAGTGCATTTGTTGTTGCTGACGCTCTGCAATTAGCAATCGAGTTAAAAAGTTAAAAGTAATTTACGATAGCAATAAATCAATTGAATGTCAGGATATTGTAGAGACGTCATATTATACCAATTGTAATTTTAAAATAGTACAATCTTTTTAAAATTTTACAATTGTAAATGCCGATGTTACAGATACATAGTTCAAACGAACGATAGTGAGGTTTGGACTATAGTAGCTGTCCAATCGGTATTATGGCGTCTCTCTGCAATTAGCAATGAACAATGATAGGTGCAAGGAGCAAGGTACAAGGAGCAAGTGTAAGCCTTTCGGCTTTTTGGTGGACAACGCTTGCGTTGTCTATACTTGTACCTTTCACCTTGTACCATTTACCTTTTATACTATATTTGCGGATTGAAAATTAACATTAAATTATTAGTTATATGGATAATATTAAACCTGCAGAGATTGTTAGAGATATTACCTTAATGGGAGCACAGAAAGCCAAACTTCCAATTAAGGACATACTTATTCGTGGATTTTTAGCCGGAGCTTTTTTAAGTTACGCAACTACACTTGCTTTTACAGTTGCAACGCAATCCGGATTGAGCTATGTTGGAGCAATGGTTTTCCCCGTAGGATTTATTATGATTGTTTTGCTTGGTTTAGAACTTGTTACGGGAAATTTTGCAATCGTTCCAATGGCTGTTATGGACAAACAGATAACCATGCGAGGGCTTTGGCACAATTGGTTTTGGGGCTTTACTGCTAACTTATTAGGTGCACTATTTTTCGGAATCTTGTTTGTGCTTTATAGTACCAAACTGGGAACAACGTATAATTTTGAGACAGCAGAAAGACTCATTGCAGTAGCTACCGATAAGACATTAGCTTATAAACAGCAAGGTGCAGGCGGAATGGTTGTAGTAATAATAAAAGCTATTCTTTGTAACTGGATGGTAACCTTGGGCATTGTAATGGGAGCCACTTCAAACTCTACAGTAAGTAAAATTTTTGCAATTTGGATTCCGATATTCACTTTCTTCGCAATTGGCTTAGAGCACAGCGTAGTTAATATGTTTGTTATCCCAACGGCTATGATGGCTAATGCACCTATAACCATGTACGACTGGTGGATATGGAACCAAATACCTGTAACTTTGGGTAATATAGTAGGGGGCTTTGTATTTACGGGGCTCTTCTTACACCTAACCTACAAAAATAGATAGTTAAAGAGTTAAAAGTTATCCGTGTTTTCCAAAAAAAGAAATAATATCAAACTTTGTTATGTCCAAAGGATATTTTTTATATATTTGTTAATGAAAAGGTTGCATTTGGTAGTTGAAGCTATCAGTGTTTACTTTTCAGACAAAATTTTTTAATGTTTAACTAAATGAATAATAGTATGTAAATAAAATTGAAATATAAAATATAGCGTTTAGCCGAATTCTCTCATCGAAATCTACCAAATTTCCAAACTGAACGGGATATTAAGCGAAACGCCACGCCAAGGCGTGGTCGTTGCTTTACTTGTTCAGTGGGTTTTGGTAGAACCTCGATGAAAGTGAGCTTCAGACCACGTTTTTTTTGTATTAACCGAAAGCAAAAAAACAAATAAGTAAACCGTAATAAATTTATCAACATTAAAATTTTTAAATTAAACTAATATGGTTCAGCGAAAGCCAACGGGCTAACCACCCAGCGTGACAACAAAAATTTATTAATCTAATCAAAAAGTGGAGTCCAGAAATCACTTAAATAAACGGGGCGGAACTGAAAAGCCAGATGAGTAAGAAATTTAAAACAAACAAATATGAAAGTTTTTAGATTATTATTAGGTAGCCTTTTACTGTTAGGCGTAGCAACATTAAGTGGTTGTAAGAAAGAAAAAGAAGAAGTAAAAGTTGATAAAAGAGATCAATATGTTGGGACATGGAATTATACTCAAACAGGTAGCATGACACTTTATCATAATGGTGAAGCTGTTTACACTGTACCAATGGACGGAAGTGGAACAATGTCAATTACAAAATCTGGTGAAAATGATTTAATAATTGATGGAGTGAAATTTACTGTTAATGGTAACAATTTGACTGCTCCTACGCAGAGTCTAACCGATGCCTCTGATGGATTTAATTATGTAGCAACAATAACTACTGATAATGGCACCTTAGCTCCAAATGTTATTACTATTAATAATTCAATTACAGGAACATGGAATAACAGTGATGGAGATACAGGAAATCTTTCAGGTACATTAACAACCATTTTAACCAAGTAAAAAATAAATTAGATTACTAAAGTAGCCATAATGTATCAATCTTTGTTATGGCTTTTAAAGAGGAGTCCAGATACCTCTCTAATAAACGGGGCGACAGCGAAAAGCCTTATGAGTAGCATCATTTAAAAAAAATAAAAAAATGAAAGCATATAAATTTTCAATATTTGCAATACTTTTAACAGCGTTAATTTCATTTTCAAGCTGTTCGTATCGTTTAGTCGATTTTACAATAATAAGTTCAAAAAACCACTCTTTAAATCTTGACCTAAGCCAAGGAAAGCAGGTAGAAGGTTCAAGTAAAGGTTTTTTGGGACTTGGAGCAACGATTAAAGATGCTATGGATAAAGCATTACAAAGTGCAGGTTCAGAGTATGATTTACTTGTAAATGGAGTTGTAAGAGTACAAGATTACTTCTTTGTATCGGGGTATAAAGTAACAGGAACAGCCGTTAGTTCTGCAAAATTAAAAGCAATGTTAGGGGAAAAAGGTTTTGAAGAGTGGTGTAAAGCAAATAATATATTTGACCCTGAGCAAGCAGTAGTTATGAAATAACAAACAACCTAAAAGGGCGGAGAATCAAACTTCCGCCCTTTAATATAAAATTCGTGTAAAATCTGTTTAATCCGTGTTATCTGTGTTCTCTACTCCAAGTAAGTATATCCATACAATCCCGACCGATAATTCGATAAAAACTCTTTTCCCTCTTCGGTGGTTATTTTGCCAGCTTTTACTGACGACGTAACCCAAGTCTCAACGGTTCTTACCATTTTCTTTGGATTATACTGTACATATTCAAGTACTTCGGCAACGGTCTCACCATCAATAACCTGGTCGATTGTATATCCTTTTTTATCCACAGAAATATGCACTGCATTTGTATCGCCAAACAGATTGTGTAGATCGCCCAAAATCTCTTGGTATGCTCCAACTAAAAAGACTCCGATGTAATATGAATCCTTTTTTGGAGTGTGTATTGGCAAGTAGTATGAAAAGTTGCGTGTAGAAATAAAGTTTTCAATCTTACCGTCCGAATCGCAGGTAATATCTTGAATGGTTGCAGAGCGATTGGGCTTCTCATCATGTTGTTGTAAAGGAATAATAGGGAAAATTTGGTCTATCGCCCAAGAGTCTGGCAGAGATTGAAAAAGCGAGAAGTTACAGAAGAACTTGTCCGAAAGGAATTTAGGCAGTTGCCTTAACTCGTCGGGGACATGCTTCATAACTTGTGTCATTGAGTATATCTCGCTTGCGATTGTCCAGAAAAGACGTTCAACCTGTGCTCTTGTTCTCAAATCCAAAAAGCCAAGGCTAAAGCGGTCTAAAGCCTCTTCGCGGATCTGTTGTGCATCGTGCCAACTCTCAAACATTCGTGGTTGATTTAAGTTGTCCCAAATGGAATAAAGTTCTTTGACAAGCTCATGGTCAGTTTCTGCAGCCTCCTCGTCGTTATCCCATTTCGGAAGGCTTGTGGCTTCCAAAACCTCAAACACTAAAATAGAGTGGTGAGCAGTTAAAGAACGCCCCGATTCGGTTATAACGTTNGGGTGGGGGAGCTCATTTTTATCAGCTGCATCGGCAAATGTTGATACAGCATCATTAACATACTCTTGTATGGTATAGTTTACGCTACTTCCGGTCTCTGATGATCGTGTTCCGTCATAATCCACGCCTAACCCTCCTCCTATATCAACAAACTCTAAGTTAAAACCTAATTTTGAGATTTGTACAAAAAACTGTGCAGCTTCTCTCAAAGCTGTTTTTATGCGCCGTATTTTTGTGATTTGACTACCTAAATGAAAATGCACTAACTTTAAGCAATCGCGCATCTTGTATTTTTCTAATAAATCGAGAGCATCTAAAATTTCGCTTGACGATAGTCCAAATTTGCTGACATCGCCACCGCTATCTTCCCACTTACCGCTGCCAGAGCTCGCGAGTTTGATTCTAATTCCTAGGTTTGGTTTGACTTTTAATCGTCTGGCTATTGTTGCGATAAGTTTAAGTTCGTTAAGTTTTTCGACAACCAAAAATATTCTGCGACCCATTTTTTGTGCTAGCAGTGCCAGTTCAATATAGTCTTCATCTTTGTAGCCGTTACAAATAATGAGGGAGTCGCTGTCGGTATTAATTGCAATTACAGCGTGCAGTTCTGGTTTTGAGCCAGCTTCCAAACCGATATTGAATTTTTTCCCGTGTGTAACAATCTCTTCAACAACAGGTTGCATTTGGTTGACCTTGATTGGATATATAATAAAAGTCTCTGCTTTGTAGTTGTACTCTTTCCGAGCTTCTTGAAAACAGCTTGCCATTTGCTCAATACGCATATCCAAAATATCGGGAAACCTGATGAGCATGGGAGTTGAAAGGTCTCGCAGTTGAAGTTCATCAACCAACTCTTTAAGGTCAACCGGGTGGTCGCCTTTTCTGGGAGTAACAACAACATTTCCTTTTTCATTTATTGAAAAATAGGGCGATCCCCAACCTTCAACGTTGTACAACTCCATTGAGTCTTCAATTCTCCATTTTCTCATTTTTTTCTCAAATTTTAAATTGGTTAAATATTAAGACTTTGTTAGCCATTTTTTTCATAGCAAAAATAGCTCCATATTTTAATATAAACTCATTTAAAATAACAATAATTTAACTCTGCTTGTTAAATCTTTCTAGAATACTTTCATCTTCAATCTCTTTTGAAAGTGATTCGATTGTGCTATACGGAACTTCATAAAGGTCAAGAACAAGCAAGCCGTCTAAAGCGTCATTAAATTTTGGATCGATGTTGAAACCAATAATTTTTGCGTTAAGTTTGAGATACTTTTTTAGCAAAATAGGCATCTTGTTTTTATCTGGCTCAATATCACTTATATATTTGTCTATCTTACTCATATCATCTTTTGCCTTTTCAAGAATGATATTAGTGTCGAACTTCATATTTGGTTTAAAACGTGTTCGTGGTGTGATATATTTAGCCATGCTTTCATCGTAGTAGTACTCTTTTAGAAAGCTTGTAATCAAATCTTTACTAAATTTTGAAAATTGATTACTTATACTTACAGGTCCTATCAGATATCTATATTCGGGGTGTTTTAATAGAAAATATAAAATCCCTTTCCATAGCAAGAATAGTGGAAGGGGTTTACGTTGATACTTTTCAACAATAAACGAGCGACCTAATTCCAAACTCTGTTCCATTATTGGCAACATTTCCGAGTCGATTTTGAATAGAGCGCTCAGATAAAAGCCGTTAATACCGTATAGTTGTGTTATATCCTTGCCTCTACCAACACGGTATGCCCCAACAATGTTAGAATCTATCTCGTCCCAAATAAACAAGTGGTAGTAATATAAATCATACTCATCAATGTCGATGCTTGAGTTGGTGCCCTCTCCAACGGCTCGGAAAGTAATTTCTCGTAAACGTCCGATCTCTTTCAAGATATTTGGGATAAGGCTACTGGGTGTACAAAAAACAGTCATATCTCCACTTTGGAAAAGAGTATAATGTTTTCTAACCTGTTCAACCTCAGCTATCTGTACTTCTATTGGAATAGGCTCAACAATCTGTTCCGGAGTTTTTGATCTGCCTAAGCGTGGAACAAAGAATTTTTTCACATCTATTTTATTGTCCAAGGCGTAAGTTCTTGCACGTAAATATCGTCCATACTTTTCGTTATCAGTAAACTCTTCGGTCTCTTTTGGCAAAATAGGGCTTCCTATTCTTATCTGAATATTGCTGTTTCGTTTTGATATCAAATCTCCTGCAGAGCCTAATATTGGAGACATTGATCCAATAAGATGGAATAGGTTTCCGCTCGATCCACTGATATGTATTGGGATAACTGGAAGATCAACACTTCTGATAAATTTTATATACTCCTCGCGCCAACGCCTGTCTGTAATCCCTTTGGTATCAATGCTGTATGTGCTTACTCCGCCTGCCGGGAATATACACAGAGGATGTCCATTACTAAGGTGTATAAGTGCCTGTCTTATTTGTCCAATTGAGCTGATAAAAGGATTGGTGTTTTTTCCAGTTTTAAATTGAATCAGGTAATCTTTTACAATAGTTACCTTGTTTATTAAGTCGGTGGCAAATATTTTTACATCGTGGCGTTTTTTTGCTAATGTGTTTATCAGCAACAGTGCATCAATACCTCCAAATGGGTGATTGCTAACAACAATAAAACTGCCAGATTCAGGAATATTATCAAGCTCTTTTTCAGTAATTACGATATTTAGTCCCAATTCATCCAGAGTATCATTAATAAGCTTTTCGCTGTCGCGATTATCAGTTTTCTCTTTTGGGTGAACATCAATTATAAATCGAAATATTCTTTTCAGTAAAGCTTTTACCATTGTTCTTGATTAATTTTAGATTGTTTAACAATTGAATTAATAGAAAAATTAGTTAATTGTTTTGCTGTCAGATTGTTCGAGGTTGTCTTGTTTGTCGATTTTTAAATCAAACAAAGCCTCCATCTGCTCTTCAAGATTTATGAAATTAAGAACAGTATCCTGACGTTCGGTTACGGTGTTATCGGTACAAATTATAGTCCTTGATTTGAATTTGTTTAAAATAACCGTATCGTGTGTTGCCATGATTACTGTAGTACCTTCGTTTTTCAAATTTGTGAGTAAGTTCATAATATTCTCAGATGTATCAGTATCAAGGTTCCCCGTGGGTTCGTCTGCAAGTATAAGATCAGGATTATTAAGAATAGCTCTTGCTATTACTACGCTTTGTTGCTCGCCACCAGACAGTTCATGAGGCATTTTGTACCCTTTAAAACTCAGTCCTACGCGTTCAAGGACCTCATTTATACGTTTATCGATAAGCTTCTTTTTTGTCCAGCCAGTTGCTTTCAAGACAAATGATAGATTATCATGTACTGTTCTATCTGTAAGTAGTTGAAAATCTTGAAAAACAAATCCCATTTTTCTTCTCAAAAATGGAATCTCTTTCCTCTTTAGTTTGTCAATTTTGAAACCGCAAACGGTACCTGTACCAGATTTTAATGGAATTTCGCCATACAAAGCCTTAAGTAATGTCGATTTCCCTGAACCGGTTTTCCCGATTATATACAAAAGTTCGCCTTTTTTTACCGTTAAATTGACATTCCGTAAAACTGAGTACTCTTTGTGAGAGATGTCAACACTGTTTAATTCGCAAATTACATCCATTTATTCTCTTTTTTGACAAATATATCAATAAAACAAACCTTTACAAACCATTTTACCTGTTTATTTTTTTTGGATAACAAGTACTGTTTTTTTAGGCAAATTTAGATAATGTTTGTTATATTTGAGCGTTTTAGTACAAAGACGAATATGTACTTTAAGGACAGATATAATATCTATTCGTGTTTTTGCCTTTATATACTGTATTTTATAAATAAAACTTCAAAAAACACTTGATAAAAAGCGAATATGACAACAACTCAAAAGAATCCCATTTTTGCGATCAAGAATCTGCTTTTGTTAATAACTCTTTTTATTTATCCCTTTACAATCGTTTTTTCGCAAGACTACAGCTTAACGTTTGATCCCGAACGCGACTACAAGGAGGGATTGCGTCTTTTTAATGAAAAGCGTTATGCTTCTGCTCAGCAATATTTTGATAGGCTCAGTGATCGCGAACAAAGAGTAGGGTTTAGCGATATTTCATCAGATGCCGAATATTTTGGAGCTATTTGTGCTATTGAACTACACAACAAAGATGCCGCAGCCCGTATATTGAGATATATTGAAAATCATCCGGGCAGTCCACGAATAATGATGGCGCATTTTCAAATGGGACGACATTTGTATAGATTAAAAAACTATTCGGCAGCTGCAAAATGGTTCGACAAGGTTACGCGGCAAGATTTAGTTGAAGACCAATTAGCAGAGTTCTATTTCAAAAAAGGATACTGTGCATATATGACAGAAAATTATGTTTTGGCAAATAGAATGTTTTACGAACTTGTAGATAAGCCAAAATCAGATTTTTATGAACCAGCCCTCTATTACTATTCACATCTTGAGTACGAAAAGAAGAATTACCAAACAGCACTACAAGGGTTCGAGAGACTAACTGAAAGTCAGGTGTTTGGTAAATATATGCCATATTATATATCTCAGATATATTTTCTTCAAAAACGATATCAGGAGGTAATTGATTACGTTCCGCAACAAATTGATAAGGTTGATGATGAGCGCGTTCCGGAACTAAAACGAACTATTGGCGAGTCGTACTTTAGATTAGAGAAGTTCGATAGTGCAGTCCACTATCTTGAACAGTATAAAGAGGTCGCCGAAAGCTACGAAAGATATGATATTTATCAACTTGGATTCGCCCATTATAAAATCGGGAATTATGAGCAAGCAACAAAAAATCTAAGCATGGTAACAAACACTACCGATTCGTTGTCGCAAAATGCTTATTATCACTTAGGAGACAGTTATTTAAAATTAAATGATAAGAAAAATGCTCACTTAGCTTTTGGTAATGCCTGGCGTATGCCGTTTTTAAAAGATATCCAAGAAGATGCACTGTTTAACTATGCAAAACTAACTTACGAGCTTAGCTATGCCCCATTCAATGAGACAATTAGAAACTTTGAAACCTATCTTGAAATGTTCCCAAATTCGGGACGTAGAAATGAGGTTTACGACTATTTGGTAAAAGTTTATCTAACCGGACGAAACTACAAAGAAGCTCTCGCTTCATTAGATAGGATAAAAGATACGAATAGGATACTCGATAATGCCCGACAACGCACCACTTTCTATTACGGGATAGAGTTGTTTACTAATCAAAATCTCACCGAAGCTGCAAAAATGTTAGAGCAGTCAATTGCTTCCAAAGGCGATGATCATAAAATGAGAGCAATGACAAGTTATTGGTTAGCAGAGGTTTACAATCGTCAAAATAAATACAGTGCAGCGTTAAGCTCATACGATCAGTTTCTTACAACGCCCGGTGCATATAACACTAAAGAGTATAGACTAGCAAACTATAATATTGGTTATATCTACTTTAATAAAAAAGATTATAACAACGCAATCCATTGGCTAAAACTGTTTGCCGAAAGACCCATTGCCGACAAACGATTTGAAATTGATGCTTACCTAAGACTTGGTGATAGCTATTTTGCACAGAAACAGTATTCTCGCTCGGTTGAAAATTATGAAAAAGCAATTGTTGCAAGTGATGGTACAAGTGAATACGCTTATTTCCAGAAAGGTATATCTTATGGGTTGATTGAAAAACAGAAAGAAAAAATAGAAACACTAAACTATTTTTATACAAACAACAGATCAATTTATGCTGATGTTGCAATTTACGAAATTGCCAAAGCCTATACACGTATGGGTAATAACGAGAAAGCAATAGAGTCGTACCAATATATCGTAAATTCATTTCCCAATAGCTTGTTAAACGTAAAATCGCAGTTACAAAGCGGACTTTTAGCTTTTAATTCGGGCGAAAATCAACGTGCGGTAAACTATTTAAAACGTGTAATCGAGAATTATCCCGCAAGTCCCGAAGCTAACGAGGCAGCTGCAACATTGAAAAATGTCTATGTTGAAATGAACGATGTTGACAGCTATTTTTCCTATGCTAAAGCAATTAATCGAGATGTAAGCGCAATCGAAAAAGACTCGCTAACATTTATAACCGCTGAAAAAGCTTATTTGTCAAGTGATTACAATAAAGCAATATCAATGCTGACAGACTATTCTAAAAAGTATCCCAACGGAAAATTTCTGTCAAATTCCGAGTTCTACAGAGGAATGAGTGCATTAAAGATTAAGGATACAACAATGGCAATAGCTGCTTTTACTAAAGTTGCTGAGCTTCCAAGAAATATTTACTCAGTGCTTGCTGTGACAGAATTGTCGAGACTTTGCTATAGAACAGGCGATTACGCTTTAGCCATTAAATCATATGAAAAATTGATAGAGATAGCCGATGCAGAAGAGCTTCTTGCTGAGGGACATATCGGAATAATGCGCTGTAACTATAAGCTAAACAATTGGGACAAAGTTCCAGAGGCGGTCGAAGATGTTTTAAAATTGCCAGGTGTATCGCAAGAGATTCAAATTGAAGCTATATACTCTCGTGCTAAAGCCCTATACGCTATGAATAGCTATGGTAAAGCTTTGATAGATTTTAAGGAATTACAAGCAAATACTAGAACACCCGAAGGAGCAGAGGCAAGGTATATGGTAGCGCAAATATTACAAAAAACAGGTAAGCCCGACGATGCAGAAAAAGCAATTCTTGAATACATAAAAGTATCGACACCGCATTATAAGTGGTTAGGTGAGAGCTTCTTATTATTAGCAACAATTTTGAAAGATAAAGGCGATAATTTTCAAGCAAAAGCATATTTACAAAGCCTGTTAGATAGTTATCCTGATGATAACGATGGAGTGAAAGTCCGGGCTAATGAGATACTAAGCTCAATTTCAATGATTGAAAATGAACCCTTTGAAAAACAAGGCGAAGATGTTTTAATAGATGTACAGTAAAACTTTTCGAAAAATTATAAACGTATGAAAATTTACACCAAATCATTAATTAGCATATTGTTCGTAGCCGCTATATATACGTCAGCACAAGCCCAAGAGCCTAAAAAAGAGCAAACTAAAGAGGTAGTGGTTGAGAAAGAGTATGAACCAGTTGTTCGTGAAGCCGAACGCATTACGTTACTACCTGAATTTGAAGATACTGCAAAAGTTCAAATCGATTTTGATTATAATATAAGGTCTTCAGCTATGTACGGCAAATTTGCACCTCGAGCAATTAAGCCAGCTAAGCTTATGGGAGAACCTATCTATCCAATTGAGCATGCGTATATTTTGTTAGGAGTAGGAAATTATCTTTCCGGAATAGGTCAAGTTAGAGTAAATTCGTTGAGAAACCAAGAGCATCAATGGTTTGCAGGAGCTGATTTTTTTGGTTCATTTGGAAAAATCAAAGACCAGTGGAACCGTGATGTTAAACTAAACTCCACAGATACGGAAATATTGGCAAACGGGAAAAAGTTTTTCAAACGCTCAGCGCTGGAGGGCAATATACAATTCAACAATAATAGATGTAACTACTATGGTCAAGCCATTTCTCCCACTGAAATTACCATCCCCGACTCGCTACTAACAGATGATTATCAATCTGTTACCCGTTTTAATGCTGATATTTCGCTTTATAGTTTCGATCGTAGCAGCAAGAAAGCCAATTTCACTACTACGTTAACATTTAATCATTTACAAGCAAAAAATGATGTGGTTGAGGATAAGTTTGGTCTTAACGTTTATGTTGATAAATATTACGACAAGCAATTTCTTGGCATGGAGGCGAAATTCAAATACATTAACAATGAAAACCTGCCCGACACCATAAGTAACTTTTTTATAGATTTTAACCCTTGGTTGGGATTATTCGGGAAAACATGGCGTATCCAGGTGGGAGCCAACTCTACTTACAACGAGCATATTACAAAATACTATTTATATCCTAATGTTAAGCTACATTACAATATTGCGGCGTTTTTCTTGGTGCCTTATGTCGAGGTGACTGGGAATTACCAATTGAATACATTTGAGCGAATGGTTGATGAGAACTTTTTTATCAATCCACGGTTGTCGGTCGAACCCACAAATAATAAATTGATTGTTAACGGTGGGATAAGAGGTATGGTTAGTAGTCGTTTAGGTTTCAATGCTAATGCAACATATCAGAAAACAGCAAATCAATATTTTTACGTGCCCGACACATCAGACCTTCGCGGACGCTTCTTTACAGTTGAATATGACAATATGTCAATCTTTTCAGTAGGTGGCGAGCTTTCTTGGAAGCAGTCCGACCAATTAAATATTATTTTGCGTGGACAATATTCAACCTATACCCTCGATTCACTTGCAGCACCTTGGCACTTGCCACGTATTGTTGCAGACTTAACCGTCCGATATCGTTTGATAGAAAAATTGACACTCTCAAGTGACCTATTTTATCGTGGCGAAAGAACTGTCAAAAAAGTTGACGGAACACAGGGAGTTTTAGATCCTTTAGTCGATTTAAACATAATGGCAGAGTACCAGCTAAACCGTATTTTCGGGTTTTTCATCAAAGGATGCAATATTCTTAATCGTCGTCAGTATGTCTATGACAACTATCAAATGCATAGGTTGCATGTTTTGGCGGGGGCTAAGATACTATTTTAAAGTCAATTAGCAATGTGCAATGCTTGCACTCGGTCGCTGGCTTGTCGAAGTGAACAATTAACAATAACGAATTGAGAATAGAATAAGCTTCACAAAACACTAATGGCACACGCAATATACGTCGTATAGTGCCGTTAAAATCAAAAATTTTATATGCAAAAATTATATTCTATTTCCCTGTTTCTAATTTGCATTGCATTTTTTTCGTGTCGCGAATTAGTTACAGACCAATTTCCTCACTACGACCAGAAGCCAGTTGTAAACGCTGTAATAGTTGCAAATGATACCATGCTTGTACACTTATCATATGCAAGTAGTATTGGAATCGAGCCTTTGGCTGTAATTGAAAATGCAATAGTCGAAATATCAGATAGTTCGGGATATGCAGAGGTGTTGGATTATAGAGGTGACGGCATTTACAAGTCGCAAACAACGGCAGTGGCTGGAGCGACATACTATATTACTGTTAAAGTAGATGGCTTTGAGACCGTTACAGCTCAATGCACTGTTCCCAACGCAGAACAAATTGTGGACATTGTACACGTTGATATTGCAGGGGTGAATGACGAGGGAGCAACCTACCCCTCGGTTTCAGTTACATTTACTAACAATCCCACCGAGACACAATATTTCGAGATTGTTCTAAGGTTGTTAGAGTACGACAGCGAAAGACATGCCGAGCTTATAAACGTAACCGACCCTATAATAATGAACGAGGGAATTAATTTGGCAATGTTTAGTAATAGTATGTGTGTCGATTCTGTACATACGGTTACTCTTAACTATACGACTAACCATTTTAATATGAGCACTATGGAGCTATTTCCGCTTATCGTTGAGTTCAGAACCATTGATTTGTCGTACTATCAATATTGCAGACAGCTATACTTGTATCAATTGGGTCGATACCCTGAAGCTTTCTCAGGGAATGTAAGTCCCACCGGGCTTTATAGCAACGTGAAAAATGGTCTTGGAATATTTGGGGCTTATTCGGCAGTTGTTGCAGATACTATATTTCCAACCCACGATATAAGATAGAGTATGAAGCGTTTAGCAATACTATTAACTGTTATTTTACTCAAAACGCTTTCAGTGCAAGCGCAGAGCTCTGTACGATTATCGGGGATTGTGAAAGATGCATCCACAGGCGAAACTATTATAGGTGCTTATGTATCAGATACTGTGTTTAAAAAAATTACTGTTACCGACAATAACGGATATTTTAATTTAAGTGTAAAAACATCGTCAGTTGTAAGGATATCGTTTATTGGTTTTGCTGACAGTTTTTTGTTACCGCCATTTTTGACAGATACCATTGTATCAATAGAGTTGACGCCGGGACAGGAGCTTGCCGAGGTTGTAGTTGTAGAGTCACGGTATACGCAGTCTAATGTTGCGTCTTTGGGTAGGAGGGAGCTAACACTAATTCCTGCAATTGGCGGAAAACCTGATATTGCCAAAGGATTGCAACTTTTGCCTGGCATAGCAAGTCAAAATGAGGGGTCGAGCCTTTTGCTTGTGCGTGGTGGAGATCCCGGACAGAACCTTTATCATTTCGACAATGTACCGGTATTGTATGTGAACCATTTAGGAGGATTTATGTCGGTCTTTAACCCCGAAATAATCAATAATATAGATGTTTACAAAGGCGGTTTTCCTGCGCGATACGGTGGCAGGCTCTCTTCGGTTGTTGATATAATTCAGCGCGAGGGCAGTAATGTCGGACATAAGGGATCGTTTGGGATAGGGATTACAGATTTAAACTTTTCAGTCGAGGGACCAGGATTTACAAAACGGACAAGCTATATTATCACAGGGCGAAAAACTATGATTGACCCGTTGATGTATGCGGCAAGTAGATTTTTTGAAAACGAATATCGAGTTATGTACGGATTTCACGATTTGAATGCCAAATATACGTGGAAGCCGACCGAAAAGACATCACTAAGTTTTAATTTTTATCAGGGTGATGACTATATCGTGTACTGGAGGAACAACGATTATTCCAGATACAAGGAAAAACACAACAACGTTAATGTTTGGGGAAATATTCTCACTTCGGCAAACCTAAAGCATGTTGCAACACCACGACTTTATGTCACTGCGGCAGCGCACTACAGTCGATATCGAATAAAAAATCGTACAAAGTATGAATTTAGTGGAGCAGAGGAGTCGCTGTCGATAGATAAAACGCAACTATCTAATGTACAAGACGTTGGCTTGCGTTTTTCTGCCGACTACAGTCTTACATCTTTTTGGAAAATTGAGGCAGGTAGCAATGTGTCGTATTTTAACCATTTGCCAAGTGCTCTTTATCAAGGAAGTAGAAGAAATTTGGTACAGTCGGGCAGTATAGAGTCGTTCGAAGCCGTATTATTTGCAAACAATAAGCTCTTTATACTTGAGAAAACTGAGCTAAATCTAGGACTCCGCCAGACAAACTATTTTGCTAAACGTTATAGCGATAATCAGTTTGAACCACGTCTTACAATTTCGTCCGAACTGTTTAAGAATAACAGACTTAACGCCAGCTATATGTGGGTTCATCAAAATGCACATTTAATGTTAACGTCTGGTAGCATAGCTAATAGCGAGATATGGATTCCTGGCACGTCCGCTACCCCGGGAGCTGAATCACAGCAATATACGGTTGGTTGGAACAGCATATTTTTGAAAAACAGATACAGTTTTGATATAACGCTGTATTACAAGACATTAAGCAATTTAGCAACCTACAAAGAGGGATACAGTAACTTTTGGGGCGATACGGATTGGCAATCGAAAATAGAATCTGGTGGCGTGGGAGAATCCAAAGGGGTTGAGGTACTTCTAAGAAAAAACAGCGGTACGCTGACAGGATTTTTATCCTACACCTATTCGCTGACAAATCGTAAATATCCTAACATAAACAACGGAAAACCATATATTTACGATTACGACCGTCCGCACTCGTTGTCAATTTCAGCAATCTATAAGTTTAACGAAAAATTGTCACTGTCGGCCACATGGGTCTATCAAACCGGATTGCCATATACGCCGGCAATTGGGCGACAAATTGTTATCGCGCCAAATGCGAATGGAGAAGGCGAACACCTATATTACGAAGCCCTGATTTTTGGAGAGCGAAACAGCGCACGAATGAGTGATTATCATCGTTTGGACGTAGCTCTAAACCTCAAAAAACAGTCAAAAAAGGGTCGTTTAGTTGAGTGGACATTCTCTGTTTACAATCTTTACAACAGACGAAACGCATTCTATTATTACTATAACGATAATGCAACAGGTGAAATTCATCGCCCCGATTTAGGAAACGAATTTAAGCCAATGGCTCTGTATAAAATGTCGCTTTTCCCGATAATGCCATCTTTTTCGTACAAAATTTATTTCGATGGTCAAAATAGAGATAAGCGAAAAACGCAACCATTTAAACAGAGATTTAAAAACTGGTTGGAGCACAAATAAAACGTAATACATAAACCTAAATAATTAAATTCATGAGAACAAAACTAACCCTCCTTCTTATTTGTTTTACGATATTGGGTATAGAAAAGGCTTCATCGCAAAATTCCTATATCAAGGATAGGTTAAACTTAAAAATCGGTTATTCGCGATATAATGAGGGATATTCTTCAACTTTAGACGGTCCTGGAAAAAGGACTTCTCATATCAGATTTGAGGGCAATTACGGATTTCATAATTTGTTGGAAGGTGGTATTTATGCAGGGCTTTCAAGGTTTAAAGTTTTTCATTTCGTACCGCCTGATACCATACACATCAATGATTCTGTCTTTATTGATTACTCAAATTCCGTTGTTAAAGATTGCATAGTACTTTTTTATGGAGTGGGTCTTAATTTTCATATCCTTCCTCTTTTCGTTAAAAGTGAGCAATTTAGGATAGATACGTATGCAACTGTAAAATTTGGAGATATGTTTTTCCCAACCGTGAGAGCAAGCGGTTTCAAAAGACATCAAATCGAATACGGCGCAGGTCTTGGGCTTGCGCTCTACACCTGGCAACGAGTAGGTTTCTTTGCCGAATATACGGCCGGGAAATATTATAATAATTCGAATACTAATTTACGTTTTGGCTTGAGTTTCAAGATTTACAAAGATAAAGAATAGTTATTAGGTTGAAAATCATAACACTGTAGAGACGTCACATCGTGGCGTCTCTTTTTCCCTTCTTAATCTCTCTTAATTCGTTAATGGTTTAAAACCAGTAACGCTCTAATTTATTACTTTGTTAATTTTATTCATAAATAGCTTAACAAAATTAAACAATAATTTAATTTTATTAAAAAATGTATTATCTTTGTAGCATTATTAATAAAAAAAATAAAATTATGTTACCTACATCTTGTCCGAGTTGTCAAGCACAGCTAAAAGTAATGGCTTTGAAATGCGAGAGTTGTCAGACAGAAGTTTCTGGACTGTACGAACTTCCGGTACTACTCCGTCTTTCAGAAGAGGAGTTGCAGTTTATTCTCCGCTTTGTGAAGAACAGCGGAAGTCTAAAAGATATGTCGGCGGAGCTCAAACTGAGTTATCCTACCGTGCGAAATATGTTAAATGAAATCATTCAAAAAATTCAAAATTATGAAGAAAAGAACTAACAATTGGAGCTTAATTTGGAACCCATTTACACGCATTGCTGGTTGGCAGGCTTTTGGCGTGGGAATAGTTATTGTAGTTATATCGGCGGTGCTGGCAAGCTACGGCAATCTGGTTTTTGATGGTGCTGTTGACGCTCATTTCGGAAGCAATGTCGGAGTTGCTAAATCGCTTATAATTACAGGCATAAGTCTGTTTTCTGTTGTGCTCACAATGTACGTTGTTGGGATAATTATTTCAAAAAACTTTAGGTTTGTTGATATTTTAGGCACAATGACGCTTGCTCGAGCACCATATCTATTGTTAGCGGTTTTAGCACCGTTTGCTACTTTACCTGATGTGGAGCAAATGCTTCAAAATCCAATGATTGTACTTGAATATCCCTCCATTATAATAATTGTAATAATTTCCGTACCGATTATTGTTTGGAGCATTGCGTTAATGTACAACGGGTTAAAAGTTTCTACAGGAACAAAAGGCATGAAGCTAACGGTTGGCTTTATTATTGGAGTCCTTGTGGCTGAAATTATTTCTAAACTATTTATTCACTTAATCTTATAATAATTATGACACGTTTAATATCAATATTCACACTTTTATTAATCGCACTTTCATCTTGTAGTAAATCTACTCAAGAAATTACCGGAAAATGGAGTGGTGCGTTAAATGTTCAGGGAATGCAATTAAGACTTGTTTTAAATATCGAAAAATCGGAAGCAGGCTACAAATCTACCATGGATAGTCCTAACCAAGGGGCTTATGGCATAGAGTGCAACGAAACAAGCTTTGCAAGTAATGTGCTGAAAGTTAAGATTAGTTCCATTGGAGCGAGTTATGAAGGCACACTAAAAAAAGATAGCATTATCGGTACTTTCACTCAAATGGGAATGAAATTTCCACTCAATTTGAGTCGCGATGAGATTGAAAAAGTGGAACAAAAACGCCCGCAAGAGCCAAAACCGCCATTTCCTTACTACATCGAAGATGTAAAGTTTGAAAACAAAAAAGATGGAAACACACTTGCAGGCACGCTGACCTTGCCAAGTGAGAATGGGGAATACCCTGTAGTAGTGCTTATCTCGGGTAGCGGACCGCAAAATCGCGATGAGGAGTTAATGGGACATAAACCCTTTTTGGTAATTGCCGACTATTTGACTCGAAACGGAATAGGAGTACTTCGCTACGACGACCGTGGAACAGCACAATCGACTGGAGATTTCAACAAAGCAACAACGCTCGATTTGGCAAACGATGCCGAAAGTGCTGTAAGCTATCTGCTTGGTAGAAAAGAGGTTGACAAAACGAAAATTGGTTTAATGGGACACAGTGAGGGAGGAATTATTGCCCCTATAGTAGCAGCGAGAAACGAAAATGTTTCATTCATAGTCCTGCTTGCAGGAACAGGCGTGCGTGGTGACCAACTGCTTTTAATGCAGCAACGAGCTATTTCTAAGGCTTCGGGCTTACCTGAAACGATGTTTTTAGAAAACGAAAAAATGAATATATCTCTGTATGAGCATATTATTAACACTTCTGACACAATAAACTTGCGAGCCGAGCTAACTGAAATAATGGAAAATAGTTTCAGTAATAGTACAGTATTAACGGCACAAATGACTACTGAGCAAAAGGACGGACTGGTAAAAGTAACTGTTAATCAACTTGTTTCGCCTTGGATGTACTATTTTATCAAGTATGACCCTTATCCTATGTTGAAAAAGGTTAAATGTTCTACATTGGCTCTCAATGGTACAAATGACTTGCAAGTTCCTGCAAACGAAAACCTTACTGCAATTAAAAAAGCATTTGCAGAGAGCGGAAATAACAATCTTACAGTCATAGAGTTAGAGGGATTAAACCATCTTTTTCAAGAGAGTAAAACAGGACTTCCTACCGAGTATGGCGAAATTGAGCAAACGTTCTCGCCTAAAGCGTTGGAGGAGATTTTGAAATGGATAAAAGAGAGATAACACGTATATTTAATACTCTTTTATATTGATATTAAGCACTATACATTGCAATTAAATTGTTTATAAAATGTGAACAAAACTCCCGTTTTTGTTGTGATTTTCTTCTGTAAAGTGGCTCTTTTTTTGTATCTTTGTTAGTTGCTAAAAAGCAGCTATAACAACATTTTTTTCAAATATATTTCTATGACAGATCAAGAAAAATTTAACAAATCAAAAGAGTATTCAGCTGACAGTATTCAGGTTTTAGAAGGATTAGAAGCAGTAAGAAAGCGCCCAGCAATGTATATTGGCGATACAGGAGTAAAAGGGCTACACCACTTAGTATATGAAGTAGTTGATAACTCCATTGACGAAGCACTCGCCGGATTTTGTACAAATATTGATGTTACTATAAATGAAGACAATAGCATAACTGTTGTAGATAACGGTCGAGGCATTCCAGTTGCTACGCTTGCCAAAGAAAACAGGTCGGCACTTGAAGTAGTTATGACTGTTTTACACGCAGGAGGAAAGTTTGATAAACAATCTTATAAAGTATCTGGAGGTCTTCACGGGGTGGGTGTTTCTTGCGTTAATGCACTCTCTTCATGGATGAAAGTTGAAGTGCATCGAGAAGGAAAATTATGGGTACAGGAGTATGAAAAAGGAAAACCAATGTACTCAGTAAAGCCCGTAGCAGATTCCAATAAAACAGGCACAATAGTAACTTTTATTCCCGATAACACAATTTTTGTTGTGAGTGAATATAATTACGAGATACTTCAGTCACGTTTACGCGAATTGTCATTCCTCAATGCAGGAATCAAACTCACTTTAACTGATAGACGCGAAAAAGACGATGATGGTAAATTTATTTCAGAAATCTTTTATTCAGAAAATGGTTTAGAAGAATTTGTCCGTTTTCTCGATGGAAATCGAGAATCATTAATAGAAAATGTGATTAATATTTCAACTGAAAAATCTTCTGTACCCGTAGAAATCGCACTGCTTTACAATAATACTTATACTGAGAACGTACACTCATACGTTAATAATATCAACACAATTGAGGGTGGAACCCACTTAACAGGTTTCAGACGCGGATTAACAAGAACCCTAAAAGCTTATGCCGAAAAATCCGGTCTGTTAGATAAAGTTAAGTTTGATATATCTGGTGATGATTTTCGTGAAGGTTTAACAGCCGTACTCTCTGTTAAAGTCGCAGAGCCACAGTTCGAGGGACAAACAAAAACAAAATTAGGAAATGGTGAAATTAGTACTCCAGTAGATCAGGCAGTTAGTGAAATGTTGACCTACTATTTAGAGGAACACCCCAGAGACGCTAAAAATATTGTAAACAAAGTTATATTGGCTGCATCGGCACGACACGCTGCACGGAAAGCTCGCGAGTTGGTTTTGCGCAAATCTCCACTTACAGGAGGAGGATTGCCCGGTAAATTAGCTGACTGTTCTGACCGCGATCCTGAAAAATGCGAATTATTTCTTGTCGAAGGTGATTCCGCAGGAGGAACAGCAAAACAAGGTCGCAACAGACAATTTCAGGCTATTCTTCCACTGCGCGGAAAAATTCTGAATGTCGAAAAAGCAATGCAGCATAAGATTTTCGATAGCGAAGAGATTAAAAATATTTTTACTGCACTTGGTGTACAATTAGGAACAGCCGAGGATTCTAAAGCTTTGGATCTTGAAAAACTGCGCTACCATAAAGTAATTATAATGTGTGATGCCGATGTTGATGGTTCGCATATTTCAACTTTAATTATGACTTTCTTTTTCCGTTACATGAACGAATTGATAAATCGAGGACACCTCTATATTGCTACACCTCCTTTATATCTGATGAAAAAAGGAAAAGTTGAACAGTATTGTTGGACTGAGGAGCAACGCGCTCGTTTTGTTCTTGAATATGGTGGAGGCAATGAAGGTTCAGTCTCTATCCAGCGTTACAAAGGTTTGGGAGAAATGAACGCCGATCAACTGTGGGAAACAACTATGAATCCTGAAAAACGCACATTGAGACAAGTTACTATCGAAAATGCAGCCGAAGCCGACCGTATTTTCAGCATGCTTATGGGTGATGATGTGCCTTTGCGCCGGGAATTTATTGAAAGACACGCTAAATATGCAAAAATAGACGCGTAATTGCAATTAGCAATTAGCAATGTGCAATTAATAATTAAAAAATTGGTAGTCAATATATTGTAGAGACGTCATATTATGACGTCTCTTTTTTGAAAGTCTTAAAAATTCGTGTAAATTCCGTTAATGCAAGTCAAACACCAAAAAGTAAGCATAATAACCGATGACGGCAAAAGCGTTGAAGCAACCGCACCAATAGTTATATCGGCAAGCAGACGAACGGATATTCCCGCCTTCTACTCAAAATGGTTTATAAACAGGCTTAGAAAAGGGTATTGTGTTTTGTACAATCCTTTCAATCAGAAGCCTTCGTATGTTTCGTTCAAGAAAACAAGAGTAGTCGTGTTTTGGACAAAAAATCCAAAACCGTTAATACCCTTTTTGTGTGAACTAGAAGATCGTAGTATTCATTATTATTTTCAGTTTACGCTGAATGACTACGAAAAAGAGAATTTTGAGCCCAATATTCCCAAAATTCAAGAACGAATAGAAACATTTAAACAGTTGTCAGAAAAGATTGGAAAAGAGAAAGTTATTTGGCGATTTGATCCACTTATACAAACCAAAGATGTTGGAATTGAAGAATTACTAAGAAGAGTAGAATACGTTGGGAATCAATTAAAAGGCTATACAGAAAAACTCGTGTTCAGCTTTGCTGATATTGAAAACTACAGAAAAGTAGCAGACAATTTAAGAAGGGAGAAGATTGACTATATAGATTTTAATGATCGTTCCATGTTTCAATTTGCTAAAGCACTTTTTGTTCTGAACAAAAACTGGAAACTTAAACTTGCTACTTGCGCAGAGAGTATAGATTTAGAACAACTTGAAATAGAACACAATAGCTGCATAGATGGTGAACTAATAAAACGCATTTTTTATGACGATAAAGATTTGCTTCACTTTCTTACTTTTGGCAAAACGACCACAAATGACACTCTATTTCCCTCAGATACTCCTGAAAAATCAATAAATTTAAAAGACCCAAACCAGCGCAAATACTGTGGCTGCACAATAAGTAAAGATATTGGTATATATAATACTTGTCTACATTTTTGCAAATATTGTTATGCCAATAGCTCTAAAGAGTTAGTTAGACAAAATTACAAATCACACTCTCAAAACAACGAAAGAATGTAGAGACGCCATATTATGACGTCTCTACTACAACACGTTAATTTTCAATATGTTAATTGCTTTCGTTAAATAAATAAGTAAAAAATATTTAATTTTTTTCACAAAAAATTTGGAAAGTCCAAACATAATGTATTATATTTGCAGTGTATTAGATAAGTAATACACTAAAACAACAAAATAGTATGATAGAAATTAAAAACATTACATTCGGTTATCGTAAAAAGTCAAAACTTTTTAACGATATGAGTTTAAGCTTTGAAGCCGGCAAAATTCACGGGCTTTTTGGCGTAAACGGAGCAGGAAAAACAACACTCCTACAGTTAATGTCAGGTTTGTTGAAACCATCTGAAGGGGAAATAGATATTTTAGGTAGAGATGTCGATAGTCTTAGTGCCGACGCATTATCCCAAATATTTTTAGTTCCTGAAGATTTTGTGCTTCCTTCAATCAGGATAAAAAAGTTTGTTGCTTTAAACAAACCATTCTATCCCAAGTTTGACAAGGATTTGTTCGCATCAATTATGCGTGAGTTTGAAATGCATGAAAATGAAAACCTATCGGAGATCTCTTATGGTCAAAAGAAAAAGTTTTTAATATCATTTGCTATGTCAACCCAAACTCCCATAATCCTTTTCGATGAGCCAACTAATGGGCTTGATATCATTTCAAAAAGTCAGTTTCGTCGTATCATGGCTCGCTTTGCATCAGACGACAGATGCTTCGTAATATCAACCCATCAGGTTCGTGACCTTTCATCAATTATTGATAATGTGTTAATAATTGATAATGGGAAAATAGCTTTTAATCAAAGTATATACGATATTTCTAAAACACTTGTTTTCAGGTATATAACAGAAGATGTTCCAGAAGACACTTTGTTTTCAGAAGATGCAGGTATGGGTAAAAATATTATTGTTAAAGCAATGGAAGACGAATCAGAAGTTGATTTGGAAACATTGTTCAACGCTGTTATAAAAGACAAAGAGATTATTAATAGTGCTTTTAAATCGAATTAATACTTGATGTATAAAGATATGATTATAAGCCATATATTATTTTAAACTAAAAAAATAAAAACAATGAAACAAATATCTTTAAATCGAATATCACTCCTAATTAAACGATATGTTTTTATGAATTTAAAAACCCATCTGATATATCTTGCTGGCGCGGCTGCAATATTACTGATGTTGTCTTTGCTAACAACCTGGGTGGCTAAGGGAGAATATGATTATTTATTATTTCAGAATCAAATGAAAGCTATAGCTATTTTTGGAGGATTTATTATCACTTCAAAAGTCTTTAAAGAGATAAGCTCGAAACACCGCGGTTGGTTTTATATGATGTTACCAGCAAATCCTATAGAAAAAGTTCTTGCTTATTGGCTTACAACTTCAATAGGTTATATAGTTATTGCATCAATTGCAATGGTTGTACTTTCAATTATTACATCACTCATAACATCAATATTCTTTAAAACAGCATTATATGTTTACAATCCGGTTGATAAAACTGGTTTGATGTTTATGGTACACTATTGCATATTACAAAGTGTCTTCTTTCTCGGTGCAATAAGTTTCAGAAAAAACAATTTTCTTAAAACAATTTTGGCAATGTTTGTTGTTATTGTTGTAGTTGCCATAATTTTAGGAATAATAAGCTATCTGTTGTATAATGATGCGAGTATTGATTCTACAGGTATGAATATTATAAATCCCAAAATTTACTATAGCTTAAATATTGTTTATTATGCACTTGTGATACCGTTTTTCCTTACAGTGAGTTATTTTAAATTTAAAGAGAGGAGGTAAACAATGCAATTTGAAGAACAACAACCCATCTATATTCAAATTGCCGACGAGTTTTGTAAGAATATTATTTTGGACAAATGGCAACCAAATGAGAGAATCCCTTCGGTGCGCGATGTTGCTGTAGCTTTGGAGGTTAACCCTAATACGGTTGCCCGAACGTTCGAGTTTATGCAAAGCAAAGATATAATATTTAACAAACGTGGTATCGGCTATTTTGTTAGTGAAGATGGTAAAGAAAAAGCCTTAGAATATCGGCGTGAGGAGTTTATGAGCAAGATTGCCCCAAACTTTTTCGACACTATGTATCTTCTTGGGATACCATACTCAGATTTGGAGAAGCGTTATAACGAAAAGGTAAGTAAATGATAAACAATTATAAAACAGTATTATAAATAATTAAAAAATAAATCCAATGAAAACAAGTAATAAAATTTTATTGATAGCATTTGTAGTAGTTATTGCTATTATAACCACAGTGCTTATTGTAGCGAAAAAAAATACAATAATAGGAGATCAGGAGCGGGGTCCAAAGTTTACGGAAGAAACATCGTTAGATCCTTTTAATAAAATTGAGGTTTTAGGAGGTTTTGAAATTGAATTTATAAAATCTTCTGATTCAAAAATTGAAGTTAATGCCGATTCTGTTGTACACCAGCATATTACAATTGATGTAAAGGATAGTATTTTAACCATAAAATCTGACGCATTTAGTTTCAGTCAAGTCAAATGTAAGTTATACTCTCCATCATTCAAGGGTATAGTGGCAGCAGGTGGCAGTATGTTTTATACTAATGATAGTCTGTTGTCCGATCCTGTTTCATTAAAAGCAACCTCTGGAAGTACAATCAAATTTAAAGGTTCGTGCGGTGATTTAGAATTAGAAGCAAAATCGGGAAGTTCAATTGAAATATTTGGTTTAGCAAATTCTGTTGTAATGTCAGCGTCGGCTGGAAGTGAAATAAATGCAAAAGAGTTCAAAACTGTTAATGCTGTTGTTAAGGCAAGCTCAGGTTCTGACATTTACCTAAACAGTGAAAATATTAGCGCAGAAGTATCCTCGGGAGCAACAATTTTTTATAATAAAGACGCCAATCTTAAAGCTCCAACTATTTCATCAGGAGGAGAGATTAGACCTTTCAATTAAAATTGTAAATTACTCTGGCATAGATACAAAAAACCGAGTTAAATTTATTTTTTAATAAGTTTAACTCGGTTGTGTTAACTAAAGATATGATTTTATTTGCTAATATTCAATTTCGCACATTTTGAAAGGTACCTTAATTATCGACTGATAATCTTCACCTGCTTCTAACATATCCTCGTCATCCTCTTCGTAGTGCCAATTAATAACTACTTCATTTCCTGCTTTGTAAATAGCTTCCAATTTCTTTAATACATCAAGAATACATTTTGAAGAACTTGTATTAAAGTACTCTAACTGAACATTAACGTTTGTTAACTTGGCAGGACTGGTTAAATATTGATCAAGCCAATCAATTAATGGTTTATAAAACTCAATTGAATTTTCCGGTATTGAACGACCTTTGATCTCAATTTTACCTGACGCCTCGAAATTAACAGTTGGAGTTTTTGGAGATCCTTCAATTTTAATTGGTTCCATATTGTAGTTTTTAAATTTAATTAATATTTATATATACTTGTAATTGAAAAAATACCATGTTGTTTTTGTGCGACTCAAAAACATACTTAAATTTTCCGTCCGTTTTCCTTGCCACATCTATCATTCCAAGACCCCCACCTCCCTTATCAGAAAAAACTTGATTTGTAAGTATGCGTTTATAATGATCTTTTAATTCTTCCTTGGTACAATTGTTTATAGTGTCAATACGGCGTGCAATTTCGCTAATTTTTTTCTCATTCACAAAATTTCCTGTTGTAATCGATAAAGAACTACCGTTTATTGCAACAACAAATGACGATAAACGTATTTCCTCATTTTTATTTCCGTTTAGATATACCGGGCATGAATGATGAAAAAGATTTTGAATAAGCTCAACAACAACGTAAAACACCCTTTTTTTAGTTTTAGCGTCTAAATTTATGATATTAAGCTTAATCTCTAACGAGTCTAATATATTGGTAATATTGTTTGAATTCATTTCTCCTTGAAATGAAAAAGCAATTTCCCCCTCAATATCTTTAATGAACTGTGTATTAAGCTGCAGCTCCATATCTAAACAAAAATTTCGGCTAAGATATGAAAAATATTTCATGGAACAGCCATTTATTAAAAATTGTTGATAAAATTAAAATGTGATACACAAGAAAAATACTTTCAAATCCCGCGACAGGCAATATAGTATTTAATTTTTGAATCTACAATTTTTCAGAAAAATAATTTATCTTTGGTCGAAATAAATACATGTCACTAGGTTGTGTTGATCAATTACTTTAATAATTGCGTATTACCCAAGATTACTGCAAAAAAAAATATCACAACATATGCAAAGATTACAGTATTGTCATTAATATTACGAATTAAATATTTGACATTTTTAGATATATATTAATATAAATATAAGTAAATCAGATAATTATGAGAAGATGTGTTTTGGCACTTATAACTGTAGTCACAGTTTTTTCTTGTCAGCAACAGCCTAGCTACAAGGTTGAAATTAATTTTTCAGATAAACCTACAGGCATGTTATATCTAATGAAAGAAATTGACAAAAAGCCCACGGCTGTAGATTCAATTGATTTATCGAATGAAAATATTGTTTTCACAGGACAGGTAGAAACGCCAGAACTATATTATCTGAAACTTAACGATCAGAAAAAAATGTTAAGACTATTTTTAGAAAACTCTAAAATAGATATTCTTATGAATCCAGACTCAGTTGATAAAGCTGAAGTAACAGGATCAGTAACACACTATTTATACAAACAATTTGTTACAGAAGCAAACAAGTTTGATGTAAAGCATAGAGCTTTGTATAGTGATTACCAAAAAATGATAACCGCCAATGATGAAGCAGGTGTAAAGTTGTTGGAGGAAAAAATGGAAGAGGTTTATAATCAGCAACAAACATACATTAAATCTTTTGTCGATTCAAATCCCGAATCTGTTGTAAGCCTTTACATTGTAAGGTGGTATTTAATTTATGAGCTCGATTATCAAGGATTAAATGATATTTTAGCTAAAATTCCAACCCCTGTTGCTACCACAACAATATATAATGTTTTAAAAGAAAGATTGGCAATACTCGAAAAAGTTCAAGTAGGAAAGCAAGCAATAGATTTCTCAATGGAAGACCCCGACGGTAAGCAAGTTTCGCTGAATGATTTCAGAGGCAAATATCTACTAATTGACTTTTGGGCTTCTTGGTGTGCACCTTGTCGTATAGCAAATCACGATTTAGTAGAGACTTACAAGAAGTATAATGAGCTTGGATTTGAAATACTTGGAGTCTCTTTAGATAAAAACAGAGAGTACTGGTTAGAAGCAATACAAGCCGACAATCTTACATGGAAACATGTTTCCGATCTAAAAGGTTGGGAAAATGCTGTTGGTCAGCTATATGGCGTTAACTCAATACCTCATACTTTTCTTGTTGACAAAGAGGGAGTAATCATTGGAAATCGCTTGTCTCATGAAGAGTTAGAGGCAAAACTAAGCGAGATTTTTAACCAATAATAAATTGTAGAGACGGAGCATGCTCCGTCTCTACTTTCAACTTGTACCCACCATGACAGGAACTCTCTATTTAATTCCTACACCAATAAGCGAAGAGGCAGTAATCGACTCATTGACAGGAGATATTGTTCGAGTTTTGCACAAAACTCAACATTACGCAGTGGAAAATATAAGATCAGCGCGTCGATTTATAAAATCAGTTGACAGAAATATCAATATTGATGAACTTACCTTTTATGAAATTGGCAAAAACAGTTCTGACACTGAAAAGTCTAGCATTATTGATATATTAATATCGGGTAAAAATGTGGGAATAATGTCAGAAGCTGGAGCTCCTGGTGTAGCCGATCCTGGTTCTGATATAGTTTTGGCTGCACATAAAGCTAATATAAATGTTATGCCGTTAGTTGGAGCCTCTTCAATATTGTTAGCCTTGATGGGAAGTGGCTTAAACGGTCAAAAATTTGTTTTCCACGGGTATTTACCAATAAAACAGAATGAGAGACAAAAAGCAATCAGACAACTTGAAAAAGAATCACACAATTTTTCTCAATCTCAACTGTTTATAGAGACACCATATCGAAATAAAGCAATTTTTGACGACTTGATTAAAACGTGTTTACCTCAAACGCTGCTGACAGTTGCAGTAGATTTGACAGGTGAAGAACAATTTTTAGAAACAAAATCTATTCAAGCATGGAAAAGTAGTCAGGTAGTTTTTCCAAAAAAGCCTGCTATATTTGTCCTCTTAGCATAAAAACATTAATTTAGATGTCAGTAAAATTAACCTATGATTTTATAAAAAGCCTTCCCAAAGCTGAACTTCATTGTCATTTGGACGGTTCCCTGCGAGTTGACACAATCATCGAAATTGCAAAAAAATACGATGTTAAACTTCCTGTAGAAGGAAAGGAAAAGCTTACTAAGTACCTACAAGCAGGTGAAAATTGTAATTCACTAACAGATTACCTCAAAGTGTTCGAAGTTACTTGTTCTGTACTCCAGTGGGAAGATACATTAGAGAGAGCAACATACGAGCTTGCAGAAGATTGTGTTGAAGAGAACATCAGATACCTCGAAATACGATTTTCTCCCATACTGCATATAGAAAAAGGATTGAAAATGACTCAAGTTGTTGATGCAGTATTAGAAGGGAAAAAAAGAGCAGAAAAAGATTTTGATATAAAAATAGGGATTATTATTTGTGGACTTCGTCATATGAGCCCTGAAGTATCGTTGATACTCGCAGAGCTTTGCGTAGCGTATAAAAACAGAGGTGTTGTTGGATATGATTTGGCTGGCGATGAATATAATCATCCGGCTAAAAATCATAAAGAAGCTTTTTATCTGATTATAAATAATAATATTAACACTACAGTGCATGCCGGAGAAGCATCGGGACCCGAGAGTATTCACCAGGCTTTGCATTGGGTAAGAGCAAATAGGATTGGGCACGGAACGAGGCTAAGGGAAGATGGAGACCTGTTTAATTATGTTAATGACCATCGCATTCCTTTGGAAATGTGCATTACATCAAATGTTCAGACAAAGGCAGTGGAGTCGTTTGGAAAGCACCCGTTAAAGTTTTATTTTGATTATGGACTGAGGGTTACAATAAATACAGATAACCGCTTGGTTTCCAACACAACTCTTACCAAAGAGTATATGATAGCTGTTGAAAAATTTGGATTTTCACCAGACGAACTTAAGTATCTGATTATAAATGGATTTAAGTCTGCTTTTTTGCCCAATAACGAAAAAGTAAGGATTTTAAAAAGGGTAACTGCAGAATTGGAGCAACACGGATTGAAAATACGTAGAGATTATAACTAAATTTTAATTTTATTTATCGTTCGAGTTATTTGAGCAATCTGATTTTCTCCATGTCAAATAATTTATTAATCACAATTACAGGACCTACCGCTATCGGAAAAACAGATATAGCCGTTGAAATAGCCCAACAGCTTGATACAGAGATAATCTCTTGTGATTCGCGCCAAGTTTATAAAGAGATGCGGATTGGAACTGCAGTTCCTGAACAGAGTCAATTAGAGCAAGTTAAGCACAATTTTATTCAATACACTTCGGTTCAAAATCCGTTAAATGCAAATGACTTTGGTATTGCTGCAAACAGAAAACTATCTGAGCTTTTTAAAGTTAACAGAACAGTAGTTATGGTAGGAGGAAGCGGGCTATATATTGATGCTGTGCTAGGCGGAATTGATGATATCCCATCTCCAAAAAAAGAGATCAGAGAAGAGTTACAAAGAAAAATAGACAATGGAGAGCTGTTTCAGCTGCAAAAAGAGTTGCAAGAGGCTGATCCACAGTTTTATAGCACTATTGATATTAACAATCCCAGAAGGATATTGCGTGGGCTAGAGGTTTACAAAACAACAGGGAAGCCACTTTCTTCGTTTGTAGGGAAACAGGAGGGGCGATTGTATAAATCGGCAATAATTGTTCTTGAAATGGAGCGCGATACCCTGTACGACAGAGTAAATAGGAGGGTCGATATTATGATTGAGCATGGACTTGTAGACGAAGCAAAAAAGTTAATCCCATATAAAAGCTTAAGTTCACTGCAAACAGTTGGTTATCAAGAACTTTTTGAACATTTCGACGGCTCGGTATCACTTGAAAAAGCAATTGAAAAAATTAAAAGCAACACTCGTCAGTATGTTAGAAAACAAGAGAACTGGTTCAGGAGATATGATGGTGCTTTTAGGATTTGCGCAGAACAAAAAGTTTCAATTTGTAAATTAGTAGGCGAGCTAACAGCAAATTTATAAGCAACACTAACAATAAAAGATTAATCGTTCATGAGTTTAATCTTGTATGCTGCATAGAGCGAAGTTTCTTAAAATTGCTCAAGAGCAGCCAATTCGCGCGCACTCCACAATGTTGGATAATCAGTTTGAAACTTGTCAAAAACTTCTTTAAAAATTGTTTCACGCATCATGGCTGTTTGGTTTTTTATACCATATTTTGTGCAATAACGTTCTAAAGCAGCTAATTCACTATCATTTAATGAGATTGTTTTTCTGTGTCTTCTTTTATGAACGGTTCGCGTCACTCTCATGCCGGTTAATTAAAATGTTAATAACTTTATGTTGCTTTAGCACCACTAAAAATCAAATGTAGCCAAATACTACGGATTTTATGAACAATAAAGTAACAAGTAATAAACATGTTTTTAACAAAAAGTCATAAGTTGTTGACATCCAGATGTAAAAAAGCCCTGCGAAAATTGTATGGCAGGGCTTTTGTTTGCTTAGGGATCAGTTTTATTTCTCTCTTGAGAAGGGCCAGGAAACAATACCGCCCTCCATTACTTTTACGTTAGTATATCCGTTTGCCTTCAGTATTATAGAAGCCTCGTAACCGCGAAGAGAAATTTTACACCATGTTATAATTTCGGTGTTTTTATCTTCGGGCAGTTCATTAATTCTCTTTCTTAACTGACCAAGAGGAATAAGACGTTCGCCAATGCCGAGGCGCATTTGCTCGAACTCCACGGGATTCCTTACATCTAAGAAAACTGCTTTACCGTCATTGTTTTTTGCCTTTTCTTTTACCTCTTCTGCCGTTATAGTTTTGAATAATCCTCTGAGTTTGTTTTGCATAACGTGAGCGGTAGCAATACTATGATCTATGGCAAGTGAGAATGGAGGAGCGTATGGCAAATCGGCATTAGCCATATCGTTAACCGTAAGCTTTCCTTGAATTGCCATTGCCCATATTGCAAGTTGCTTGCTAACATCGCCCGGACCAACTACTTGGGCACCCAAAATTCTTTCGGTCGATTTGTCAACTATCAGTTTAGTAATTAAAAGATTACCATTCATAAATCCGGGTTTATCAAGGCTTGCGCTTATTACGGTTTCGATATTTGTAATTCCATTTTTCTTGGCATTTTGCTCCGATAATCCTGTCGTACCCGCTGCATAGTCAAAAATCTTACATACTCCTGTTTGAATAGTGCCATTAAATTTTGTAACGTTGCCTTTAATCAAATTATCGCCAACAACCCGACCTTGAAGATTAGCCAAGTCACCAAACGGAGCATGAACTTTATTATTTGTAATTAAATTTGGTATTTCAACGCAGTCGCCGATGGCGTATATATCAGGGTCTGACGTCTGCATATACTCATCGACAACGATCCCACCTGTTTGGCTTACGCTCAAACCCGCATCACGTGCCAATTTTGAATTTGGCATAACACCAATAGCTAAAACAGCTAAATCGCATGGTAATTCAGTGCCATCGTTAAGTTTAACGGCTTTAAGTTTACCGTTTTCGCCTAAAAATGCCGAAACTCCGTTTTGAAGAATTACATTAGCTTTTGTTTTTACATAGCGTTCAACCAATTGTGCTAAATGCAAGTCTAAAAATGTCAACAACTGTGGCAGAAGTTCAATTAATGTAACCTCGATTCCTGCAAGATGCAGTGCTTCGACAGTTTCTATACCTATAAGCCCGCCACCAATAACTACAGCCTTTTTTATTTTCCCCTCGTCTCTGACTTTTCGTAGGTAATCAGCATCAGGCATTGATAATAGTGTCGTAATTCCTTCAAGATCAATTCCGGAGATTGGAGGTTTACGAGGAACGGCTCCAGTTGCAATAACCAATTTATCGTACTCTAAGCTACCTGTCTCGCCTGATATTAGGTTTTTAAATTCAACTTTTTTGGCTTTTTTGTCAATAGAGGTAACCTCAGTATTGACTTTTGCAATAATGTTTTTACCATTTAGAAAAAAGTTTGGATCTCTGACTACACCTGCAGGTGAACATAACAACTGATTCCTGTCGTCAAAAAATCCGCCAACGTAGTAAGGATATCCACATGAAGCCATAGATAAATCTGCCGATTTTTGTATCATAACTATTTCGACATCTTCATCGAGACGCCTGGCTCTTGAAGCTGCTTTTGGACCTGCGGCTGAGCCTCCAATAACGATTATTCTTTTCTTCTTCATTTTTTTATTTTTGTTTAGTGGTTAATTATGTGATTAATAAAAATTTGAATAAACTCAGCTTAACTTTTGAAATGTTAAAAATACTTTATTATCTAGTTACATAGTTAGATAATTGAATATATGTATTTACACAAAGTTAATTATTTATTCTAAATATACGTCAGAAAATTATGAATTAATTAAAAATTGTGGTACTGTAACCGCAAAAAGTCTATTGTTGATGGTAATAATATACGGGTATAATAACCGATGTACCGATAAATCCCAATCCCCCTTCAATATTCATATATGTTTGAACGGGTTGGCTAAACAAAGGAAAATCATAATAGTCATCTAACATATAAAGTGAATGCTCGTACATAAACAGATCTTCTGATATCTTTTCAATTACAAATAATAAAGTTCTATTTCTTTGTTCGATCGAATTGCGGATTGGAAAATCAATAATACCCTCATTCTCCTGTGATGTTATTTTATCGGTTAAAAAATATTTTTCATAACCAGTCTCACCATCATAATGGTATCTAGAAAATTCTATTCCACGAGCGTAATCCATGTCAGCTAACATGTGAAAATATTGAAAAGTTGAGTCTATTATTTCGTGAGTTTCTTCATCGTAGATATGTATCAACAATTTTTCGTAAATTGTCATAGCGTAATAGTTAGTGGCACTCTCTTTGGGCATTTTTAATCTAAACATTATCATACCTTGGTTATCTTGATAGGATGTAACGACTCCAATAGAGTCAATTTTAATCCACTCAGGTTTATAAACTATTTGGGAAGTTCCAATAGCGTCATCGTAATTGTTTAACGAAACATGAATTTTATATATTTTCCCTTCTAAGGCGGTCGTATTACTTAAATATTTTCCATTTGAAACGTGAGTCATGGTCTCAACAACAACACCATTTTCTGACAAAACGACTGTAGCGTTCGTTAGAGGCTGTACTGTAAAAATGCCAGATGCTACCGAGTTTGATTTATGGACATAACACTCTATAATGCTATCTGTATATATGATAGAATTTAATACAATTTTGGGTTTCATGTTTTTACCTTTAAATTCTACCTCTTTCTTGCATTGGACAAATAAAAGTAGTGTTGATATTGCAATTATGATTGTTAAATATGGTTTCATATGTTTATAATTTTTTCAGTTTATCGTCACATGGAACTCACATGTAATACAGTTAATAGTTAAAAGTAGAAAGTTAAAAAACACTTTCTCCTTGCTCCTTTCACCTTGTACCTTCATAGAAGTTTGGCATGTTCGTTTCATATTTCTATAATTTTTTAGTTAATGAATAGGTATAAAATCTATTTAAAACTCAAATTTCCATGAAAATGATGGTATAATTGGGAATATGCTATAGTAATAAAGTTTTTTACTACCTTCATAATCAACTGTTTCCCAATCCATGAAAAATGGATTTTTTCTATTATATACATTATATACAGAGATATTCCATGTGCTAATACCACGTTTTTTCTCTTTATGGAAATTTACTCCAACGTCAAGTCTGTGATACGCGGGCATTCGGTAGTTGTTTCGCGTTTCATAGTAGGGTATTTCTGAATTGGATGTATTATTTGGATCTTGCCATGTTGTGAGTTGATCTACAGAGGGATATCGTTCATATTCAAGAGTAGTTGCATTGCCAGTCCCGAAAACCCATGTTGCTCCTATATCTAAGCGGTCGTTAAATTTGTGGGTTACTACCACGCTTATATCGTGTCGTCTGTCATATTTATATGGAAATATTTTTCCGTAGCTAATCTCTTCCCCTGGTCTGTCAAACTTCCTTTCCGATTTTGACCAAGTATAACCAATCCAGCCAGTTGTATTTCCATATTTTTTCATTATAAGTATTTCGGCACCGTATGACCAACCTTTTCCAAGCACTATTTTTTCTTGCCAATCATTATTGATTGAAAAAAACGATGCACCCTCCTTATACTCAATTATATTATCCATAGTTTTGTAAAAAATCTCTGTACTAATTTCAATATCGCGACTATGTTCGTAAACAGCCCCTACTGAATATTGATACGAATTGTTTGGAGCAATGTTTTTTGTTACAGGAACCCATAAATCAGTAGGTAACCCAATGGTCGAATTTGCTAAGAGGTTGATATATTGTTGCATAATAGCAAACGAGGCTTTTGTCGATACCTTTTCATTAATTAAATATAGTGCAGAAACTCTCGGTTGCAGACGATTATAAAATTTGCCATGTGTTAGATATCCTGACCAATGTAGTCCCGCATTTAGCTTGAAACCGTAATCTAAATCAATATCATCTTCTATATATGTCGATATTTCATGAGAATAAAGCTGGTCGTTTTTTGCCTCAAAATTGGAACTTTGTTCACCTTCATTTGAAATCTTTGCTGAAGATACACCGGGATTAAATATGTGATATGTTTCGGCAATTCCGAACTTAATTTTGTGATTTACAGTAGGATAGTAATCAAAATCAATTTTCAATCCATAGTCTTTTATTCCAGACAAGTAGTCAGCAATAAATGTTTCGTTGTTGTACTCCATTTTAGTTCCTACAAACATTTTGTAACGACTAAATGTTGCTGTGGTATTGGAAAAAAGCTTATCGTTAAACAGATAGTTCCAACGCAATGCAGTAGTTATGTTTCCCCACCAAAGTTGGGATTTGTCTTTTTCTTTATATTCATGTACTATATCTTCACCCGATAGGCTGTCGTAATAAGTCTGTGAATATTTATTTTCCATATTCATATAAAATTTATCCTTGCCAATATAAGTACTTAAATATAAGTGACTTTTATTAGATAGCTTATGATTTATTTTAGCATTCAAATCATGAAAAAAGTAGCCTGTCATCATTTTGTTTATGCCTTTTGAAGCCTGATACATTTTTACAAATGGAATTGCTAGTATATCAAGATAAGTCCGTCTTCCTGAAACGATAAAAGTTGTTTTTTCACTAATAGGCCCATCTATAGATAGTTTCGATGATATTAATCCTATACTTCCTACTCCTCTGATTTTCTTTTTGTTTCCTTCTTTCATAGAAATGTCAAGCACAGATGACAGTCGTCCCCCATAACGTGCAGGGAATCCGCCTTTTATAAGTTTCACATTTTGAATGGCATCGGAGTTGAACACAGAGAAAAATCCAAACAAGTGGTTTGCATTATAAACCGGAACACCATCTAAAAGTATAAGATTTTGATCGGGACCTCCGCCACGAACATACATCCCACTCATGCCTTCCGAACCCGACTGCACACCTGGTAGAAGCTGAATGGATTTTATTATATCAACCTCTCCCATTAGTGCTGGCAAGTTTGCAACAACTTTTACGGGGACATCTATTAAACCCATTTGGGTGTTTCTAACGTTACTTTCAACCACGTTGCCAACAACAGTAACCTCGCTAAGTTCGATTGAGGGTTTTAGCTCAATATCAATTTGTAAGTTTTTTTCAAGAGTTATAGTCTCTTGGTAGGTGGCGTAACCAATCATCGAGAAAGTGAGTTTTATTGTTTTCTCTTCGGTTGTAAAGGAGTAAAATCCGTAATTATTGGCTACTGTGCCTTTATAGGTATTAGCGTCGTATACATTTGCTCCGATAAGCTTTTCTCCTGTTTCCTTGTCACTAACAAATCCACTGATTGTGAATTTTTGAGAATAAATTGTACTAAATGTAAAAACAAAGAGTGCGACAAAGGTTATTCGCATTTTAGCTTGGTTAAAGGAATAAGTATGTGTCATAATTAAACATATTTGCATTTTAAAAAATGAACTTGGGACGTCTATTTCGTTTAAAAGTTACAAAACAGATAATTTTGTAACAATATTGTTGTTAATCTATTGTAAGATTTGAGTTAAAATATTTGTAACAGCGACAAGAAAAACTAAGTTAGTGAAAAAACTCTTTTATGTGTTACATAACGTTTTGTCTTGTTAAGCGCCGCGAAGTTCATAATTGATTGTTACAAAACTGTTACAAGTACGTTATTTTTTTGTTGGTAAGTACTTTGCTGTTTTAGAGTGCTCAACAATATATAATATGTGGTAGTTATTGTCGTATGTTTTCTCATAAAGTTTATCTGTGCTAATAGTGCGAAATAACATAATTTTTGATACTTTTGCACCTTGAATTTCTACCTGTAGTGTTTTACTGCAGTGGAAGTACAAAATATAACTTGCAAAAATGATTAGCAGACGATTACTAAGAATAAAAGCAATGCATATCGCTTATGCGTATTTTAATTCTGAAGGTGGTGATATCAAGTTTTTTGAAAATGAATTGAATAATAGTATTCAAAAGTTTTATGATCTTTATTTAGCATTTTTCTCTCTGATAGTTGAAGTTAGAGACTATGCAAATCACATAATAGAGTTACGTAAAGGCAAGCTGTTGGCTTCTGAGGAGGATCTCAATCCAAATTTGCGTTTTGTTAATAACAAAGTAATTGCAGATTTAGAAAATATCGAAGAGATTAAACGGTTTATTGAAACCAATAATACGATTTGGAAAGAGCACTCCAATATAATTAAAGTAGTTTATAATACTTTAGTTGAGTCAGACGTTTATGAAGATTATATGAAACATCTTGTCAACTCGTACAGTCACGACAAACAGATAGTTTACTATATTTTAGAGCAGATTTTTCCAGATAACGAAGATTTGTATCAACTATTGGAGGAGATGTCGATATATTGGAACGATGATATTGAGCTTGTTCTGAGTATGAACATAAGAACTGTTCAGCGAATGAAAGAGACTAAAAGTCATAATAACAAGTTATTTCCACTGTACAAAACCAAAGATGACCATGAGTTTGTGAAAACATTGTTCCGTAAAACAATTGCAAACCACGAGCATAGCCAACAGGTAATAGCAGAATTATCAGAAAGTTGGGAGAATGAAAGAATTGCATTGATTGATAGAACAATTATTGAGCTTGCAATGACAGAGTTGGTTAGTTTCCCTCTTATGCCTGTTCCTGTTACTTTAAATGAATATATTGATATGGCAAAATTTTACAGTACAGAAAAAAGCCATATTTTTGTAAACGGCATATTAGAGAAATCAGTTAGTTTTTTAACCGAAAAAGGTCTGATAAAAAAGAGAGGTACAGGGTTACTAAATGCTTCTCCAGAAGAAAGAGACAATGAGTAAACAATAAAAGCACTTTGAAAGATTACTATTCACTGTATCAAGCAAATAAAAATTATTAATATATGAGAACAATTCTTTTTATTATTTCAATTATCGTTACAGCACTTCTTACAGCATGCGGTGGTGGTAGCGATAAAAAAGTTGATGCTACTATGGTGCAAAACCCTATATCTGCAGATGGAGTAGATAATAGTGTTAAAATGCCAGCAATTGAAGTAATATCGAAAGGTGGCACTACTTTTGATTTTGGTGTTATAATTCAAGGAGAAAACGTGATTCATGAATTTGAACTAAAAAACACAGGAAATGCTGATTTAGTAATAGGGGCGGCAAACGCAGCGTGTGGATGTACTGTTCCAAAGTTTTCTAAAGAGCCGATAGCTCCTGGAAAAACCGGTAAGGTTGAAGTTGCTTTTGCAAGCTCTGGTCGTGAAGGCAAACAAATGAAAACTGTTACATTGCTGACAAATGCGCAACCAGGTTCTTTAACATTAACTGTTATAGCAAATATTATTGTACCAAATTAATACACAAAGCTTTATGATGAATATTTTATTAATGGCATCTCCAAATGGAGAAGGAGGCGGTTTCGGAGCTTTAATTCCGTTACTTTTGGTTATCGTGATTTTCTATTTTTTCATGATACGCCCACAAATGAAACGACAAAAAGAGGTTCGTAATTTTAGAGACTCTCTTAAAAAAGGCGATAGAGTTTTAACTATCGGCGGAGTTTACGGTAAAATAGTTGAAGTTAGCGAAACAACTGTTATGCTCGAAATAGCAGATAATGTACGCATTAAGGTTGAAAAGGCGGGTATTGTGAAAGATAACTCGGATATTGCACAACAAAAGTAAGATTTTGATTTAAAAGATAGAAAGGCTTCCCTTTCTATCTTTTTTATTTTTTATTGCATCTACTATTTTAATTTTAGTGGTGAAACAACAATCTAACAAGAAATGGATAAGAAAGAGAAAGAGAGTTTAAAACGTCGTTATTACAAACTTAGAATACGAATAAGGCATGCCGATAATCGTATTTTTATTTTCATATTCTTTCTTATTATAAGTGGAACACTTTGGTTTTTAAATGCACTCTCTAAAGATTATGTTACAGAATTAGATATTCCAGTCAATTTTGTTGGTATTCCACGCGAATTTAAAAGTAATCAGCAACTACCTCAAAATTTAACCATACAAGCTTCTGGACAAGGCTTTTCTCTCATGCGTCATAAGATTACATCACGTGGTGTACCCTTTAAATTTGATATTAAACAATATTTTTCAAATCAAAAAGCAGGTAAGGAGGTTTCGTTCCAAATAATTACGCAACTTGCTCAAAAACAGATGGAACAGTATTACGGAGGAGAATTTTCGATACTCGATATTTACCCACGAACCATAAGTGCATCGTTTTCAACAATTGTTTTCAAAAAGTTGCCTGTAAGTTTCAAGGGTGACTTATCGTTCCAACCGCAATTTTGGCAAAAAGGAGATATAAAAATAACTCCTGATAGTGTGGATGTCGGTGGTCCTCAAAATGTTATGGATACAGTTAAAAAAATTAGGACTCAGTATATTAAAATTGAAAGAATCAACTCCTTAACTGAGTTTACTGCTAACCTTGACGACAATGGAGTGTTTATTTGCGAGCAGCCAGAGGTTAAAATCAGCGTAGATGCAGAAAAGTTCACTGAAGCCACAATAAAATTACCCATAAAAGTGCTTAATGCTCCCGATAGATTTAACATAATGCTTTTCCCCGACCAAACAACTGTTACATACAGGATTGGGATTGATAAGTATGAGAGTATTACAGCAAATAGTTTTACAGCTATTGTCGATTACAACCAAATGAGTGCAAGAGATATAAATGAGAAAATAAGGGTTGAATTGATTGAGTTGCCTGAATATATAAGGAACGTTACATATCATCCAAGAGAAGTAAAATATTTAATTGGCGAAAAAAAATGATTCGCGTTGGATTGACAGGTGGAATCGGGAGTGGAAAAACAACCGTAGCCAAGGTATTTCAAACAGTTGGTATTCCTGTCTATTTCTCAGACACGAAAGGAAAGTATTTAATGTCTCATAGTGCAGAAATAAAAACAAAATTAATTAAGATTTTTGGGCAACAAGCAATATTGAGCGACAATTCGATTAATAGGCAATTTCTTGCTAATGAGGTTTTTACAAATCAAGATAAGTTAAAGATATTAAATTCGATAGTTCATCCGGTTGTTATGGATGATTTTGAAAAATGGGCTAGTGAGCAACAGAGTCCGTACGTTATAAACGAGTCGGCAATCCTTTTTGAAAGTGGAATTTATAAGCAGTTGGATAAAAATATTGTTGTTATGGCTGATAAGCAAATCAGAATAGAAAGAACCATAAGGCGCGATAAAATTAGCAAACAGCAGGTTTTAGAGAGAATCCACAATCAAACCGACGATGAAACAAGAAAAAAACTTGCTGATTTTTTTATCAGCAATAATAATAACGATATGATAATCAATCAAGTATTAAAAATTCACTATAAGCTATGGGAAAATTCTCGAAATGGATAGGTGGCGGACTTGGCTGGGTTTTAGGCGGTCCCTTAGGAGCTATTGCAGGATTTATTATAGGTTCTGTAATAGATTCACGAAGCGAGGTTTATAAAAGTCAAGCCAAAACGACAAAAACAACTCCCGGTGGCTTTATTGTTTCCTTGTTGGTTTTAACATCAGCAGTAATGAAAGCTGATGGCAAAGCTACTAAAGGGGAACTTAATTATGTTAAAAGGTTCTTTGTAAAAGCCTTTGGAGCCGAGGAAGCACAAGAGGCTATTTTAATGTTGCGTGATCTGTTGAAACAAAATATCCCGGTAGATGATGTTTGCAGACAGATCAGAGCAAATATGGATAAATATTCAAGGTTGCAACTTTTTAATTATCTGTTTGGTGTATCTCAAGCTGACGGAGCTATTACGCAAGCAGAGTTAGAGTTCTTAAAACATATTGCGCAATTATTAGGGCTGTCAAATGAGGAGTTTAAGTCAGCGAAATCAACATTTATTCCAGATAACAACTGGGCTTATGAAATGCTGGAAATAACGCCATCAGCAAGTGAAGAAGAGATTAAAAAAGCATATAGGAAAATGGCTGTAAAATATCATCCCGATAAGGTTGAATATTTGGGTAATGATTTTAAAAAGGCGGCAAATGAAAAGTTCGTTAAAATAAATCAGGCATACGATATTATAAAAAAAGAGAGAAATATTGCATAGACCCTGTTAATTAACGATTATCCAAACTATATTTAGTGGGCTGAAAAATAAACCAACAGTCCAGTTTTTAACATGCAGACCCCATTGAGTGCCACATAGGTGTGAATTGTGAGTTACCGTTCCCAAGAAAAGTTTACGATTTATCAAGAACATTTATTTATAGCCGAATATGTGAATGTTTTGGTTTTGTAGTGTTATAAAAAAAAGTGTTTAAAAGAACATGTAGTACATTTGTATGCTCTTAATTAAAAAACGTAAACACTTAATAACTAATATTTATAGACTTATGAAAAAAAATGTACTATTCTTAACATTGGTTACCATCTTTATGTGCAACTCTACATTCGCACAAATGTTGCTTTCAGACGAAGATGCCATATCTAACAACACAGCTCAAATTGAAGAGGTTTCATTAGGTGGAAATCAAGAGACAAACTCTGTTGTAGATGTTCCTGTTACTGCAAACGTTTCGGCTTTAGTTGTCGAACGTAAAGTACTATTAGAACAATTTACTACAGAATTATGTGGTTATTGCCCCGGTGGAGCTGCACGCATAAAATCTGTAATCGAGCAACCAGAGTTTGCAGGTAAAGTTCATTGGGTGGCTCACCATGCAGGTTTCTACACTGACAGTTATACTATTCCTGAATCTCAAAGTTATCTAAGACTGTTCGGGGGTAATACTTATGCCCCTGCCATGATGCTTGACCGGACTATTCTAACAGGTAGCGCTCCTGTTATGGGAGTTCCTTCAAGCACAACAGATATTGCAAACTATTTTAGACAAGCTTTAAATACACCTACATCTATTTCAGTAAATATAACTCAAGCAAATACTATTGCAACAGACCGCAAAGTAAAAATCACAGCTTATGGTGAAGATATTAGCGGTACTCATCCGACAGAAGATTTATATGTAGTTGTTTTTTTATTAGAGAATGATATTAAATCTACCAGCCAATCTGGAGCAGGTGGCACTTATATACACAACAACTTGATTAGAAAGGTTATGAATGAAGTAACTGGTACTAAAATTGTATGGCAAGGAAATTCTTATTGTGTAACTGCTGAAGCGACCCTGCCAACAGGATGGAATGCAGATAATATGGATGTTGTGGCTTTTGTTGCTAAAAATTATTTGAATCCGTTAAGCAATGTGCAAGTGCTAAATGCAGAAAAAACAGAACTGGTAATGGAGGAATCAGGTACATATGAAATAACTTTCCATGCTGCATATAATGGAACACCTTTGGAAGGAGTAACAATTAATGTTGCAGATGCAGTAACAACAACTAATGCACAGGGTAATGCAACTTTACAATTAACTAATGGAGGCTATACTTATACCGCTACAAAAGAAGGATACGCTGGTAAAGGCTTTTTTGTTGTTGATAATGCAGACTTAACAGTAGAAGTGACAATGTCTACCGCATATGAAGTAACTTTCCATGTTATACATGAGGGTTCACCTTTGGAAGGAGTAACGATTAATGTAGCTGAGTATGTAGCAACAACCAATGAGGATGGTAACGCTATATTACAATTACCTAATGGAAGTTATGCTTATACCGCTACAAAAGAAGGATATGATGATTATATAGGTAATATTGTTGTCGAAAATGCTGCTCAAACAGTTGAATTAGAAATGGTACATAGTTTGTATAAAATAACTTTCCGTGCTGTAGATAATGGTACACCTATAGAAGGAGTAACAATTAATATTGCTGATACTATTCTAACAACCAATGCACAGGGTAGGGCTTTTATAAATTTAATTAATGGAAGTTATACTTATACCGCTATAAAAGAAGGATATAGTGATTATGAAGGCAGTGTAGTTGTTAATAATTCCGCTAGAGTAGTTAATATAAATATGATTACAGGAATAGAGGGATTTTCAATAGAAAATATTGTTCTATTGTATCCTAATCCAATTGAGAGTACATTAACAATAGAGCGCAATAGTGGCGATGTAGTTGTTATGGAAATATACAACATTTACGGAGCATTAGTTGGTAGAACAAAAACCGATAATGTGACAACTACTATTGATGTTGGAATGTTAAGCTCGGGATCTTATTTTGTAAGAATAACTGGAGCTAACGAAACCACAGTACATAGATTTATTAAGAGATAACCAATGTGTTAAGGATAAATAAAAAGAGTTGGCTCGGAAAAGAAGTCAACTCTTTTTTGTAATTAGCAATTGAGCTAAAGGATAAAAGTTGAAAAGGGAATCGGGTGTTGAGTGGAATCGAAACTCTGTTCTCTCTCGGGAGCGGGAGACAAGTCTGTTCTTTGTTGAAGACACTGTCCTGAAAATTATTAACTGTCAATTGTACATCGTTAATTGCCAGATAAGTACATCCCGACAGCAGCAATAAGTGTTAGAATAATTATTATCCCTCCTGAAATTTTGTTCATCCACCAAAGTTGTTTCAAGCGAAACTTATGTCTGAAAAGGTTGACGAAGCCTGTTAACAAAAACCACCAAAATGAAGCACCAAGAAATACTCCTAAAACAATAATAACTTGAGTTAAAAAAGTATGCTTGTACTCAAATATACCTAATGCAGCGATACTGGCTCCAAAGAAAATGATTGTCAAGGGATTGGAAAGTGTTAGAAAAAAAACGGAAATAAAATCTTCAAGCACTCCTGAGTGTTTTTTTCTTGCTCGTTTGCGAATTTGCTTAGTTTGGTTGGTAGTAAATATTTTAATTCCAAGAAAAAGCAATACACATATTCCAACTATTTGAAGAATAAACTGATTATCAGTAAAAAACTTTTGCAAGAAACCTAAACTGAAAACAGCTATAATAGCATAAACAGAGTCGGCTGAAGCAGCTCCCAAGCCCGACACAAATCCTACAAACCTCCCCTTATTGATGGTTTTTTGCACACACAACACACCAATTGGTCCCATGGGTGCTGACACAGCAAAACCTATAAGTATCCCTTTTACAAGAATAATAACTGCATTTACTGTCTCTGTAATCATTATTTTTTGTTTCAAGCCTACAAAGAAATAAAATGTTTGTTAATTTGGCAACATCAAAATTTGAATGTTTATGTTTCAATCCGACAAAGAAATAAAGGAATTTTTAGATTTTAAATATAAACTATTTAATAATCAGTCATATATCGAAACAGACCCGATACAGATACCTCACAAGTACAATAGTATTAATGATATTGAAATAAGTGCTTTTATAGCATCTCAACTTGCGTGGGGAAATAGAAAGGCGATTATAAAATCTGCAACAAAACTATTAAACAAAATGGGGGATAGCCCATGTGAATGGCTATTAGATGCTAAAGATGAAGATTATGATGTTTTTGATGATTTTGTTTACAGGACATTTAATTCGTCTGACATTAAGTATTTTATATTTCAATTATCGGATATTGTGCAAAATCACTCTTCACTTGGCAATTACTTTAAACTGCTTTATGAAAAGTCGAATAGTGACGTAAAGTCAATGTTGCAACTATTTCGTGACTCCTTTATGAATAATGCCTCCGAAAAAACTGCACGACATATGGGAAGTATTTCCAAAGGTTCGGCTGCTAAACGTCTTAATATGTTTTTACGCTGGATGGTTAGGAATGATAATTTGGGTGTCGACTTTGGAATTTGGGATTTTATTTCACCCAAAGAACTGTTCATTCCGTTAGATGTTCATAGTGGCAGAGTTGCACGCAAACTTGGACTCTTAAAAAGAAATGCAAATGATTGGAAATCTGTCGATCTGCTGACAAGCAAGTTAAAAACTTTCGATCCTGACGACCCCGTTAAATACGATTTTGCACTTTTTGGATTAGGTGTTTTTGAACGATTTTAGATATATGATACAGATTTCAATATTATATTTGTAAGCTAAAACCTGCAGTTTGTAGCTTATACATAATATATACACCTAAATTATATATGAGTTTTCTATCAGTATTATTTGTAGCAATAGCTTTATCCATGGATAGTTTTGCAGTTTCAATTGCTTTAGGATTAGGTTGTTGTAGTACAGAATTAAAACATATTTTAAGGGTAGTACTTTTTTTATCTGTTGCTCAAGCTACTTTTGCTTTGCTTGGCTGGCTTGTAGGAGACTCGTGTTTAGAGTATATAAAAAATTACGATCACTGGTTAGCATTCATTCTCTTGTCAGTAATAGGTGGGCAAATGGTGTATGAAGGGATAAAAGGTAAAAACAAAGATAGTAATGACAATAATAATGCTGTACCGACAGTAAAATCATTGTTACTATTGTCGATAGCAACATCAATTGATGCATTAATTACAGGTGTTAGTTTTGCCTTTTTAGATGTAGATATTTTCATGGTTATAGTCGTGATATTGAGCGTAACAGCCTTTTTTACATTTATTGGATTTACTTTTAGTGGTAAAATAGGGAAAAAATGTGGCAACTATTCTGAGATTTTTGGAGGTATCGTGTTAATTCTAATTGGTTTAAAAGTGTTAATTGAACATACTTTACATGCATAAATATATGTATTACTGTAACATATCAATAATGAATATTGAAATTATCATAAAGTCAAACCATTTAAAATGTAATCCAACAAAATTTTTATTCTAATTATTGCTTATTAAACTTATTTATTGTATCATTGCAAAGTAATTCCCGTAAGAGGGGGCTTTAAATTCCAAACTTACCCCCGAATCAATCCAAATTAAAAAAATATAATTTACATTTTCAAACATTTCCCACATGTATGATATTTTAGAACTGAACAAGAAACTTGTATCAGAATTGAAGGAGATCGCTACAGATCTTGGACTTAAAAAATTTGATGGACTAAAAAAACAAGATCTCATATACAAAATTCTTGATCAACAGGCGATTTTAGCATCAGAAAAAGCAACAAAGAAGGCTGCGACGAGCGGAGAAAAAAGACAAGAAAAACGTCCTCGTATATCCACAAATATTGCAAACAAGGCAAAAGAGACTAAACTACTGTCAGAGGTCAAAGCAACTTCTAGTACTACAGGTCAAAAAAGTACTGGCACTCAGCTGGTAGAAGACAAAAAAAACAGCAATACAGCAAAAAAGATTGACGATAAAAGTCGTAATAAAACTCAAGGCTCAGCTGAGAAGGACAGAAGTAGTTTGCAAGATAAAGGCAAAAGAGTGCCACTTCCAGATATAGTTGTAGATCAGGACGATACAGAGATTATTTATTCCGATGATGCTGAGACAAAAGCTCCTCAAAGCAAAGAGGTTTTAGAGAGCAATGCACGCGAAACCGATGTCTTAGATGCTAAACAAGAAAGTGGTTCTAAGAGAGGAACTGAGTTGAGAGAATCGGTAAAAGAGCAAAGTCTGGAGAAATCTAAGAACAATCAAAAAAACGATAAACGATACGAATTTGATGCAATAATTACCGCCGTTGGAGTACTGGAAATAATGCAGGAAGGATATGGCTTCCTTAGATCATCGGACTACAATTACTTTAACAGTCCTGACGATATTTACGTAAGCCAATCTCAAATAAAGCTTTTCGGATTAAAAACAGGCGATACGATCGAAGGTCCTATACGACCACCTAAAGATGGCGAAAAGTTTTTCCCTTTAATTAAAGTTGAAAAAATAAACGGCCGTTCAACAGAGTATATTCGTGATCGTATACCATTCGATTTTTTAACCCCTCTGTTCCCTTTTGAGAAATTTGATATAACATCACATGCGGAGTCCTCGTTATCAACTCGTATAGTTGATATGTTCTCGCCAATAGGTAAAGGTCAAAGAGGTTTGATAGTTGCACAACCAAAAACAGGGAAAACAGTTCTGTTAAAAGAGATTGCGAATGCAATAGCAGCAAATCACCCCGAAGTATATTTAATAATTCTGTTAATTGACGAAAGACCTGAAGAGGTTACTGATATGGCGCGCAACGTAAGAGGTGAAGTAATCAGCTCCACATTCGACGAGCCTGCAGAAAGACACGTAAGAGTTGCAAACATAGTACTCGAGAAAGCTAAACGAATGGTAGAATGTGGGCACGATGTGGTTATTTTGTTAGACTCGATAACACGTCTTGCACGCGCTTATAATACAGTATCTCCAGCGTCGGGCAGAGTACTTTCGGGAGGTGTTGATGCCAACGCACTACACAAACCAAAACGTTTCTTTGGCGCGGCTCGTAAAATCGAGAACGGTGGTTCGTTAACTATCTTAGCTACAGCACTTACAGAAACAGGTTCAAAAATGGACGAAGTTATTTTCGAAGAGTTTAAAGGAACCGGAAACATGGAGTTACAGTTAGATCGCAAACTGTCGAACAGAAGAATATATCCGTCAGTCGATATTTTGGCATCAAGCACGCGTCGTGAAGATCTATTGTTGCCTAAAGATACTCTTAACAAAACCTATATTTTGAGAAACTTCCTTGCCGATATGAATAGCATTGAAGCTATGGAGTTTATGCGTCAGCGACTTCCTCAAACACGTTCAAATGAAGAGTTCCTTTTAACAATGGACAAGGGATAATAGTTAAAAGGTACAAGGTAAAAGTGGATACAGTCATGCGCTGTATACATTAAATATTTTTCTTTTACCATGTACCTTTTTCTTGCACCTTGCATCGTTCTTATTTAAAATGATTCTGAATTATTAACAGCTATCGGAGTCATACAAAATCAACATTATTTTTTGTTAATTTTGTGCAAAAATCAATAAAAAGTATATAAATTTCAATAAAAGCATAATTATGAGTCAGAAAAAGAAATTCATTACATGTGACGGTAACTATGCAGCATCGTACATATCTTATATGTTTAGCGAAGTTGCAGCTATTTACCCAATTACCCCATCGTCAACCATGGCAGAATATATTGATGAGTGGGCAGCAGGTGGTCAAAAAAATATTTTTGGTCGTCCAGTAAAAGTTGTTGAAATGCAATCGGAAGCCGGCGCAGCTGGAGCTGTACATGGTTCGTTACAAGCAGGTGCATTAACATCAACATATACAGCATCGCAAGGATTGTTGCTTATGATTCCGAATATGTACAAAATTGCCGGAGAACTTCTTCCTGCAACTTTCCACGTGTCGGCACGCAGCTTGGCTGCACAGGCACTCTCTATTTTTGGAGATCATAGCGACGTTATGAGCACTCGCCAAACAGGATTTGCAATGTTAGCCACAGGTAGCGTTCAAGAGATTATGGATATCGCTGCCGTAGCACACCTTGCAGCAATAAAATCAAGAGTTCCTTTCATGCACTTCTTTGATGGATTCCGAACATCACACGAAATTCAAAAAGTTGAAGCACCTGTAATGGAACAATTGGCAGGTTTAATTGACCAAAAAGCACTTAAGGCTTTCCGCGACAATGCTTTAAATCCAGAACATCCCGTAACAAGAGGAACAGCACAAAATCCTGATATATATTTCCAAACTCGCGAAGCCGCTAACAAATTCTATGATGCAGTTCCCGATATCGTAGAGCATTATATGCAGGAGCTTAAAAAGATAACAGGTCGTGAATATCACCCATTTACATATTATGGCGCAGCAGATGCTACTGACATTATTATTGCAATGGGCTCAATTACCGATACTATCAAGGAAGTAATTGATTATAAGATTGCTAAAGGTAAAAAAGTTGGTTTAATCAGCGTACATTTATATCGCCCATTCTCAGCTAAATACTTCTTTAAAGTATTTCCAAAATCAGTTAAACGTATAACTGTACTCGACCGTACAAAAGAACCGGGAGCAAACGGTGATCCATTATACTTAGATATAGTAGAACTATTTAAAGATAAAGCCAACGCTCCAGTTATTGTTGGTGGACGCTACGGATTATCATCAAAAGATACCACACCAGCTCAAATGATTGCTGTTTTTGATAACATGGCAGCGAAAGAGCCAAGAAATCAATTTACAGTGGGTATTAATGATGATGTGACTCACCGCTCACTTCCATTAACGACAGAGGTAAACGTTTCTCCATCAGGTACATATCAAGCTAAATTCTACGGGATTGGCTCAGACGGTACTGTTGGTGCAAACAAAAACTCAATTAAGATTATTGGCGACACAACCGACAAATATTGTCAGGCATATTTTGCTTACGACTCTAAAAAATCGGGTGGTATTACTGTATCGCATTTGCGTTTTGGCGACACTCCAATCCGTTCTCCATATTTGGTAACAACTCCTAACTTCGTTGCATGTCACGTGCCCTCATACTTAGATAAATACGATATGCTTAAAGGTTTGACAAAGGGAGGTACTTTCTTACTAAACAGCGTTTGGGATGTTGAGGAGACAAAAGAGAAATTGCCAAATGAAGTGAAAAAGTATATGGCTGATAATCAGATAAACTTCTACATTATCAACGCAACTGCTATTGCAGAGGAGATTGGATTAGGCCACCGTACAAATACTATTATGCAATCAGCATTCTTTAAAATCTCTAACGTAATACCTTACGATAAAGCTGTTGACGAAATGAAAGATTTTGTTCGTAAGAGTTTTTCACGTAGAGGCGAAGAGGTTGTTGCAATGAACAATAAAGCTATTGACCGAGGTGGCAACGTCACCAAAGTTGAGGTTCCAGCCGAGTGGTCAAAACTACCTCCTACAAAGGTTGAAGCTAAAGCCGATGTTCCAAAATTTGTGAAAGATGTTGTATTGCCGATTATTGCACAAAAAGGTGATGATCTTCCAGTTAGCGCATTCACAGGTCGTGAAGATGGAACTTTCGATTCAGGTACCACGCAATACGAAAAACGAGGTATTGCAGTAGATGTACCCGAGTGGCTACCGGAAAACTGTATCCAATGTAACCAATGTTCATTCGTATGTCCGCATGCAGCTATTCGTCCATTTTTGTTAGACGAAAAAGAGTTGGCTAAAGCACCAAAAGATACCAAAACAATTAAAGCTAACGGTAAAGGATATGAAGGTTTGCAGTTTAGAATGCAAGTTAGCCCATTAGATTGTACAGGTTGTGGTAACTGCGTTGATGTTTGTCCGTCTAAGACAAAAGCATTGATTATGAAGCCACTAGAAACTCAAGATGCAGAAATCGAACGTTGGGACTATGCAGCTAAAAATGTAACTTATAAAGATAATATCACTCCAAAAGATACAAACGTAAAATCTACACAGTTTGCACGTCCATTGTTTGAATTCTCAGGCGCATGTGCAGGTTGTGGCGAAACACCATACATTAAGTTAATCACTCAACTATTCGGAGATCGTATGATGGTTGCTAACGCTACAGGTTGCTCGTCAATCTACGGTGGTTCAGCTCCAGCAATGCCATATTGTGTCAACTCTGAAGGACGTGGTCCAGCTTGGGCAAACTCGCTGTTTGAAGATAATGCCGAATTTGGCTTAGGTATGGCAACAGGAGTGCGCAATTTGCGTGAGCGTATTGCAAGCCTAATGCAAGATAATATGAATAAAGTTGTACCGGCAACTAAAACAGCTTTTGAAAACTGGATTGCAAATTACAGCAATGCAGAAAAAACTATAGAAACTTCAAAGGCAGTTGTAAGTGCATTACAAAACGAGAAACACGCTGTTGCAAAAGAGATTTTGGATTTAAAACAGTATTTAGAGAAAAAATCACAGTGGATTTTTGGTGGTGACGGTTGGGCTTATGATATAGGTTATGGCGGTTTAGACCACGTATTAGCTTCAGGCGAAGATGTAAACGTTCTTGTACTTGATACGGAGGTTTACTCTAATACTGGAGGTCAAGCTTCAAAATCAACTCCTATTGGTGCAGTTGCTAAATTTGCTGCTGCTGGTATGCGTATGCGCAAAAAAGACCTTGGTATGATGGCAATGAGCTACGGTTATGTTTATGTTGCACAAGTTGCAATGGGAGCAAGTCAAGCTCAGTATCTAAGAGTTTTAAGAGAGGCTGAAGCATATCCAGGTCCATCACTTATAATTGCTTACGCACCATGTATCGCTCATGGAATTAGAAGCGGAATGGGAACAACCCAACGTCAACAAATTCACGCTGTTGAAAGTGGATATTGGCACCTATATCGTTACAATCCACTATTGGAAAAAGAAGGGAAAAATCCTTTCCAATTAGACTCAAAAGAACCTAACTGGTCAAAATTCCAGGATTTCTTACATAGCGAAGTTCGTTATACATCATTAAAACAATCATTCCCAGAAGATGCAGCTGAATTATTTAAAGCTGCAGAGGAATCTGCAAAATGGCGCTATAACAGCTACAAACGCTTAGCAGAGCAGAAATATGAATAATTAACAATAAATATTTAAAAGGGGTCATCATGAAAATGACGACTCCTTTTAATTTATACAAACAACTTGTTTTCAAAATAATATATTTCAAACGCTCAAAAAATTATTTTTAATTATGACTTTAAAAGAAATTTTAGCAATCTCAGGACAACAAGGTCTATTCAAATTAGTAGCATCATCGAAAAGTGGTATAATCGTTGAAAGCTTGGATAGTGGTAAACGCATGTCGGTACCGACTACTACTAAAGCAAGCTCTTTGGAGGATATAGCTATATTTACTCTATCGGAAGATAAGCCTTTATACGAGATACTAATTGCCATTAAGGAAAAGCAACAATCTCAACAAGCCATAAGCCACAAATCGGAACCCGAAGCTATTAAACAATTCTTTGCAGAGGTAGTTCCCGAATTTGATCCTGCAAGAGTTTATTTTTCCGATATGAAGAAAATTATTAACTGGTACAATATTTTGCAAGCTAAGGATATGCTTGATATAGTTAAACCAAGTGAGGAGATAAAAGCGGAAACAGAAGAATCAAGCGAGGGGGCAGAAGAGAAGGCTGAGTAACAAAGTTTCGTGAATTTTATAACATTGGAAGGGAGAGGTATTAATAACTCTCCCTTTCGTTTTATATCGGGTTGTGTTCTGGAAATTAGAAATTGAAAATTGATACTACCTAAAAACCAGCAGTTCATTCTTTGTAATCTGCATTAGAAGCTAATTTTTTTACCTTTTGTAAAAATAGATGAGTGAAATATTAAGAAGAAGTGATAGATTTGAACTAACACCAAAAAATGGTTTAACAAAATATTTTATTTAGAGTAATCGTTGATTATATATAATACTTGCTAACTGTTTAACACTATAATTCTGTACTAAATGCGCTTGCTTTTATCATTAATCATAACTTTAAACTTATCAACACTGTTTTCTCAAAGTATTGATGTTCATGTTACTAACATTAGAAATAACAAAGGCAGTCTAGTTTTTGGAATTTTTAAAAATGAAGAGAATTATAAGAAAGAGGCACACGACATTGAGAAATCTGTAAAAAAAGAAGATATTAAGGATGGTGCAATAACCGTCACAATCCCGCTTAAACCCGGTACATACGGAGTAACCCTTCTTGATGATGAAAATGATGATGGAAAAATGAGCTACAATTTGGTAGGATTGCCCACTGAAGGATTTGGATTCTCTAACTACTACACAAGAGGATTCTCAAGACCAAAATATGATCAGTTTAAGATCGAAGTTATGGAGACAGACAACGATACCGTTTTTATAAAATTGAGATATATATTTTAATTCCAAACCCTTTCACGTAGAGACGCCATATTATGACGTCTCTACAACACATTTACTTTCAGCTATATAATACATCTATTTTTAACTTTAAAAACTTTTGACTATCATTGTTAATTGTTTTGGACGACCACAAATGGCGCCTTTATTTTCAACTTTATAAACTTTTAACTTTTAACTTCATCAATGGAGAAGGTTTTAATTAAAGGAAAAAACAGCGAATCAACTATATTAATCGGTGAAAGCATTAATAATTTAATAAACTATATTCCCAATAAACAAGTTTACATAATTACAGACCAAAATGTAAACAGACTGTACGAACAAAGCTTTCCATATTTTCCTAAATACGTTATTGAGACAGGCGAAGAGTCAAAAAACTTAGCTTCACTTGTAAAAATATATCAATGGTTATTAGATTCAGGAGCTGATAGAAACTCTTTTGTAGTTGGTATAGGAGGAGGCGTAGTTAGTGATATAGCCGGATTTATAGCCTCAACCTTTATGCGTGGTATCTCTTTTGGATTTGTAGCCACAACTCTGTTAGCGCAAGTTGATGCGAGTATTGGAGGGAAAAATGGAGTTAATTTAGACAACTACAAAAATATTATCGGGACATTCAATCTACCAAAGTTTGTAATTTGCGATATTTCGATGCTCAAAACTCTGTCAGGAGTGGAGTTGTCGAATGGTTTTGCAGAAATGATAAAACATTGTCTGATAGCAAGTTATTCAGATTTTGAATTTATGGAACAAAATGCTGATAAGTTAGTTAAGTGTGATATTGAGGTAATTACACCGCTATTGGCACGTTCAATTCAAATCAAAGCCGATATTGTAAACAACGACGAAAAAGAGACTGGATTGCGGAAAATATTAAACTTAGGACATACGTGGGGTCATGCAATAGAAAAAACAACTAATTTGCCTCATGGTCAAAGCGTTAGCTTAGGGTTAGAGTTTGCTGCCCGCTTTTCACGTAAACGCGAATTAGTCACAAACAGAGATTATATGAGGCTGATTGGTTTGTTGCGCTCATTCAGTTTGCCTGTTTGCTATAACATACATATGCCCGAAGTTTTTAATGCACTAACAAAAGATAAGAAGAAAAACGGCAGCGTAATAGATTTTATTTTTTTAAAGGGACTTGGGGATGTAATCATAGAAAAAATTAGTTTTGATGAAATAAAAGAGTTTGTTTTTGAAAAATAGCCTAACAGTATAAAATGCGCACAAACAGTAAAATTTGTATAGTTATAGGTAACCTAACCTACGAAAAAGCAATACAAGAAATTGAAAATATTTCATTTGCCGAGATACGAATGGACCTACTCAATTATACCGACCAGCAGTACCAAAATATATTTGCCAAACTAACAAACTCAATTGCAACCTATAGAGATAACGTTGATATACAAGATGTTGAAAAAAACTACACAACAGCAATTAAGAGTGGCTGTACTTATATAGATTTAGATGTAGAACTATCTGAAAATCTGCGTTTAAANCTAATTGAAAAGGCTCGTAACAGTGGTTGCAAAGTAATTTTATCTTACCATAATTATACAAATACTCCAACTCTGCAGGAGTTAACTAAAATCGTAAACAATTTGTTTACAAAAGGTGCAGATGTTGTTAAAATTGCTTGTATGGCTAACGATCAGGCCGATTGTGCAAGAGTTTTAGGTTTATACGAAAATCATAAAAACTTGGTGGCTTTCTGTATGGGGAAACTTGGGCTAATTACACGTTTGACAGCCCCAATCATTGGTGCACCATATACTTACGCCTCAGTTTCGGATACAGAGATTGCACCCGGATTGCCAAGTTATAATCTGGTTAATGATTTTTTAGAAAAGTATAACGTCGATTGAACAAATATGCAGGCTTCCGCAAAAAAAATATTTGCCGTTTTTGGAAATCCGATTTTGCATAGTCGTAGTCCTCAGTTGTTTAATGCGGTTTTTGTACATGAGAATATCAACGCGCTTTATACTCGCATTCAGGCAACTAACGGCAAAGAGGTTGTTGATATTATTAAGAAACATAAAATCAGCGGAGCAAATATCACGACACCATTTAAAGAGACTGTTTTAGAATACGTTGATAGCATATCAGATGAAGCCAGGCAAATAGGCGGAATAAACGTTATTATCAATTCCAACGGAGCACTTTCAGGGCATAACACCGACCATATAGGAGTTACAACGTCATTAGAAAATATTACGGACTTAAAAACAGCGAATTGTCTCGTACTAGGCGCAGGCGCAGCAGCAAGAGCAGCTGTTTTTGGGCTGATACTGAAAGGCGCAAATGTTACAGTCGCCAACAGAACATTTGAAAAAGCGAAACAGATAGCTAAAACATTTAATTGTAAGGCTATTAGCTTAGACAAGTTGGAGCAATCTATTAGTAAAACCGATATAATTGTTTCATCACTTTTGCCACATGCAAATCCATTGCAGGGGATAATTTTACCCAAAAATCTAATTATATTAGATGCAAATTATCGTCGCTCAGGAGTAGCGGATTATGCCCTAAAACAAGAATGTAGGCTGATTTCAGGAAAAGAGTGGCTATTGTATCAGGCAATAGAAACATATAAGTTGTTTTTTGGCAAAGAGCCCGATAAATCAATTATGGAAAAGAAATTTAGTAGCAACTTAAATTCAGAAAATATTAATGCTTTAGCGTTAAATCCTAATGTAAAACATGTTGATTTTCAAGATGTTGATATTGCAATATATACGAGTTCAAACAACGAAGCTGAATTTAAAAAACGCTTAAATGAAGAAAAAAATCTGCTCATCAACGGTTAGGGGAACAGTTCAAGCACCTGCATCTAAAAGCGTTGCACAACGTGCGATTGCTTTGGCTGCGTTGGCTGAAGGCATATCAACAATAAAAAACGTTGGCAATAGCGAAGATGTTTTGGCAGCAATAAACGTTTGTAAACGTCTTGGAGCAGAAATTTCAGGCAATCACAAATTGCTAACTGTTAAAGGTGGATTGAAATTACCTACAGAAGTACTGAACTGTGGCGAATCGGGCTTATGTATCAGAATGTTTTCTCCTATTGTTGCTACGCTCAATAGCTCGGTTGCGATGACGGGAGAGGGAACTCTGAAAAAGCGTCCAATGCAGATGATTGCAGACTCGTTAACACAATTAGGTGCAATCTGCTTAACAAACGACGGTTTTTTGCCTCTCAAAATAAAAGGACCTATCAAAGGCGGAGAAATTAGCATTGACGGTTCCATTAGTTCTCAGGTACTTACAGGGCTTTTAATGGCTGCGCCTTTTGCAGAAACAGATACCATTATAAAAGTTGATAACCTAAAAAGCACTCCATATATTGACTTGACTATAAGCATAATGCAAGATTTTAGGGTGGATGTTACGAACATTAATTACGAAAAGTTCGTAATAAAAGCATCTCAAAAGTACCGTTCTGTTGACTATGAGGTTGAGGGAGACTGGAGCGGTGCTGCTTNCCTGTTGGTTGCAGGAGCAATTGCGGGCAAAATTGAAGTTACAAACCTTTCCTCAAATTCTTATCAAGCCGACCGCGCAATTATTGAGGCTTTAAAATTAGCAGGAGCTGATGTTGTTGTAAAACAAAACTCTGTTAAAGTTTTGAAAAACAGCCTTGTGGGATTTAACTTTGATGCTACCGATTGCCCAGACCTTTTTCCGCCTTTAGTAGCGTTAGCTGCTCATTGTCAAGGGGAAACAACAATCGTAGGCATCGACAGATTAAAAAACAAAGAGAGCGACAGAGCCACAACACTCAAACAGGAGTTCGAGAAACTTGGAATAAAAATCGAATTTGCCGACAACACAATGACAATATATGGCGCAAAACCTAAAAGCGGAAGCCTCTTTTCTCACGATGACCACAGAGTAGCAATGGCTTGTGCCACAGTTGCTATAAGCGGTAACTGTACGGTTGAAATTGAAAACGCAGAAGCCGTAAACAAAAGTTACCCCAATTTTTTCGATGACCTAAAAACCATTACTCAATAAATAATTGAAGATGAATACTTTCGGACAACTATTTAGAATTAGCATATTTGGCGAGTCGCACGGCGATGTCGTTGGAGTAACCATTGACGGAGTAAAACCCGGCATGCAGCTCGCTCTCAACGATTTTGAAGCTGATATTTTGCGCAGAAAATCGGGAGCAAAAGGCACTACGCCACGCATAGAAGATGACAAGCCTCAAATAATTTCAGGCTTATTTAACGGATTTACAACAGGTGCGCCACTAACCATAGTTTTTGAAAATAAAAATGCACAATCAGCTGACTATGAATATATTCGCAACACCCCACGCCCCAGTCATGCCGATTTTGTTGCACTTAAAAAATTTCAAGGCTTTAACGATTACCGTGGAGGAGGACACTTTTCCGGAAGACTTACATTAGCTTTGGTAGCAGCAGGAGTTATCGCCAAAAAACAGATTGGCGATATAAATATCGAAGCAAAACTGCTATCAGTTGGCGGAAGCACAGATATCGAAGCAACAATAGAGCAAGCTATAGCTGCTAACGACTCCATTGGCGGAATAGTCGAATGTAATGCAACCAATATCCCAATAGGTTTAGGCGAACCCTTTTTCAATTCGGTCGAGTCGGTAATCAGTCATCTCGTTTTTTCAATACCCGCAGTAAAGGGAATCGAGTTTGGAGCAGGATTTGCAGCTGCAGCAATGAAAGGCTCGCAACACAACGACCCACTTATAGATATATCCGGAAAAACAGAAACAAACCATTCAGGCGGAATTTCAGGCGGAATTACCAACGGCAACGACCTGATTTTCAGAGTAGCAGTAAAACCAACTCCAAGTATTGGCAAAGAGCAGTTAACCATAAATATGAAAACAGGAAAACGCGAAAGCCTTAAAATAGGCGGTCGTTATGATGCCTGTATCGCTTTGCGTATGCCTGTAATAATTGAGGCTATTACGGCAATTGCGCTTTGTGATTTAATAACGATAAATGATTAGAACACAGAAGACACAGATTAAACAGAATTTCACAGATAAGAATCCGTGCAAATCCGTTTAATCCGTGTTATCTGTGTTCTACCAAGAAAGCCGATAGGCTAAAACAGTTTACTTCGCTTCACAAGCCACGGAGAAAGTACACTGCTAAAAGGATTATCTATATCAGCCTCAACAAGTTCAATTTTATATTGTAAACATCGTTTTTTCAACTCATCGAACTTATCTTTAATCTGTTGCAAATAGTATTCGCGGTACTCGGCAGGGTTCAACTTAAAGCTTTCGCCCGTTTCCATATCAATAAGTTTATATGGGCGATTATCAAGCTCGAACATCTGTTCAGTTTTTTTGTGAGTTACGTGAAAGATTATCACTTCGTTTTTATTATACCTAAGATGTTCTAACGATTCATATATCTTATTAACAGGCGTTTGAGTAAACATATCGGTAAACAATACAACTAATGAACGTTTGTTAATAACCTCGGCTATTTGATGTAGTGTGTCGGCTGTTGCCGTTCCGGTTTTGGTTTCTGTGTTGTATTTGCTCCGCAGAATATCATCTAATTTGCTGAATATCAGTTTTTGATGACTGTTTGAAAGGTGTGGCGAAAAGTGCTCATCAACTTTATCTGAAAAAAGAGTTAACCCCACAGCATCGCGCTGACGATTAAGCATATGCGAAATAGCAGCCGCACAAAGAGCTGAATATCCAGCCTTGTGAATGGTTTTATCCGTGGGGTAAAACATTGAGCTGCTGCAATCTATCACAATCTGGCAACGCAAATTGGTTTCAGCCTCGTAGTTTTTGACAAAAAGCTTATCGGTTCTGCCAAAAAGTTTCCAGTCAATATGTCGTACAGATTCCCCCTGATTGTACACCCTATGTTCGGCAAACTCAACCGAAAAGCCGTGATACGGACTTTTGTGGATACCCGAAATAAAGCCGTCAACTATCTGGCGCGCAAAAAAATCGATACTATTCAGGTACGATAAAGATTCTATCTGTTCGGCAGTTGTTAAAAACTTATTGCTCATTTAATAAAGTATTTGTGCAAAAATAGATATTTTTTTAATGATGCATTTAATACTTGAAACTACAAATCCCATTTTCACTACATCAAAATATTGATATTGAAAAATAATTTTTATTTTTGTCAATGATATATAAAGTACAAACCATTAATAACAGATACAATGGAAATGGAAGAGAATAAGGAGTACGGGCGAGAAAGGGACGAGATTTTCTCAAAAGCTGTTAGAGCAGGGAAAAGAACATACTTTTTTGATGTTAAATCGACACGCAAAAACGATTATTACTTAACTATCACAGAGAGTAAGAAACGATTTGATCCAGATGGCGGACACTCTTTCGAAAAGCACAAGCTTTTTCTTTACAAAGAAGATTTTGAAAAGTTCAGAGAGGGATTAGATGAAGTATTTAATTATATCCAAGAAAACCTTAGTGACGAGACTTCTGAAAAACCATCAGCAGAAAATAGCGACGATAATTTTTTAAACGTCGATTTTGAAGATCTCGACAAATAGTTAATCAGCATTTAGGTATGTCTGAATATTATATTGGGGCTCATGTTAGCGCATCGGGAGGCGTTGAAAATGCACCACTTAATGCACACAGTATAGGAGCTAACGCTTTTGCTCTATTTACTAAAAATCAAAGACAGTGGGTTGCTAAACCCTTAGAACAAAGCAGTATTTCTAGGTTTAAAGAGTATTGCAAGCAATATAACTTCGACAAAAATCAGATTTTACCCCACGACAGTTATTTAATAAACCTGGGACATCCTAAAGCAGAAAATCTTAACAAGTCGCGTGAAGCATTTATTGATGAGATGGTTAGGTGCGAACAACTTGGGCTAAAAAAACTTAATTTCCACCCCGGCAGTCATTTGAACGAAATATCAGAGGAAGAGTCGTTAAAACTCGTAGCAGAGAGCATTAATATTGCTTTAAAGCAAACGAAAGGGGTAACGGCTGTTATAGAAAATACTGCGGGACAAGGAACAAACTTAGGCTATACGTTTGAACATCTTGCACTTATTATCCAAAACGTTGAGGATAAGGATAGGGTAGGAGTTTGCATTGATACGTGTCATGCCTTTACTGCCGGTTATGACCTGCTTAGTCCTGAGGGTTGGGATAATACGTGGAGTGATTTTGAGCGTATTATCGGGTTTGATAAGCTATGTGGAATGCACCTTAACGACACGAAAAAGGAGCTTGGCAGTCGCGTTGATAGACATGCCCCGTTAGGCGAAGGCTTTCTCGGTCTCGAACCGTTTAAACGAATTATGAGAGATAGTAGATTTAAAGATATACCTTTGATACTTGAAACCCCCGAAGATGACCGTTGGGAGAGCGAAATAAAACTGTTAAGGTCGTTTATTAAATAGTTATAAAAATCTTTTATTTATACATACAAACTGTTTTGTATAAATAAAAATTAATAATCAGTTAGTTTTTAAACGCTGTAATTTGTGAATCACCGTTTAATAGTTCTGAAAAAGTCTTTTATTATGGCAAAAAATCTATTTAAAGATAAACTGTGTTGGATATCTGGAGCTTCGTCTGGAATAGGAGAGGCATTGGCTATTGAGCTTTCAAAGCAAGGAGCCAAGTTAGTTTTGTCGTCAAGCAGACCCGAAAAATTGGAGAGAGTCGCTAACGAGTGTTTAAATCACACTGACTATTGTAAAATGCTCGCTTTTGACCTATCACAACCTGCTGAAGTTGAAAAATCGGCAAAAGAGTTTTTACACCTATACGGAACCCCGTTTCTTTTGATACATAACGGTGGGATAAGTCAACGTTCGATGATTTCAGAGACATCAATGGAGTTACACCGAAAAATAATGGAGATAGACTTTTTCTCTTATGTTGCGATAACTAAAATCGTACTCCCCAAAATGATTGAAGCAAAAGAGGGATATATTGCTGCAACAAGCAGTATATCAGGTAAATTCGGTTTCCCGATGCGTTCGGCGTATGCTTCGGCAAAACACGCAATACAAGGTTTTTTCGAAACATTGCGTATAGAGATGTCGGAGCATAATATCTCTGTTACAGTTGCTTATCCCGGTAGAGTTAGAACAAATATCTCTTTTAATGCACTAAAAGCCGACGGTACTCCTCACGGAGTTTTAGATCCGGGGCAGGCTGGAGGAATATCTTCCGAAAAATGTGCAAAAAAATATATCAAGGCAATATCAAAAAAGAGAGCTGAAGTGTTAATCGGTGGAAAAGAGCTACTTATGGTACATATAAAACGTTTTTTTCCTTGTCTCTTTTTCAGAATCGTTAAAAAAATCAAGCCAACGTAGAAACAAAAGAATAGGTTAAACATATAATCGTAACATAATGAATAAAACACTCAAACCAACCAATTACCCAGCTTTATATACACTTGTTGGTGTGTTCTTTTTTTGGGGATTTATTGCAGCGTCAAATGGCGTACTTATACCATTTTGTAAATCACGGTTCGAACTGTCTCAGTTTCAAAGCCAGTTGATTGATTCGGCGTTTTATTTTGCCTATTACATAGGAGCGTTTTTGCTGTTCCTCTTTTCAGTTGCAGGCAAGAAAGACTTTTTGAACTCATGGGGTTTCAAGAACGGAATAGTTTATGGTTTGATGATATCGGTTGTTGGAGCGTTTATGATGTTCCCGGCATTAGCAACAAGTAGCTTTGCCTTTATTCTTGCATCACTATTTATAATAGGACTTGGATTTTCGTTGCAACAAACAGCTGGGAATCCCTTAGCCATCGCTCTTGGAGATGAATCTACAGGTGCAACAAGGTTAAATCTTGCAGGAGGAGTTAATTCATTTGGAACAACTATCGGTCCCGTTATTTTTGCTCTGGCACTACTTGGCACAACACATTTAGATGAAAGTAAAATCCCGGGGTTAAGTTTGTCGTCAGTGCAGTGGTTATATGTTGCTGTTGGTTTTGCATTTTTGATAGCAGGATTACTATTCAAATTCTCGAAAAAAATTCCCAATGAAAAAAACAATGAACCAATTGAGAATGAGGTGAAAGCAACATGGCTATTGAGTATTATTACCGTAATCTTAATTGCTGTTCTTGGATTTATTTTCGCGCAATATACAGGAAGCGATACGCAACAAGATACAAAAACAGCACTTTATCTAACATTAATAGGTATAGCAGCACTTGTAATTGGTCTTGGGATAGCAACTGTTAATTCAAGGAAAAACCCGAATGGGTGGGGAGCTTTAAAATATCCACAATTGGTTTTTGGAATGTTTGCAATTTTCACATATGTAGGAGTTGAAGTTACGATACAAAGCAACTTGGGAGAGTATTTGAAACATGTTGATTTCGCAAGATTTTTACCCAGTAGTCCAAATACAAGTTTTGAGGAGTTTAAATCGTTACTTGCTGGCAATCAGGTCGAAGGTTTTTGGACATCAATGACCCCAATGCTTATATCACTCTACTGGGGCAGCTTGATGATTGGGCGATGGGCAGGGGCTGTTTCAGCGTTTAACCTTTCATCTAAAACTAAAAAATTTGCCATGATAATTGTTCCTTATATCGCATTTTTGGTGATTTTGGGTTCAAACTGGGTAGCAGGAGTTTCTGCAGATAGTTTAAGGTTAATTTTACCCTATGCAGCAGTTATTTTAATCCAAATCTTTGGATTTTATTTAGGACAAGATAAGCCTGCTAAAACGCTTTTTATCTTCGGTATCCTAGGTGTATTGGCAATGATTGTAGGAATGTACACCACGGGCATCGTTTCTGTTTTTGCTTTCGTTAGTGGCGGATTGTTCTGTTCGGTAATGTGGCCCGTAATATTCTCACTATCGCTGTATGGGTTGGGTAAGTTTACATCGCAAGGCTCAGCTTTCTTAGTAATGATGATACTTGGAGGAGCATTTTTACCTCCATTACAAGGAAAGATTGCAGACCTTTCAAATATTTCGCTTTCGTATTGGGTACCGGCAATAGGCTTTGTTTATTTGCTTCTGTTTGCAGTTTTGGTAAAAAGGTTCTTGCGTAAACAAAATATCACTGTATAAAATTAATTTTATAATACTGTATATCTATTGCAATATCAAACACATACAACTACTTGTGTTTAAAAAATGATCTAATGCCAAGAACAATTTATTCAAATAGTTATTCCTTTGGACTAAAATTTGATAATGTGTTTTTTTAAAATAAAACAATAAAGATTAGTTTAATAAAAATAGAATTATGAGAAGATTTTTAGTTTTATCATTCATTTTGTCATTCGGATTGACGAATGCACTTACAGCTCAGGTTACTGAAGCAGAAGCTGAGTTAAAAGCTCAAAGCAAAGATACAGTCGAAGGTTGGAAAACCGGAGGAGTTCTTGGAGTTAACTTTTCACAAACAGCACTTGTGAATTGGGCGGCAGGAGGACAAAGTTCAATGTCTCTTAACGGCATTTTTAGTGTTTTTGCAAACTATAAAAGAGGTAAAAACGTATGGGACAACTCACTTGACTTGGGTTATGGAGTTTTACAACAAGAGGATGTGAAATATGCGAAAAAAACTGATGACAAGGTTGACCTCCTTTCTAAATATGGACGTAGAGCATATAAAAATTTTTACTATTCGTCACTTTTGAACTTTAAAACACAAATGGCTACAGGGTACAACTATCCTACAGATAGTACCAGAGACAAAGTATCAGACTTTTTTGCTCCTGCCTATTTAATAGGTGCAATTGGTATGGATTATAAACCAGATAATCATTTGAGTATTTTTGCAGCACCCATTACCACTAAATTCGTTTTTGTAAATGATACAGTCCTTTCAAATGCTGGCGCTTTTGGTGTTGAGAAAGGTAAAGCATATAGGGGAGAATTTGGTGGATATATCAGAGCTATATACTCTAAAAATGATTTCGAGCATGTGCTTTTGAAAAACATTTCGTTTACAACAAAACTTGACCTCTTTTCAAATTATTTAGAAAATCCTGAAAATATTGTTGTAAACTGGGAAACATTAATTGCCCTAAAAATCAACAAGTATATAAACGTTAATATCAATACCCTTCTAATTTACGACGACAAAATCAACATCGGTAAAGACGAAAACAGTGATGGTATAATAGAGCCCAGTGAAATGAAACCAAGAGTACAATTCAAAGAGCTTTTGGGTGTAGGATTGTCAATTAAGTTTTAAAACTATATAAGCATTAAATTAATAGTAAGACAATGAAATTTTTAAAAGATTTTAAAGCATTTGCCCTAAAAGGCAATGTTATAGATATGGCAGTGGGTATTATAATAGGAGCTGCCTTTGGTAAAATAGTTACATCTCTTGTAAACGATATTATCATGCCACCCCTGGGGTTACTTATTGGTGGCGTTAATTTCTCTGACCTTAAGGTGGTTATGAAAGAAGCAACAGAAGTTGCACCTGCAGTTACTTTAAATTATGGGCAGTTTATACAGGTTGTGTTTGATTTTTTGATTGTTGCAGTAGCAATATTTATGCTTATTAGAGTAATTAGTGTAGCAAAACGCAAACATGAAGAGAAAGCTGAAGCAACACCAGCACCAGCTCCTGAACCATCAAATGAAGAAAAACTACTTGAAGAGATTAGAGATATTTTGAAAAACAGATAGAGATGAGTTTTTAAAGTTAAAAGAGATGGAATACGTTCCCTCTCTTTTTTCTTATTGCTTTCAAGCAATAATCCAAATCAGGGAAAATATAAACGTATGAATACAAAAATTTCAATCTTACTTTCAGCTATTTTATTTAGCTTACATGTAATTGGACAAGAGAATACCAATAAATTCGATTTTAGGTTAGGAGCTGGAATCTCATTGCAGGGAACTGGCGATATGATAACGTTCAACTATGAAAACGAGGTAAACTATCAGCTAAATCGATACCTTGCAAGTTCGATATCAATAAATTTAGGGCGAAGCAATTATGGGGTTTTTGAGACATCCTCTTTTGTTCAAGGTAATTTGAATATTTTTATTTCCCCATTTAAAAACAACAAACAATTTGACTTCAGGCTAGGAATAGGAATAACATATTACAATGTTAATGATGCCTACATTTTTTCAGAACTTTGGGTCAATGGGGTATTGATAGATGCGGACTACGAGTTTGACAATCGTAACTCATTGGGATTTAACCTAATAATTGAAAACACCTATTTACTTACAGATAAGTTTATGGTTGGTTTAAAACTATTCACTCAACCATATCTAAATGGCGATATTAATTCAGGGGCTATGCTAAAACTTGGATTGAAAATATAATAACAGTCATAAACTACTTTGTTTGCAAATATGTATAGCAACTCAAAGATAATTTGTTTCGATGCAGACGATACTCTTTGGATTAATGAACCTATTTTCCGAGAATCAGAAAAACGGTTACATGAGGTTGTAAGGGAATATATATCAGAGTCTGAGCTGAACAAAGTGCTGTTTCAAATAGAGACGCAAAACATGGAGCTATACGGATACGGAGCAAAAGCGTTTATTCTTTCACTTATAGAAACAGCTTTAAAAGTATCGAATAACAGAGTAGCAGCTGTACAAATTCAGCAAATTATAGATATTGGCAAGCTACATCTTAATAGCCCTGTTACTCTTATTGACGGTGTGGAAAAAGTGCTAAGCGCCTTATATTCAAACTACAGACTTATATTAGCAACTAAAGGTGATTTGTTGGAACAGGAGCGCAAACTTGAAAAATCGGGTTTGGCAAAATATTTCCACCATATTGAAATAATGACAGAAAAAAATCCGGAAAACTATATCAAGCTATTGAAAAATTTAGATGTTAAAGCCAGTGAATTTGTTATGATAGGTAACTCATTAAGGTCTGATATTCTGCCAGTCGTTGAAATAGGAGGAATGGCGATATATGTCCCTTACGAGATTACGTGGCAACACGAAAAGGTTACCGGTGAAATTGATTCTACGTTGTTTGTTCAAGTTGAGAAAATAAGCGATATCCTTCCATATTTTTCAATTAGCAATTAATCTGTGTCAATCCGTTTAATCTATGTGTTCTGTGTTCCAAAAATCCGAAATCCCCACTAAGTTTTATCATCAAACGCAAACTGGTACAAAGAAAGGGTGCCACCAAAACCATTCAGTAGCACCCTCCCATATTTAACCTAACCTAATAAAAACTACTTAATTAACTTCTTCATTATTGCATCCTTGTCAAGCTTTTTAGTACAGAAGAACCAGTCTTTGCAGTCAAGGTTTTTATCTTCTATCCTTGCTTTTGCAACGCCGCACGAACCGGCTGTAGGAACAATAACATCGTCTCCCGGTCGCCAATCTGCCGGAGTAGCAATTTCAAACTCATCAGCTGTTTGTAGTGCAACTACTATGCGGTAAATCTCATCGAAATTACGTCCCGTGCTAATTGGATAATAAAGAATAGTTCTTATTATACCCTTTGGGTCGATAATGAAAACAGCACGAACTGCCTTGGTGTCGCTTTGACCCGGCATTATCATACCGTATTTTTTCGACACATCCATTGTAATGTCTTCAATAAGAGGGAATTTAACCTCGATGTTTTTCATACCGTTGAATTCAATTTTTTCTTGAATTGTGCGTAGCCAAGCGATATGGCTATATAGTCCGTCAACTGAAAGACCTAATAGTTTAGTATTCAACTTGTTAAACTTCTCTTCCATCGAAGCAAAAGTAATAAACTCAGATGTACAAACAGGTGTAAAGTCAGCCGGATGGCTAAACAGTATTACCCAGTTCCCATGATAATCTTTCGGGAAGTTAATCTCTCCTTGAGTTGTTATTGCTTTAAACTCTGGTGCTTTATCGCCAATACGTGGCATCGAAAATACTTGATTGTTTTCCATAATAATCTGTTTTTTAATTGTTTATATTTATTTATTTTTATTGCTAAAGTTTTTCTTTAAAGGTACCTGATATCTGAAGGTTTATCTCTTTTATATCCCAACCTTCGATAGGTTTTTTGAAAAAATACTCTTTCAGTAAATTGTCCAACTCTATGTCGAAATAGTTATCTATCCTCTCGCTTTTATCACAATATATGTGATGGTGGCACTCTGTTATGACATCGTATCGAACAAAATCCTTTTCGGTTTTGATTTTTTTAACTATGCCTTTTTCGGCAAAAGTTTCGAGTGTGTTGTATATCGTGCCCAATGCAATGTTTGGATAATTTTTATGAACATGTTCTTTAATTGTTTCTACTGTTGGATGATTTTTTAACTCAATCAACGATTCCAAAATTTTTAGTCGTTGAGGCGTTATCTTCAATCCACTATTATGTAATATTTCATTTAAATTAGAACTCATATTAAATAGGAATTATTCTTATATAATAACAATTATTGTGCCAAATCGTTTAAAAAACGAAAAATAATTTCAGCCACCAAAAGCGGTAACTGAATGAGGTAGAAGTGTGTTTAGTCTAAATTTACAACCAGGAAGTTTGTAATAACTAACTGATAATTAGTAAATTGACTGATAATTATTAATTGCTAAATGTCAACGCAATTGAGTATGTTTTGAATAACATATCTGAACCGTTCGCGGATGTCAATATCAATACTTTCGCCTTTTTCCGTTTTAACAGCTATTGATTTAATGGGTAATTGCCTGATAATGCTGTGTTGTTCAGGACTAATATCATAAATCAACATTGATGAAACCGAGATGATTGTTGATGAACCTTGTTCGTTTTCTGGTAGCGGTCGTGGCATTATTTGAAGAGTAGAATTATCGCTAAAAGTGAAAGTTATGGGTAGTTTGTCACTTACTATAAAGTTACCGTATCGGGAATAACGCATTTTAAGATATTTTTTCTCTCCAATGCACTGAGCTTTAAAATAAAGAGGTTGTCCATTTAGTCTGCCTACCATTAAATCTTCAGTTCGCTTCACAAAAACTCCTGTTATAGGGTCCACTTGGTTTACCTCTAAGGCACAGTTTTGAGCATTTGCAGATGTTATAGCTAGAAGGAGTCCAATAGTTATTAAAGTATGTAGATTGAAAAAAGTTTTCTTAATTTGCATGGTATTATCAATTAATGTTTGCTGTGCAATTAGTAGTAATTTATTCTGCAAATATTTTAATATGAGCTACTGAAACAATGTTTTTACAAAATATCGGACTAAAATACACTATTTTTGCGAATTGTATGGTAGTTTTTTTGTATAATTTTTTAATAACAATACAATGGATGTTGTAATATAAATGAAAGATGCTACATCTACTCTGTCAATCATGAAACGAACATGACGGTCAAAATCTGATAAACATTAAACATAACTATAAACGTATGAATTTAAAAAACTTAGTTTTAGTAGTCATTATCTTATTTGCTTGTGGATGTGGAACATCGCTCGATCCAACAAATATCCCCACACAATTTGAACTGTCGGGAGGAACAAGAACGTCAAATTATGAACAAACAATAGAATTTTGCGAAAAAGTTGCACAAATTTCCCCTAAGATACGTTTTATCTCTATTGGTAAAACACCTCAAGGGCGACAAATACCAATGTTGATAATTGACCAAAAAGAAAACTTTACTCCCACAAAAGTCCATAATTCTGGCAATGCCGTACTGATGATTCAGGCAAATATACACGCCGGAGAGCCTGACGGAAACGATGCCGGAATGTTGTTAATTAAACGTATGATAGCTGAAAAATCATATCCACACAATATAACTATACTATTTTTGCCCGTGGTAAATCCCGATGGTCTTGCTCGTTTCGGAGCATATAATCGCATAAATCAGAATGGACCGAAGGAGGTGGGGTGGCGTACAACAGCACAAAATCTAAACTTAAATAGAGATTTTGTCAAAGCAGATGCTCCCGAAATGCAATATTGGCTTAAAATGTACAACACTTGGATGCCCGATTTTTTTATAGATTGTCATGTGACTGACGGTGCAGATTATCAATACGTTATAACATATGTAATGGAAATATTAGGCAACATGAATCCTGAGCAAACCAAATGGCAAAAAAATTATCTTAACCATATCACACCAATAATGGAAGAAGCAGGATTTCCGATATTTCCGTACGTATCGTTTAGGAATTGGCATGACCCACGAAGCGGTTTATATTCACGACCCGCGCCACCAATTATGTCCAACGGCTATTCTGCAATACAAAATCGTGTGGGACTGTTGGCTGAAGCGCATTCATTAAAGCCTTATGCTACAAGAGTTTATGCTATGTTAAAACTATTCGAGGAGACTATTGCTTATATCGAAGCAGACAGCAAAAACCTGATTAAACTCGGAAAAGAAGCCGACAAACAGATTGAAATGCTTGCAATAAATGGTGACAGCATACCACTTACATACAAGTTTACAGAAACTTATGATTTTGTTGATTTTCATGGGGTTAAATACGATAAGGTAGAAAGCGATCTAACAGGAGGTGATTGGTTTATTTATCACTCCGATAAGCCCACTACTTTTCGTTTGCCCTATCTAAAAAGAGTTGAAGCAGATATGTGGGCAAAAATACCTTCTGCATTTATTTTAGGTCCCGAATGGGGTTTTATCAAACAACGATTAGATTGCCACAAAATAAATTATTACAGGTTAACCCAAGATGTTGAGTTAGAGACTCAAACGTGGTGTTGTGCAAATCCTAAATGGGCAAAAATGCCTACAGAAGGTAGAATTATGTTAGACTCGGTCGATATAGAGAAAATAAATGTAAAAGGGAAATGGATTGCCGGAAGTATTGTTATACCAATGAATCAACGTAGAGCGCGTTTGATTATGAGTATGTTCTATCCAAATTCCTCCGACTCTTTTCTGCGAAACGGAAGCCTGAACGTAATTTTTGAACAAAAGGAGTATTTCGAAACATATGTAATGGAGGTCAAAGCTCGTGAAATGCTAGATACAGTTCCGGGATTAAGGAAGCAGTTTGAACAGTGGAAGAGCGAACAAAACAGAGAGCTAACAAATTACGAGCAATTAGAATGGTTTTATAATCAAACACCGTATAGCGACAGCAAAAGATTTATTTATCCAATTAGCGAAATAAGTGAAGAGCAATTACAACAGTTGAGAAAAATATGGAAATAAAAGTATAACAACAAAAAACTATATTTGCCTTAAAATCATTGATATACAGTTCCTGTAAGTTTACTTGTCCACTTTGCCTTTACTGTCAATGCGCATTTGTCTTATTTTTACATATTTTTGAAATGTGGTACTGGCGTTAACCTTGCAAATAAGGTAACCGTAAAAGCCATCTAAAAACCCAAGTTTGATAATGTAATCGCGGAAAAATCTCCATTTCGGATAAAGCCATATTTTGAATATTGTACTCCGCTTTCCTCGTTCAAATCCGGCTTTTGCAGCTATGTTGGAATAGTTGTCAGAACGTCTTGAGTGCTCTGCTATAGAACTATATGAATAGTGCAGAAGGTCTCCTTTCAGAAAAACCTGCTTTGCATTAGGTTCGAGCATATACTTGTCGTGAGGATTCACTCCTCCCCACTTTCCTTTACGGCTGTCCCACAGTCGCAATTTCCTATCGGGATACCAGCCACAGTGTCTTATCCATTTCCCACAATAGTTGGTCAGGCGATTAAAGTAATATCCATCGGCTT
>JGI24712J26585_10000044_pt1 | contig 90165 bp, 73 predicted proteins | sample BioPla3DNA2_FD_26585 | JGI IMG/M metagenome (IMG submission 26585) | reverse complement strand
GATTGAGTCCTTTTCTGATAATTTTGGTGTGGCAACTTTATTTTATCAGATCTCAATCACTTTTTCAATATCTTTAGTGTCACATCTATTGTAACACTACACAGAAAAAAGAAAGATTAGCTTTTAGCTATTGACAAAACAGAATAAAAGTGGTATAATATTAATGTTCATCCGTTATCCAGTGCTTTATGTACCTTTAGCTCAGCTGGATAGAGCAACTGCCTTCTAAGCAGTAGGTCGCGGGTTCGAATCCCCCAAGGTACGCCAAAGGCGACCGCGGATGATAAGATCCGCGGCTGCCGAATTATTATTCTCCGTTATATGGTGGGTATAGCTCAGTTGGTTAGAGCGCCAGGTTGTGGCCCTGGAGGCCGTCGGTTCAATTCCGACTATTCACCCCATAACAAAATCGGTCGATTTCTCGGCCGATTTTTTTGATAGGGTTACATTATGGTTAAATTAACAAATAAAAAACAGATAATGCACTTTCAGCTTGTATGCTGGTTTATGTATATGGCAAGCTATATTGCCCGTTATGTCTACGGTGCCATGATTTCTGAAATTTCCGCCTCACTCAACGCGTCAAAATCACTTTGCGGGCTGGTTTCAACAGCTCTTTTTATATCATACGGACTGGGACAACTGATAAGCGGCAGGCTCGGAGATAAGTATAAACCATACAGACTTATTTTAATCGGTATTTTTTCCGTTTCCGTAATTAATATCGGAATGTCTTTTGCGTCTGATATACGCATTATGATCGTTCTTTGGTTTATAAACGGTTTCTTCCATTCACTGCTGTGGCCGCCGCTCGTACGATTCATATCGGATATGCTGTCAGAGAAAGATTATGCTGATTCGGTTGTCGTAGTTTCTATCGGTTCTGCCTGCGGGACCATAGTTGTCTATTTATTAATTCCTCTCTGTCTCAGATTTGCTACCTGGAGAGCCGGTTTCATTGTTTGCGGACTGATAGGACTCCTTGCGTCTGTCGTTTGGTTAATTTACATGGAATATACAGTTAAACGCAGCGGCTATGTATTTATCCCGTCCTCCGGGGCAAAGATTACCGCTGTAAACAACACATCCGAAAAAGATATAAGTCTCGGACATCTGATAATGATTTCCGGTCTTCTTCCGATCTTCGCCGCTATTACCATGCAGGGAACACTTCGTGACGGTGTTCTGACCTGGATGCCGTCTTTTGTCTCCGAGCGTTTCAATCTTTCCGGCTCAACATCGATTTTAACCGCGGTTTTGCTGCCTGTCTTTTCGGTTATATCTTTCCATCTCTCTACTTATATTCAGTCTAAAATCAAAGATGAGCTTAAAACAGCTATATATATCTTTGGTTTTGGAGCTGTCTCCGCAATGATATTAATTCCGGTATCTCATTTCAGTTCAATAGCTTCGGTTATATGTATGGCGCTTATTGTAGGCTCAATGCACGGTGTCAACCTAATGCTGATTTCCCGTGTACCGCCTTACTTTGCGAAATACGGCAAGGTTTCAACCGTATCCGGAATTGTAAACTCTTTTACCTATATCGGCGCGGCAGCTTCAACTTATGGTATCGCTCTGATTTCAGAGAATTTCGGATGGACTGTTACACTTATAACATGGGCAGTAATAGCGGTTTTAGGCACGTTATTCTGTTGTCTTGCGCACAGAAAATGGAAGAAATTCATTTCGGCAGAACAATTTAATTGAGCCTATAACGTGGAATGTCAAGCTCATTCGCGATTGTTTCCTGCTTTTTGTCTTCAAAACAGTAGGCGATAATGGGAATACCGATTGCTGTCTTTGTCTTGTCACGATAGTAATTGGAAAGAGCGTTATACGCTACTGTCCAGATGTACTTTTCAGGTGTTTCCAAATCATCTTTAAAAAGCAGCGCCTTGAAAGCTTTCACCTATATAGACACGAGAATAGAAAAAAGGTTGGGAATTTTTATTTATTTTGTGAGTGATAATTCAGCAGCGACACTAATCGCCTACTTGTAATGCTGCTACGGGATACGCCGTAAAACTTGACCTTTGTGATTCTTACTATTAAAGACATTTAATCATAACAAAAACAGCCACGTTTTTAATCGTGACTGTTTGATGATTTCAGAAACATATAGCCTCAATCTCTTTTGCCTTTTCTTCGGTGCAGGGAATTTTCCCGGAAGCAATGTCATATATCTCTTGATTTGTTTGGATAATGCCTTCTATAAACTCATCATACGGTCTGTCGCAGACATCCACAAGGCCGATTTGGTAGTTTTCTCCATCAAACCTGCCGAGATACGCCTGATCATTTAGTGTAAAGTAATGCGCTCCGAGGCAGTATGGGTGAGCGACCGCTCTATGCATATAATATCGGTACGCAACACCTCGCTGTTCCTGACTGGTTACCCCGCGAAGTCCTGTCGCGTCCATACCGCGATCAAGCGCTCCGAAATGGAATTCGCCGATTATAAGCGGTTTTTTAATAATTTTTAAGGTATTCTCAATAGCCTCGGTTGGATCCATAGAATAACAGTTAAAACTGTAAACATCGAAAAATTCGGAACCTGCGGCAAGCGCCGGACTTGAAAGCCAAGCCCATCTGAGTCCTAAATTAAGATGGTTGAAGTCTACCTGTTTTAAAGCTTCGGCCGGGATTTTGATGTATTGATGAATTAAATCGTATGTAAAATCAAACATGTCCCTTCGAGCCGTCTCGCTCATGCCTTCGGTTTTGAAAGCGTTATGAAGACTGTCGAAATTCGCAAATGAAGCTCCCCATGCTGAATTAAGATTGTCTATTGTATCGTATTTCTCCGACAATTTCTTGATAAATACTTTTTTTGAAGCAAAATCACCGGGATTTGCCATAAGCATTTCACCAAGGTTTATGTTGTTAACGAATGCAAACGCAGGCTCATTTTGCATAAAAAAGCCGATCATGTAAGGATCATCTTTCCGCGGTCTTATCTGCTCCGCCCACTTGACCGCAGACTCGGCGTAAGACGAATCGAACACATCGGGAAAGTCCCTGAATATCCGTTTCTTTGTTTTGGGATAATTATTGAATATATAGACATATGGTTGTTTTGCGCGGTCGATGTAATCATAATCCGACCAGGCCCCGATTGTGTTGAAGCCCCAGTGTTCAAGTCTTTTCTTCGTTTTATCCGCCCAAATATTGAACCAATCTTCACCGTATACCGTATATAAATTTCTTTTATGCCAACTGAAAAAACGACCGTCACTTGTCCAACCGATTTCATTTTTCGGAGGCAGGGAAGAGGTAAGGCATTCAATTCCTTCAAGGTTTGCGTATCCGTCTATAGAGACGCAATCAAGTCCGACCGAAATGAATGCGTTTCCGTCAGGATCTACAAGCCAGTATCTCCGACCGTCATTCTCAACTCGAAAGAATCCGGTGGCATTAAAATTAATTCCTGTATATCCGCCGTATTTACTTCTCCCCTCCATAGGGGGCAGGTCAGCTGATAATTCAGCATTTGCGTTTTCTATTAGGGCGTTGATTCCTTTTGTTTTGCCCGGCCAGTCGGAAAAACACTTCTGCCCCAACTCATCAACCAAAGTAATGGGTTCAAGCGGATATTCCGGTTCCGAATCAGAAATAAATATGTCGGATATTTTCAGATTTATCGGACTCGGCGCATTTGGAACAGAAACTGAAAAGCGGCTAAGTCTGTCTATATCGATAGGGGAACCTTGAGTGACTGTTTTCAGCTTGCCCGGAGTTCTTGGGAGAAAGACTGACTGACCGTCGAGAACCTTCAGGGGTATAGCAACTCTTGTCTTTATGTTAGGTAAAAGCCCCATCCGGAAATTAATTGATTTACCGGTATCCTCAAAGAAGCTCCAGTTTATAGCTGCAGAAAAACAACCTCCTATTGTCATATCCATAACTAACCAGTCATCCGCAGAAAATTCGACATCAAACAGTGTACCCTTTGAAAAAGAACAGTTTATTGAACCGAAAGAACCGTTGAAATAATAACTGCTATCTTTTAGTGTTACATTATCCTGAGTAAGTTTGTTAATATCGATATACGTGATTTTTTCGTTACTTTTTTCTTGAGAGTTGTTCATATTGCACCTCAAATTCTTACTTATTCAATTCGAATATGGCAAAAGCTTAATTTTCCAAAAAAACTATTGACAAACAGTTAGTGTTGTGGTATAATAATTAACGTTGAATTGAAGATATCACGGGGATGTAGCTCATTTGGGAGAGCGTGTGACTGGCAGTCACAAGGTAAGGGGTTCGATCCCCCTCATCTCCACCATTTAATTTTTAGAACAATAGAGGCATCATGAGTTGGTGCCTTTTTTGTTGTTCTAAGGCTTGTTCAGTCTGAATCAATAAATATTTTAGATATTTTTTTTAATTAAATGCCGGTTTTTCCCCATTTTCTTCAACCTTGCTTATATTCACTAAAAATTCAATATTTCCGCCAATAAGAGTCAAAGTAAAAATTACTACCGGTAAAATAATATAAGCGTTGTATATGAGAAGCGCCGCGTTTAGAACATATATAAGAGGGATGTACAACAAGAGGGTCACAAAAACAGACAGAGAGGTAAATATCGGAGTCAGCGGCGGGAATAGTATATAAATTATGATAACAGCCAATGAAGTTAACACCGGCAGGAAAAACAAGTAACCGCCGGCAGGAAAAAACCAGGCGCATATCTCACCCAAAATAGCGGGGAACATTATAGTACCGATAAGATACGCAAAATAATGTTCAGCAGTTGACTGTATATTTTTTCTGCGCCGGATCAAACGAAACAATAAAGCTGTACAAGTTGAAAATATTATGATGAATATGACGAATAATACATTCGAATGCATACCATAATGATTTTCGGATATCAGCACCTCCGAGAATAAGTCGTAACTATAGTGAAGCGTATACATTATTTCCAGCAAAACCCAAGTGAGTCCGCCGGATAAAATCAAAGCCAATATTTGAGCGCCAAAGGTCAGAAAGAAATCCGAAAGAGCTACACGCTTTTTCAATAAAAAATATAACAGGAGCATCAGGGTCAAAGCTAATGCAATATGACAGAAAACATTGGAATAACTCTCCGGGATAACGGCTAATTTCCCGGGAAAGAAAGGGAAGTGTACTGAATCCTGCTCCGCTTCCAAAGAAAGTTCCGGTTTCAATGCAAGGTGAGTAACAAGTCCTGTTGTTGTCGTTAAGTAATGAAATGCGCTGTCTCGGCTGAATGTCTCATAGTTATCAAGCTCGGTGTGATAAACATGGGGATTGTCAATAACCGCGAAGTTAATGCCCGGGTAACCCGCATGTATGAAGTGAGTCAGGTCAGTGTCATTTTGCATGGTTTTGTATATACTTGTTGCAATAGACATCGAATATGGGTATGAAACCGCCTGCCGGTAATTTTTTATGAGTTCAAGGTTGTTATCCGTTGTCTCGAACAATATGAGGACGCCGGCATTTCCTCTGGCTTCCAGATTCACCACAAGACGGGTGCAATGCTGATATTCCGGATGGTCAGAAATAAACTTTGCCGATCCGAGCAAGCCCTGTTCCTCACCATCGGTAAACAGAAACAACAAATCCCTTGCAATTTCCTTGCCTTTGACAGCTCGTAAACCCTCCAGAAGAGCTGCAACCGAAACGATGTCATCAAAAGCACCGGGACCTTGTATGACAGAATCGGTATGAGCCATGAAAATAATGGTTTCATCCGTGTTCGGCGCGTCAACATGAACAAGGATGTTGTTTAACTCCATCAAATCATGTTCACCAAGGCCGGCAAGTTCCCGTATTTCCTCTTCTGAAGACAGGTATGGTTCGCCGTAATAGCTGCGCCACACCATCAATAATTCCTGTACTTCTTCTATGGATAAGTTATAACTGTCAACTGTGTAATCATAACCCATTTCTTCAAGCTGATTTTTCAGGTATTTTTGAGTGCGATGAATACCGGGACTGCCCACACTGTGCACTTCAGCCGCCATTTCTCTGATATGGGTCAGCATTAATCGTAAATCTGGTTTATCATCCGCTTCATCTAAAGTGATGGGACTTTCATCCAAATTCCGGGGGGCTTTTGGGGGCATGACTTGTTGGTATCCTAAGAATATACCTAAAAAAATCGAAACAAGTATCAGTGTGATTTGTAAAAGTTTTTTTATCATTGTCTGATTTCTCTAGATTTGTTTGTTGTGTCTCTGTTTATCTCATCTGGTGTATCAGCATTTATCATGCTGAATACATGATACCATCCGCCAATTTATTTGTCAAGCTCGTTTCTCTTATTTTACAATATTCATTCCTATGTCAAAAAAACATTCCATTATTCTGTTGACAAACAGCTTCTTGAGTGATATAATAATAAAAATATAATATTTATCGGCGTTGAACATGAGGAGTAATTCCGAAATTTCTTGCAGAGAGTCCTGTGTTTGGTGTAAGCGGGATAGAAAAAGCGGAATGAAGGTCGCTTGGGAGCCGAAACGATGTCCTGTGCGTTTTATTCAGGAGCCATTGATACAAAAGATGGTTTTGAGCTGCACGCATACTGCGTGAAGTCAGGTGGTACCGCGATTAATTCGTCCTGACGGCATTTTGCCGCCGGGACTTTTTATTTTATATCAAATAAACGACTCACAATCAGAAAGGAAATAAAGATGAACAAAGAGCTTCCAAAAACTTACGATCCGAATGAGCTGGAAGATCGGCTATACAGCTTCTGGATGCAAAAAGGATATTTTCATGCCAAACCGGATGATGCAAAGAAGCCGTTTTCAATAGTAATCCCGCCTCCTAACGTTACCGGACAGCTGCATATGGGACACGCGCTGAATAATACTCTTCAGGATATAATAATCCGCACAAAAAGGATGCAGGGGTACAATGTCTGCTGGCTCCCCGGCACCGATCACGCCGGAATCGCTACTCAAATCAAAGTAGAACAGAATCTTCGCGAAGAAAAAGGGCTTACCCGACATGATATAGGTCGTGAAGAGTTCCTAAAACTATCCTGGGATTGGAAAGAAAAATACGGCGGACGCATAATCGAGCAGCTGAAAAAACTCGGTTCTTCTTGTGACTGGAAAAGGGAAGCTTTTACAATGAGTCCCACTCTCTCGGCTGCGGTTAAAAAGACATTTGTTGAGCTTTATAATAAGGGGCTTATTTATCAGGGTTTCAGGATTATTAACTGGTGTCCCGAATGCAACACCGCGCTATCCGACGCCGAAGTTGAACATAAGGAAATCGAGGGTTCTTTCTGGTATATCAATTATCCCGTAAAAGGGCAGGAAGGGCGCTATGTAACGATCGCCACAACCCGTCCCGAAACAATGCTCGGTGATACCGCGGTTGCTGTTAATCCCAAGGATGAAAGATACAAGGATATTATAGGCAAAACCCTTATACTGCCGCTGATCGGAAGAGAAATTCCGGTTGTAGCAGATGAATATGTTGACAAAGAATTTGGTACCGGATGCGTTAAAATCACCCCCGGACACGATCCGAACGACTTTGAAGTCGGCGAAAGACATAATCTCGAAACGATATTAATTCTAGACGGTTACGGCAAAATAAACGAAAACGGCGGCAAATTCCTCAGCATGGATCGCTTTGATGCGAGAAAACAGATAATCGCTGAGTTGAAAGAACTTGGACTGCTTGTAAAGATCGAAAAACACACCCATAACGTAGCCCATTGTTATCGCTGCGATACAATGCTTGAGCCGATGGCGTCAAAACAATGGTTTGTTAAAATGCCTCCTCTTGCCAAGCCTGCGATCGATGTTGTTAAAAGCGGTGAGATCCGCTTTATTCCCGACAGATTCTCAAAAATATATATGAATTGGATGGAAAACATCCACGATTGGTGCATTTCGCGTCAGCTTTGGTGGGGACACAGGATACCTGCTTATTACTGCTCCGACTGCGATGAAATGACAGTTTCGGAAAACGACGTAACCGAATGCGCAAAGTGCGGTTCAGGTAATGTGGTTCAGGATCCGGATGTGCTTGATACCTGGTTCAGCTCAGCCTTATGGCCCTTTTCAACTCTTGGTTGGCCGGAAAAAACTGCTGATTTTGAATATTATTATCCTACAAGCGTTCTTGTTACCGCTTATGACATAATTACCTTCTGGGTATCGAAAATGATTTTCATGGGTATCGAAAATACGGAACAAATTCCGTTCCCCGACGTCTTTATTCATGGACTGGTCAGAGACGCGCAGGGAAGAAAGATGTCTAAGTCTTTAGGCAACGGCATTGATCCGCTGGATGTAATTGAGAAATACGGTGCAGACGCTCTTCGTTTTGCCCTTGCAACCGGCAATGCCCCCGGAAACGACATGCGTTTCTCTTACGAAAAGATGGACGCTGCCCGAAACTTCAATAACAAAATTTGGAATGCCGCCCGATTTGTAAGAATGAATACGGAATCATTGAATACGCTCGGGCTTCCAAACAAATTAGCTTTAAAACTGGAAGACAGATGGATTCTCTCGCTCTATAACAGGCTTGTGGAAGAGGTTACGAACAACATCGAGCATTATGAGTTAGGTATCGCACTTGATAAGCTTTACGACTTTATCTGGAACATTTTCTGCGACTGGTACATTGAGTTGTTAAAACCACGTCTGTCAGAAGGTGATATCGACGCACAGAAGTGCATAACCTATGTCCTTTCAAACACCTTGAAATTGCTGCACCCGTTCATGCCCTTTATAACCGAAGAAATCTGGCAAAGCCTGCCGCATGAAGGCGAATCGATTATGATTAGCGAATTCCCGATAGCTGTTCCCGAACTCAATTTCCCGGACGATGAAATCGAAATGTCCCGCCTCATCACCGCAATCAGGGCTATTCGCAACCGCCGGGCAGAAATGAACGTCGCACCCGGACGAAAGGCAAAGCTGACAATCGTAACTCAATTCACCGACACATTCAATGAAGATACCGGTGTTTTCTTCGAACGTCTTGCTTCAGCTTCCGAAATTGAGGTTAAATCTGAATATTCCGATTCTGATGCGGTTCAGATAGTTACCGACAGCGCCACTATATTTATACCTCTTGCCGACATGATTGATTTCGAAGCCGAACGCACGCGCCTTGCCAAAGAGCGTGAGCAGATACTCGCGGAAATCGAGCGAAGCGAAAAGAAACTTGCAAACGAAGGGTTTGTTTCAAAGGCTCCTGCCAATGTTGTCGAATCTGAACGAAACAAACTTTTGGCTGCAAAGGATAAGCTCACGGGGATTGAAGCGGCTATCGCAAAACTAAATTAAACATACAAAAGCGTTATTCAAAACATGTATTAGGAGGAGAAGCCATGCGAAATCGAGTAATCGCAATATTAGCAGTTACACTCATTCTTTCTGCACTCTTTTACGGTTGCGGTTCGAGCAGCAACAGCTATAAACAAGAATATGCATACGACGGGATCGGAGGAGCTATCGCTGATTATGACGCCAAATACTCTTATGGAGAATATCCGACTGAGTATGAGTATGCCGACGCACCAATGGAAGCAGAAACAGCAACCTCAACCAGCGCCGTTCAGAACCGTAAGATTATTTATTCCGTCAATATGACTCTTGAAACACGGGACTTCGATTCCGGGATAAAGATCATTGAACAGTTGTGCAAAGACCAAAACGGATACATAGAAGGCTCCACCGTTTCCGGTCAACCGCTTGATTATGCTGAAACTTTCAGCTACAGAACCGCTTATTATACGCTCAGAATACCCGTAAAATCGCTTGATTCCTCAGTAGATTCACTCGAAAAAACGTTTAATGTGAAGAAAATTGAGCGTTCAAGCCAGGATATCACTGATTCTTATTACGACGCCGACGCCCGTCTGAAGTCATTAAAACAACAGGAAACCCGTCTTGAGGAAATGCTCAGCGGAGCCGAAGATCTGGAATACATGATTCAGATAGAGGACAAACTCTCTGAGGTAAGATATCAGATCGAAAGCTATTATTCAATGCTTCAAAGATATGACGGTTATGTTGAATACGCAACTCTTGATATAAAGCTTGAAGAGGTAGTAAACTATTCCGAGATTAAAACTCCAATCAGTTTCGGTGAGAGAATCAGAACCGCCTTTGTTGATTCCTGGAAAGGGTTTGTTGTTGGATTACAGAATTTTGCAGTCGGACTTGTATTTGCAATCCCGACATTGCTTGTATTAGCTTTTATAGTGGTAATAATAGTTATTATTATTAAGACTATTATAAAAAGCAATAATAAAAGACGGCTCAAGAAAGCTCAGAAGTATATGAAAATAATGAATAATCAGGGCATTCCCTCTCAGACCACAGCTAATACTTCGCAAGAAACAGAATAAACAGTAAATATTTCTCCCGCCGTATGGCGGGATTTATTTATTTATGTTGAAATGCCTATAGCTTTATGATATAATGAATTAAAGAAATACACTTGTTAAAACGGAGATTTTTTAATGCATTTCGTCCATAAAAATAAAATGACTTGCTCGCGAAAAGTAGAGTTTGATCTCGATGATGAAAATAGAATTCAAAATGTCGTTTTTACCGGCGGTTGCGACGGCAACCTAAAGGGAATTACTGCACTTGCCGAGGGAATGAGGGCGGAGGACTTTATTGCTGCCTGCCGAGGGATAAAATGCGGATTTAGACCGACTTCCTGCCCGGATCAGCTCGCGCAGGCACTTGAAGAGGCGATTAAAAAATGAATAACAAAAAATCATTATACTTTGTTTTAACCGCTTTACTCCTAATAATTCTGTTAAGCTGCTCGCAAAGCAAACAGACTGATGTATCTCTTACTTCCGACAGCCTGACGCAATCTGAGGAAATCAGTGCTGAGACTACTACAAAAATTAATGTATCAGAAAAAACAGAATTCATGGCTACATATGAAGTGGAGGCTTATATTATGGATGAATCAACAAAAAGCGCTCACCAGGTATCCGAAGGCGAAATTTACGGAATAAGAATCAGCTGTACCGAGTCTTTTCATAGTTTCAGCTATTGTCTGCCGACATGGTGTCAGACTGATTCAGAAACAACCCTGGCGCTTTACCGCTGGGACACCGACTTTGAAACCACAACGGCAAACGCTCCGCTCGCTTCGGAAAGATTCACGGACATCGCCGATTGCGCAACATATACGCTATCTTTCGAGAATATGCCGGCAGGTGAGTATTACTTCGCCATACAGGACACCAAAGGTCCTGTCGGCACCTGGGTTTTCCAAAGTCATGAGTCAAGAGGACTTATATATGATACCGGACTTGTCAGCGAAGGAGATCTGCAGCTGAAAATCGGGTATTCGACTGATGCACCGGAACCGTTTGCCGAGGTTATAAACGATATGCAGATCGACGGCACTCATACTGCGCCTCCGGAATACATTATTCCCGAAGACGATATACTGAAGGTCAGAGACGCCATGCCCGACACCTGGGCAGCTACCGATTCTCTTGGAAGGACAATATGCGGCAATTCTGAAGTCGGAGATCTTAAAGATGATAAGATTGTAGCCATGTTCTATTGGGACTGGCACAACAGCGACAGAGGTACACCGCTTAATGTAACCGAATTTCTGAAGCTGCATCCGGAAATTAAAAACGATTACAAAAGTGAGCTCTGGCCAACCGCTGCAACTACTTATTTCTGGGATGAACCGATATACGGCTATTATCTGACTACCGACGAATGGGTTATTCGCCGCCAGGCAGAATTACTTGCCGATGCGGGAGTTGATGTTATCTTCATGGACAACACCAACGGAACATTTACCTGGCGCGCTAGTTATCTTACCATATTCAAGGTGTTTGATCAGGCGAGGAAAGACGGAGTTAACGTACCGAAGATCAGCTTCATGCTCCCTTTCGCCGCCGGAGACAACACTGCTATTCAGCTGAAATCGCTTTATACCGACATTTACCGTCAGGGAAAATATCACGACCTTTGGTTTTACCTTGACGGAAAACCGATGCTGATGACATACAGAAGCTCGCTTACAAATCGCAAAAATGACCCTCTTGAAAAAGAGATATACGATTTCTTTACTTTCAGAGCCGGCGAACCGGTATATAATGCGAAGGATTATTATGCCAGAAGCTCTGATCACGCCCGCTGGGGATGGCTTTCCACGACGCCTCAGGCGCTTTATTACACATATCGCGATAACCTTCAGCCGGAGATGACAACGGTCGGCGTCGCTCAGAACTGGAGCGCCGAAGTCGGTCTGACCGCGATGAACGGCGAAAATATTTTCGGAAGAACATATACAACCGAAGGTTATGACCAAAGCGAAAACGCTAAATGCCGCGGAGCTAATTTTGCCGAACAATGGGAGTTTGCTTTGAGTGTTGACCCGAGGATAGTATTTGTAACCGGATGGAACGAATGGATTGCCGGAAGATACGAGTTCTGGCCGCATGACGCAAACGGGAAGCGAAACGCCGCATCGGTAGATAACGCTTTTCCCGATGAATTCGACGAGACATTCAGCCGCGATATCGAACCGACAAAGGGAGAGCTCAAAGACAGTTATTATTATCAGCTGGTAAATTATATCCGCAGATTTAAAGGCGCAAGAGCTGTTCCGGCAACATCGGGTGAAAAAACAATTGATATATATTCGACTGATGTGAATACACAATGGGCGGGTGTTGAACCTTTGTATTATGCGTACAAAAATAATACCGGCGATAGAAACGCTGCAGGATACGGAGGCATAAGATATGAAGATACCTCCGGACGCAATGATATTATCGAATCTCAGGTTGCGCGTGATGATGAATATATATATTTTCTGGTAAGATGCAATAACAAGTTAACTCCCCATACCGATGACAACTGGATGAATCTTTATATCGATGCCGATATAAACACTATTTCCGGCTGGGAAAGCTTTGATTTTATTGTGAATAAAACAAAGCCGAGCGCCGAAAAAGTCTTTCTTGAACGCTTTGTCGGAAACGAAGGAAAAACCGAAACCGTATGTGAAGTCGAATACAAAGTCCATAACGATACATTGACAATTAAAATCCCGAGAACAGTGTTAGGAATTGATTCTGAAAACTTTGCTATCGGTTTCAAATGGACTGACAATATTCCTTTCGGCGATATTATGGATTTTTATATCAAAGGAGATGCAGCTCCTTCAGGCAGATTTAAATATGTATACAAAACAGGAGAATAATTATGGATGATACAATTACGAAACTGAAAGAAATGATTTATTCCTCCGAAAACATCGTCTTTTTCGGAGGAGCCGGTGTGTCAACCGAATCCGGCATTCCGGATTTCCGCTCAAGCGACGGTATATACAACACAAAAGGCTATAAGGTTTCGCCGGAGGTATTGATAAGCCTCAGCTACTTTGATGAGCATCCGGATGAATTCTATGATTTCTATAAAAAACACCTTATTTTTCCGAATGCAAAGCCTAACAAGGCTCATATTGCGCTGGCAAAACTCGAAAAAGAGGGAAGACTGAAAGCGGTAGTCACCCAAAACGTCGACGGTCTGCATCAGGCGGCAGGTTCAAAAACCGTTCATGAGCTGCACGGTTCAGTTGAACGAAATTATTGTTTGTCATGCAGAAAAAAGTTTGACTTGGAATATATTATTAGTTCCGAAGGCGTACCGAAATGCGATTCCTGCGGCGGAATTATCAAGCCCGATGTAGTGCTTTATGAAGAACCGCTTGACGACCGGATCATGCTAAAAAGTATAAACGCGATAGAAAGCGCCGATATGCTGATAATCGGAGGCACATCACTCGCGGTTTATCCGGCAGCCGGTCTTATCAGATATTTCAATGGAAAACATCTTGCGATAATAAATAAATCCGCAACATCATATGATGACGAAGCTGATATTTTAATAAAAAATCCGATCGGCGAAACCTTAGGAGAAATCGTTAAGTAAGACTCATCACCTCTCCGTTTTGTTACCGGAGAGGTGATGTTTCGTTTCTTTAGCCTTATATAACGAATAAACCCCAAAAATGACAAATAAATATTATTGAAATAAACTTAGAAATAATCTATAATATATTTGTAATATTTTTTATGGTGATTGGTTTGACAAAGAAAATAAGAAGAACCGCTTTTCTTCTGCTAATCGGTTTAACAGGGGCTGCGGTGGTATTTATTTTAAACATAATTTTAGGCTCGGTAAATATTCCGTTATCCGAAATCTTTCATGCCTTTTCAGCATCGGACGACAAAACTGTATATCATAAAATCATAACAGACATTCGTTTGCCACGCGCCTGCGCAGCGTTAATAGGCGGTTCGGCTTTGGCTGTATCCGGAATACTCCTGCAGGTTTTCTTTTCAAATCCTATTGTAGAACCATATGTTTTAGGGATATCTTCCGGTGCAAGCCTTTTTACCGGCATGGTTATACTTATCGGATTCAGACTTGGAATAGTCGCGTTAGGAAATACCGGTATGTTTTTGGGAGCATTTATCGGCGCGATGGCAGTAAGCGCAATAGTTGTAATAGCATCGCAGAATGTCAAAAGCATCACGACATTGCTGATAATCGGTATGATGTTCGGTTATGTTTGCTCAGCTGCAATTTCCATTATGACCGCCTTCGCTGACAGAGAAAGACTGGCTTCATTTGTCATTTGGACGATGGGCAGTTTTTCCGGATTTTCATGGCAGCAGACGATACTGATGTATTTAGTTATCTCGCCGGTAATACTATTATCCTTCTTACTCTCAAAGCCATTGAACATTATGCTGCTCGGAGAGGAATATGCCCGTTCAATGGGTATTGCCATAAAACCGTTTAGAGCCGCTTTAATAACAGTATCGGGGATTCTTTGCGCAGCTGTTACCGCTTTTGCGGGACCGATCTCCTTTGTCGGGCTCGCCGTGCCTCATATAGTCAGACTTATTTTCGGAACTCAGGACAATCGGATAATTATACCTGCCTCCTGTTTATACGGAGCAATCATGTCGGGAATATGTGATCTTGCCTCAAGAACACTGTTGCCGCCATATGAACTGCCGCTTGGTGCAATGACTTCGGTAATCGGCGCGCCGATACTTGTATTCCTGCTTCTCAATAAGCGCGGAAAGGATGGGAGGTTTTGAAAAAACACATTCTTTCCACCCATGAACTTGATGTTGGTTACGGCAAAAAAACAGTTGTCGGCAATATTTCTCTTGACATTGAGCGAGGAAGGATAGTTTGCCTGATCGGTCCAAATGGAGCGGGGAAGAGTACCATACTTCATACGCTTGCAGGTTTAATAAAGCCTCTGCGAGGCAATATCAAGCTCGACGGAAATGATATAAATAAAATTAAACGCTCTGAAATAGCAAAGAAAATTTCACTTGTTCTGAGCGGGTCTGAGATGCCGAATCTTACAACCGTTTACGAGCTTGTCTCCTTCGGCCGCGCGCCATATACCGGATATTTCGGAAAGCTTTCAAAAAAAGATCATGAGATTGTTAAAGAAGCGCTTTTAAGGGTAGGAGCTTATGAGCTTCGTGACCGGTTTTGTTCCGAGCTCTCGGACGGAGAAAAACAGAAGGTCATGATCGCTCGAGCGATCGTTCAGCAACCTGAGCTTTTTATACTTGACGAACCGACCAGTCATCTTGATATAAGTCATAAAATCGAAGTCATGCGTATACTCACCGCATTGACTGTTGAAAACGGCTTGACCGTTTTAATGTCGCTCCACGATATCGATCTTGCGCTGAAATACTGCGATGATATCATTGCTGTAAAAAATGGGCAGATAACCGCATACGGTCCGCCTGAACAGGTAATAAAAAACGGTGATATCAACAAGCTTTTTGATGTAAACAACGCTGAATTCATCGAAACACTCGGTTCATTGGAAATAAAAGGACCTGAAAAAGCGGATGTTTTTATTGTCGGCTGCGGAGACAGCGTATATAACCTTGCAAGAACACTAACAAGAAATGGGGTTGGAGTTAGCTGCGGTATAATGCATGAAACCGATGTCGACGCAATTATATGCAGTATCACTTGCAGCTATGTTGCAAAAGCGCCCTCTTATACCGAATTCACTTCTGAAATACTTTCATCTGCAAAAAAAGAAATGGAAAGCTGCGCGGTTGTAATTGACAGCGGTTTTGTGAGAAATAATGCAACAAGTTTTAACAGCTTACTCATTGAACACGCTGACAAGATAAAAAAGCCAGTGTTGAGTGTTTCCGATTTTCAAAACAATGACGCCCTACTGCAAAGTATATTAACCTTATTAAGGAGAGAAAACAAATGAAACAAAGACTCTTTAAACTTATCGTTACAGCGGCACTTGCGGTTATTTTAATCTTACTTGCCGTTTCCTGCGGAAGCGGTGGTAAGATTAAAGGCCTTGACGCCGAATTTACTGCTGCCTTTAAAATTGAGCAGCTTGAAAAGGGAATTAAGCGGGTCACAGACGGTGAAAACCGTGAGCTTATCTTAGTTCCCAAAACACTTGAAACCGTTCCCGATGAATATGCAGGAAAGACAGTAATACGAACACCGGTAGAGCGCGCGGTTTTCCTGTCAACTACCCAAGTTTGCTGCCTAAGAGCAGCCGGCAGTGAGGAAATCTGGGATAGAATTGCCGCAGTAAATGCGGACTCCTATAGCTTTTCAAACATTCCGCAGGTAGTTCAGCGCATGGATTCAGGTAAGATAATCAATGTCGGCGGTGAAATGGGCAACCCTGATTACGAACAATTAACTGCTTTGGATCCGGATATAGTGTTTGTTTACACCGGCAGCTATCCTCAAACGGATATTATCACAAAGCTTGAGGAGCTCGGTATCAATTACGCCGTTGATAATGAATACATGGAACCAACTGCGCTGGCTCGAATGGAGTGGCTGAAGTTTATCCTTACATTCTTCAATGAAGATAAGGCTGCAGCGGATTATGTCGCCGAAATTAAAGCTAATATCGAAGAAACAATAGCAAAAACCTCCGAAGCCACAACTCCGAAGATTTTAATGGCATACATTTATGACGGTACCGTCATCGCTGTTGACGGACAAGGCTGGCTTGCTAAAATCGTCGCCGAAGTTAACGGAGATTACCTTTTAAAGGATTTGGATCGAGACTCGTTATATATCTCTATTGAAGACTTTCTTATCCACGCCGAGCAGGCTGATATAATCCTTTATACCTCCACTCCGAGCTTTATGCCGGGCAAAGCTGCGCTTTATGATATGGCGCCTTTACTTAAAGATACCCCAGCAGCGCAAAACAATAAGCTATATGAATATAGCGATGCATTTTGGATGAGCGTTGACCAGCCGCAACTTTTATATGAAGACATGGCGCAGGTGCTGCATCCCGAGCTTTACGAAAACCGGACGATGACATATTTCACCATTATGCCGGATTGATAGCATAAAATCATGTATATCTAACATAAACAAAAACAACCCGGAGAGAAATCCGATTGAATTTTCTCTCCGGGAATATTATTTCGTTTAAGAGTCAGACACCCTTCTTGGAACGATCTGCTTTTTCAAGGTCAGTCAGGTTATAGGTAGGTGTGTAACCCGGGATAGGCATAAGTTTTTCATGAATCGCGTCGATTATGGTAGTTGCCTGCGGGAAGAAGTATTTTTCAAGCTCATAAGCGGGGGTTATCCAGTTGCGGGAACCGAGGGCAACTGCAGGAGCATCAAGATAATCGAATGCAAGTTCGTTAATGTTGGCAGCCATGTCTTTCATTACCGAGTTGCGTTCGCAAGCGTCACCGACGACAACGATTTTACCGGTCTTCTTAACCGATTCAATTACTTTTTCGTAGTTGAAGGGAACTATCGAGCGGGAGTCGATAACTTCAGCTTCAATGCCGTATTTCTCTTTCAGGGTCTTTGCGGCTTCGATAGCGCGGTAAAGCACGGCGCCGATAGTGAGTATGGTTACATCCTTACCTTCGAGTTTTACATCAGGCTCTCCGATGGTTATCTCATATGACTCCTTCGGAACGCCTTCCTTATGGAATTGCTCACCATAACCGTAAACTCGCTGAGATTCGAAGAATATTACCGGGTCGGTGCCGTTGAGCGCGGCAGTCATGAGACCCTTGCAGTCATAAGGGGTAGACGGGAAGACAACTTTAAGCCCGGGAATATGAGCGCAAAGCGCGGTCCAGTCCTGAGAATGCTGAGCGCCATATTTAGATCCGACGGAAACGCGGACAATAACCGGCATTTTCAAAAGTCCGGCAGACATCGACTGCCATTTGGCAAGCTGGTTAAATAGTTCGTCACCGCTGCAGGCAAGGAAGTCAGCATACATTATTTCTACTATAGCGCGGCCGCCGCACATCGCATATCCGACGGCTGTTCCGACAATAGCGGATTCAGAAATAGGAGCGTTGAAGAAGCGATGATAGGGCAGGCATTCGGTAAGTCCGCGGTAGACAGCGTATGCGCCGCCCCAATCGCGGTTATCTTCGCCATATGCAATAAGGGTAGGATCTTTATAGAATTTATCTATAATAGCTTCAAACAAGGCATCACGAACATTGTATGTTCTGAGTGCCGGATATTTTGCTCCCTTTTCATCATAAGCATAGCGATTAAGTTCTGCAATCTTCTTAACGCGGGGATTCTCTTCCATAGGTATGAGAACATCCGGCTCGCGTCCTTCTTCCATAATCTCTTTATGTTCGTTTGAAAACATAATGGAGGCAATGGTATCTGGATTGCGTTCAAGATCGATACGAGGTGAAATGTCATCGTCGGTGGAAAGACGGCAAATCTTTGTCATACGCTTCGATATAGCTTCCTGAATTGCTTCAAACTCTGACTCCTCGGCAATCCCACCGTCTATGAGACGATTTTTGTAATTTTCAATGGAGTCGAAATTTCTCCAGGCTTCGATCTCTTCTTCGGTGCGATAAGTTGAAGAGTCGGACGGGGAATGACCGCTGTAACGATAGGTTATTGTGTCAAGCAGAACCGGTCCGTCACCGTCAAGCAGAATCTTTTTCTTTCTTTGAAATGCATCTATGAGGGCAAGCGGATTTAAACCGTTAACGCGCTCGGAATGCATCTGCTCAGGATTTACTCCTGCGCCGATTCGAGCGAGCATATCCCAAGCCATGGTTTCACCGTAGGTCTGTCCGCCCATGGCGTAGAAGTTGTTGTATACATTAAAGATAATCGGCAGACCGGCGTTATATCCGTCTTTTTCTATTGTATGCCAGAGCTTCTTTATCTGATCCATTGCCGAGAAGTTGAAGCTTTCGAGAACGGGACCGCGACCGGTTGCTCCGTCTCCGAAGTTAGCAACAATAATACCGGGTTTACGATTTACCCTTTTATAAAGAGCAGCGCCGGTGGCGGCAGGGACACCGCCTCCGACTATGGCGTTGTTCGGATAAATTCCGAACGGCAGGAAGAATGCGTGCATCGAGCCGCCAAGACCCTTAGAAAAACCGGTCTCGCGGCCGAAGATTTCGGCAAGAGCGCCATAAAGCAGAAAATCAAAAGCCAAGTCCTTTACACAGCCTTTATTTTCTTCTTTGCCTTCCACAACAGCAAGAGTTTTGCCACCGAGGAAGTTCTTCATTATTTCGTAAATCTCTTCGTCGTCAAGCTTTTCAATCGCTGAAAGTCCTTTGGCGATTATTTCGCCGTGAGAGCGGTGAGTGCCAAAAGTAAAGTCATTGATATCAAGGGCATACGCCATACCGACAGCAGAAGCTTCCTGTCCGTATGAAAGGTGAGCCGGCCCGGGATATGAATACTCAATACCGTTATAAGCATTCTGGGTTTTTATAAGGTTAAGCATGGTCTCAAACTCACGGATAGCAACCATGTCGCGATAAATGCGCATCAAGGTTTCCTTGCCGTAAATCTTGACCTCTTCTTCGATCGTTTTATTATACTGATTGACCTGGATGTCTTTAAATTGAATCTTTCCGGGTTTCAGCACTTCCCGAGGATCGATAAATTGGCTTTTTGGCATATTTTTTCTCCTTATATAAAAACTGTTGTTCTATCAGAATTCAATCTGATTTATAGCTTCTCGAATTATTTCGCACACGGTCGGATGAGGGAATACGAGTTTCTTTATCTGCTCTACTCTCATCGCCTTTTCTATCATAATTGCGGCTCCGTAGATTATTTCCGAGCTGTAGTTGCCTATCATACTGACACCTAAAAGAGTCTGATGCTTTCTATCAACGACGAGTTTGACAATGCCGTCACCACCTTCATTTTCGGCAACATAACGTCCTGAATATTTCATTGTAAGCGTCTGAGATATGACGTCAAGATTTTTAGCTTTTGCAGATTCGGATGTCTCGCCGACTGCGGCTACCTCGGGATTGGTGTATATAACCGAAGGTATAGAATTGTAATTGATGCGGTCAGATTTTCCGAGTATGTTATTGACAGCAACTTCACCTTCACGGTATCCGGTATGCGCAAGCATGATTTTTCCGTTGACATCGCCGGCAGCCCAAACATTTGGAACAGAAGTCTTCATTTCATCAGTTGTGACTATTGCGCCGCGTTCGGTAAGTATTCCGAGATTTTCAAGTCCGATGTCTTTGGTATTCGCCCGGCGTCCAATAGAAATAAGAACTTTGTCGCATTTTACCGATTGAGTTTTACCGTTAAGCTCATAATTTACGCAATCAGAGCCGATTGATGTTACTTTAGCGCCTAAAATGAAGGAAACACCCTTTTTTATGTAATTTTTCTGAAGTGTTGAGCTGATTTCGCGGTCTGTCGGACCGGCGATATAATCCATCATTTCAAGAACCGTGACTTTGACACCGACGGAACACATATATGAGGCCATTTCAAGACCTATAACTCCGCCGCCTATAACAACGAGTTCTTTCGGAAGTTGCCGGTTGGAAAGAAATTCTCGCGATGTCATGCCAAAGCCCGATTTAAGAGATTCGCGAAGTCCGGGTATCGGGGGAACGGATGCTTCGGAGCCGGTGCAGATCAATAAGTGAGTGCCGACATATTCTTTTCCGCCTGCTTCAACAGCTATACCAGCCGAAGATTTACCTTTAATTTTGGCAAATTCGGAAACAACTTCAACCCCCAGCTTTTTTAACGAAGCGCCTACACCTCCGACAAGCATCTTAACAACTTTTTCCTTGCGGTCTATTACGGCGTTGTGATCAATCGTTGCTCCGTCAAAGCTGACACCGTATTCCTTTGAGTGCTTCGCGTAGTCGTATATTTTTGCAGAATACAACAGGGTCTTTGTCGGAATGCAGCCTTCATTAAGACAGACGCCTCCGAGAGCGCGCCCTTCAAAGAGCAGCGTTTTTAGTCCGTTCTCCGCCGCGCGCTCCGCGGCATTGTAACCGGCGGGACCTCCGCCGAGAATAATAAGATCATACATGATATTCAGTTACCTCAATATCAGTTAAAAAACTGTAATTTACTTTGCAAGAAGCAGGTTGAAGTTCTCGAGATTTTTCACAAGCTCTTTCAGGAATTTTGCAGCTGGAGCGCCGTCAATCGCGCGGTGATCAAAGGTAAGTGAAAGACCCATTGCATTGTAGAAAACATCTTTACCGTCAACAACCTTTACACGGCGGGTTATGGTATTAACTCCGAGTATACCGGTCTGCGGAGGATTTATAACCGGTGTAAAGGATTCAACTCCTAAAGAGCCGAGATTTGAAACGGTAAACGTAGCTCCTTTTAGTTTATCCGGACTGATACTCCCTGACTGAGCTTCAGAAACAAGCTGCTTTGCAGCTTCCGAAAATTCATTTAGAGAAAGCGTATCGGCTTTTGGAACGGTAACTACCAGCAAGCCGCGCGGAGTATCAACCGCAACACCGAGGTTGCAGTGCTTGAAATAACGCATCATCTGCGTATCGTCAAGCCAATGAGCGTTCAGATCCTTGAAATTAAGAATTGTTTTGGCAACACCGAAACAGACCATGTCATTTAAGGTTATATTGGCAAGACCAAGGCTTTCGGCATTGTCTTTAAGAGCAGCGCGGTAAGCCTGAATCTGAGTTGCGTCAAAGGTGGTATTCAAGGTAAGCTGAGCCATGTTTGAAAGGGAATCGTGCATTGACTTGGCTATTACCTTGCGGATATTCGGAATTTTAACATCTTCATATTCAGCTTCCGGTACTGCTACAGGTGTAGCAACAGTTTCTGCGGTTTTTTCCGCAGCAACTTCGGCAGACGAAAGTGTCAGTCCCTTGTCGAGGAGGGCATTAATATCCCGTTCTATTATACGACCGTTGGGACCTGTCGGAACGGCTTTGCTGATATCCGCATCGGTACGTTCTGCAAGATGACGCGCGCGCGGACTGATTTTCAGACGTTCTTCGATTACGCCGATATTACCGGTCTGAGAAGCTTCGGCTTGCTTTTCGGAAGCAACCGTTACCTCGACCTTAATACTCTCCGGTTCAGCGCCTTCTTTGCCGGGAATCAATGACGAATAATCCTCACCAGGATTTCCTATAACGCATACAGGATCAAGGCAGGGAACATCTTCACCGTCAGCACAGAAAACAGCGAGCACCGTACCGCTTTCCTTTGCTTTTTCTTCAAAGGAAGACTTGTCGGTTTCATATGTAAATAATATGTCGCCCTCTGCTACATTGTCTCCGACTTTTACTTTCATTTCGGAAACAATGCAGCTTTCAACGCTTTGGCCCTGACGTGGCATGATAACAAGCGAAGCCATATTGTATTTATTCCTCCGTTTATGGTTGAATTGCAGATTGTTTATGCGAGTTTGATATTTACGCCGGCACTTTCAACGATTTTGTTTATGTCATCCGGCAAAGGCTTATCGGTAATTATCGTGTCGACTTCGGTAATATCGGCAAATGTATAAGGAAGGATCTTATCCAACTTAGAGCTGTCCATTAATACTATAATTTTGCGAGCTTTCTGAACCACAAGCTTTTTAAGTTCGCATTCTGAATAATTGCCGCTGGTCAGTCCGTTCTGCGCACTGATACCGCTTGGTACTATAAAAGCTATGTCAATATTAATATCATTTATCTGACGCAGAGCCTGATTGCCGGATACGCTGATGTTGTCGCGATTGAGCATTCCTCCGACAATGTTCACTATCGGCTGACTCTTTTTTACCAATTCAAGAGCTATATTGGGACCGGTTGTTGTTACGGTGAGACGCTCATCCGGAAGCAGGGAAGCAAGCTTTAGCATTGTAGTACCGGAATCCAAAAAAAGAGACCTTCCGGTTTCGATTAGTTCAATTGCTGCCAATGCAACCTTTTCTTTCGCATCGGGATTTTCACTTAAGCGAAGATTAAAGGTATCTTCCATTGAAGTTGTTATAAACTTCATGGAACGCGCACCACCGCGAACCTTAATAGCCTCTCCCTGGCTTTCAAAGTATTCTATATCTCGACGAAGGGTCATACTTGAAACATTAGGGAACATTTGTTCCAGCTCTTTCAGTGAGACAAACGGTTTGGATGCCAGAAGATTTCTTACCGCATTTCTCCTCTCAGTATTCATTGGTTACTCTCCATTCTCGATAAAATCCGACTGATTATGTTTCATCAGAAGTCTTGTTAAAGTTGTTGTTGCATTTAACATTATTTGCGATAATTATAACATAATTCGCCCGGATTGTCAACATTAATATGCGTATTGCACTAATGTATTGTATTAATTATTTGTAAAATCAACATTTCAAAAAACCACTTTATTATTGTGTGAAACGGCGCGAAAAAATGTAATGCTTAAAATATTTTATTGACACTTATTCCCAAACGACTACATCAAAGAATAAAAAAGAGCCGTGAAAGCTCTTTTTTATAAATTACATTCCCCAAACAATCCATAAATAAACATATCCGGTAAGTACCGCAACAAGCGTGAAAGGTACGCCTATCCTCAGAAAATCTTTGTTCTTGACTTCATATCCGTTTTTCCTGAGTATACCGATTGCGGCGATATTAGCTGAAGCGCCTATCGGAGTAAGGTTTCCGCCGAGTGTTGCTCCTATGAGAAGACCGAAATAGAATACATACGGCTCAACTCCCGCGCCTCCGTTCATCATTCCGGATATTCTCTGAACAACGGGAAGCATGGTGGCAACATATGGAATATTATCAATAAACGCCGAAAGAATAACTGAAAAGAAAACGATTATTGTATACAACAGGAATTTGTTATCCCCGGCTATTTTATAAAAGAGCTCTGATATACGATCGATAAGTCCTGCAGCTGTAATTCCTTCGATTATAATAAATAAGCCGAATAATAAAAGCAGGGTATCTGTATCCAATTCACTTATAACACTTTTTAAGGGTTCGAAACCACGGTTTATTATACAGGCTCTGACAATGCCGATAATGCACATGAAAAGGCATATTATACCGCTTCTCAATGAGTATAGCGTTTGGAGAGCACCTTCAGAAGGCTCCGGTATAAATGAAGCCAAAATAAGCAGGACAACGACGCCGACCATCAAAAAAGACGGGAAGTAATCAGATACTTTAGTTTCGACTTTAGCATCAATTTCTTGATTTTCCTTGCGGAAAAGCCACAGAAGCACAAGAAGTGATGTTAACGCACCGAACTCAACTCCCCAGAAGATACCGGGTTTGCCATTAAACCAAAAGAACTCAAAAAAGTTCATATCGGCAAAACCGCCGAGCAGAATACTTGTCGTATCTCCGACAAGTGTCGCCGCTCCCTGAAGATTCGATGAAACCGCGATAGAGATAAGCACAGGCACCGGTGATATTTTCAACTTTTGAGATATAGCCAGCCCTATCGGCGCGACCATCAGGACAGTAGCGACATTGTCAACAAATGCCGAAATTATTCCTGCAAAAAGCGCAAGCAAGCAAACCGCCCATTTGACATTCGATACTTTCGATATGAGCATCTCCGCGAGTCGCGCCGGCATTTTACTTTCGATAAACAACGAAACTATACCCATAGTTCCGCCAATCATCATGAGCACATTATAATCGACTGCTTTTAATGCCGACAGTATATTAAGCTCGAAAATACCCGCGTAACCAAGAATGATAAAAATAAGAGCGGAGCTGAGAGCAATCCAGGGTCGGTATTTTGTGAGTACCAGCATCAAAACATAGGTGATAACAAATAAAATCAGAGCAATTAACATAAATGCCTCGAGAAGAGATAATTATAAAAAACAACAAAAAGCAAACGCCGAGTTATTTAAAATCAGTTGTCAACCTCATTCGATTTATCCTCGATAACGGGTTCAGCAGGCGCAGGAAGTTCTCCGGCAGGACCGTTGAGTATCTTCATAAATTGCTCGCCGCTGATACTTTCTCTTTCATATAGAAACTTAGCGCATTCATGAAGCTTGATTAAATTATCTTCGATAATTTCTACAGCTCTCTCATACTGTTTGTTTACCAGTTCAATAATCATTCGGTCGATTTGCGCAGATGTTTCGGAAGAACAGGCAAGAGCGGCATCGCCACCGAGATATTGATTGGCAGCAGTTTCAAAAGCTACCATGCCAAATTCTGACATACCGTATTTAGTAATCATGGCGCGCGCCAGCTTTGTCGCCTTTTCGATATCGTTTGCCGCGCCGGTAGTTACCGTATCAAACACAACCTTTTCGGCTGCGCGTCCCGCAGTGAGTCTGCATATTTGATCCTTGAGCTCATCCTTCGACATCAGATATTTATCATTTTCATATACCTGCATTGTAAATCCGAGAGCGCCAGAGGTACGCGGTATTATTGTTATTTTATGTACCGGAGCATCGTTTGTCTGTTTTGCAGCTACAAGTGCATGACCGATCTCGTGGTATGCGACAATCAGCTTTTCTTTGTCAGACAGAACTTGATTTTTCTTTTCATATCCGGCGATAACAATTTCAATACTATCCTCAAGGTCTTTCTGTATTACTGCGGTTCGGTTATGCCTTATAGCGCTCAACGCAGCTTCGTTGATAATATTAGCCAGATCGGCGCCGGATGTTCCTACCGCCATTCTTGCAATAGCCTCGAAATCGACATCGGCAGCAAGTTTGATTTTCTTTGCATGAACTTTCAATATCGCTACGCGACCTGCCTGGTCAGGCAACTCAACGGGTATGCGGCGGTCAAAGCGTCCGGGACGAAGCAGGGCGGGATCAAGGGTTTCAGGACGGTTTGTAGCCGCCAAAATAATAACTCCTTTGCGGCCGTCAAAGCCGTCCATCTCGGTAAGGAGCTGATTAAGGGTCTGTTCGCGCTCGTCATTGCCGGTGATACCGATACTGTCACGCTTTTTGCCTATGGTATCAATTTCGTCGATAAAAACGATACAGGGAGCTTTTTCCTCCGCCTGTTTGAATAAATCCCGCACTTTTGCAGCGCCCATTCCGACAAACATTTCTACAAATTCAGAACCGGATATCGAGAAGAAGGGAACACCGGCTTCTCCGGCTACTGCCCTGGCAATTAAAGTCTTGCCGGTTCCGGGAGGCCCGACAAGAAGAACGCCTTTAGGCAGAGTTGCGCCTATTTCGGTGTATTTTTGTGGGTTGTGAAGAAAATCAACTATTTCCCGCAGCGAATCCTTAGCTTCATCTGCTCCGGCTACATCGCTGAATTTCACACCGGTCTCCGATTCGACATATATTTTAGCATTGCTTTTGCCAAAAGACATTGCGCCCATTCCGCCAACCTGATCAAGCATCTTTTTTGATATAAAGCGGCCAATCAGTATAAAAACAGCAAGAGGGAGAACCCATGTTAACAGAAACGACAGCAGGGGGGACATCTGTTCGACTATTTCAGAACCGAAGTGAGCTCCTGCCGCATGAAGCCGCTCAACGAGTCCGGGATCTTCAAGAATTCCGGTGCGATAATAATTTATTGGAAAAGCCTTATCAGAAAAGATGATCTGGTTGCTTTCGATTTGCACTTCATCGATTTCACGAGCTTCTATCATGTCAAGGAAGGTGCCGTAATCGACCTCTTTGATTTGTGTTTTGGCAAGTCTCGGCAGAAGGAGAGAGTTTACAATTAAAAGCACTGCCATTGCAATTATATAATAGAAAATAATTGGTTTTCTTGGTTTTTTAACCTTTTTCATTATTTACCTCGATTAGTGAGTAATCCAATACAAATAGTTATATAATATTTTACTCTTGTTGTGTGAATTTTTAATGCGGAATATATCGACAGAAACCGAATTTTGTAGTATAATCATATAAAATATAATAAAAGAAATACTTTTATAATTGTTCGACAGTTAAACAATGACAAAATACAATAAACTCATTAGTGCCGACAATTAATAAAATGCGAAAAAATCACCGAGCAGATTTAGCTCGGTGATAAAGAAATTTCCGGCTAATTTTGTAATATCTAATAGCCCAAATCAGATTAACTATTATAAAATAGTATTTGTTTAGTTACAAAGAACACGCTTTACCGCATCGTGCCAGCCGGATAAAAACCTGGAGCGTTTGGAAATAGACATGGAAGGGGTAAAGGTTCTGTCAGCTTTGCAGTATCCCATGACCTCATCCAAGTCTTTCCAGAAACCGCAGCCTATTCCGGCAAGAAACGCCGCACCGAGAGCGGTGGTTTCAACACAAGACGGACGGATTATCTCAACATCAGATATATCTGACTGAAATGAAGCTAAAAAGTTATTCTGCGCCGCCCCTCCGTCTATGGCAAGCCGGCTTATGTTAATACCTGAGTCTTTCCTCATTACCTCAAGTATATCTTCCGTTTGAAACGCAATCGCTTCGAGAGCAGCGCGAACGATGTGACTGCGTCCGACCCCTCTCGTAAGTCCCAAAATAGCTCCTCTTGCCGATTGATCCCAATAAGGAGCCCCAAGCCCGGTAAATGCCGGAACAAAGTAGCAGCCTGAAGTGTCTTCGACCGACATCGCAAGTTCTTCGCTTTGAGCAGCGTTCTCAATAATTCCAAGCTCGTCGCGCAGCCATTGTATCGCGGCACCGGCGATGAAAACGGAACCTTCCAACGCATAACCGGGTTCGCCGCCGTTGCCGCAGGAAATTGTTGTCAGAAGTCCTCCTGAGGAGAATACCGGTCTCTTTCCGGTATTCATAAGTAGAAATCCGCCTGTTCCGTATGTGTTTTTTACCTGTCCCGGTTCAAAGCAGCATTGGCCGAAAAGCGCAGCTTGCTGATCACCCGCCGCACCCATAATGGGTATCGGCTTTCCGAAAACAACATCTTCGGTTTCGCCGAAATATCCTGACGACGAGTGTACCGAGGGCATCATAGATTTCGGAATAGCGAATGTACGCAAAAGATCATCGTCCCAGTTGAAATCCTGTATGTTAAAAAGCATTGTCCTTGAAGCGTTGGTATAATCAGTCGCGTGGATCTTGCCTCCGGTCAGCTTCCAGATAACCCAGCTGTCGACAGTTCCGAATAAGAGTTCGCCGTTTTCGGCGGATTTACGGATTATTTCATCGCTTTCAAGAATCCATTTAAGTTTTGTAGATGAAAAATAAGCGTCGGGTACAAGTCCGGTTTTAAGCTTGATTTTTTCCGAATACCCCCCGGATTTCAGCTTCTCCGCCTCGGATGCAGTTCGCCTGCATTGCCATACGATAGCGTTCATTACGGGCTCGCCCGTATATCTGTTCCAAACAATAGTGGTTTCGCGTTGATTTGCGATTCCAACAGCCGCGATGGCCTCGGCTCCGATACCGGCTTTTGCCATAGCATCTCGACAAACGAAGAGCAGAGTTTCCCAAATATCGCCGGGATCCTGTTCAACCCAGCCGGCTTTTGGATATATCTGCCTGAATTCCCGCTGCGATACCGCTTTGATATTAAGTTGATGATCAAAAATCATACAGCGTTCCGAAGTGGTACCGCAGTCGATAGACATAATAAATTTCATTTTTATTCTCCTAACATTCGATTCATACTATATATATCAGAAATTTTATCACAAAATGAAAAATAAGTCAATACTACACACAGCGTTTTTTGTTGTCGCTGCGATTATTATCGCGATATTCTCTTTGTTGAATTCTTTTGCCTCATCAAACAGAAGTTCGCTTATATCAGACAGCTTCATATACGATGAATTTGAGATAAAATACCGGGCGTATCTTCCCGATGATTATAAAGAAAAGAGATATCCGGTGGTTTTATACCTTCATACCGCCGGTGAAATCGGTAATGATAATGAAAGGCAGCTTGAATATGGTCTGCCTATATTGCTTTTCGAATATGGTTATATTGATGAATATCCTGCTATTTACCTCTTTCCGCAATCACCATACGGCAGCAAATGGGTGGATGTTGAATGGAACAGCGGAGTTTATTCAACCGATAGCATTGCGGAAACAAAAGCTATTAAGGCAGCTTTCAGGCTTGTAGATTATTTCATCGAAAACTACAACGGAAACGAAGAGCGCCTCTATGTTACAGGTATTTCCATGGGCGGTTACGGTACCTGGGATCTTCTGGCAAGACATCCCGGCATTTTTGCCGCTGCCGTACCGATTTGCGGCGGAGCTGACCCAGAAATGGCTGAAAATATATCAAAGACTCCTGTAAGAGCATATCACGGAGATTCCGACGACATAGTTCCGCCATCCGGAGATATTGCTGTTAACAATGCGCTTAAAGGAATCAATGCGGATGCAGAGCTGATACTTATCTCTGGCGGCAATCATTTCAGCATCTGGCCGGAAGCATACTTCGATTCTCTCGATTGGATGTTCAGTCAAAGAAAGAGCAGCGAAGCGAATGATAATGCTGTCGTAACAGAAACAAATACCGTTGAGATACCGGAAACAGACTCTACAGTAAAATCCGATAAGGAAATAAGCAAAACAGCACTTTTAATCATAGTTTCGGCTATCCTGTTATTTTTCCTCTGTTTTATAATAGCATATAAACTTATAATCTATGTTTATGTATCAAATCGAAACAGAAAAACAGAGAAGTAATTAAAGTCAACTGTTTTTATAAATATATTATGCAATTTGACTTGACATTTATCCGAAAAACTATTATAATCATAATATAAGATAAACTAAAAGAGGTAAGAAATCATGTTGATAGGCGCTCAATTATATACCCTACGCGATTATTGCAAAAACACCGCAGATTTTGCAGAAACACTTAAGAAAGTAGCTGATATTGGATTCAAAACCGTTCAGGTCTCCGGAACCTGCGCCTATGAGCCTCTGTGGCTCAAAGAGCAGCTTGATATAAACGGTCTCAGCTGTGATCTCACACACTTCAATTTCAACAGGATAACCGACGAAACCGAAAAGGTCGTCGAAGAGCATGACATTTTTAAATGCAAATACATCGGAGTCGGCTCAATGCCCGGTTTTTTGAACAACGGCGTCGACGACTATATAAATTATGTTTCAAAAGGTCTGCCCGCAGCAAGAAAAATGAGCAAGCTCGGTTCTTTGCTTATGTATCATAACCACGATGTAGAGTATCGGGTATACGAAGACATGACATATATGGATCGTCTTGCAGCAGCGTTTCCGGCAGAACTGATGGGATTTACCCTTGACTCATATTGGATTAAATTCGCCGGCGCAGATCCTGTTGAAGAATTCAGGAAATTCAGCGGTCGGATCCCTTGTGTTCATTTTAAAGACATGGCAGTTTTGACAGACGGAACCAAGCGATATGCTCCCGTAGGTTCCGGAATTCTTGATTTCGAAAAAATAGCGGAAGCCTGTGTCACGGGCGGAACGAAATTCGCTTATATCGAGCAGGATGACTGTTATGGTGAAGATCCTTTCAAATGCCTTGAATCTTCATATAAATATTGCAAATCTCTCGGTCTCGAATAATCGGATATCGGTCATACATTGTGAGGTGGTCATATGAAATGCCCTAGCTGTAGCTTCGAAGACACTAAAGTAATCGATTCGCGTCCGACAGGAGATGACAGCATCAGAAGGCGGCGCGAATGCCTCAGCTGTCGCTTTCGGTTTACAACATATGAATATATCGAAGCAGGACCGATTTTTGTGATAAAAAAAGATGGCTCCCGCGAGATTTTCGACCGCAACAAGATTATGACCGGACTTGTAAAGGCTTGCTATAAAAGACCGGTCTCAAACGCTCAGTTGGACAATATCATTTCTGATATAGAGTCAAGTATTGTAAATTCAATGCGGCGGGAGATAAGCTCCTCTGAAATAGGTTCTATGGTTATGGACAGTTTAAGGAATCTGGATGAGGTATCTTATGTAAGATTCGCATCGGTTTATCGTGAATTTAAGGATGTCGACACTTTCATGAAAGAACTGACAGAACTTAAAAGTTCGCAAGTTAACGCTGATAAAAAGGATGAATAAGTTAAACGGCGGGAAATGCATTCCCGCCGTCACTTTTTTATTTTTCGAATATAAAGCTGAATTTTTCTCTTGCGGCGGCTATGTTTTCGGTCGCCGCATTTTCATAATCAATAAGTGTAAATGCCGCATCAACAAGATGATAGAACTTTGGATCTTCATATGCTTTGCAGATAAAGCTTTGGCGCGGGGAGTTTATGTCCTCGCCGCTGATCTGGAAAAACCTGTTTTTTTCGCAAAGTGACATGATGCGATCAAGCTGTGCCGGGGAATTACGGGTAGGCATATAGGTTACGGCGTCGAAACCGAGATCCTTTATAACTACCATCAGCTCATCAAGGTAATCATCTTCGAACTTCTGCGCTTTCTTGTCACCTGTGACACTGTCACCCACATCACCGAGATAGGGATATGCGGAGATACCGCCGAATTCCCTCACCATTGCGATGAATTCACTGACATCAGGGCATTCCTTATCCGCGTTGACATAGAATCTTTCCACAAGACTGCTTTTAAGGATACCGAGAATATCATATTCATAATACTGAGGGTATTTATCTCCTGAAAGAAGCATGTCGTTTTTTTTCTTGTCAAGCGGCAGGTTCATTCCGTCTCGAAGAAAACTAACCACTTCTGGCGGAGTTTGATATTTTGTAGTGATTTTTTTTGACAGGGCATATGTAATATGCCTTTCCGTAACCGAACCGCCGACTGCGTAGTTTGAAAGCGGGAGCACATCACGCTCAAAATCAAGCGATAATCCGAATGGACGAACCAGAACATCGATATTCTTGCACATCGCGTCATTGCGCTCATTGCGGAAAGCTCTGTAAGGCGCAAACCATTCGTTTACTGCGTCGATATTCTGATGAGGTATTCCGTGCATTGCAACATAAGCTATCGAATCCTGATCCGGATTATTAATGAGCCTTCCGTTGAGCGGAGTTTTGGACATATCAACGCGACATTCAACTCCGACTGTTACCGGCATCCCGAATTTCTTGCCTGCTTCAATAAACTCCCACGAACCTGCGGAGCTGTCATGATCCATGCATCCGGCGGTTTCTAGGCCATTTTTTTTGGCAGTTTCGACCGCAGCGGTAGGGGTATAAGGAGAGAATGAATATGTTGTATGGATATGATTATTTACATATCTTACACGATTATTGTCAGCCATTTCATCCTCCCTTAGTTTAGCATCAACTGGCCGCCGGTAACGGGAATAGCTTGGCCGATCTCGTATTTTTGCTCTATGATATAGTAAATTGCCCGTACAACATCTATAATCTCGCAGCCGCGTCTCATCGGAACCTTATCTTCGTAATGTTTGCGTACATCTTGTGTGGTCTTCGCTCCCGGAACTTTTCCGGCTTTCAGATACTGCACAAACAATCCTTTTTCAGGATCGCTCCATAACGGACCGTCAAGGAAGTTTCCGGGACAGATGGCGTTGACTTTAATATTATGCTCAATAAGTTCAAGCGCAAAACTTTGAGTTAATCCGATTCCTCCGAATTTAGAGCCAGCGTAGGCAAAGTTTTTATTGGAGCCTTCGAGGCCCGATTTTGAGTTTATCTCGATAACATCAGACATATAATCGGGGCAGAAGCGATGCTGAATTTTCATAGGAACGGTAGCGTATTTAACGCAGAGGAAATAGCCCTTATAGTTGACCGATGTAACGAAGTCGAAGGTCTTTTCGGTCATTTCATCAAGACTGCCCGCTCTGGCAACGCCGGCATTGTTAATGAGAACATCAAGACCGCCGTAATGCAGCACCGTGGTATTAACCATTTCCTTTACCGACTCTTCATTTGCCACATTCACCGAGACCGGCAACGAATTCGGTATTTCGTCAGAGGCTGACTTGGCGCCATCGTAATTCAAGTCGGCAATTACAACATAAGCGCCTTCCGAGGCGAGGTGTTCGGCGATACCTTTGCCGAATCCCTGAGCTGCTCCGGTTACAATGACAATCTTGTTTTCAAGCCGCTTTGATTCGGAAGATGCCGCTGCTACCTTACTTCTGTAGCTTTCAACTTCCCAGTTTATTATGAAGTTAATAAGCCAATCGGGCATCGGAGATGAGCCTCCGAAAGATTCAGCGTAACAAGCGATCTTTACCGCATCAAGGAAGAGCAGCATTGCGGTGTTTGCGGCTTTATATGTATCTCCAAGCGCGAAACAACCAAGACCCCTGACATATGCGATACGAGGTTTATAGCCGTTTTCAGCTGTAAATTTATCAAAGAGCGCTTTAATAGCGTCCGCATCGAAATTATCAGGAACTATCAGAACCTTTGCCTTATAGTAAACCATGTGATCGGGTGTAAAGCTCTTAGTTTCCGGCTCATATACAAGAACTTCTCTGTTAACGAAAAATTTCGCTGTTGCCGGTTTCCCCTCTCCGTACATCATACGAAGAGCCGGAGCAAGCGCGGCGGCTTTTTCTTTGTCAAAGTCGCAGTTGCTGAAATCAGGTTCACGAACAATCGACTTTTTCAGCGTTTTCATTGTTAATGAAAACAGCTTGTCAAGCATCTCAATATCATCTGCAGCAAAGAACACACCGTGATTTTGAAGGAAAAGAAGATCCGGAGGTTTTTTTGATGTCTTTTTCCGATTTTCGATGGCTTCATTGCAAGCTACGGCAAGAGTGTATCCGGGTTTACAGACGCCGACGACAAGTGCGGAAGGGAAGAGTTGTTTAACCCTTACTTCGTAGTCCTTGCCGCAGGTAAGGCCGTTAACCATAGCCGGATGAAGATGGAGAACATACTTCTGCGGGAAAAGATTATGCAGCAGAGTTTCGACGGAAGGGCGCCGTCCCTCCCCCTTCGCCCTTGAATCCATCATGTCAGACAGAACTTCGGCTTCGCGTTTCTTTTCATCATCGGAATATTTCTTTTCAAGCATCTTTGCCAACTTTGAACGAGTCATTTTGACAAATTCTTCCGGCTTTATTGTAGCAAGAGATGTGCCGGACCCCTTTATATAGAGATATTTCTCATCTTTATATGAAGTGTTTCCGCCGCCTGCGAGAACGTAGTCCGGATTCGATCCGTATCTGTTTGACATTTCCGCCAGCTTTTGAAGAGCTTCTGACATTTCATTGTCTCCTTACTGTACCATTTTCAAAGAACAATATCCGGAGCGTTGGCAAGCAGATACTTTTCTGCTTCCGTGCACCAGAGATTATTGTTGCGGCTGACTATTTCGGCAAGAGCTGCATAAAAAGGATCGTCTTTCCCTCTTTCCGCGAAATCGGTTATTGCCACAAGCGGCAGATCCTTGTTGGTATAAACAAGCTTCTTTCCTCCGGGAATATTTGGCAGATTAATAGTGGTTTCAACAACCGTGTTGAGTCCGCCGATATGAGTAATCATTGCAGCAGGATTAATACGTCCGGACTGCATGTATTCAAGCGATTCGATCATGTCCGCGGTATTTCCGCCTGAAGTACCCACCACATGGGTTGAAGCATAATGTACATTATAGAAGTTAAACATGGCGCTGAACTTGGGGTCGGTGGGACCTGCAAAGAAGTTAAGGCATCCATCATGCGCAAGCAGTCTGTCCGCCTGTTCGACAAGCGCTTTTACAGGCGCGAAAACAAATACATCGTTATAGCCAACGCCGTCTTTTGATAAGCTGCGCAGATAATTGTCCGCGGCATATGGATCAGAGGGATCGGTATAGTCGTTCGTATTAACATATACAAGTTTAACGCCGTGTTTTTCGGCATCCTCGGGAGTCAGCACTTCGGCTGCGCGGGCAAGACGTGCTCCGTCGATATCTGTCACGACAAGAAGTCCCGGTCTGCGGTCTCCGTGGATGGCGTAGTCGATAAGACCAAGACCCATAGGTCCGGCGCCGGCAAGGATAGCCATATTACCACCCTCGACTATGCCCATCTCATGCTTGTAAACACCGGGTTTTGTGTGATAGCTTGCGTGATAGCAACCTACTATGCAGCTCATCGGTTCTGAAAGGGAACCGTAGAAGAAGGCCTCGCCTTCATATGGCAGAAGACAGCCCAGCTCCATAACCTCATTCGGTATAATCACATATGTCGCGGCGCCCCCGATATACTTATAAGAATAACCGGGAGAAGCAAGAGAGCCTTTGTAATTAATTGCGGGCTGTATTGAAAATTTCTGACCCTCTTTGAACTGATTCTTCCATTTTTCGCCGACTTTAACAAGCTCACCGCAGAACTCGTGACCGATTATAACCGGATTTTCAGCTACATCGTCGGGAACGCGCTTGTGATTCGGTCCTTGAATTGCAGCCTTGTAGGAAGACATACAAATACTGTCTGAAATAACATGAGCAAGAATCTCATCCTCTTTGATCTCGGGCAGCTCAAACTGCTCAAGCCGAAGATCGTTTACACCGTAAAGACGCACAGCTTTGGTTAACATAATTTTCACCTCATAATTATTAATGATTGAAATTGTTTTCTTTTTGTGGTATCATATAGGTGAATACATAAATATAAATGATACTGTATTTATTATACCATCATCCCAAAGGCTTGTCAATATTGCGAAAAAATATCACAGTGAGCAGTAATTGTGCGTGAATTGCGCATATGCTGCGCGCATTGTGCAATCATGGATTAAATAAGACAGAATATAGGTATTTGGTGAATAAATGACCTCAAACGAACGAAGAAATGATATAAAACGCTTATTAAATGAGCACAGTTCCGCCACAGTTAAGCAATTAGCGCAGATATATCATGTCAGCGAATCGACTATAAGGCGAGATCTTTCAAAGATTTCTTCAGAGAGCGGAGCTATCCGAAGAACTTACGGCGGAGCGGTTATGCTTGATAATCTTTCAAGCGATCTTCCTATCAACATTCGTGAGCGGGAGCATACCGAAGCTAAAATCCGTATAGCGCAGACGGCTTCAAAACTGATAAGCGACGGTGCAACTATAATTCTTGATACCAGCTCAACCGTTACCGAACTCGTTCCTTATCTCAGAAGATTTGACGCTCTGACAGTTATTACAAACGGCATTAAAACGGCTTATCTGTTGAATTCATACAGCAAAATTACGACTTTCTGCACCGGAGGAAGACTTCGTAAACACAGTATGTCATTAGTAGGAAGCGCAGCCTGTAAGCGTTTTGAAGAAATCAACGCCGACTGGGCTTTTATTTCATGCCGCGGCTTTACAACCGAAAAGGGGGTAACCGAGTCGTCCGATGAGGAGGCGCAAGTTAAAAAAACGATGATATCAGCTGCGTCAAAAACAGTACTATTATGCGACAGCTCAAAAATAGGCCAAGTTCTGATGAACCGCGTTTGTACCTATGATAAACTCTACGCAGTAATAACCGATCTTCCTCTTTCCGATGATATGGTATCCGAGCTTTCGTCAAAGGGAGTTCGACTTTATATCGCGGGTAAATGAGCTGTTCTTTGAAAATGCCGATTAAATTTTCCGAATATATATATATTTTCTGTTCGAAATGTGATATAATTATAATATTAATGCCTTTATATCGGTAATGTGAATATGAACGAGACAGAGAAAAGAATAAATGAGCTGCGCGAAACGATCAACCGTCATCGCCGTTTGTATCATGAGCTCGACAAACCGGAAATTACAGATTACGAATACGACTTACTTTTCCGTGAGCTAACAGAGCTTGAAAATAAAAATCCGGAGTATATAACTCCTGATTCACCGACAAGACAAGCGGGATATAAGCCGGCCGCAAGATTTTCCAAGGTCAATCACGAAGTTTACATGGGAAGTCTTAACGATGTATTCTCATTTAATGAGCTGGAAAGCTTTATTTCAAAAACCGATGAAGACGCCGGAACGCCTATTGAATTTTCGGTCGAGGAAAAGGTTGACGGACTTTCCGTCTCGATTATATATGAAAACGGAGTTTTGATATCTGCTGCCACCCGTGGGGACGGTTATGTAGGCGAGGATGTTACCGACAATATCAGAACCATTAAAACACTACCTAAGCGAATAAACTATGACGGACTGCTTGATATTCGCGGTGAAACATATATGCCGCTTTCGAGTTTCGAAGCGCTTAACGCGGATCGCGCCGATAAAGGCGAGCAGCTATTTGCAAACCCGCGAAATGCGGCGGCAGGCTCGCTCAGGCAGCTTGATGCAAGAATAACAGCCGAGCGCAATCTTGATGTGTTAGTATTCAATATTCAGCGCTGTGAAAAGCAGTTTTCCCGTCACAGCGAGGGACTTGAATTCTTAAGCTCTTTAGGTTTTGATGTTATAAACCATACAGTAACGGCGGATCCGGAAAAAATTAAGGAAATTGTTATTAATATCGGAGAAAGCCGCGGACAGCTCGGATATTTGATTGACGGCGCCGTTATAAAAGCCGATCTTCTTTCCGACAGAATTCGTTTAGGCGAAACCGCCAACACACCGAGATGGGCGGTTGCATATAAGTTTCCGCCGGAAGAAAAGGAGACGGTATTAAGACATATCGATGTCAATGTCGGTCGTACCGGTGTCCTCACCCCTTACGCCATGTTTGATCCGATCCATCTTGCCGGAACTACTGTATCAAAAGCCACCCTTCACAACGCAGACTATATTTTAAGCAGGGATATTCGAGTAAGCGATACAATAATTGTAAGAAAAGCCGGAGAGATAATTCCGGAAATTCTCGGCGTAAACCTTTCAAAACGCCCGGAAAACACTATCTCATATAAAATGCCGGAAGATTGTCCATCCTGTGGCGCTCCCGTGACAAGGGAAGAGGGGGAAGCAGCTTTCAGATGTTTGAATCCTGCCTGTCCGGCTCAGCTGCATCGTAATCTTCTTCACTTTGTCTCCACAAATGCGATGAATATTGTTGGACTTGGCGAAAAGCTGCTGCTAAAATTGATAAATGAAAATATGGTTTCAAATTGTGCCGACATATATAAACTAAAAATGGATGAGCTTGCCAAACTCGACAGGATGGGGGAAAAATCGGCTGCAAACATTATTCAGAGTATTGAAAACTCAAAAACGAGAGGACTTGACAAGCTTATATACGCGCTCGGCATTCGTGAGGTCGGCGAAAAAGCCGCTAAAAGCCTCGCTGTTCAGCTAAGAGATATTGAAAATTTCTTTATCTCTAACGAAGAGGAACTTATAGAAGTTGAAGATATCGGAGAAATAACCGCGCATAACGTTATTGAGTATTTTAAAAATCCCGAAACCCGAGTCATTATAGATGAACTCAAGTCATATGGTGTGCTTACCGTTATTGAAAATTCAGATTCAGGACAACCGGATACATTTTCCGGCATGACTTTCGTTCTAACCGGAACTCTGCCGACTCTTACGCGAAGCGAAGCACAAGCTTTGATTGAGAGCCGCGGAGGTAAAACTGCTTCCTCGGTATCTAAAAAAACCGACTATCTTTTAGCGGGAAGCGATCCGGGAAGTAAACACACAAAAGCTCAATCACTCGGAATTAAGATAATCGACGAAGCAGAATTTAAGCAAATGCTAAACTTGGAACAAAATTAATTTAAAGAAATGATATTAGACAAAATAAAGATTCATGTTAAAGCCGGGGACGGCGGGAACGGTGCGGTATCCTTCCGCAGAGAAAAATATGTGTCTCATGGCGGTCCCGACGGCGGAGACGGAGGACGCGGCGGAAACATAGTAATCAGAATTGATAAAAGCCTCTCCTCCTTAATTGATTATAAATACAAAAGAATATTTAAAGCAGGCAATGGTGCAAAAGGAGGAGCGAAAAAGCTCCATGGGGCAAGCGCTCCGGATGTAATTCTGAGAGTACCGCAGGGAACGATAATTCGAGACGCGGAAAGTGAGTTAATCATTGCGGACATGACGAATGCCGACGATCTGATTATCTGTCGCGGAGGTAATGGCGGATGGGGAAACGTGCGTTTTGCCACACCTACTAGACAAGCGCCGCGTTTTGCAAAAAGCGGTATTCAAGGCGAAGAGAGGGAAATCATACTTGAGCTAAAAATGATAGCCGATGTAGGTCTTATCGGACTTCCGAACGCCGGAAAATCATCGCTTTTAAATAAAATAAGCGCTGCAAGACCAAAAATCGCAAGCTATAAATTTACTACGCTAACCCCCATTTTAGGTGTCGTAACTCACCCAAAAGAAAGCTCCAGAACGGCTGTTGCAGCCGACATTCCCGGACTGATAAGCGGCGCTTCCGAAGGCGCGGGACTCGGATTTGAGTTTCTCCGGCATATTGAACGCTGCCGTTTGTTTATTCACGTAGTTGATGCTTCCGGAGAAGACGGTGACCCGTTGGAAAACCTTAAGACTATCAATAATGAGTTGAGAAACTATGATAGTTCGCTGCTGGAAAGACCTCAGATTATTGCTGCGAACAAATGCGATATTCTTGCCGAAGACACCGACACAACTCAGATTGAAGCTTATGCCGCAAAAAACAATTGCGGTTTTGCAAGAATATCTGCGGAAACCGGAGAAGGTTGTGAAGAGCTTGTAGGACTGATGTTCGATAAACTCGAAAAGCTGCCGGCAATCAAGATATACGAACCGGAGATTGATCCGTGTGATAACGCCGCCGATCGAGATGACCGCTATATAGAAATAACCAATGTTGACGGCACCTATGTCGTAGAGAGCGAATGGCTTTTACGGTTGATGAGAGATATTAATTTCGACGAAAAGGAATCGCTTATGTATTTCCAGCGTGTCCTGCGAACCAGTGGCGTCATTGAAGCTCTTGAAGAAAAGGGATGCAAAAACGGAGACACGGTCTCTATATACGATTTCGAATTCGATTTCGTCAGCTGATTATAAAATATTTAACGGAGATATAGTCATGAAAAAATTAATGCTTGGAAACGAAGCGGTAGCAAGAGGGCTTTATGAAGCCGGCTGCCGTCTGGTATCAAGCTATCCCGGTACTCCCAGTACCGAAATAACCGAATATGCTGCAAAATATGATGAGATATACGCCGAGTGGGCTCCAAATGAAAAAGTAGCGCTTGAAACCGCTCTCGGAGCTTCGGTCGCCGGCGGTCGCTCAGCTTGCTGTATGAAGCATGTCGGACTTAACGTTGCGGCGGATCCGCTGTTTATCGGATCATATGTCGGAGTCGGCGGCGGAATGTTGATTATAGTAGCTGACGACCCGGGGATGCACAGCTCCCAAAACGAACAGGATTCTAGGCATTACGCGGAAGCTTCAAAGCTTCCTATGCTTGAACCCTCCAATTCGGAAGAATGCATCGAATTTGTAAAATCGGGCTTTGAGCTATCCGAACAATTTGACACCCCTGTAATAATACGCCTCAGCACCAGAATCTCACACTCGCAGGGGTTGGTTGAATTATCCGACAGAGTTGAGCGGGAGCTTGTGAAGTATGTAAAAGATCCTACTAAGCGAGTTATGACTCCCGCTAACGCAAAACCGAGACATATTAAAGTTGAAGAGCGGCTGGAAAGCCTTTCCGAATATGCAGAAACCTGCGAATTCAACAGAATAGAAACGAGCGATAACGGGAACAGTGTCGGCATTATAACCTCCGGAACCTGCTATAATTATGCGCGGGAAGTTTTTGGTAATTCCGCATCATATCTTAAAATCGGGATGGTTTTTCCACTGCCCGAAAACAAAATAAAAGAATTTGCGTCTAATTGCGGACGAGTTATCGTAATCGAGGAACTTGACGATTATATTGAAAGCTTCTGCAAAAAAATCGGCGTTAATGTAGACGGCAAGAATTTGCTTCCGAAAACCGATGAATTTTCACAGGATCTGCTCCGCGAAAAACTGCTCGGAGTAAAGACGGAAAGCGTTTCTCTTGATGACAAAATCCCCGGCCGTCCGCCGGTGCTTTGCCCGGGATGTCCGCACAGGGGTGTCTTCTATGTTTTCAAAAAGCTGAAACTTTATGTTTCGGGAGATATCGGCTGCTACACTCTCGGCGCCGCGCCTCCACTGAGCGCGATAGATACTACTTTCTGTATGGGCGCTTCGGTGTCTTCTATTCACGGATTTAATAAAATTCGACCTGAGTTGGCAGGTAAATCGGTTGCGGTTATCGGTGACTCAACCTTTATGCACTCCGGCATCACCGGACTTGTAAATCTCGTTTACAATAAAGGACAGTCAACCTTGGTAATACTTGATAACCGAATTACTGCAATGACAGGGCATCAGGATAACCCGTCAACCGGCAGAACTCTCAAAGAAGAACCTACATATGCGGTAATGCCTGAAGATATTGCTCTCGCCGTAGGAGTGAAAAAAGAGCATATCAGAACGGTCGACCCCCTTGATATCTCAGAGTTTGAAAAGATTCTCAAGGAAGAACTTTCTTCTGACGAACCTTCGGTAATTGTCTGCCGTCGTCCCTGCGCTTTATTGAAAGGGGTAGCACGGCTGCCCGCTTATCACGTTGATACTGATAAATGCAAGAGCTGCCGTGCCTGCATGACAATAGGCTGCCCTTGTATTTCCATGACGGATGGCAAGGCAAAAATCGATGCAACACTTTGCACCGGCTGCGGACTCTGCATCAAGCTCTGCCGCTTTGGAGCTATATATGGAGGCAATGAGTAATGAACGAAACTAAAAATATAATGATTGTAGGCGTCGGCGGCCAGGGTTCGCTGCTCGCTTCAAGAATAATCGGCAACGCCGTATTGCTTAAAGGGTACGATGTAAAGGTGTCGGAAGTCCACGGTATGTCACAGCGCGGCGGCTCGGTTGTCACCTATGTAAGATATGGTGAAAAGGTATGGTCACCGGTTATCTGCCGCGGAGAAGCCGATGTTATAATGAGCTTTGAGCTTCTTGAGGCGGCAAGATGGCTGCCGTATCTGAAAAAAGAAGGGATTATAGTTGTTAACACGCAAAAAATCAATCCCATGCCTGTTATAACCGGAGCTCTTGACTATCCGGATCAGCTTGCAGAAAAGATTAAAGATAAAGGCGTAAAGCTTGTCGCGGCTGATACTTTGCAGCTCGCAAAGGAAGCCGGAAACGAAAGGACATCAAATGTAGCGCTTATCGGCCTGATGGGTAAATATCTCGGACTTGATATCGAGACATTAAAGGAATCGGTGAAAATATCCGTTCCGGCCAAGTTCCTTGAAGTGAACCTAAAAGCTTTTGAGCTTGGTTACAACTACGAAAAATAAAATCAAAATAAGGAACTGAGATTATAATGGCTTTTTTCAACAAACACGAAGAAACCATGTCAAGCGACGAAATGTCGTCGCTTCAGACAGAAAGACTTAAAAAAACCGTCCGGCGTGCATATGAGAATGTTATGCCATACCGGGCGAAAATGGACGCGGCGGGCGTAAAACCCGAAGATATAAAAAGTGTTGACGACCTTGCAAAACTTCCATTTACGACAAAGCAGGATTTAAGAGACAATTATCCTTATGGCATGAACGCCGTACCGATGAGCGATGTCGTGCGCATACACGCATCATCGGGTACAAGCGGTAAGCAAACTGTCGTCACGTATACACAGCGTGACCTTGATGTCTGGGCAGAATGTGTCGCAAGAGTTCTTGCCTGCGCCGGAGCTACAAAGGACGATATAGTTCAGGTTTGTTACGGTTATTCGATGTTCACCGGCGGTCTCGGCGCGCATTACGGCGCGGAAAAACTCGGATGCTCCGTAATACCTGCTTCAACCGGAAATACCGCGCGTCAGATTCTTATGATGCAGGACTTCGGTACAACCGTTCTTTGCTGCACCCCGTCATACGCCATTTATTTATACGAACACATGCGCGATAACAATATTTCCATGAATTCAGTTAATCTGAAATACGGCATTTTCGGCGCCGAACCGTGGTCCGACAACATGCGCACCCAGATTGAAAACTTTTTGAACCTTACGGCAACTGATATTTACGGTCTTTCCGAAATATGCGGTCCCGGAGTTGCGTTTTCATGTCAAACACATAAAGATTTACACGTAAACGAAGACCACTTTATAGTAGAAGTTGTCGACCCTGTCACAGGATTGCGCCAGCCTGACGGTGTGCCGGGAGAAGTTTGCTTTACCTGTATCAATAAAGAGGCTATGCCGCTGATACGCTACAACACCCGCGACATTTCGGCGCTTCACCGCGGTAAATGTGACTGCGGACGTACGCTTATACGAATGGACAGAATTACCGGCCGCTCTGATGATATGCTGATAATCAGAGGAGTAAATGTTTTCCCGTCGCAAATTGAAAGCGTGCTTTTAAGTTCCGGAAATGTTGACCCAAGATATCTGATTATAGTTGACCGACAGGGAACACTCGATCAGATGGAGATTAAAGTTGAAATAAACTCATCCCAGTTTACCGATCAGATAAGAGGCCTTCAGGCGCTTGAAAACAGCATCAAAGCCGAACTCGACTCTGCATTGAATATTTCAGCTAAGATAACACTTGTTGAACCGGGGACCATCGAACGCTCAGTAGGCAAAACAAAGCACGTTATAGACAACAGAAGACTTGATTAAAGGGGGAAGGGAAATGCTGACAAAGCAAATTTCGATATTTGTCGAAAACCGCGCCGGCAGGCTTGCCGAAATAGCAAAGCTTCTTGCCGAAAACGATATAAATCTCCGCTCGCTTTCAGTCGCCGATACAAGCCGTTTCGGTGTATTGAGGATTATAGTCGACGATCCTGATTCTGTTGAACAGATTTTAAGAAAAAAAGGCTTAGCGGTTTCACTCACGTCAGTGCTTTCGGTTAAAATGGATGACCGTCCCGGTGGATTGGCAGAAGTTTTGAAAGTGCTGGCTGACAACAATATAAACGTCGAATATATGTATGCATTTCAGGCTTCAAATAATGAAGCCTATGTAATCATGCGGGTCGACAATGATCTTGCGGCGCAGGATGTACTCGTTAAAGCCGGCTATAAAGGCTATTGCAAATTTTAAATAATAAATGCCCGATTGTTGCGGGCATTTATTATTATATGCGGACTAAAACAAACCAGACTGATCCTTCTATCGCATAATTGCATAGAAGGTAACAATGAATTATATTTGATTGATGTGTTAACAATGATGCAACAAAAAAAGAACCCTCTGTTTTCCGGGGTTCTTTTTTGATATCTGTTAATATTATTATTTGTTAATATAATATTAATATATAAGTTTATTCCGCAGTAGTTTCTTCATCACCGCTGTAGCTTATAAGCTCGTTGCCGCCGGAACTGAAGCTCTTGATTCGATACTTGCCATCGCGTTTTTCCATGACATAATACATGGTTTCTTTTATTACAGTCTCATCACCGGTGGCAATATTTTTTGAAGTAGCCGTTGATATCGAAGTAACATTGGCTTTTCCGTTTACATCAAGAATCACATCAACACTGTTAAGCTCGTATTTAGCTTCAAAAACGCCGGAACTTGATTTAAAGTTTTCAAGCATCTGGACTTTTTCGTCTTCATTTATATCCCAAAAGGTAATATAACTGTCAAAATCTGAAATGTTGTAATAACCATACATTTCATTTAGAGAGTCAAATACTTCGGAGGTAGCTTGAACTTCCTCTGGGGATCTGATATCTGAACCGTCGGGATTAGTCACCGATACAACCGTCTCGGTTTCATCAGTATTTTTACAGCCGCAGGACATAAACATAGAGACAAGCATTATCAAGGAAAGCAGCGCTGAAAAATATTTTAAAGCTTTCATTTGAATCACTCCACGGAATATATTTTAAATAAAATAAAGTTATAGGCTTATTTTAAGGGTACAAAATATTATACCATATTTTTGTGTTTATTTCAACCTCTATATAAAGTATTTTCATTTTAAACACATTCTGACGGCGAAGTATGTAAAATAAACTATCATTTCCATTCCCTTCATTATACTAAATATTCATTTAGTATAATGAATGATATTTTGCATTCAATATTTCGTGTCTTATTCAGTTCCATGTGCTGCCCTGTTATTGTTTACATATGTACTCATAAGACTAAAGATTTACTTTTTATATTTAAATGTTTGTGCATATTTTACTCTTGCAATAACTCCGGCTTTATGGTATAATATTATTGTCATGGGGGCGTAGCTCAGTTGGCTAGAGCGCATGCTTGACATGCATGAGGTCATTGGTTCGAGCCCAACCGTCCCCACCAAAAAAGATGCAAGTTTTGCATCTTTTTATTTATGGAAAATACATTATCTGTCATTATACAAAATATAAAATGCTTTGGCGTCGAGGCTATATATAATATTATAATTAGGAACTGGCGCTTTATTGATTTTCAAAATCAGAGATTTTTTCAGCGACTTTATATATAGATTGCTTTACCATTTCAGTGCATATGTCTATTCCCTCTTCGGTCAGATGAATTTTGTCATCTTCCCGTATATAACGGTCAACATCGACAATAAGAGCGTTCCATAAATCGTTAATAACTACTCCCATCTCTTCAAGCTTTGGCACCAAAGATTCGTTATATTTACATATTTGTTCATTTTTATTATAAATATTTCCCGGTCTGGCAGGAGTGGACGTTGCAAATATAACATTCTTATGACGCTTAATCAGAATTGACGCAATTCGAACCATAGTATTAACATAAACATCTACCGGTGTAAAAAGCATATCATCGCCAAGGATATCGCAGCAATCCCAAAGGCCGTTGTTCCAATGAACAATCTGTGAACCTTCCATGTTGCCTGCCCAGTCAAACAACCCTCTAAGAGTATACTGAGCATAGCGGCAGTTGTCATCAGGCTGCCAAACCCGGTAATCATCTCCAAGTTCAGCCGCAACTCTTGAACCATAACCGATTAAACGAATGGAATCTCCCAATAATGTAACTTTTATCATCTCTTTCCTCCGATACAATTCAATATATATCAAAGATCTACAAAAACAGGCTCATGTCCTGTAGCAGGCATCATAATGTCAATAATATCAGCAATTTTTAATTTGAGACTTGCCGTATTGACATTTGGATGGCATCCTATAAATTCAGAGTCCAACAATTCCCTGTCAATCAACGGTTTTACCTGACATTCCTTATCGTTAATAATTCCCAGAATACTGACCGCTCCCGGGGTGATTCCAAGAAGTTTTTCCATATATTCAGACGAAGCAAATGAGAGTCTTGATGAGTTTATCTGCTGCGAAAGATCCTTTGTTTTAAAAGGCTTATCGTTTTTGATCATCAAAAGATAAAATACGGTGCACTGCCGGTTGCATAAAAACAAATTCTTACACATGGTGGTCCCGAGTACTCTGTCGATCTCTTCGCAGGCATTCATGTCCATCGCCGGTTCATGTTCTACTCTGTCATATTTGATCCCGAGCGAATCGAGAAATTCATATACCTTTATTTCTCTTTCGGAAAGTCCGTCTATATTTTGCGGTCTGCCATGAAACAATTCCATTTAACTATCCTTCTTGCTTGTATGTTTTTAATATTATATCAATTATATTCCGACTATTCAAGCTTTATTTTATAAAATCAGATAAAACATCCGGCAGATTTAAGTCTGCAAGACAAATAATAAATTAACCGCATGTATTTAACAAAAAAGCATTTGAAACCTTTAAAGCATGAAACGAAAAGTAAATATTCGGTTAATTTAGAAAAAGGATAGAAAACATTTGAAAAACGCTTTGGTTTGGTGTATAATTAAATCAGGAATATAAACGATATTGTGAGGTAAATATCATGAACATTAACGGATATATTATTGAACCCGCTAAAAAGATACCTGTTATCGCCGAAGCCGATATCTGCGTAATCGGCGGTTCCGCGACCGGCGTTTTCGCGGCGGTCAGAGCGGCAAGATTGGGCGCAAAGGTTATACTCATCGAAAGAAGTAACTGTTTCGGCGGGACGGCAACAAACGGTCTTGTAAATGTCTGGCATACTCTTTTTGACACCGAAAACAAAAAACAAATCATAGCCGGACTTACCGAGGAGCTCCTTGAACGCATCGAGCCTGTTTCCGATAGAGGAAGAGATCGCGCCGATTCCCATTTTTTCAATCCGCATGAAATGAAAACAGAACTTGACCTGCTGCTAATCGAAAACAAAGTGTCTTTCATGCTACATACCATGTATACCGGGCTTTTGACTTCGGGGAATACAATATCTGCCGTTTTTGTTGAAAATAAAGACGGACGCGGAGCCATAAAAGCTGATTTCTTTATCGATGCTACAGGTGACGGCGATCTTTGCCGCGACTTAGGCATTGAATCATACACACACTCTAATATACAGCCTCCGTCTGCCTGTTTTCTGCTTGACGGTGATGCTTCCGGTATCGATACAATGGGAATCATCAGACGCTACGGAGATGAGGTTGGTCTTGAAAAAGACTGGGGATGGAGCTGTCGGGTACCTGAAACTAACGGAATCACCATGCGTGCGGATACTCACGTTACGGGATTTATGTTGGATCGCGCGGATGATCTTACAAAGGCAGAGGTAGAAGGACGCAGAAAGATGCGCGCTTTGGTAAAGCTGTTGAATAAATACGGCAAAGAAGGAGTGAAATATTCCAATATATGCTCCTGTTCTTCAATAGGCATCCGCGAAACCCGACATTATATGACTATTCGTCAGGCAAAACAAGATGAACTCTTACTCGGCAAAAGGTATGATGACAACATTCTCAACGGAACATATAACGTTGATATTCATCTTGCCGACGGCAGTATTACCTTCCGTCATTTCGACGGAAGCTCAAATACCGAACTGCGCAATGGTCAACATATAAAAGGTAACTGGAGAAAGGAACTCGGAATATCAGATAACGTTCCGGTACCGACATACTATTCTCTTCCTTTCGGCTGTCTTGTTCCGCAAAAACATACGAACATTATCGCCGCAGGACGGATGATTAACGCTGACATCGGTTCATTCGGCGCATTGAGGGTAATGGTAAATCTCAATCAGATAGGCGAAGCTGCAGGTGTTGCTGCGTATTTGGCATTAAATCAAAATATTCCCACTCAAAAACTTGAGGGAATCAAAGTTGCAAAAACTCTTTCCGAAGGCGGATCCGCTAACTTAGGTTAATTGCTTAAGATTTTTTAGCGAAATCAACTCCCGTGTCGCTGCATCAATTCAAACGCAGCGACACGGGAGTTTTTAGTTTTATTTTTTCAATAATTATTTATGTAAATATGCTGTAAGTATAACGGGATCGAGGGTTTTACAAGCAGTATTAAGGAGAAGAGAGCCATCGGAGAGACAGTCAAAGCAGATTTGTTCAATATTACCGTTTGGCATTAGTTTTTCAACCGTCAAAACTTTACCTTCAAATTTCAATGGAAGCTTATCAAGCGGATCAAATCCCAAGTTGTAAACAGCTATAAACAGCTTGTTTGGCTCATCTTTAATTTCGGCTGCCTTAAGATAAATTTCGGCGTCTCCCGGATAGTATACAGGAAGTTCACCGCATTCCTGCATCAGGCCAATCAACTGCATTTTTCTTGATAAGTTTAAGAAACTAAAGGCTGTCGTAAGATTATATGGCGCGTTCGGTGTGCCGCAGAAAACCGTGATTTTTCCACCGAGGGTATTCTGATAAAATGTTACGCCGGGAAACAGTTTTGTCAGATTTTCCTTATCGACGGTATGATAAACCGTGGATATTTCTCTTGTTGACGCCTCTGTCGATATAAGCTGCAGATAATTATACTGCACATTGCAAACGTTTCCGCGAAACTCAAGTTTTTCAACGCTGGGCTGCAAACCTTCCCATCTTTTTACATCGACACCGAGATATTTTCCGAAACCTCTCTCAACCAGCCTTTTCGCGGTATCCGATGCAAGGAACATAGGTCCCTTTAAAAGCTCTAATATTTCTTCATCGCTGAAGTTCAGGTCCGCATCTCCTTCAAGACAGACAATGCCTCCCTCATGCGCCGAGAAATAGAACGGAAGACCCACCCACTCAAGGACGCAAAGACTCCAGCCGCTGCTTCCGGTATAATTTCGTCTTAAATCAAATCTCGGTGTGTCAGACATCGGAATCCTGCAGCCTCTCCAGACAAGTCGAGGATAAATATCTGCAAGATAGTCATAGAATCCTCGGTTCGCTGAAAGAATTTTGCGATACGCTTCCCCGCTTTCCGGTTCAAAAGCATGAAGGCGGGTTATCCAATGCTTTGCGCCGTTTGCGCCTTCAAGCAGCGAACCCGTAAAATGCGTATGGAGAGACATAGCCGAAGTGCTGTAACGATTTTGAGGGCAGGTATCGGTTTCGGCTAAGATATAGTCAACCTTTCCTTCAAGCTTAGCCACCTGCTGAGCTGCGCGTAGAAAGACGTCGCTGAAATATCTTGCTCCCCGAGGTGTGTAGTTGCCGTTGTTGATCCTTACAATGGAAGGATTTCCTTCGCCAGCTAAGATATGCGCTATTTCTTCGGCGCATTCCACATTGTTCCCGACACAGCAGAAAGAACCCGGCAATTCAGGATCAATCTCATCAATTCCCTGACGCATTATTTTGGCGCAGGAGATAAGAGCTTCTCTCTGTGTTTCGGTAAAAATACGGTTGTACCTGTCTCCGTCTTCTCCCTCTTGATGCAGGACTTTATTGAGCTCTTCTCTTCTAAATAATGTATCGGCGCGGCGGTTAAACTCGGCTATATGAAGCGGACAGCCGCAGCCACCTCCGCTTCTGGCGGACATCAGCCGAAAATCGTCGTCGAGCATTATCATATCGGGATGGCAAAGCGCTATCGTTTTAAAAGCGTCCTTGATATACTCTCTGAAGCCCTCGTCATAAGGGCAAACGATTTGCGGTTGTTCACCCGTATCTATTGCGGTATACTGCTGAAATGGGAACATTTCGCTCAATACCCAGCCGTGACCGATTGTTGCCTGAACCAGAACACCGCTTTTGATATCCATTGCATCAAGTCTTTCTTTGAAAACCTTATATTTTTCGCATAGCATTTTAGCTTTATCGATCGGAGGATCTCCTTCCGGCACAAGAGTCATCATAAAAAGCGCGCAGTCGGAGATTCCTTCACGCTTCTGACGTTCGATATCCATACATATTTCATCTATATGCTCGGTGTCAAGACGCATAATTGAAAATATCTTCAGTCCCATAAAAAATCACCTCTATACAACTGCATTCTAAAATACATCTTATTCTGAATATAATTATAGCATATAACACCTCCGGTTTCAAGCCTTGGGGCTAAATAAATACCGGCTTATCATAATTGATAAGCCGGTATAGTAATCATGATTTACGGTCAGATTCTGCGTTTTTTAATTGATATTGCAAGTCCGAGTGATGCTGCGGCAGCCAAAACAGCTATTGCAATTCCATCGGATGTTTGGGCAGCGGGTTCAGCGGCAGCCGGAGCAACTGCGGGTTCGGCAGCAGGTACAGCGGCAGGTTCAGCTGCGGGTTCGGGTGCTGCAATCTCCTCTTCCTCAATAATGATCTGATACGCGCCGAGGGTTACTATCATGCCGTCCTCATAACTGTTGTTCCAGATTCCTCCGCCATATTCCATATAATGAGGCTCACCGCTTTCATACTCTTCCCTGGTATGCGCGTTGCAGGAGTAGTTAAGGGTAACCTTTGAACCTTCTTTAAAAGTCATGGTGCCGGTACGGTCGAGATATGTCCACGGCACAGCAAACTCATAAATGTTGTTTTTAGCGGCTTCATCTCGCTTTACAAAGAATTTAAAGGGCGCTTCATCCCAAACAGCTTTTTCGTTGATAGAGTCTTTAACATCTGCCGGTGAGCAGGTCTTCCAAATCTGCGTACCGTCATTGCCAAGAGCTATACCGACTTCATAGCGCTGATCGTCGGTATAACCGCCGCTTGGTTCGGTAGCAAGCATTGCAAGATAACCGGCAACAGATATACCCATATCCAACGCGTAATCAGCTCCGGCATCATTCACGGGAGTTGCCGCCACAGAAAGAAAATAGAAGTTCTTATCATCATAGCAGGCATACGCCGATCCCGTGATAGTGCGATCCGGGTCTTTTTCGTCGCTGAAGCCGTCGGTTGTCCAGAAATCATGCAGCTTCATATAGCAGTCATCGATTTCACCGTCCATAATAGGCGGCTCGTGAGTTCCATGAACCGTCATCTCGTCATTTGCGAATACGGGCGCAACAAGCGTCAGAAGCAACGCTGCCGCAATCAGGATTGTCAGAATCGCTGTTCTTTTCATTTTTCTCCTCCGTCATAATGACATTTTTATAAACATGATTTACATGTACGACACAATTATTATATCACAACATAATTGGCATGTCAATAAAGACGACAGATTTCACATTCAATCAATTTGTAAAGTTATTCTGAATAAGCCTTGATTATTCATAACATTATACACTCGACCGGTGGTCTAACCGACGCATACAACTATCGCACTTATGCGACTCTTCCCTTCCATAACAAAGTTCTATTGACAGAATAAATTCTAAATGGTATAATTATATTCGTAATAGTTCTTATTTAACATTCTAAATGGTGCACACATGGACCGGATAATACTTCACATTGATATGAATAATTTTTATGCATCGGTTGAAAGCGAGCTCAATCCCTCGCTTCGCGGACATCCGATAGCGGTATGCGGCTCTCCTCAAGAGAGGCACGGAATTGTTCTTGCCAAAAATTACATAGCCAAGAGTTTCGGTGTCAAGACAGGTGAAGCGGTATGGCAGGCGCGCTCGAAATGCCCCGGAATTTTATTCATAAAACCTCATTATAGTGAATATATGAAGTATTCCGAATTTGCAAGGGGAATTTACTGCTCTTATACCGACAGAATTGAGCCGTACGGCATGGACGAATGTTGGATCGATATCACCAGAAGCAGCGGAGCAAAAAACGGATTTCAAATCGCCGATGAGATAAGAGAGAGGATAAAAAGCGAACTCGGGATCACGGTGTCCATCGGGGTAAGCTGGAACAAAATATTTTCAAAACTCGGCAGCGACATGAAGAAGCCGGACGCCGTAACCTGCATATTCAGAGACAATTACAAAGAAAAGGTATGGCCCCTGGCAGCGTCGGAAATGCTCGGTGTCGGCCGTTCGGTTGAAGCTGCGCTTTTGAAAAACGGGATTATAACGATAGGAGATATCGCAAAGGCCTCCGACGAGTTTCTCTGTCGAAAATTCGGCAAGATCGGGATTGCGCTGAAGCTTTACGCCACCGGAGAGGAGCATTCCGAGGTGATTTCCGGTTGTTCCGACGTTCCTGTCAAAAGCGTAGGTCACGGAAACACGGCAATGCAGGATCTCTGCGACTGCTCGGAGGTCTGGCCGTTCATTCTCAATCTTTCACAAGACGTCGGAGCGAGGCTTCATGAATTGAACAAGCGCGCCGGAGGAATTTCGGTAACCGTAAGAGACAACCGTCTCAAATTCAGGGAATGGCAGTGCCAGCTTCCGGTGCCGACACAGAGCCAATCGGTTATTGCCGGATATGCGTATGAACTATTTGAGAAAAACTACAAATGGCAGCTTCCGATAAGGACTCTTGTGGTCAGGGCAATAAATCTGACCGAAACCGAGACTCCTCTGCAATACAGCGTTTTCTGCGACTCGACCGATACCGACCGAATTGAGTCTCTCGATGATACCGTTACCGAAGTACGCTCCAGATTCGGTGATTTCTCTCTGAAACACGCGGTTATTTATGGAAATATGAAAATCCCGCCGTCCGGTGGCTCTAAAATCGTTATGCCGACCGGAATGTTGTCATAAATTACGTTTGATCGCTGCGCAAAATGATACTTTTAGAGACAATTTTGGCAATATTAAAGCATAAGGTCGAGGTAGGAGTTTATCTCTTTCAGATATTTTCTGACAGTGCGGGAATTTACTTTTTCGACGCCGGGATGATTGCAGTAGCCCTCGCAATAGTCAGTCCTCTGAAGTATAAGCCTTAGTTCTGCCGGGAGCAGTATCTTGAACGGTTTGATTTTTCCGATAAGCTGCATCGAGTCTATCGCGGCCTGTCGGATCAACGCATGCGCATCTTCGGCTTTTAACGAGATGGCTTTGTTGCGCCCGACTGCGCGTTTAACCGGCGCCGTCGCTATGTCGCCCAAAAAGCGTTTGGCTTCTTCGCAGGCAGCAATATCCCCCGAAACCATTATAATCGGTATATCATATCTGCCGACAAAAGCGGCGCTCTGCGCGATCTCGCCGCTGCTGCGGCCATTGATCGTGTAATCGAACCAGGATGTCGAGCTTTGAGTGTGATCGAGAAAGGCATTTTCGGTACCCGCCATCGCATGGGTTCCGATCATGGCCATGGCGCTGTATTCTCCGCTTTTGGTCAGTCTGTCGTAATCTTTTATTCCATCTACCAGGATTGCTCTTTCGTCGAGTGTGCCGGGAAGGAAGTTTTTCCCTGATCCGTGACCGTCCTCGACAAAAACCTTCTTTGCGCCGGCGGAAAAGTATCCGTCCACCGCGGCGTTGATATCGTCCGTAAGTTTGCGGCAGGATGAGATATAGTGTTCTTCCGTTTCGATCAAAACGTTATCGGCAGAATCAACTCCGGTTATTCCTTCCATATCGGTCATAATAAAGATATTCATGCTTTTCTCCTCCGTTTTTATTTATAACAAAACTCGCGTCATTTTTTCGTGTTGTTGCAGTTCGATATATCCTGCAACAATTATAATTATATACCACTTCGGTCGTTAAGTCAATGATATTTTTTTCTCTTATAAACGGTTTTGTTTTATAAAATAGTTCAGCGGCTGTGATAAAATCATATATACAGCCGCTTTGGGAAGAAACGCATTGTTTTTTAAATTCACTTATGATCTTTTGATCTTTGGCATACGAAATAATCAAGCTCGCGCTTCACCTCATCACCTTCAAAACCTTTGTATGTTATTTGAGTTTTGCGGTCATTTACTTTTAAAATAATCCTCCGCAAGCATTGCATACCAGCTGCTGTCGCAGATGCCTTGATTATTCGTATCGTTTTGCCGCATTGTTCCCTCGTATTTAAGCCCGCATTTCGCCATAACTTTGCCTGAATGCGGATTGCGGTGGTCGTGGCACGATTCGATGCGATTGACCCTGACATCCTCAAAGAAAAAGCGAACAAGTTCCGCCAATGTTTCCGAAGTATAACCGCAGTTCCACCATTTTTGCCCTATGCAATATCCGATATGAACCATTTTGATTTCATCGGCTTGTCGGACTGCGGCAATACTGCCGATCGGTTCGCCTAGTTCTTTTAGCACAATCGCCCAGCTGTAATTATTCAAGCTTTCATATAATGGCAGCCAGCTGTCGATTACCTCTTTGGAAACAGATACATCCGAATGTGTCGGCCACATCAAATATTTTGTAACTTCCGGATCGCTTGCCCAATTACGGAACATAGCTTCGGCATCATCAGGCGCAAAGCGGCGAAGAATCAGGCGTTCTGTTTCGAGCTTTATTGTTCCTTTGTGTGTCATTTTTCTGACCTCGTGTAATATTATTGACTTTTATTATACTACTGATATTTTAAAAAGTAAAAACTCTGAATTAAAAGAAGTTAAGTAACGTGTTAAAAATCGTCCTTGACCCGCAACGCATTTCAATCCACGCTCCCCGTGGGGGGAGCGACGATATAAGCGTAGGTGATATTATCGTCCTTAACATTTCAATCCAGGGGCTGTATCAAAAAACTTCCGATCAGAAGAAAATGGTCTCCTGACTCGGAAGTTTTTTAATATTATTTTTTAAATCGAAACAAAAACCTCAACTATAAAACATCCCTTTATAAACTCCGGGTTCTGATCCTTCAATAACGGTTGCGCCGCAGGACTTTTTATAAAAGTCAATAGGTCCGGGGGAACCGATAATTGCGTATCCGTAGCCTAAATCCCGTAGCCCGTATAACGAATATATAAGCAGAGCGCGGCCTATACCCTGGCGTCTTTCATCCTCCGCGACTCCGGTGGGACCGAAGAAGCCGCGAACGGTGGCGTCGTAGCAGGCAAAACCAAGCATCTTGTTTTTTCCGTCATTGCCTTCTCGGCAAGCTATATAAATAGTCTTCGGATTGTTAAAAAATGCGTTTTCCGCTTCGCTTGCCCAAGTACGGCTGAAGTGTTCGGTTATCCAATTCATAACATAATAATTCTCTGGACCGATAGGTTTCCGGATAACTATATTCTTTTCCGCCATTTCTCTTTCGACTTCTCCTATGGGGGGAAGATCGTAAAGTTTTACCAACATATCAGGCATGATTAATCTCCTTTTTTATTCTTTTCCGCTCCAGCAATAGGTACACAGTTTGCACGGTGAAATACCAGTTGCGTCGAGCATGTCGTCAAGACGGTTATATCTGAGAGTTGTAAAATTAAGTTTTCTGCGGATTCCGTCAATCATTTGCTCATATTTTGGGGAATCGGGATCGGTGTAGTCGTATATATGTTTATCGGCGTTTTCCGCGCCGCCTTCAAGCTCGTTTACTACTCTGCGCGCTATCAATTCGTTTAGAGATGTACTTCGCGCAAAATTAAGATATTTACAGATGAAAAGCATCGGCGGACAGGCAGGACGTATATGTACTTCCTTCGCACCGCAGTTGTATAGAAATTCCGTTGTTTCCCCAAGTTGAGTACCTCGGACAATCGAGTCGTCGATAAGAAGCAGGCTTTTGTCTTTAATAAGACTCGGAACAGGTATCATTTTCATATGAGCAATCAGGTTTCTCTGATCCTGAAACACCGGTGTGAAGGAACGCGGCCAAGTCGGAGTGTATTTTATGAATGGCCGTCCAAAAGGTATTCCAGAAGCGTTTGAATATCCGATTGCGTGAGCTGTTCCCGAATCCGGAACACCTGCGACCATATCCGCCTTTACATTTCCCTTATCTCGAAGGGCAAGCTTCCGTCCGCAATTATATCGCATTGTTTCAACATTCACACCCTCATACGAAGAGGAAGGATATCCGTAATACCCCCAAAGAAAGGTACAGATTTTCATTTCTCTGCGCGGCTTTTTCAGAATCTCTGTACCGTTTTTTGAGATAAAAACAACTTCGCCGGGACCAAGTTCGTGATAATCTTTATATCCTAAGTTTAAATACGCAAAAGATTCAAGTGTTGCGCAATAGGCCCCCTCCTTTTCACCTATAAAAAGCGGTGTACGGCCGAGGCGGTCACGGCCGGCATAAATCCCTTCGGGAGTGAGGACAAGAATCGTCATTGACCCGTCTATCAAAGACTGAGCGTATTCGATTCCGTCCTGTATATTTCTTTTCTTATTTATCATCGCCGAAACAAGCTCGGTCGGATTAATGTCGCCGCCGGACATTTCAAGAAAATGGGTGGTTCCGGTATCAAACATTGTTTGGGTAAGCTCGGCAATGTTGTTTATTTTTCCGACCGTTGATATTGCAAAGGTACCTAAATGTGAACGAACTATCAGTGGCTGAGGTTCGTTGTCAGATATGCAACCGATACCGAGCAGACCTTCCATGGATTGGATATCCGACTCAAACTTTGTCCTGAAAGGTGAATTTTCAATGTTGTGTATTGAACGATCAAACCCATTTTTTCCGTAAACGGCGATACCGCCGCGTCTTGTACCAAGATGAGAATGATAATCTATACCGAAAAACAAATCCAGCACACAGCTCTCATTTGATACAACGCCAAATAATCCGCCCATTAATAAAATCTCCTGTTATAAAGAATCATTATGATTCTCATTATTAAATGAGTCATCAGTAAATTCAAGAATATCACCCGGTTGACAGTCAAGCGCCCGGCAAATAGCATCAAGAGTGTCGAATCGGACAGCTCTTGCCTTGCCGGTTTTTAAAATTGAAAGATTTGCCATTGTTATCCCGACTCTTGATGAAAGCTCGGTGAGGCTCATTTTGCGCTTAGCCATCATAACATCAAGGTTAACTCTAATCGCCATCCGTCATCCCTCCCCCGTTTTTCTTATTGCCAGCATAAGCGAATTTCATATTGTTAAATCATTTTCGTCTTTCAGCTTTTTTGCCTTAAGAACAAGATGCGAAAGCGCTGCGCAGACAACCGATAAGACCACACCAAGTATTGCAATAATTATAGCAGCAACAAACACCGATACCGGCAGCAGAGACAGCGCCATCATAACGATGACGCCGATGAAAAGAAGGACAGTATCTATAATTGCAAGCTTTGATATCCTGTCGAGCGATACGGAGTTTTCAACTGAAAATGAGTTGTCAAGCCCGATCTCACGACTTATTTTATAAAACTCCCAGAGCGCGATGAAAATGGGAACACTCATTACCCAAAGATAGATGAGACATGGCCAGAAAGCGTATGCAAATTCGGGATAATTTGCTGAGATAGTACTGCCGAGTAACGGAAAAACCACGAAAAACAGCGCGATGCACATGACCGCCGCTATTACCGCGACAACTTTAAGCCTTAATGCAAAGGAGTCTTTCTTCATTTCACGCCTCCTGATTTATTGTAAAAACTCCGCTTTATCAGCTGATATACAGATATATGACAGGCTTTATTCTAAGTCGTCGGTATTAGTCGTTTCTTTTCCGTCTTTTTCTGCAACTTTATTTGACTTGGCTTTTTTTTCAGTCTTGTTGCGGGAAACGGTGACATATACAAACGCTGCGGCAGCCGCCGAGATTATGACACAGACGCCAGTAACTATTATCTTTAAGTTTTTGCCTTCGTCATTGTCAGCAATACCGTCTAAAGAAATCCTGCCCTTATCGTTTATCTTATATTTAAATGCGCCGTTTACCGTTACTGCCAGCTTTTCGACTTCGGACAGCTCGCCTGTTACAAGCGCTTCTTTCAAACGGTAATTGGTTTTAAATCCATTTTCCGATAAAAGGTCTTCGCGGGCGGGTGTAAGTGTGATTATCGGTGTATTGGCGGTTAGTGTATTTGTTATCTCAACTTCCGGCTTTGAGTTTTCGCCGTAGATCATCAACACGTCGTTGTTGAAACTGAGGAAAGCGTTGTCATTAAGGCTGATTTTCCCTCTATTGACTATGGCAAGACCAAGCTGGCAGTCACCCTTCGATTTGTTGGAGCTTATACTGCCAGAATCCACCTTGAAATTACCATCATTTATTATACCGCCGAAGCGAACCATCGCGGTGTTTGAGCTGATGCTGCCTTCGGTTATCACATAGTCATCGCCATTATATACGCAGCAGGATTCGGACGCTGTATTATTGCTTATAGTGGTAGCAATCTGGGTGAAGCTGCCTATATTGTATACCGCGCTGTAATTAACTGCTTCATTCATTGAAAATTCGCTGACATTTATTGTTGCACTGCCGGAATTCCAGATAACTGCTGCTTCATTGGCTTCATTATAAGCGGCGTATCCGCCCTGCATAACGAATTCGCCGGTATTATATACAGCTCCGCCTTTATCCGAAGCCTTGCAGTAAGATAACGGTATCTCACTTAAAGTACAGCTGCCTTCATTATAGATAGCTCCGCCGTTTTCCGCAGTATCGTAAGACAACACCGACTGACCGGCAATGAAGCTACCTGCGGCGCCGATATAAACAAATCCGCCCCTGACCGCCGTATTATTTTGATAATCGCCGCCATAAGAAATCAGCTCTCCGCCCAAAACAGCTATTGCTCCGCCGTTTGCAGCCGAACAATTTTCTATCTTTGCGTTGAAAATCTCGACCTTGCCACCGGACACAAGAATTGCTCCGCCTTTATCTGACCCGGTATTGCCAGCAAGTAATGTGCCGATATAAATATCAAGCTCGCCGCTGTTTACTGTTATCAGAGAATCGCCATCGCCGCTTCCGTCAAGAGTCAGAGAAGGATGAGTGTTTGCTCCTTTTTCGTTCCCGAGTGTAAGCTTTCCGCCATTTACAACGAAAAACGATCCGTTATAACCGTCTTTGCGTGTCATATGGCAGCCGGTTCCGGAAATTGTATATTCCCCGCCATTAATCTCAATAGGCGCGGATACGGCAATGTCGCTCAGATATGTAATAACTCCGCTGTCGGATATATATGCCGCTTCTTCGCCGCCAAGGGCAGAAATAAGGGTTTCCGGACTGTCAACTTTGCCTCCCGGAGCTGTTACCGGAACATATGCCGCCGTTGACTCAAAAGGCGCAATTATAAACAGTAGCCCGAAAAATACCGCCAATACTGCAAAAGCGTTGATTTTCTTCTTCATATTTATGATATTTATATCAGTTGCGTATCTGAGTTTCGACAATAGAGCTGCCGCAGTATTTCTCACGCAATCTCGGTTTTTCGATTTTGCCTGTCGCATTGCGCGGGATGGCGTCGAATATTATCCTTCGAGGGCGCTTATATCTCGGAAGCCCTTGACAGAACTCATACATATCTGCCTCAGTACAGGACGAACCGGGTTTAAGTTCAATTATCGCGGCAGCGATTTCACCCAAGCGATGATCGGGAAGACCAATAACCGCAACGTCTTTTACATCGTTATGTTTTCGAATGTGGTCCTCAATCTGAACCGGATACAGATTTTCTCCGCCGGTTATAATTACATCTTTCTTGCGGTCGACAAGATAAATAAATCCTTCGGGATCCTGCATCGCCATATCACCGGTATAAAGCCAGCCATCTTTAAGGGTGGCCGCGGTTGCTGCTTCGTCGCGATAATAGCAGGTCATAACGCCAGGTCCGTTCAGGAGGAGTTCGCCTACCTCCCCGCGATTAACATCCTTGCCATTTTCGTCTACTATCCGTATCTTCCAGCCTTCACCGGGAATTCCTATGGCGCCGACATGGTCGATGTTTTCAAGTCCGAGATGGACACATCCGGGACCTATCGACTCGGTAAGCCCATAGTTTGTGTCATACTGATGATGTGGGAATACTTTAAGCCAGCGGTGTATAAGTGAGGGCGGAACCGGTTGCGCGCCGATATGCATCAGCCGCCATTGATCAAGCTTATAGTCGTCAAGGTTTACTTCCCCGTTTTCTATTGCGTCAAGTATATCCTGCGCCCACGGCACCAAAAGCCAGACAATCGTCAGCTGCTCCTCAGAAACCGCTTTAAGGATCCAACGCGGCTTTATACCTCTGAGAATGACGCAGCGACCGCCTGTCAGTAGCGTTCCAAACCAGTGCATTTTTGCGCCGGTATGATAAAGCGGAGGTATTAGTAAAAAACTGTCATTATGTGTAGTGTTATGGTTGCCTTTCTCGACATGACATGACGAGACAAGAGATCTGTGCTTGTGAAGTATCGCCTTTGGAAATCCTGTTGTGCCGGAGCTGAAATATATTGCACCGTATTCATCGTCGGTTATTTCTATGTTTGGGTCGGTATCAGGCTGTTCCGATTCAAGACGGTCATAGCTTTCGGCAAAGGTCGGACAATCACGCCCGACAAACAGAAGAGGCTTTACGCTTGGTATCTTATCGCAGATTGTTTCAATCCGACCGATAAATTCCGGGCCGAAAATAAGTGCATCGGATTCGGACAGATCCAGACAGTATTTAATCTCTTCAGGAGTATATCGATAATTCAGAGGCACCGCAACCGCTCCGGTTTTAAGTACTCCGAAATAAATAGGAAGCCATTCGAGACTGTTCATCAGCAGAATAGCAACATGACTGCCCTTACCTATACCGCGGCTGAGTAAAAGATTCGCCATTCTGTTAGCGCGGTTATCAAATTCCTTCCAGGTTATCTCCCGACGGTAGGCGTCAGAGCTTAGTGGTTCGACAAGCTCATATTCGTGCCATGTAACTTCGCGCTTTTCCTGTTTTGCAGGGTTCAGCTCGATAAGAGAAGTTTTGTCACCGTATAATTCCGCGTTTTTGCGGAGCATATCTGTTATAGGCATAATATATCTCCCGATAATATAAAATACACATTAATAAGAATATTATACCAAACTATTATTAATATTTCAACCTGCAGATATAAATTCCGATGTTTTGCAATTAATCAACATGTAACTAAGACGATAAAAAAATCACTTTTTCGGTTGACATTATGTTCTCATAATGGTATAATTACATATAATATCAGAATCCGATGTTATGGGGTAAAGGGTGTAAATATGAAAAAAAGACTTATTTCGTTTATTCTTATCTGCTTGTTGTTTTTTGCGTTTTTAACAGCCTGCGGCAAAGAAGAAAAAGCATCTTCTGACACGCAAAGCATTACAACCGAATTGTCTCCTGACGAAACTGATGCCGAAACCACCGATGAGGGTGACAAACCCGATGTTATGAGAGCGGATTATGAAGGCGCCGTTTTCAATATACTTTATCCGAACTGGTCGCTTTATAATTCATATTATTTCGCCGAAGAGAATAATGGCGAAGCCGTAAACGACGCTATATATGATCGGACTCTAAAACTCGAAGAGTCTATGAATATTGATCTCACTTGGATAACAAAGGGTTACATCGATACAATTGCCCCCGAGGTAAACAAAACAGTTTTGGCGGGTATGGACACCTATCAACTCGCATTAACTCATTGCGCGACCAGCCTTGTAAATTATCCTAAACAAGGTCTCGTTGCCAACTGGCTGAATGTTCCGGGAGTCGATCTTGATAAATCATACTGGAATCAGAGCATAAAAGAACGTATAGCTATTGCGGGAGTATTGCCTTTTGGAGTAAACTCATTTATTTTACCGGATGTCAATTCTATCTTTTTCAACACACTTCTGAATGATAACCTTGTGCATGAAAATCTTTATAAGTTAACCCTTGACGGAAAATGGACATGGGACAAGCTTTCCGAATATGCTTCTCTTGCATCTCTTGACATTGATGGCGACTCTAAATTCACGGAAAACGATCAATATGGCTTTGTCGGAGAGCTGGGATGGCAATTCGCCTCAATTCCGGTATCTTGCGGTCAGTATATTATAACGACAGATCCAGAGCAAGGCGCTGTTATAACGATTAACAGCGAAAAAACGATTAATATTATCGACAAAATCAAAACAATGCTCTATTCAGGAAACTCGGCATTCACTTGGGGGTATTCACATGCTTACGACCCCAATATTGGAGGTGTACCGCCGGTTGACTTCAACGCAGGCAAAGCGCTTTTTTATCTTGTGCCGCTTTCCCTTGCCTCGACTTTCCGAGAAATGGAAACTGATTTCGGAATACTGCCGCTGCCCAAATATGACGAGGCACAGGAAAACTATGAAACCCTTAACTGGTCCGGCTTCATGGTAATTCCGGCAACCGTCGGCGATCTTGAAATGGTTGGCACCGTTGTTGAAAATTTAGGTTATTTGAATGACAAGATAGTTCTCCCCGCCTTTTATGAAATACTTTTAGGTCAAAAGATTTCCCGCAATGAAGAATCCTCTCAAATGCTTGATATAATTTTTAAAGGCAGCGTTTACGATCTTGGTGTTAACTTAGGACTCTACGGAATTACCGAAGCTTGTTGTAAATCAGCAAACGCAAAGGATTTTGCTTCTTATTATGAAAAAAACATCAAATCATGGACTAAAACCGTTGATGACTACACCAAAGCTTGTGAAGAATATGCGCTGGCTGCGGGATGATGTAAGTATTTTATAGATTTATAAAACTATTATGGAGGTATATATCATGAAAAAGAAAACTTTACCGGTCGGACTTCAGCTTTATTCGGTGCGTGATTTCCTTGAAAAGGATTTCCGAGCCACAATGGAAAAGGTTAAAGAGATAGGTTACGATTACGCAGAGCTTGGCGGACTTTACGGCGAAACGCCGGAGTCAATAAAAAAGATTGCCGACGATGTCGGTATAAAAATAATCTCTGCCCATATCGGTTATGACGAAATGCTTGCGGATCCGGATGCCACTGCAGATACATATAAAGCTGTTGGCTGCAAATTTATCGCTATTCCCTTCCTTGACGAAAAAACGAGACCCGGCGCTCCGGATTTCGACAAGGTACTTAAAAATATCAACCGTATCGGCGAAATATTTGCTGATAAGGATATAATTCTGCTTTACCATAATCATGACTTTGAATTTATCACCATGCCTGACGGCGAATTCGGACTTGATTACATGTATTCGCATGTTCCCGAAAGACATCTTAAAACACAGCTTGATGTCTGCTGGGTAAAGGTAGCCGGTCAGGATCCGGTTGAATATATCCGCAAATATACCGGACGCTCTCCTGTCGTTCATCTTAAAGATTACAAGGGACAAAAGACCGAGAATATGTACGGTCTTTTAGGTACAGACAAGAAAGCTGTAGCCGGTGACGAGTTCCGTTTCCAGCCTTTAGGCGACGGTGTTCAGGATATTCCCGCGATCCTTGAGGCTTCAATTAATGCAGGAGCCGAATATGTTATCGTCGAGCAGGACAGTTCACTTGAGTGCCCCTCAATCGATGCTGTGGCTAAAAGCCGCAGATATCTAAAATCTCTTGGCTGGTAATTCTATTTTATCATTCTGACAGGCGGCGCAAAAGCGCCGCCTGCAATACAGTATTAATTTTATGGAAAATAATTATAAAACACCCGATCAGTCACTGACAATCCAGGTTCAGATAATAATGCCGGAGCATATCAACGGCGCCGACCGCTTGTTTGGCGGCCAGCTTATAAAGTGGATGGATGTTGTCGCCGGCGTTGCGGCGAGGCGACATTCAAATCATAACATCACAACCGCCTGCATCGACAGCCTGCAGTTCCGCTCTCCGGCTCATTTAAACGACACGGTGACGATTACAGGAAAGGTAACCTGGGCCGGCAGAACTTCTATGGAAGTAAAGGTTGAGGCGCATATCGAAGCGCTTGACGGTACACGTACCCTCGCAAACAGTGCATATTTTGTCATGGTTGCGCTTGACGAAAACGAAAAGCCGACAGAGGTTCCTAAGCTATTACTTCGCAATGATGAAGAGCGCGCCGAATTCGACGATGCTGTCAGGCGACGCGAAGAACGCATGAAGCATAAATAAACAAGGGAAATAAATGAAGAGAATTGTTTGCATCGGTGAAGCTTTGATTGACTTCATTCCGGACAGAAGCGGCGTTTACATGAAAGATGTTGAAAACTTCCGTCGCGTATGCGGAGGTGGTCCGGCAAATGTAGCCGCCGCGATTGCACGCCTCGGAGGAAGAGCTTCGCTAATAACCAAAGTCGGACTTGATCCGTTCGGTGATTATATTAAAGAAACGCTGGAGAAAATCGGCGTTGATGTTTCCTGGGTTTTTAAAACCGACAGAGCTAAAACCACTTTAGCGTTTGTTACCCTTCGCGCAGACGGCGAGCGTGATTTCAGCTTCTACCGCGATCCCGGCGCCGATATGCTGCTTGATGTAAACGACATAGCCGAAATTCAAAACGAATTTTGTTCCGACTCGGCTATACTACACTTCAGTTCTGTTGATTTAATTGACGCGCCCGTCAAATACGCAACGCGAAAGGCGATTGAAATAGCGAAAAACAGAGGGCTTATCATAAGCTTCGATCCAAACGTTAGGCTGCCGCTTTGGAAAAATGAGGATGACTGTCGCAAAACAATACTTGAGTTCCTGCCTTATGCAAATGTCGTTAAAATTTCCGATGACGAAGTCGATTTTATTTACAGCTTTGATAAGGAAGCGGCTTTAGCGGAAATACGCAAAACCGCTGAGATAGTTTATAATACACTCGGTTCGAAAGGCGCTCGTGTTATTGCTAAAGGCATTGATGAGACAAGACAGGCATATCAAGTCAAAGCAGTTGATACAACGGGCGCCGGCGACGCTTTCACCGGTGCTGTGCTATATCGGATGGTTAAGCGCAACTGCGACTTATCCTGTCTTGCGAACCCCGATAAAGAAGAAATATTATCTGACCTTGACTTCGCTCAGAAATATGCGGCTTATTCGGTAACAAGTAAAGGCGCGATTGACTCTTACGGCACTATCAATGATATAAAAGATTTCTTTGGATAAATTATAAAAACAGCCTTAATAATGGTAATCAATAATGTCTGTAACACTTAATAAAAAGCAGGCTTACGATCTGCTATGTGAGTATAATTCCGGCGAATACCATCTCCTTCACGGAAAAATAGTCGGCGATGTTATGCGCTGGTTTGCCGTTAAACTCGGATATGCGGATGAAGCTGATTTCTGGGAAACCGTCGGCATTCTGCACGACCTGGATTTTGAGAAATACCCGGATGAACATTGCATTAAAAGCCGTGAGATCATGGAGTCGCTGAACCTTGAACCTCGACTTATTCGCGCATGTGTATCTCATTGCTGGGGAATAAATGTGGATGTAAAACCGGAACATGAAATGGAGAAGGTGCTTTACGCCACGGATGAGTTGACCGGGCTTATTTTAGCCGCCGCAAAGGTACTCCCGACAAAGACTGTAAACGATCTTGAGCTGAAATCACTGAAAAAGAAATTTAAAGACAAGCGTTTTGCAGCCGGATGTTCAAGAGATGTTATTGTTTCCGGCGCCGAGTTGCTTTCTTGGGATTTAGATAAGCTTTTCAGCTTAACAATTGAAGCTATGAGAGCGTCTGAAAATGTCATCTGAAAACAGAAAAGTTCTGGTCGCCATGAGCGGCGGCGTCGACAGCAGCGCCGCCGCCGCCTTACTTGCTAAAAATGGTTATGAGTGTATCGGCTGTACTCTGCATTTATTTGATAAGGAAACTGCCATATTAAATACTGACCGTGACTGCTGCTTTAGCTCTGAAATTGAAGACGCCCGGGCAGCTTGCGACTTACTCGGTATTCCTCATTATGTTTTTGATTTCAGGGAAGAATTTAATAAGAACGTTATAGATGAATTTATTGCAGTATATAAAGCCGGGAAAACTCCGAATCCCTGCATTGAATGTAACCGCTTTATGAAATTTGGCCGACTATACAGCATTGCCGAAGAACTCGGATGCGGATATATAGCTACCGGTCACTACGCAAGAATAGATGTCTGCGAAAACTATTTTTTACTAAATAAATCCTTTGACTCTTCGAAAGACCAGAGTTATGTTCTGTATTTTCTTAATCAGAAACAGCTTGCGCGCACCATATTTCCGTTAGGCGGTCTTTCAAAGGAAGACATTCGTCTTTTTGCAGAACGCTGCGGTTTTGACAATGCAGGAAAGCGCGACAGTCAGGATATCTGCTTTATTCCCGATGGCAATCGTGTTGCCTTTTTTGAGCGTTATACCGGCAGAAAAACTGAACCGGGCGATATTAAAGACAATAGCGGCAAGCTTTTGGGGAGACACAAAGGTCTAATCAGATATACCGTCGGTCAGCATAAGAATCTCGGGCTAATAAGCGAAGTTCCGCTTTATGTAACTGCGCTGGACGCGGAAAATAATACTATTACCGTCGGAACAAAAGAGGAGCTTATGCAAAACAAGTGTATCGTTTCTGATTTTCATTGGATTTCCGGTAAACCACCCGAAAATAAGCTCAGATGCACCGTTCGCCTGAGATATCGTCAGCCTGAAACTGAAGCTGTAGTATATACAGACACCCGTGGTATTGTTCATATTGAAACATCTGAACCGCGGGTTGTCTGCCCGGGGCAGTCAGCTGTTCTATATAACGGAGACACCGTTCTCGGGGGCGGAAAAATAATAGGATGAAATTTAAATAAATGAAAAAGGAAGCCCTAAAAAACGGGCTTCTCTTTTTAGTTATGCGGTTACAATTTCGGCAGCTTTCTGAAGATTCAGTTTTTCGGTAGCAGTTTCCCGCATCTTATATTTCATTATCTTCCCTGCCGCATTCATTGGAAATGAATCGACAAAATCGACATAACGCGGAACCTTTTGTTTTGCCATATTAGCGCGGACATAGTCGCGGATTTCTTCCTCTGTACATTCTTCGACATCATCTTTCAGAATTATGCAAGCCATTATTTCTTCGCCGTAATCCTTGTCAGGGACGCCTATAACCTGTACATCTTTAACCTTAGGATGGGTATAGATAAAGTCTTCAATTTCCTTCGGATAGATGTTTTCTCCTCCGCGTATGATCATATCTTTGAGTCGGCCGGTAACCTTGTAATATCCGTCCGGCAGGCGGCGAAGCATATCCCCGCTGTGCACCCAACCGTCTTTATCAATCACCGCGGCGGTTGCGGCGGGCATTTTATAATACCCTTTCATTGTGTTATAACCGCGGGAACAGAATTCTCCATCCTCGTTAGGACCGAGCTCTTCCCCCGTTTCAGGATTAATGATTTTCGTTTCAACTCCGAAAATGGGAAGCCCGACGGTGTTAACCCTTTGTTCGACAGTATCGGTAGTCTTAGACATAAGAGTAGCAGGCGATGTTTCGGTCTGACCGAAGGTGATACATATCTCCTTCATATTCATCTTATCAATGACATCCTGCATATACTTAACAGGACAAGGAGATCCGGCCATGATTCCGGTGCGTACATGTGAGAAGTCGGTGGTTTCGAATTCCGGAACGTTCATCATTGCTATGAACATGGTCGGAACGCCCTGGAAGCAGGTGATTTTCTCCTTGTTGATACAGTCAAGCGAAATCCGAGGTGAAAAATACGGTATGGGAGACATTGTCACCCCATGTGTCATTGATGCTGTCATCGAGAGCACCATCCCGAAACAATGGAACATCGGAACCTGGATCATCATCCGATCTGATGTAGACAGATCCATGCAGTCGCCAATCGCTTTGCCGTTATTCACGATATTGTAATGTGTCAGCATTACTCCCTTGGGAAAGCCAGTTGTGCCGGAAGTATACTGCATGTTACATACGTCGTTTTTGTTAAGCACAGCGGCTCTGCGGTATACCTCCTCAACGGGAACCGATGAGCTTATTTCCAAAGCCTCATCCCAGCTCCAGCATCCGGGGATTTCCGATTCACAGCTGATGATATTACGTAAAAACGGCAGTTTTTTCGAGTGGAGCGGTCGGCGTTTATCATGATCTTTCAGCTCGGGTATGATCTTGTTGATTATTTCAACATAATTCGAATCCTTAAAACCGTCTATCATAACAAGTGTATGGGTATCCGATTGACGGAAAAGATACTCAGCTTCGTGAACCTTGTATGCCGTATTTACGGTGACGAGTATTGCGCCAATCTTGACTGTTGCCCAGAATGTAATAAACCAAGCGGGAATATTGGTTGCCCATATTGCTACCTTATCCTGCGGCTTAACTCCCATAGCGATCAGCGAACGGGCGAATTTGTCGACATCATCGCGGAATTGAGGATAGGTTCGGGTATAATCATGCGTTGTATAGCGAAAAGCATATTGATCGGGAAATTCATCGCACATGCGGTCAAGCACCTGCGGAAAAGTCAGATCAATGTGGCGTTCTTTCGGCCAAACAAATTTTCCGCCGTCTCGACGAAGGTTGTCTATCAGACGCCCAGACATATCATCGCTTTCCATGAATCTGCTCATGAAATTAGCGTAGTGCGGGAAAACAATACCGGCGTCAGAGAGCTCAGGTGCGTATTTTTTCAGCCATTCGAGAGATATATAGCCGTCGTAATTGACAGACTTTAAAGCGTTGATAAAGGATTCGATAGGCAGATCTCCCTCGCCGCACATCCTATATACTACAACTTCATTTTCAATTACCGAATCCTTGATATGACAATATTTAATATAGGCTCCCAGATTCTGAATAGTGGTTTCGGCAGATTCGTCAAAAAAACGGTATGGATGATGAAAATCCCAGAGCGCGGCAACGTTATCCGAAGCAATCTCATTCAAAACATTTGCAAGTCTTCGGGTATCCGCATATGCCCCGTTGGTTTCAACAAGCAATATGACGCCTTTTTCCTCGGCATAGGGAACCAGAGCTTTTAAGTTGTCGATAACAATATCATCATCGACTTCAGCGGAAGGCTCGGCGCGGCTGTCTGCAAGCACACGAATATACGGTGTGCCGAGTAAAGCCGCTGTTTCTATATACTCTCTCAGCTCAGCAATAGTCGCTTCAGCTGAAGCTTTGTCATTTATAGGACAACCGGATGACAGACAACAAATTTCAAGACGAAGAGCGGAAAGCTGCTTCCTTGTGGATTCTATGTTTTCACGGCGGAAAGGATGGGCGTGTATTGAGAATATTTCATCTCCGAGTCCTCTAAGCTCGATCCCGTTAAAACCGAAGTCTTTCGCCATAGAATAAATATCGGACCAGTCAAAATCCGGACAACCAAGCGTTGAAAATGCAAGTTTCATAAATAATCTCCTTGTAATGTGTTTCAAATTAATATAAAAAAACCGTCTCAAACAGAAATTATTCTGCATGAGACGGAATATTTCTAAAAAACATACCGCGGTACCACTCATTTTGGCTTAAAAGCCCACTTATACACGTCCTACAACGCGCTGTTCTTTAACGGGAACTCCCGTCCGTCCTTACTGACTGTATCAAATATTTAAATTTATTACAGCTTTTAGTCCGACCGCTCAAGGGCGAGTTATTAACCGAACGGCGCTCCGCTTTTCACCTGACAGCGGCTCTCTGTATGCAGCCAAAACGGGTTTTATCCCTATCGTTGCGTTTTTATATTTTGAATATTATATCATATGTCACAAATAAAGTCAATACCACTTTTTTAAATTTTCTGTTTCTGAAATTTTCAACTGATATTCTTGATATATAGGTCAAAGTATGATATAATAATTCCAAGATTATCAGAGGAGGTTCAAACGCTTGCTGGCAAAATTATACAGCGCCGGAATATACGGCATCGAAGGATTTCTTATAACCGTCGAATGCAATGTTACGAAGGATCTACCTCATTTTGACATAGTCGGACTGCCGGATGCATCCGTTAAGGAAGCCAGAGAGAGGATACGATCGGCAATCGAAAGTTCCGGTTACTTTTTCGGTGATCCTGCTATTACCATAAATCTTGCTCCCGCGGATCTTAAAAAAAGCGGCTCGGCTTATGACCTCCCGATGACTATAAGCATTCTCTGCGGTATGGGTATAACACGAACCGAAGATGATATGTGTTTCTTCGGCGAAATGGCTCTTTCCGGAGAAACAAAACCGGTTCGCGGGGCGCTGAGCATGACGCTTGCTGCAAGAGAAGGGGGGAAAAAGCGGATTTTCGTTCCGGCGGCTAACGCCGCAGAAGCCTCCGCTGTCGACGGTGTAAGTGTTTATGGAATTTCAAGTCTTAGGCAGTTATTAGATTTTCTTAACGGAAATATAATCTTACAGCCGGAAAAATTTGACCGTCAGATATTTGAGCGACAATCGTCAAATTACGAGATAGATTTTGCCGATGTCAAGGGACAACAAACAGTTAAACGAGCGCTTGAAATCTCAGCAGCGGGAGGTCATAATCTGCTTATGATCGGTCCGCCCGGAAGCGGTAAAAGTATGCTGGCTCATCGGCTCCCTACAATACTCCCTCCGCTTACTTTTGAAGAATCGATTGAAATAACCAAAATATATTCGATATCAGGACTCCTCCCTGACGGTCAATCGCTGATAACACAGCGACCGTTTCGGTCGCCTCATCACACCGCATCAGCGGTATCTCTGTCAGGCGGAGGGCAGATTCCGATGCCAGGGGAAATCTCGCTTGCGCAATACGGGGTGCTTTTCATGGACGAGCTGCCGGAATACGGAAAAAATGTTACCGAGATACTCCGCCAACCGCTTGAGAACAAAGAAATCGCCATCTCACGCGCCGCCGGACGCTTTGTCTTCCCAACCGACTTTATGCTTGTCTGCGCAATGAACCCCTGCCGCTGCGGATATTTCGGTTCAACCGTCAGAAAGTGTACCTGTTCCTTAACTGAGCGCAAAAAGTATATCTCCAAAGTCAGCGGTCCTTTGCTTGACAGGATTGATATTGAAGTTGAGGTTCCGGCAGTGACATATCAGGATATGAACCGCACCGATCCCGCCGAAAGTTCGGAATCTGTAAGAAAACGGGTTATAAAAGCCAGAGAATTTGCGCAGGAGCGTTATTTAAAAAACGGCGAGAAAATTCGCGTCAATGCCGATCTCTCTCCTATGCAGATACGTAAATACTGTCGTTTAAATGATGCTGCGTCTAAAATCTTAGAGCTTGCATTTGAAAGAATGGGACTTTCGGCGCGCGGTTATGACAGAATACTTCGTGTTTCAAGAACGATAGCCGATCTTGACGGACGCGCAGATCTTAACGAAGGCGATGTTGCGCAGGCGCTGCAGTTCCGCTCACTCGACAGAAAATATTGGGGGCAATAATAAAACAATGAACAGATATTCCGCTGCGGCTTTGATGCTTGCCTTATTGGTTCTCATCTCTGCCTGCAGCAACAATACAGTTGATTCAACAACTTTAGACACCGAAGAAGTAACCGTTTTAGAAACAGAAGTAAAAGGGTTTTTATTAAACGCTGAAACGGCTTTAGAATTTGCCGTCATTCGCGGTGATATGTCAAGTGATATAATCACAAAATCCGCCGTTTCACTCAGAAATGAAATCGCAGAATTAATTGGTTACGAAATTAAAATTTCCACCGACTGGGAAAAGAGTCCTTTTTATAAATATGAGCTGATAGTCGGCAACACCTTAAGACCTGAGCAACTGGGAGATGATATTGACTTCCGTTCAGTCGGGGAAAGAGGTTATTTAATAGCTTGCAGTGAAAGCCGTTTATATATCTGCGGCGGCAGTGATGAGGGAACCTTATTGGGTGTCGATTGGTTTAGAAACAATATTCTTAACGCAGCAAAAAACAACATTGAAATCGAAGACGGTTACTGTTACCGTCAGGAACAGCAATACGATATACCGGCACTCCTGGTCGACTCAAAGGATACAAAAGAGTGGAAAATAGTATACAACTCTACTGACGGTAAAAAAGCTGCTAAATTGCTTCAGGATGTTTTATACAAAACAACCGGATGCTGGCATGAAATTACCGACGAAGATTCCGGCGTTCCTGCCTTCTATCTGGGATTCACCGTTCCCGAATTAACCGGGATATTCAGAACTTATGTACAAGACGGTTCGTTATGGTTTTCGACTTCGTCAAAACAAAGCGGTATCGAAGGCTGTGTTTCCGCATTTTTAAATACCTATATTTATTCAAATACAGGCGCAATCAATTTTCCTGACGGTTTTGAGTATACCGACCTTGGTGATTACATTATTGTTTATGGCTTAAACTGATACGAACCAAACAGAAAGGTTTAGATTATGAAAAAAACTTTTGTTATAATGTCGCTTATACTTGCGGCGCTGCTGATTTTGATTACTTCCTGCGGAAGCAAAACAACCGACGATGTTCAAGGTAACGAAGCTGTGACCGAAAGCTCGGAAACGGCAGTAGCCGACGTCGCGACCGATGTTCTGCTTGACGCAGCGATTTCGGCATACAGCGAAGATGAAATTCCGAACGTGAAATATTACAGAAGCTCGATCGAAGACGCCGAAGCAGACGGTTATCTTGACATCGATCAGGCAGGACAGCTTTTTAGAGGCGAATACGGTGTGGATTTCCCGGAATTCAACACTCTTGAAGAATTTTCAATAATCGTCCCGAGCGGAAAGAATGCTTTTGAAATAGACATACTCAAAGTAAAGAATGAAAATGATGTTGAAGCAGCGCTTCAGATTTTGAAGGATAGACTTTCACAAAAGGACAACGGCGAAATTGAAACCTATGTTCCCGAGGAAAAGCCGATTATAGACGGCGCTGAGTTTTACCAAAAGGGCAAATATATTGCGCTTATCTGTACGGCAGACAACTCAAAAGCCAAAGCTACACTTGATTCTTTATTAGGCTGAGGGTATGAGAGCGTATTTCAGTAAAAAAATGCAGCGGAGATTTGTCGCCTTTTTACTGGTCTCCGTAGTTGTTACTATATTAACCTCTTGCGGCAATGATTACACCGTTAAAACAGTTGAAACAACGGAACATATATTAAGCGTTGAAGCCGCCGACACGACAGTTGAAACAGAGGTAACCGAAACCGAATCGGCTCCGATAATCGCTCGTGATATGGCTTCGATAATCAATATTTCCGCCGAGGATCTGGCAGTCAAAACACCTGCAGCTGTCGATAATGATAACACCGAACGATGCGACAAACCGAAGATTACCATATATAAATTTATTAAGGATAATATGGTTTTCTTTGGCGGAACCACCGCAAACGACTCGGTTATAAAAGTCACCGGCGGCGCTGAAGATATGGTTTTCCATCCCGAAAAGGGAGCGGAAGGCAGAGACGGTAACTTCTGGGGAGCCGTATACATTAATTCCGGCGTCTCTACCCTTAATATATTTGCTTCGGTTGAAGGGAAAGCCGAATCCGAGCCAATAACCATGATTGTACGGCCTCAAAGCGGTATTACCTTGCTTCAAGACCACGGCGTTTGCGGAGTTATTGTCGGCGATAAATTTCAGGGACATTTCGAGGGCGCCGTTGCTGACTATATCGGCTCAAATCTGTTGAATGATAAGCAGAGCAAAGCAGTAAAAAGATCGATGGAAAAACGCGTAGAAGCTGCAGCTAAAAACGGAGCCAAAATAGTATATCTTCTTGTTCCGAATCCGATGAACCTTTATCCGGAAACTGTACCGGCTGAATATGTAAGATATAGCGGAGAAGACTCGCTAACAAAACAATTCACCGAAATTGCCGAAAACTGCGGAGCTGATGTCATTGACCTTACCGACTGTTTTATCGAACATCGTTATGACGAATTCAAACTCTTTCACAAAACCGACTCGCATTGGACGCAATATGGCTCATATTGGGGCTACAAAGCTTTTTGTGATTATCTGATGGAGGACTTCCCGGATGCCGCGCCCCGCGATATATCACAGTTCCGATTCTATCATCAAAACATGATATCGGGAGATATGTCAACTCATCTTGAAATAGACAATAACACGCTATTTGAGAACGCAACGCTTTGCGAACTTCTTTTCGATTCGCCGTATAACCCGGATTTCCTGTTCCCCGGTAAGGTTGAAGTCGATTCATCCGAATTCAGAGATGCGCATACCGTTAAAAATCAAGATTCCAGTCGGAAACTGCCTAATCTTGTTTTTTATCGTGATTCGTTTGCCTCCTGCAGCGAATGTATGTTCAATGACACCGGTGCTAATATATATTGGGCAAATATGTGGGATTATTCATTTAATACCGACTATATAAAAAGAGTTGACGCCGATTATGTTGTTTATCTCATAACCGAACGAAATATCTGCAACGTTATGTATTGAGGTTTTGTTTTTATGAAGATAAGTCTTTTTCTTGACGTAGTATACCAGGTTGCAAGAGAAGCCGAGCTCAGCTTTGCCGAAGCTCTTGTTTATATTCGAGAGCTCGGAATTTCCGGAGTTGAACCGAGTATTGACGATGTGTATAAAGCCGGAGGTCCCGACCGATTCCGTGCTTTAATTGAGAACTCCGGACTAAAAATATTTGCCTGTCACAAGTTTACAAGACTTTACGAAGAAAGTGATCTTCCAAACGGCATGCACTTCATTGATGAGGCAAAGGCGCTTGGAGCTGAAACGGCTTTGATCCTGCCGGGTCCGGTTGAATCGATGAGCACCCGTGAGGAGGAGCGCTCCAAAATGGCTCGTCAGCTTTCGAAATTAGTCGAATACTCGGAAAAGTCAGGTGTAAAGCTGTGTCTTGAAAACTTTTCGAGACCCGAATGCCCTTATACTTTTATCGAAGACTTCGTTTACCTGCTTGAAACTGTGCCGGGACTTTATATGAACTTTGACAGCGGTAATTTCTGCTTTGTCGGACAAAGTCCTTCGCAAGCCGTTGATATAATCTCAAAGCTTCGACCGCTTCCCTTTTCAAATGTGCATTTTAAGAATTATTCCTTTGAACAGTATAATGAATATCCCTCTCCGGCAGGACAAACCCCGGAAGGAAAAGCGTTCTATTCGTATCCTGTCATCAGCGGCGGAGCGGTTGATTTGGATTATATATTAAGTGTTTTGAAAAACATAGAGTATGACGGAAATATTTCCATTGAAAACGGGGGCATTTATCCGGCTGAACCTGCGCTAACCGATTCCGTTGAATGGCTTAAGACGAGAATTATATGAACATTCTTGTCTTTTCCGACTCTCACGGCTTTAAGGGAAATATAATCAAAGCGCTTAATCGGCACAGAAATGACACCGATCTTGCGATACATCTTGGTGACGGCATCGGCGACATGATGGAAATTAGAGGTGACTATCCTCATATCTCATTTCTCTCTGTCGCCGGGAATTGCGATTCAACACAGATACGCAGATTATATTCCGCGAATGAAACCAAATGTTTTACATTTGAAGGCGTCAGAATATTTGCCTGTCACGGACACCGACTTTTGGTTAAATACAGATATAATGAACTTATCGAAGAAGCAATAAAAAATAGATGCAAACTTGCGCTGTTCGGTCATACTCATCTGCCGGTCGATAGATTCATTGACAGTAAGTCAGGCGGAATTTATATTTTTAACCCCGGAAGCATATCCCGACCTGAAAGCGGTCCGCCGAGTTACGGTTATATCAACATAAAAAACGGCGAGATACAGCTTTCCCATAAAAATTTTTAACTCACGAGAATTAAATGAACGAATATACTCCTCCTCACAATCCCAAAAAAGCAATACTTATTTCTCTGCTATGTTTTATCACGGCAGCAGGATTTCTTTTCGCGGGTGCGCTTGATTTTGGATATCGACTGCTGATGCAGCTTATCGCTTTAACTGCAGCCGTTGTAGGTATACAGATTACCAGTCGTTTTATACTGAGTGTTTATACCTATAAAGTTGAGTTGAGCAATCACGGCGGCTTTGATTTCATAGTTATTAAAAACGCAAATAAATCCCATAAAATCGTCTGTAATCTGGATATGTCCACCGGACTAGCCATAATTCCTCACGCAAAGCCTAAAGATAATGAAAAACGGTTCGGTCACATTAAAAGATTTTTTTATTATACATCAAATATGAGCCCAATAAAACCGGGAGATTTTAAGAATATGCCGGATATAAAGACATCGTTTTATGATTATATATTCGAATTCAATGACGAGATTCAAGTTATAGTTATTGAATGTTCTGAAGAATTCATGAAATATATAGAAGCACATATCGGAAGTCCGACACAGTCAAATAAAGATATTTTTGAAAGTCCGGATAACGGAGAATGAGCAATGTATTACATTATATTTGCAATTACAGTCAGCTTATCGGCAATTATGCTTTACGAAGCTTTCAAAAAGAGATAAGACCGCAAGATGCGGTCTTATCAGTTATTTTCATCTTTAAGCGTTTGTTTCCGACTCACCCTCATTAGCTTTAACATCGAATAATATTCCGGAAATAAATTTCTTCGGCGCAGCCGAAAGCGGTATCTTTTTCAGTCTTGTCAACAAGAATTGCCTCGGTGGAACAGGTTTATTCAACTTTACTTTTCGCAGCTCTCCGGATTCAAGATATGGTCTTGCAAAGTCATCGACGATAAAAGCAGCTCCTATCCCCCTTAATGCAAACTGGAGGACAAGATCGTTTTGGGCAAGCTCTATGGACGGCTCAAGGTCAGGTACCCCGGAGCTGCGAAAATGCGCTTCTATATATTTTCGTGTACTGGTGCCATGGTCGAGCATTATAAGCGGATAATCGGCAAGCCGGCTGAGTTCTGCCGCTTCTCCGTCACGAAACAGACCGTCAAACTTGGCATTGTTAGAACATACAAGTATATCATTTATCGTTCTTACCGGTATTGCCTCAACGTCGCTTTCAAGTTCTGCCGGCTCGCTTATAACGCAAAAATCAATTTGCCCGTTTCTTAAAGCTTTCAAAGTTGCAGAAGTTGAATTATTTGTTATTGACAGTTTAATTTTAGGATAATCCTCGTTGAATCGCTCTATATAGTCGATCAAAAAGAACTCAAGTGTCATATCCGAAGCGCCGATGCGCAAAACGCCGCTGTTCAGCCCGTTTATATCGCGCAATTTGTCTTCGCCTGCTTCAATATAATTAAAAGCAGAGCTGATATAACCATACAATAGTTCCCCTTCGGGAGTAAGGTTAATACCGCGGCTGGTTCTGAAAAACAGCATTGTGCCCAACGCTGATTCGAGCTGGGCAACGCCGTTTGAAACAGCCGGCTGAGTCACAAAAAGCCGCTTTGCAGCGCTTGAAATGCTGCCGCTCTTGGCAACCTCGATAAAAATTCTATAAAGAGACAGATTATCAATCATTGTCGACACATCCATTCACCCAATCATTGACTTATCTGATTTTAGTATATCACTATTATTTGTTAGTGTCAACCGTAATTTTAGTTTATTTTCAAGCTATTGTTTTACAAGGTGCTTCTATGTCCGAAAATGTTTTTAATTACTACGTCCCTTTTATTCAGGATTATATATATTCTCACGGATGGGATTCACTGCATCCGGTTCAGGTCGAAGCGGCAAGAGTTCTTTTTGAATCGGAAAACAATCTGCTATTGTGTTCCGGCACCGCGTCCGGTAAAACGGAAGCGGCTTTTTTTCCTATTCTCAGCATGATGACTCAGCAGCCGCCGAAATCAATCGGCTGCCTTTATATCGCACCTCTTAAAAGTTTGATCAACGATCAATTTGAGCGAATGTCCGATCTACTGAATGAAAGTGGTATAAAAGTCATACATTGGCACGGCGATGTCGCAATGTCGCAAAAAAACAAGATTCTTAAAGACCCGTCGGGTATACTGCAAATAACTCCGGAATCACTCGAAAGTATGCTGATGAACCGCTCAAACGATATTGTGCGTTTATTCGGAGATCTGCGTTTTATTGTAATTGATGAGATGCATATTTTGACCGGTTCGGACCGCGGCTCACAAATTATCTGTCAGCTTTGCAGGATAGGAAGGCTGATAGGTCATCATCCGCGCAGAATCGGTTTATCGGCTACCATCGGTGACGTAACAGCCGCGGCTGCCTGGCTTGGTTCCGGCAGCGGCAGAGATACTGTTGCTCCCTATATCCCCGTCGGAAAACTGACCTGGAGACTCGGTCTTGAGCATTTCTTTATAAGCAATTCAAACGCCAATCAGACTGATGATATTGTAAAAGATCTTTACCTGAACGACCGCGAAGCTCGGTTAGGCGATGATTTATCGGATGAAACAGATCCCGAAACCGGATTGCCGGTTATTTATGACACCGAACCGGCAGCCATTGATCCCGGTTACGAATATATATATGACTGCACAAAGGGCAGAAAATGTCTCGTTTTTTCAAACTCGAGAGAGGAAACCGAATATATAACTCAAACACTTCGTCAGATAGCCGAAAACCGGGGCGAACCGGATATTTTCAATATTCATCATGGTTTTCTTTCCTCATCAATACGCGAAGAGACTGAATTAAAGCTGAAAGACGACGATATTCAGAACGTCACCTGCGCTACCGTTACGCTTGAGCTCGGTATTGATATCGGAAGACTTGAACGAGTAATCCAGCTCGAATCACCGCATTCGGTCTCAAGTTTTTTGCAGCGGCTCGGAAGAAGCGGCAGACGCGGCGCTCCCCCCGAAATGATGATGGTGTTTCGCGAAGATTATCCGCTTCCCAACACTCCCCTGCCCCAGCTTATCCCTTGGGAGTTATTGCGCGCAATCGCGGTAATACAGCTTTATATTGAAGAGCGATTTATTGAACCGCCGAGAATTAAAAAGTTGCCTTTCTCACTTATGTTTCACCAAACGCTCTCGTGTATCGCTTCTTCCGGCGCGCTTACCCCAAAGCGGCTTGCAGACACGGTAATGAACCTGCCGGTATTTTCAGATGTATCAAAAGATGACTACAAGACCCTTCTGTTGTCGATGCTTCAGAGAAACTTTATCGAAATTACCGATGAAAACGAAATTATTATTGGTATGAAAGGTGAACGGCTCATAAACTCATTTAAGTTTTACGCCGTTTTTAAAGACACCGATGATTACACCGTAAGATGCGAATCAGACGAAATCGGCATAATAACCACTCCGCCGCCTGTCGGTGATCGCTTCGCACTTGCAGGAAGGGTATGGGAAGTAACGGAGCTGGATATTCCGAGGAAACTAATTTTTGTAAAAAAGGTTCGCGGTAAAATGGAAATATCCTGGCCGGGAGATTACGGTGAAATTGATACACGGATTCTTGAAAGAATGAAGCAGGTGCTGATGGAGGATACCGTCTATCCATATCTTAAACAAAATGCCGTTCGTCGGCTCGATATGGCAAGAGCGGTCGCGCGAAATACCGATATGCTCAAACACGCCGTTGTACATTTAGGCGGTTTCAATTATGTTCTTTTCCCCTGGCTCGGTACGCGTTCGTTCAGAACGATGCGTAAATTTTTAGGCGTAAACGGCGCGCCTTTGCGTATTTCAAATATCGAATACGAGGGTTGTTGCTATATAACATTCCATATGGAAAACGGCGACGGCAGAAAATTGATTGAACATCTCTGCGAAATTGCCGAAACCGAGGGAGTTGATTGCGACAAACTGAGCGGCGGAGATATACCGCTTTTCGAAAAATATGACGATTGTCTGCCGGATGAACTTCTTCATAAGGCATATGCATCCGATCGTTTGCGTAACGATGAGGTTTTGAAGCGCCTGCGGCAGTTCAGAGCAGAATATGAAAACTAACAGTTCAATTAAAATTAAACAAAACAAAAAAGCGGGAATTATCCCGCTTTAATGCAGTTATTTTTAGACTTATTCTTCGACAGCAGCTTTCTCGGCAGTTTCTTTGGCAGCCTTTTCGGTGCCGTCGTAAATCATTTCTTTTACTTTGGATCTCTTTCCGACACGGTCGCGCAGATAGTAAAGCTTAGCGCGTCTGACTTTTCCGCGGCGGGTAATAACAACGTCTCCGATGTTGGGAGAGTGGATCGGAAATACCTTTTCTACGCCTACGCCATAAGCTATACGGCGAACTGTGAAGGTTTCAGATATACCGGAGCCACGCTTTGCGATAATTGTGCCTTCGAAATACTGAATACGCTCGTGGTTACCCTCTTTAATCTTTGTGGCAACTCTGACATTGTCACCGATGTTGAGGACAGGCGGATCTTTTTTCAACTGATCCTGCGTAAAGAGTTGGATTTTTCTGTTCATTTCTGCTTCCTCTAAATTACTACGGATGTTCATGCGCAGAGCAGCGGAGCATCCTGATATTTTCACCCGGTTACTGAAGTGAGCGCCGTTTTGCGGCGTCAGATCGGCGGCTGTTTTGCCGCTGCAGTGTCCGAGCATAACAAAAGATATTATACCACTTTTTTATGCTGCAGTCAATAATCTCTCCGGTTTTTTTACACTATTTTAACATTCAATCATCTTATAGAATTCTTTTATTTTATCACAGGTTCCGAAATCGTGTTTTGATAGAGTTATTGTAAACTTATCCCGCAGCTCAGGTGAGTCAAGCAACTGTTTTAAACCTAAATAAAGCCCCTCTTCGCCTATATCGGTTATAACTCCGTATTCACCGCCGTTTAGCTGATCTTCTGCAGAAACATAACGAGAGACTATTATCGGCCGCATCATGATCTTGGCTTCTTCGACCGTTATCGGTCTGCCTTCAAACCTTGACGGCAAAGCAAAGATATCCGCATCGCGCATATAGCCGTATGGATTATCTTTCGAGCCGAGTAAAAAAAAGATATCCGCAACACCGAGCCGCAGCGCGTCTTCGACGAGTTTAAGCTTATATTCTTTCTCTCCGTCTCCTATTACATACCACCTTAAATCATATCCTTCTTTTCTGAGCCGATGGAGCACTGGCGGTATAAAGTCAACTCCCTTCTGATCAGATAAACGGCAGACGGATAGTATTCTGAGACCTTTATAAGCCGTATCCGGAAAAGACTTTCCCTCAAGCGCAAGTCTTCGGATATTTTTAGAATCTATCAGATTTTCCATTGCAACGCAACGAGAGGAAACCGCAGGGAGGGCTTTTTTCAGCGCAGCATCAACCGATTCGGAGACCGTAACTATATAATCGCATTTTTGAAAATACGGCAGATATATGTTGTCATCCCGTTTCGGGTTTCCATAATCGAAGTGCAGCCAAGTTATATATTTACCGGCGTTTTTAACCTTGTCAACCATATAAAACATGGCGCGATCTCCCCAGAAAGCTATCGCGGCGTCGTAAAAGCCGTTTTCAAATTCCGGGGCATATCTTTGCATCAAGTCTATCCACATTCGGGTCGCAATCGACTGCCTTTGGGTTTTTGAGAACAACAGTCTTATAAAATATGAGAAGATAAGAAAAACCGAGCCCGGATGTTTTTTTATAATTGAATTCCAAATTATTTTATATGTATTTTTAGAGCTCAAGAGAAACATATCTCCAAAATCCGGCAGCTCATATACATTTATTTCTTTTGGTATCTCATCAAGAAGGGGGCCTTCCCTTTTTGCAAGCAACAGATCGACATCATATAATGAATAATCGATATTGCGCGCAAGAGAAAGAAAAGCTTTTTCGGTACCGCCGAGATACATTCCGATCCCGACGAAAAGAATACGTTTTTTTGTTTTATCCATCTTACAAATTGTTACCGCGCCTGACAACGTAGGATGCGTCGGGCGCGCCGTCTTTTATTGAAATATCGAGTTTTCAATACAATCTGAGAAACCCGTTCGAATATTTTTGGACTCATAAACCGATACCTCCGATATTTTACCGCTTTGCACTTGAATGTACTGAATTTTAGCGCTATAATGGTTATGATGATTGGAGGCAATATTATGTCGGAAAAAAAGTTCGTTTACGCAGATCATGCCGCGACAACGGCAGTCACCGAAAGCGTCATGAAGGCTATGGAGCCGTATTTTCGCGACAACTGGGGAAACCCTTCAAGCCTCCACACGCCCGGAAGAAAGGCGGCTGCAGCCGTAAGAGACGCAAAGAAAACAATAGCCGATACGCTCAACTGCCGCGAGACGGAGATTTATTTTACCTCCGGCGGAACCGAAGCTATAAATTGGGCATTAAAGGGCAACGCAAGAGCGAACCGGCATCGCGGCAGACATATTGTATCAACTGAAATCGAGCATCATGCGGTGCTGAATTCCATTGCTGCGCTGAAGAGCGAAAGATACGAAGCGACGCTTGTAAAACCCTGCTGCGGGGACGGTTTGATTTGTCCTGACGAATTTGAGCGGGCTGTTCGTCCTGATACGATCCAAATGATCTGTATGCTTGCTAACAACGAAATCGGAACAATAGAGCCTGTAAAAGAGCTTGCCCGGATTGCTCACAGACATAAAGCGGATTTTTTCTGTGATGCCGTACAGGCGATGGGAAATATTCCGATTGATTTAGACAGGCTCGGAGTTGATATGCTTTCGATATCCGGACATAAAATCGGCGCGCCTAAGGGGATAGGGCTTTTGTATATCAAAACTGGTTGTATGGTAAGCCGCTATATCGACGGAGGCGCTCAGGAGCGCGGTCAGCGCGCAGGAACCGAAAACGTAGCGTATATAGTCGGACTTGCTCAGGCAATAAAAGACGCGGCATCTGCATCGAAAGACAAAGCCGGTTTAAAACAAAAGCGCGACCGGCTTGCCTCAGAACTGCATAAAATACCGTTCAGCCAAATAAACGGCACAATGGAGCAAAGGCTTGCCGGTAACTTGAATATGTCGTTTGAATTTTGCGAATCCGAAAGTTTGCTTCTACTGCTCGATCTTGCCGGCATATGCGTTTCCGCCGGTTCGGCTTGTACTGCGGCGAAGGATGAGCCGTCTCATGTTCTCAAAGCGATCGGGTTGCCTGAAAAAACAATACGCTCATCTATCCGTTTCTCGCTCGGAGATGAAAACACCGACGATGATATAGAATATATTATATCTCAAATGCACAAAATCACAGCTCAAATTCGTGCTTTGTCGCCGGAATACGGAAAACTTACCTCCTAAAGCGATTTTTATACCTTATATTAAATACAAGCTCGCCTATTTTGATCCACAGCAATATCGCCAGGCTTATGGAAGCAGCAATAGCCGCAACTTTGAGCAAAGGCAATTCTTTCTCTTCGCTGTTTGCATAGAAAGCAATAATCTTATCGTCCGGATTGTTGCGCCGCACTAGCGCGAGATCGAACTTATAAGAATTGCGGAGCATGAGCTGATCGGATTCTACCTTTTCATTAAAAGCGTTTTTAAAGTTTTCATATCCGGTTTTAATCTTATCCATATACTTTTCCTTTCTTTTACGCGAATATATACCAACGCATTATTCTGCACAAATCAATTACATATATTATTATACCATTACTTCGAGAATCAATCAAGGTATTTTAAAAGAATTTTACCACTTTCCCTTTAGGAGGACATATAATGTTAAGTCCTGACACACCGATATCCGAACTCCAGGGAATAGGACCGGTCAGAAGAGCAGCGTTTGAAAAACTCGGTATCTTCATCGCAAAGGACCTCATAATGCATTTCCCCAGGGGTTATCAGCACCGAGGTGATGTGAAAAAGCTTTCGGAAGCGCAATTTGAAGAGAATTCGGCTTTTATCCTGACTGTCGGAACAATCCCGCGAACCGAGACTATAAGCCGACAAAAACGTATGTCTTTAACCAAGTTCAACGCATTTGATGAAAGCGGAAAGGTAAGCGTTGTATTTTTCAATCGCCCTTATCTTTCAAGGGATCGCATCTTTGAAGTGGGGTCAAGATATCGTTTTTACGGCAAGCTTACAAAATATAACAATCGCCTGACTTTAAACTCTCCTATATTCGAACCATATAAAGAAGGAATTCCGCTGCCGGAATTTGTACCTATTTACCCTCTTACAGCCGGGCTGAAACAAAAATTCACCGCTTCCTGTATTGAAGGGGTTATATCTTCCTTTGAGCGAAATCCAATCCTTTACGAAACGATTCCTGAATATATCCGCAGGAAAGCCGGAATTTGCAGCTTTATCGAAGCGGCAAGAGCTATTCATTTTCCCAAGTCTTATGAGGATATTGAAAAAGGCAGAAGATATTTCGTTTTCAGTGAACTCTTGAGCTTTGCTCTCTGTATTGAGGCTATAAAAACTGATAATAGAAATTTTGAGCATAATGTCGCGGTATTCAAAAAAACAAAACAACTTGCCGATGAGTTTGCCTCGTCTTTAAGTTTCACGCTTACCGGTGCTCAAAAAAAGGCAATTTCGAACATCTCAGCAGATTTAAGCTCTGGTAATCGTATGGATCGGCTTATATACGGCGATGTAGGTTCCGGAAAGACCGTTTGCGCCGTTGCGGCGGCTTATATGGCGGCAAAAAACGGTTGGCAGACGGCTTTCCTCGTCCCGACCGAGGTTTTGGCGGCTCAACATTACTCAAATATCGAACCAATGCTGGCAAAAGCAGGAATTAAAACCGCGCTCCTTACCGGTTCAGTCAAGCCATCACAGAAAAAGATTATATATCATGGAATTGAAGGCGGCGATATAGATGTTTGCATCGGTACACACGCTCTGTTATCCGAAGGAGTCGGATTCAAACGACTCGGACTTACGATAACCGATGAACAGCACCGCTTCGGAGTTCGGCAGCGCAGCACATTAACTCAACAGACCTTACACGACATATCACCGCACATACTCGTCATGAGCGCGACGCCGATTCCGAGAACGCTGGCTTTAATCATTTACGGAGACCTTAAATCTTCTGCTATAGATGAACTTCCTCCAGGACGACAGAAAGTCGATACTTTTGTGGTAAATTCCGGCTATCATGAACGGCTAATATCATTTATCAAAAAGCTGACTGCGGAAGGACAGCAGGTTTATGTGATTTGTCCAGCGGTAGGAACGCTAACTGATGAACTATCAGAAGAAGATTTGGTCGGTGGCGATATAATCCCCTTTCCGGAAAGTATAGATAGCCCTCGCGATGGCTTAGGCGAGCTGAAATCTGCTGTCAGATATGGGCAGACACTTCAAGAAGAATTGCCGGAGTTAAAAATCGGAATACTTCACGGCAAAATGAGCTCTGCAGAAAAAGACCGGGTGATGAGTTCCTTTGCATCGGGAGAGACGCAGGTACTTGTCGCAACGACAGTTATAGAGGTTGGAATCGATGTGCCGAACGCGACGCTTATGATAATTGAAAACGCAGAGAGATTCGGACTTTCTCAGCTCCACCAGCTTCGCGGACGAGTCGGACGCGGTAAGCTGAAATCATATTGCGTACTTGTTTCAGACACAAAAAGCGAGACGGCAGTCAGGCGACTGAATATTATGAAGGAAACGAATGACGGCTTTAAGATTGCCGAAACTGACCTTAATATGAGAGGACCGGGCGAATTTCTTCCGCGCCGAGACGGAAGTGCCATGCAGCATGGCATTAGCGACTTTGGACTTACCCTATCGACGGATACGGAAACTCTATATCTTGCGATGAACCTTGCTCGCGAATTGCTTGCTTATGATCCAAAACTTGAAAAGCCCGAAAACAAATTGCTCGGAAAAGAGATTCAACACAAATTGAACTCAAATATTGCGGCGCTTAACTGAAAAAAGCACACGGGGAATATACTTTCGTGTGCTTTATTTTATTATTCGCAATATTGTTCCATATAGCGCTTAATCGGTTCGACGTCGATTTTATCCGACATATGTTCGATTATATCTTTTACCGTTACTATTGCGGTGACTTCGATGCCGAATTCTTCTTTGATTTCAGCCTTCGCGGTTTTTCCGGCAATTCCCTTCTCCATCCGGTCCACCGAAATAAACTCATACCTGATCTCGGCTTCGGGAGCAATCGCCTTGATAAGCGGTATCGTTTCACGAATTGAAGTTCCGGCTGTAATAACATCCTCGATTATGACAACTCTTGAAGAGTTATCGGGCTTTGCGCCGACCAAACTGCCGCCCTCACCGTGATCTTTCGCTTCCTTTCGGTTGAAGCAATATCCTACATCAAGGTTATAATCTTCATAAAGCGCGGAGGAAGCGGCTACCGCTAACGGGATTCCTTTATACGCGGGTCCGAAAAGCAGGTCTAATTTATCTCCGACGGTATCATAAATACAGCGGGCGTAATAATGTCCGAGACGATTAAGCTGAGATCCGGTTTTGTAATTTCCGGTATTTATGAAATAAGGTGTCTTTCGTCCTGATTTTGTCAAAAAATCTCCAAAAGTAAGAACTCCGCAGCTTACCATAAAATCGATAAAATCTCTCTTATACTGTTCCATTATTGTCTTATATTTTCCTTTTCATTCTGCTTCATTCCGCTTTATTCCGCAGTTGCAAACACTGCGTTTTCAACCAGCCAGGTAAGCATCTTTTCATACAATACGGAGAGCTTAATTGTGTTTACGCCGTAATCATTGACGAAGTCTTCGAAGGACTCGTAGTTATTTTTATAATATACCTCGAAAAATTCATTTGCTTTTGTCAGATACTCGGTTTCGGATATGGAAATCTTTTCCTTCTCGCAGATATAATGAAATACGAGGTCGGTTTTCACGCTAAGCTCGGCGTTGGTCTTCGCATCATTTATGAATTGTTCATAGTTTATATTATACTGAGCCAGATAATCCTCAATAGTCTGACCGCTTGACTCGGCGAGGTCTTTATAATACTTAATGTAATTGTCATTATAATACTTCATCGGTCCTTCCGGATAATATAGCACCTCTGACCCTTCCATTATTTTTTCCCACACCATATCCGACTTTTGTGATTCCTGTTCATAATCAGCCTTAGTTTCCAGCTGCTGTTTGACAAGAGCTTTCCACTCGGCTACCGTTGAAGCATCGGTATTTTCGTATACCCATTCATCGGACAGCTCAGGTACATTACGAATAAGAAAGGCTTTGAGTGTCACGGTAAATGTAATTGTTTTGCCGGCTACCTCAGCAACTTGATAATCATCGGGATAAGCTATATCCAGGCTTACTGTTTCACCTATCGAATGACCTATCAAAGCATCCTCAAACTCATCCATGAATTTTCCCGAACCTACGCTAATACTCATATTATTCACAGAGCCGTTTTCAATCTCCTCACCGTCGATTTCTCCGATATAATCCACGACAACGGTATCTCCGCTTTTGACAGTTCCGGTCGTGACCTGATCATATTCGGCTGCATTTTCAAGGTTTTCGGCAATCTTTTGATCGACCTGTTCGTCGGTTATATTGATCGGATCAAGAACTATTTCGATGCCTTTATATTTCCCAACCTTGATAAATGGTTCCAATTCAAAAGCATAAGAAAGTACCGAACCATCTCCGGTATCTATCGTCGAAGGGTCTTTGGTACCGCATGAACCGGCGAAAAGCAGGACAGAGGCAGATACGGCGCAGGCTAATATCAGAACAGGAATTCTGCTGCGAAGGGATAGGAATGAAAACATAATTTAAATATTTCCTCTCATAATTTCAAAATGAACAAAATACCGGGTCAAATATAAATACGCGGAATTCTTGAGTTTAAAAGGCAGCTGCATTCATAGGTTATCGTTCCCGCTTTGCGGGCGAAGTCTTCAATGGGATTGGTGTCTGTGATTATCCCGACTTCGTCGAATAAATTGACATCAAGTCCGGTTACGTCAACCATACACTGATCCATACATATCCGCCCTATAATCGGGCGTTTTTCTCCTTTTATTTCAACCGTCATTCCCGAATAAGCACGTATAAAACCGTCGCCGTATCCCAAAGGCAGCGTTGCGACGAGTGTGTCACGTTTCGCTGTCCATGTAGATCCGTAGCTTACACTTTCTCCGGCACTTATTCTGTGAATATTGATTATCCGGCTTTTTAAGCTCAATACCGGTTTGAAACCAAGCGCGGATATAGGCTGCATATTATCTGAAGGCTGCATACCATAAAGCATAACCCCCGGGCGAACCATGTCAAAGCGGGCATCTCGGCTCTCTAAAATAGCAGAGCTTGCGGATATGTGTTTTATCCCGGTCGATACGCCGCGGCTCTCAAGTGAAGCTGTGAAAGATTTGAATTTATTTATCTGAAGATCGGTCATCGGATTCCCTGTCTCATCGGCGCGTGCGAGATGGGAAAAGACGCCGGTTATTTCAAAGAACGGCAGTCTTGATGCCGCCACGGCATCTGCCGCTCCGTCTTTGTCGGGTCTGAATCCGATGCGGTTCATACCGGTATCAACCTTTATATGGGCTTTTATTCGCCCATTTAATAGTGTTCCGTCAAACCGTTTGGCGTATTCAAGTGAATAAAGACTTATCGTAATATCATTTTCTAAGAGAAGTCCGGCATATGACGGGTCGGCAGAACCTATTATCATTACAATACAGTCCGGACCGAGAGCGTTTCGGATCTCAACAGCCTCGTCTATATGAGCAACCGCAAAGTCTCTTGCGCCGGCTTTATAAAGCGCTTGCGCGCACTTGACAGCGCCATGACCGTATGCATCGGCTTTTACAACGCACATTATACGGCTGCGGGTTATTGATTTGATTATACTGTAATTGTTCCGAAGTCTTAGTAAATCTATATAAGCTTTGGTGTATGTTGACGCCTTTAAGTTTTCTGTCCGCCCCATTGGTGACATCTCCATTACATCATTCAGTAGGTGACGTCGCTTAATACGGTTATTGCGTTAAACAGTTTGGCCTGTTTAAGAATCTTTGTTGTTGCATCAAAAAACAGGACGCTTTTCTCGTTATTTTCATCGGTGAAAAGGCAGTAATAGCAGTCAGGTGAATCAATTGATGAGGTTGCGTCATAAATATTTTTAATTGAGGGATCTTCAGCTGCCGTCTTATACTGATCCTTATACGGCGCAATGGCGCTCATATCGGCAAACTTTAATACCAGCCACTCTTTGCGTCGCGCGTTACCGTAAATTATATCAACGCGCAGCTCTCCTGATACTACAGTATATTCATACTCAATATCAACATATCTGAAAAGATGTCTGAGTATAAAGCCGTCTACAAAGACAAACAGCGGAATAGTCCATAGCATGAAGGTAAACTGCACATCTCCTATTTTAATCATGCTGAGCAGAAAAGGGATAAAAAGAAACGCTATAAGTCCGAACCGTACCCCGATTCGCTGCCACCTGTATTTTCCCTGTACTTTTTTCCTTACCCGGTGTTCCGCGGTATTTAGTGATATCTCGTTCTGCATTTTAGAAACCTCAGATTTTAAATTCTAACATAAGCTCGGCATTTCATTTGTTATAATTATAACACACTATGATTAACATTTCAATACATTTAACTTACAATTTTCACCCGATCAGATATGTTTGACAATTAAGCGCGGAATATTAGAATTTACAAAAAACGCTTGTCTTAAAACATCAAATAGTATAATATTATAGATACAACAATACAGGGGGAAAAACAATGAAAGCCATTATTACGGTTACCGGACGCGACAGCATGGGAATCATCGCAAAGGTTGCGACCGCCTGCGCCGATGTTGATGTTAATATTATAGACATATCTCAGTCGGTTTTAAAGGAATATTTCGCGATGATAATGCTTGTCGATATCGATAAAATCACTATTCCCTTCACCGCTTTTGTCGATCGTATGACCGAACTCGGTCACAGCTCCGGTCTTGAAATCCACACAATGCACGAAGATATCTTCAACGCAATGCACCGTATCTGATCTCGAGGTGTGAAAATGATAAACTTCAACACTGAGGATATTCTTGAAACAATTAACATGATACGGGAGGAGAATCTCGACATTCGAACAATCACCGTCGGAATTTCTCTTTTCGACTGTGTTTCGGACGATGCAGACATCCTGTGCAGCCGAATTTACGACAAGATAAACAGGACGGCGGAAAATCTTATAAAAACCGGCGAAGATATTGAAAAGCAATACGGTATACCGATAATCAACAAGCGCGTTTCGGTAACTCCGATTTCGCTTATCGGCGGACGGCTTACGAGCGACGGCTATATCA